>JAANMX010003201.1_pt1 | contig 14844 bp, 10 predicted proteins | sample 7279681 | NCBI WGS metagenome assembly JAANMX01 (sample SAMN14094542, study PRJNA606508) | bioreactor metagenome | isolation source: A lab-scale SPAN reactor treating ammonium-rich wastewater day 351 | place: Ireland: Galway | collected 2018-01-01
GAACACGATGGGCACCTCGGCCACGCGGCAGCCGCGCCGCGACAGCCGATAGATCATTTCTTCTTGAAAGGAATAGCCCCTGGACCAGATGCCCTCGAGGTCGATCTCGGCGAGTTTGGCCACGCGGTAGCAGCGATAGCCGCCGGACACGTCCAAGGCATGCAGATGCAGCAACACGCGGCTGACGACGTTGATCATGCCGCTGATGAAGCGCCGCGACAACGGCCAATTCTCCACGCCGCCCCCGGGGATGTAGCGCGAGCCGATCACGACGTCGCAGGACGGCGCCTTGGCCATCATCGCGGGGAGATAGCGGGGATGGTGGCTGAAGTCGGCGTCCATGTTCACGTAAAAGTCATACTTTTGCGCGATGGCAAAGCGCATGGCGGTGAGAATGGCCGAACCCAGGCCCAGCTTGCCTGCGCGGTGAATGACGTGGACTCGCTCATCGGCGGCGGCTTGTTGATCGGCATACGCGCCGGTGCCGTCGGGGGAATGGTCATCCACGATCAAAAGGTGAGCTTGGGGAGCGATGTCGCGAATGGCGTCCAGGAGCCGGGGCAGGTTGTCCATCTCATTGTAAGTGGCCATCCCCACCAAAAAACGCGGTTGGATCGGAGCGATTGATTGGGCCACCACGAATCCCCAGAACCAGGAATCGCCCTTAATCGGTTGCATCGACAGGGGCGTGATCGTTAGACTAAAAGAGAGTCAAGGAGAGGGCAAGGGCGCTTCCCACAGGGAGTCCTTGGCCGGTCATATTGGGATGAGGTTAGCATGTCCACTGCGACCATGAGCGTGACCTGCTCGCGTTGCCAAAAGGGTTATCTGGTTCCCCCTGTTTTACAGGGGAAAAAGATCAAATGCAAACAGTGCGGGCAGATGATCCCCATTCCAGTGCAAGGCAAGGCGGTGCCGGCGACCAAGCCGGGGGCCGCGAAGAAAGTGGTCCCGCAAATCGTGACGCCGGCCGTGGTCGTGGAACCGGAAGCCAAGCCCGCCAGCCCCGCCGCGCCTCCGCCCAAGGAGGCGGCCAACCAGCCTCAATCCCAAGAATGGGGGCCGATCTCCGCATATCACCTCAGGGGGAGCAAGGAAGCGCCGCGCTGCCCCTTTTGCGCCCATGAAATGGAAGAAGGGGAGGTCATTTGTCTTAACTGCGGTTACAACACCATCACCCGCGAACGGCTGCCCAATGTGGTCGTGGAAGCGACCGAAGGCTGGGATTGGTTCGTCCATCTGACGCCCGGCTTCGTGGCCTTGTTCTTCTGTCTGTTGAGCATCTTCATCGCGCAGTCGATTTTCACGCACGTGCCTTATCTCGGTTTCTTGGATTGGATGTATTACGATCCCGAATGGAAAGCCATTCCGGTTTACATGTTCATGTTCTTGCTCGTGGATATCTGGACTTTGGGCTACTATTCCGTCAAGCGGCTCATCATCAACTTCACCCCGCCGGACAAGATCAAGCATCTCGAACTGGAAGATCGCGACGAGGATTAGTCTTGCGCCTCAGACGACAGGCGGGTTCGAGCCGTTGGCGGCCTCCTTGTCGGACGCCGCTGCGTCCTCTTCCAACCTGAGCGGCGCTTTGCGCGTATCCTCTTCGAGGAAGCGCGCGCCATAAAGCCACGCCGCGGCACTGACCAGGATCATGCCGGACACGAGATAGAACCCCCGATTCAAATTGCGGTCGTGCCCCGCCACCCAACCGATCAAGCTCGGCGAAAAAGCATCCCCGAAGGCGTGGATCAGGAAGATATTGATGGCCACGGCCGTGGGCCGCATCGAGGGATGGATCACATTCGCCAGGATGGTGTTCGTCGGGCCGGTATTGAAGAAAAGGCAAAAGACCGCCGCAAAGAGCAGGACCCAGGCCAGGGGAAAGGGCGTTTCCAACACGGCGATGAAGCAGATAAAGCCCAGGATCATGCTAACGCCGGAGACGATGAAATAGGACCCCTTGATGCGCGGCCGCAGGTAATCGCTGAGCCACCCTCCCAGGAGCGTGGAGATGAAGCCGGCCACGACCGTAATGCCGCCGAACACGGTCGTGACATAGGCCAGGCTGACGGTCTTGCCGTAACGGAATTCGTAGACGTACGTCGGCATCCAAAAAGCGATGCCGCCAATGGCAAACGTCATGGCGATCATGCCCAGCGAGTCGCACAGATACGAAGGGGTTTTGAGAATGATCAAGTAGCTGCGCCACTTGGGGGCCTTGCCTTGCGTTTTCACCCGCTCCGCGCCGCCGCGTTCGGGTTCGGGCATGAACCAGCAAATGAGGGCCAGGAGAATCCCCGGCGGCAACATCAAATAAAACGCCCACCGCCAACTTTGAAAGGCCTCGGCGAGGATGCCGCCCAGGCTGTAGCCAATGGCGGTGCCCACGGGGATGGCGGCGTAAAACCAGGCCATCATCCGCCCGCGCCGCTCGACCGGATACATGTCGGCGATGACGGCCGGGGCCGCGGGGCCATAGGCGGCTTCGCCGACGCCCACGAAGCAGCGGGAGAAGAACATGGCGGAATAGCTGCCTGCATGGCCCGACATCCAGGTCGCTACGCTCCAGGCCGCCACGCCCAGCGCCATGATCTTCCATCGCGAATAGCGATCCGCCAGCCAGCCGAAGAGGGGCGCGATCAGCATGTAAGAGGCCATGAAGGCCAGGGCGAGGTTCCCCATCTTGCCCATGGCCAGGGGATCGTCCGGCGCGAAAAATTCATCCCGCACCAGGTTCTCCACCGCCGCCAGGTTATACCGATCGATGTAGTTGAAGAGATTGATCACGATGAGCAGGGCCATGGCCCACGTCGCGCCGCTGAAGCGGAAGCGAAGGGATCGACCCCCGGGCGCTGCGGGGCCAGGTTGCGCACTCATGTCATGTGGACTCCGACGTATCCAGGATCACCGCGAAGGCCTTGGTTATCCCTTATTCCTGGCTCCGTTGTCAATCACGATTCAGGGAAAACCGCGCGACCTCGAATCCATCTTGTCCCCTCTCCTCTGAGTGCGGAAGATAATCCTTGTGCGGCCCGATTCGTCAACGTGACCCAGGATGCGATACTCATGCGTATACTGTTGCTCGTCGGCTTGGGGGGAGCCTTTGGTTCCATGGCTCGCTATCTCATCAGCGGCTGGGTGCAATCCTTGATTCCGCGGCCCATCTTTCCCTTCGGCACCTTGGTCGTGAACGTGGTTGGCTGCTTCGTCATTGGCCTGTTGAGCTATCTGGCCGACACCCGGCAAGCCCTGTCCCCGGAAATCAGAACCTTCCTCATGCTGGGCATCTTAGGCGGGTTCACGACCTATTCAACCTTTGGTAATGAGACGATGAATCTGTGGCGCGACGGTCAGACGGCGCTGGGGCTGGGCAATATCGCCGCCCAACTGCTCTTCGGACTGACCGCCGTTTGGCTGGGGCGCGTCGTCGGGCACTTCATTTGGAGGTAATCGTCATGCTTCCCAAGGAAGGTTATCTATTGCGGATTTTCATCGGCGAGAGCGATCGCCACGATGGCAAGTTGCTTTATGAATGGCTCGTGCTGAAAGCTCGAGAGATGGGTTTGGCCGGGGCGACCGTGCTCCGCGGCCTGATGGGCTTCGGCGGCAAGAGCCGCATCCACACCTTCAAAATTGAAAGGCTGTCGATGGACTTGCCCATCATCGTCGAGATCGTGGACACGGCGGAAAAGCTGGACGCCTTCCTGGTCGAATGCGACGCGGTGATCAAGGAAGGCCTGGCCACATTGGAGAAGGCCCAGGTCCGCTTCTATCGCACAGGCGAATCGCCAGCCGGCGCGTGATTGCCGCGCCTCATTCGCGCTAGGTTCTTCCACGTCCCGGTGGATGGTTCAATCCTTCAAGGCCTGTACCAGGTCGGCTTGCAAATCGGCCAATTCCTCGATGCCGACGCTCAGGCGAACGAGTTGATCATCGACGCCGCGCTTGACGCGAATCTCGGCGGGGATGCTGGCGTGGGTCATCTTGGCGGGATGATTGATCAGCGACTCCACGCCGCCCAGCGACTCGGCGAGACTGAAAAGCCGCAGCCGGCTCAAGAAACGCTGCATGTCCGCCGAACCGCCCCGCAAACGCACGCTGATCATGCCGCCAAAATCCTTCATCTGCCGCTTGGCCACGGCGTGTCCCGGATGGTCGGCCAGGCCCGGGAAGTAGACCCGTTCGATTTTGGGGTGTTTGACCAGCCATTCCGCCAGGTGCCGGGCGTTGTGGCAATGTTTCTCCATCCGCAGGGCCAGGGTCTTCAGGCCGCGCAGTGTGAGATACGCATCGAACGGCCCTGGCGTGCCCCCCGAGGCGTTTTGGTGGAACTTGATCGGTTGGAGCAACTCCGCCCGGCCGATCACCGCGCCGCCGACGACGTCCGAATGGCCGCCGATGTACTTGGTCGTGCTGTGCAGGACGACGTCGGCCCCCAGCTTTAACGGTTGCTGCAAATAGGGCGAGGCGAACGTATTGTCGACCACGCTGATCGCCTGATGGCGGCGGGCCACCTCGGCCACGGCGGCCACGTCGATGATCTGCAGCAGCGGATTCGTCGGCGTTTCGATCCAGACCATTTTCGTCTTCGGCGTCAGCGCGGCTTCGAAATGGGCGGGGGAGGGGTCTTCCACATAGCGCGTCACCAATCCCCAAGGTTTGTAAACCCGTTCGAGAATGCGGAAGGTGCCGCCGTAGAGGTCCGCATTGGCGACGACTTCATCGCCAGGCTTCAAGCAAGCGGCGAGCACGGCGTTCGTGGCCGCCAGGCCGGAAGCGAACGCCAAACCCATCTCGCCGCCTTCCAAAGCCGCCAGGCACTGCTCCAGGGCGGTTCGCGTCGGGTTGCCGCTGCGGGAATATTCATACCCTTTATGCTGGCCCGGAGCCGCTTGGGTGTAGGTCGACGTAGCATAAATCGGAACGATCGTCGCTCCCGTCGCCGGGTCGGCCTCCTGGCCCACATGGATGGCCCGGGTGGCGAATCCCCACGAATCGCTGGCTGGTGAGGCGGTCATGACGGTTCCTTTCCCTCAAATTCAGACCCTTGGATTTCCCTGTCATCGGTTATAATGAGCATCAGGACAGGGAACAAGATGGGGCGGCGTCGGCCTGCCTCGACATGCGCCGAAACGAATCGTCCATCGAAGGAGGCTTATGTATCGGATCGTCATCACGGGAGCGACGCGCGGCCTCGGGCGCGCCCTGGCGGAACGCTTTCGCGAAGCCGGCCACGTCGTGCTGGGGTGCGGCCGCCGGGCCGACCTGGTGGAAGCACTGCGGCAAGCGTTTGGCCCGCCGCACGATTTTCAGGTCGTCGACGTGGCGAACGATCAGGCCGTGGCGCGCTGGGCAAAACAGACTCTTGCGGACCATGGTCCTCCCGATTGGCTGATCAACAACGCCGCCGTCATCCACTCCAACGCCCCCCTGTGGCAAATTCCGGTTGAGGAATTCGATCGCGTCATCGACGTGAACGTCAAGGGCGTGGTCAACGTGCTGCGCCATTTTGTGCCCGCGATGGCGAACCAAGAGCGCGGCGTCATCGTCAATTTAAGCTCCGGCTGGGGACGCAGCGTGGATGCCGAGGTCAGCGGCTACTGCGCCTCCAAATGGGCGATCGAGGGGCTGACCAAGGCGCTGGCCATGGAACTGCCCCCCGGCCTGGCCGCGGTCCCTCTCAACCCCGGCATCATCGACACCGACATGCTGCGGCAATGTTTCCACGACCAGGCCGGTCAATATCCGACCGCCGAGACTTGGAGCCGCGCGGCCGCTCCCTATATCCTTCGGCTCGGACCCAAGGACAATGGCCAATCCCGTTCCGTTCCCCGCGCCGCTTGAGATCGCCTCATGCTGAAAACCCGCCTATGGATGGGATCGCTGCTCATCGTGTTCGCCTTGGGGATCACTTGGGTCGACGGCTACCTTATGCCCGCGGCACCCATGCTGCTGCTCGCCGCGCTCCTGGCCGGCTTTTGGGCCGCGCGGGAGATCGTGGGTTTATTGCCTGGGCCGCCCCATCGCGGCCTGGCCACGGTCTGCGTGTTAGCCGTTATCCTGGCCAACTGGATCGGACCCGTGTTGCTGCTCAGTTCGCCCTGGCCCTGGGTGCTCGGCGCGACCGTGCTGGGGCTGCTTGGCTCGATGTTGTTCGAAGCCTGCCGGTTTCGCGAACCCAACGGCGTCGTGGTCCGTCTGGCTTACACCTATTGGATCGTGGGCTACCTGGGTCTGTTATCCAGTTATTTCGTGCAACTGCGCTGGCTCCCTGGGAAGGTCAGCTTGACCGCGCTGCTGCTGGCGATTTTTATCCCCAAGATGTGCGACACCTTCGCCTATTTCACCGGCCGCCTGATCGGCCGTCATCCGATGACGCCCATCCTCAGTCCAAAGAAAACGTGGGAAGGGGCCGTCGGCGGTCTGGCGGGAGCGGTCTTGACCGCCTGGGTGATCCAAACTTGGGCAGGGGAACAGGCCTGGCCGCTCGTCTGGTGGCAGGTGGTGCTCCTGGGGTTGAGCGTTGGCCTGGCGGGCATGGTCGGCGACTTGATGGAATCCATGATCAAACGGGATTGCCAGGCCAAGGACGCCTCGCAGGCCATGCCCGGCTTTGGCGGCTTGCTCGACGTCCTCGATTCGATTCTCTTTAGCGCCCCGATCATGTATGCTTGGGCGTGGGCCTTGGGGCTGACCTGACCCAACCGGGGGCGAGCGTCCCTCGTGGTTCCCCTTTTTCACTTGGCGAGAGTCTCTTCATCATGGCGGAATGGGTGTTGCAGTTCGATGATCAAGATGAAATGCTCCGCGTGCTGGGGCCGAGGGATCAGCATCTTCGCTTCATTCGCGAAGCGCTGGGCGTCCGCATCATTCCCCGGGATCGCACGCTCAACGTGGAGGGGGCGGAGGTCGCCGTTAGTCAGACCGAACGGGTCTTCACGCAGTTGCGGCAGATGGCCCGGCAGGGCGACCTGACTCCGTCGGACGTGCAGATGGTCGTCGACGTGATCAAACAGGGGGATCAACCGCATGGGCCGGATGCGTTCAAGATCGCCCAGAGCGGACGGATGGTGCGGCCCAGGACGGACGGCCAATCTCGCTACATCAGGGCCATGCGCGAACATGACATGGTTCTGTGCGTCGGTCCCGCGGGCACGGGGAAAACCTACCTGGCCGTGGCCGCCGCGGTTCAGGCCCTGAAAGCCAATCAGATCAAGCGCATCGTGCTGTGCCGGCCCGCGGTCGAGGCAGGCGAGCGTCTCGGCTATTTGCCGGGGGACATCGAGGAAAAGGTCAACCCCTATCTCCGACCCTTGCTCGACGCCCTGGAGGACATGCTCCCTCCTGAACAGGTTAAACGCTATTTGGAAAACGACATCATCGAACTCTGCCCCCTGGCCTACATGCGCGGCCGCACCCTCAATCAAGCGATCATCATCCTCGACGAAGGACAGAACACGACCATTACCCAAATGCGCATGTTCCTGACCCGCATGGGCATGAACTCGAAGGTGATCGTCACGGGCGACATCACGCAAACGGACCTGCCCCGCAACGTCAAAAGCGGCCTGACCGACGCCATTCACCGCCTGCGGCAGATCGAGAAGATTGCCGTCATTCAACTCTCTAACGCGGATATCGTTCGCAACCCCCTCGTGCAACAGATCGTGGAAGCATATCATGGGGAATGACGGCCGAATCACGCTTTGGCCATGACCTGGTGTCGAGGTAACCGTGATGGTGCGGGCTCCCTGGAATAATCCGCTCGTGGCTACGGCCTTTCAAATCCGCAATCGCCGCGGCGGCCTGTTCATGTCCACGTCGATCTACGTCGTGCTGCTGGCCATGGGATCGATGGCATGGCTTTATTATGTCAGCGTCTATGTCCCTTCGCAGCCGGGCTTGCATATTCCCTTCAATCCTCTTGTGGGGTATTTCATCGCCCTGTTCGTGATTCAATTGGCCTTGAGCAGCATGATGGCGGTGTCGCGAACGTCCGCTTCGATCAAAGCCGAGGTCGTCAACAAGACGCTCGATTTTCAGCGCATTGCCGCCCTGAGCCCCTGGGACATCATGATCGGCAAACTCTTTGGCGAAGCATCCCTGGCGTTTCTGCTCATCATCGCTTCCTTTCCTTTCGCCTTTTTCTGCTGGCTGCTCGGCATGCCGGGCTTGTCGCTCACGACCTTGGCGCTGCTCTATCTCAGCCTGTTTTCGACCAGCCTCATGTTTGGCTCATTCGGCTTGCAGAACACGCTGGTCATTCCCGCGGGAAAGGCCACGGGAGGGGGCGTGCCGGGCTTCGGCATCCTCGTGGGGCTGACCATCGCCGCTTCCTTGAACATGGCCTGGATCGGCGCTGCCGCTCCGGGCGGCGCCTGGCATGCCAAACCCTGGTCCGTGGCCTTGATCGGTCTGCTCACGCCCCTTCCGTCGCTTTATGGCATCGCCCTGGGCGACCCCTGGCAGGTGGGGCTGTCCTGGTTTCAATGGAAAATCCCTTTCCTCGTGGTCACGCCTCTGGCGCAGTTGCTTATCGCCTATCTGTGCATGTTTTCCATGGCTCGGCGCTTGGAAAATCTGGCCCAGCCTGTGTTGGATAAGCGAAGCTGCTATGCGTTTTTGCTGATCATGGACTTGATTTCCATCGGCGTGCTCGATGCGTGCAAACCCATGGGGTTGGCCTTGGGGCCGAGGTTGGCCCTGTTCTGCATCCTGCACCTGTTCTTTACCATGGTGATCGTGATCGCCGCCACGCCGACGCGGGAAATGCTCTCCACCTGGGTGTGGCGTTATCGCGGACGGCAGTCCTATTTCCTGGCCGAATGGCTGGGGGATCGTTCGCTCAACACGATGATGCTCCTGACCAGTTGTTTCATCCTTCTGGCCATGGCCTGGGGCATGATCGCCATGGCCAAGGACCCTGCGGATTGGCTTCAGGAGATCCACCTCTCCGTTGAGCGGACATTCGAGCGCTCGGCGGAACAAATCATCCCGCGCGCCCTGGGCGTGACCTGCGCGCTTTTGCTGGCGGGGGGGGCTTTGTATCAGTGCTTCCTCGTCGTGGCGGGCAAGTACGGCACCGGGGTCTTTTTCCTGGTGGTCCTGATGTCGCTCGCCATGCCCACGAGCCTGGGCATTTATTTGCATGCGCAACTGCCTGAGGCGGCCAGGGTGGAATTGCCCGAAAACCTGGGCCTGACGCTTAGCCCGCTGATTCACTTTCTGGCCTGGATGGGGCTACCCTTGGCCGTGCCTGGTCCTTGGCCGCTCATCGGCGTATCGGCCCTGGCCGGCGGATGGGCTTTGTGGATCACGTATCGGGCCATGCTGGCCATGGCGGCCAAGGTCGATCACATCCTCATCCACGAGATGAACGTCGAAGTTGGCTCTGGGAAAACGGTGCAGCCGACAACGGCATAGCCGCCCGAGTCGGACGCGCCGCTTAAGGGATCAGGTTCAACGCCCGTTCATTCGTCGACGTTCAGCTTAGCTGCGATCGCCAATTCCGTCTGCAAGGTGTCGATGGCCTTGCGCTGCGAATGCTGGGGATTGAGACAGAAAAGCTCATCCCAGGTTTCGTTCATATACCCCTTTTGCCGCACATACCAGCGGCCTTGGTCATCCCAAAGCAACGGGAACAAGGCACACTGCAGTGGTTTATAGCGATAGGCGTCGCCTTCCTGGACGCCCAGCTTGTGGAGCACGCACCCCTCATTGAAAAAGAGGCACCACCCTCCTTGCACGGGAACCAAGGGCAAACCATCCCTGGTGCGGCGCGTGACGACGCCGCTGCGCTGCACGATCTTTCGAGCCGCCGGCCGCAGCATCGGTACAATTTTAGGAATGGCCTCGCGGATGCGGTGTAATTCGTCGTCCCGCAATCCTGGTCGACCATTCTGACAACACAGTCCTTCGCATCCTCGACCATACACGCATTCGAACGTCGCTTCTTGACCATTGAGCAACGGCAACTGGACCCGTTGGTTCATAAACTTCCATCCTGGAGGAACGATCCAACCCGCACGTTCCATTGGGAATGAACGTGCCCATCCACGTCGGCCTATCCTAAGCAAGTAACCGAATAGGGCAAGCTCGATTGGCCCGTGGCAAAGAAAAAAAACTGCCGGGGCACGTCATGCGCCGGCAGGGGAATGGTTGGAACCGCAAAGGCGAAGGCAACCCTCAGGGCCTATTCGATGATGGACCAATGCACGATCGCGGGCGGCACGACCGCGGGCTGCGGCGCCAGTGGATTCGGGTCCCAGATCAGAATCCGCGCGTCCACTGGGTGGGTCATGGTGAAGATGGCCTGGAAACTGGTCGGATTGGCCGCCACCACCGTCACAAACTCCGGATTGGCGTAATTCGCCGACGGACCATCATCCACGCGGAGGATGGTTCCTGGCTGAATACCCGCCATGGGATTGGACATGTTGACAATGGACATCGACAACGTGGTCGAGAAATGGGTCGGCGTCACGATTTCGCCCGGAGGGCCGACGGCCGCGATCGGGTTCCGCGACAGCAGCGTGGGCAAGTTCGTGGGTCGGCGGCCATCGACGACGGTGTTGCCGAACAGGCCGCTCATGTCGTAATTGACCCGGCTCGTCCAATTGTCGAGCACGGTGCGGTCGACAATGGCGAACATGCGATGCCGCTTGTGCCGGCCGATGGTGCGGTCGATCTCGATGCCCAGCCGATTGTTGGTGTCCACCTCGAAATAACCCACCGTGATCCAGACGGCAAAGGTGTTGGAGCGGGTGGTGCTGTTGTTCCAAATCTTGGACAGCATCTCAAACCCGCGGTAGGGGCTGGTTTGACCCGGCAGGCCGACTTCGAAGAGCCGCATCAGCGGGTTGTTCGGATTCGTTCGCATGACCGTGTCTTCCATGCCCTGTCCCAGGGGATACTGGGCCGAGGGCGGAGCATAACCGCTGCCCATGGGCTTGAAGGGCCGAGGCTGGGCATCGCGCGAGGCGACCAGGTTGTTGAAGACGCTGGCCACGTAGTCGATGTGGATCGGCGAACCGATCAGATTCGCATAGGTCGGGGCCGAATGTGCGACCTGGTAGACGCCAGGCGTGGCGGTGGGATTGATGGCGATCACGGACACGTTTTCAGGGCCGTTAACCGGATCGTTGATTTCCAGGATCGAGCCCACGCTCAAGGACCAATGGTTGCCCGAAGCGGCTTGGCTGAAGAGGGTCGTTCCGGAGAGGTATCCCGCCACGTTGAAGTTATTCGAGGCCGCGTAGGCGCCGACCGCGGGATTGAAACCGTTGACAGGTTCGGCGTCGCACAGGGCCTTGAAGGTCCGCAGATCGTTGACTGTGTTGAGGTTGATCTTGCCAAACCGCGAACCGGTTTCATGGGTGAAGGCGAGGATCGTGCCTGGTCCCACGAGGGCGGGGTTGGGCAGATAGGCGATGAACTGACCCGGCGCGAGGGCGGGGAAGGGGCCGCCATTGTCGAGGGGTACATCCGCAATGCGCAGGCGGAATTCGGGCGGCAAGCCGAGGTCGCCGAAGGAGCCTGGATTGGCGACGAGGACGGAACCGGGTTGAACGCTGTAGGCGCCGCCGTTGGGACCGATGCCGACGGCGGGGGTGTTGGGATTCAGTTCCAGGACATAATAGGGTCGACCCGGAATCTGCACGCGCGTGGCGACTTGCAGGTAGACCGTTTGCATTTCGGTCGTGCGGTCGCGGGTCTGAATCATTTCGAAGAAGCGCTGGAACCGCGCCTGGGCGTTGTACCAGGGGACGCGGTGGGCGTGCTTCGTCGCCGAAATGGTCACGTTGGGATTAGGATGGGCAAACACGAAATCCGCCGTGAAGGTGCCGTTGACGGGGTCCGTGGATTGTACGACGACCATCTCGGGATTGCCGCCGGGCGTCAGATCGTCGATGGACAGGCGCATGCCCGGGACGATGGCCCAGGCGTGGCCGTTGGTGTAGCCGCCGAGCAAATTGGGGTTGGGAATGGCGCCCGCCACGGCGACGGTCGTCACGCCCGGTGCGGCCACGGTCGAGGTCATGATGGTCGTCGGCGTCATGAAGCCCTGGGTGAGCAGGTGCGGCGCAAATCCGGAAACGTGAAGCAATTCGCCCACGTTGGCCAATTGTCGATCCAAATGGACCAGCCAATCGAAAGGCAGAGTGAGGGTTTGCCCCACGCGGAAGGGATCGGGCAGAGGCCAGCCATCGGGGATGCCGGTGGCGGGGTTGTCGCCCGCTGCGGGCGCCGGGGGCGTTTCGATGCAGTTGTGCCGGAAGAAGGTGTGTTGCGGCTGCGTCAGGTAGGGATCAATGGCCGAAACGTCGGCATTGCGATCCGGCATCTGGCGGCGCTTCATCGTCGTCAGTCCGGCGTAGGGTTGCATCTTGCCTTGCGACCAGCGGTTGTCGAACGAGCCGGAGGTGCCGTCGTTGACCCGGCAATTCTCCATCATGTCGATGGTGAGATAGACGTTCACGGGCATGGCCGGGTTAAAGCCGGGCGTGCCGGGGATGTTGGGCGGCAGATAGGGGCAGAGCAGTCGCTGCAGCAGGACGGTGGGCGGATCCAGCGGCGTGCCGTCGGCGACGTCGAAAGTCAACTGAGGCGACGTGTAGGAGAGGTTGAAGGGAGCGGGTTCATTGTCGGTGACCGCCGCGCCCGAGGTCGGCAAGGGAGCGGGGCCGATCACGACGAAGCCTTGATTCTCGCCATAATTGCCGCGGAAGCGGTCGTTCGAGGACAGGATTTGGAAGTTCGCTCCCGGCACCGGCGTCTGGAAGATCATGGAATTGTTCGGCGCGGGGGCGACGTTGGGGTCGGCGCCAGGCTGGTAAACCTGATTGGCGTCGGTGAACTGCGGCTGACCGAGCACGTTCGTCGGATTGCGCAGCACTTGTCCCGTTGTGGCATTGGAGCGTGCGAACAACACGCGATAGACGGAATACTCGGGATTGGCCATGTTGCCGGGCATCATGAGGTATTCCGCGCTGCCGTCGTTGAGCGGATTGTAGAGCTCGATCCACATCCGCAAGTTGGTGGGCGAGCCGGGGACGATCGCGCCGCGCTCGCACAGAACTTCATTCAGGACCACGCGCGGCAACTCGGTGCCGAAGACCGTTTCCGCGGCGTACAGCGCGGTGAAGTTGGGATCGCCGGGCTGGCCGATTTCGTTGGTGATCATGCTCCAATTGAACGGCGTGGGGTAGTCGTCATTGTCGATGTAATCGACGATGTTGACCGCGATTTGCGCCAGGTAGCGCAGGGCATTGATCTGGGCCTGGTCTTGCGGCGAAGCGGGGGGCATGACCATGCCGCCGTTGAATTGGTCGTAGGCGCCGGTGGCCCGCACCAGCCGCAGATAGATTTGCCGGGCCAGGTCCTGCCGGGCGCGCTGGGCTTCGTTGAAGCCGGCCACGTCCGTGATCAGCATGCGGTTGGGAATGCCGGGGTCCGCGACGGGCAGCGGGAAGTTGGGCAGCGGCCGATTCAAATCCAGGCGCGGATAGATGTTCGAGAGGAACGAACGCCAGCCGTTATGCTCGGCGTTGTTGGGCGGCGCCGGCGGCGTGCCCAGGGTGTCGGCGGCGTGCGGGATCGGCGGTCCAACGGGGCCATAAATGGTGTTGGTACCGTAGGCGTTGTCCACTAACTGCAAGTTGTAGCTATCGGGGGCCAGCGTGGGATTGAAATAGGGCTGACCACCCATCACGGGAGGATCGGCGGCCCCGTCGAAGCGCCGCAGCCATGGCGGTCCGCCGACGCGCTCCTGGTCGACGCTGATCGTCGTGATCAGATTGCGGACCATGGGATTGTTGAAGTTGTAGGGAAGCAGCCGGCGCAAGTCGGAATTGAGCGCATCCGCGCCGGTGTCGCCGTGGCGCATCAGGGCTTCCATGTTCCAGGCGGGAAAGGCGCGATTTTGCGGCAAACCCGCGGCGGGCAGGCTCGGAATCGATGGCGAGATGAGCGGATTATAAAACGAAGGATGATTCGTGGCGCGGCCCGGACGGGAAAGCTGATCGGTCACCAGGGCGGTCGTGCCCAGCGTGCTGTGTCCCAGGTAGGTCCCATTGCGATAGAGGAACCGGGGGAAGCGATCATAGGTCAAGGCCAGGGGACTGGAGGCCATGCTGGCGAACGGTCCGCCAAACTGGGAGACCAGGAACGGATCACTTTTGACGTAATTTTGCGTCGCCTGGCCGGTGCCATCGAGGTTCATCTGCGCATAAACGTGTGCCGGCTGAAACAGGTGATGCATCAAGTAGTTATTGGGCAGCGGGCCGATGAGGCGCGGTTTGGGGTCGGTGTTATTGTTAGCCAGATCGACGCCATAGCGGCCATGCTCGGCTTCGCCGCTCACACCCGCGGCGCCGGAGGTGATCTTGCCGCCGAAGAGGTTCAACCATTCTTGTTGATAAGCCGCGGGAGTGGGCAGACCCGCGCCGAACAGGGGCGGCACCGACAGGCGGCGCAGATTGACTTCCCAATTGCCGATGCCCGCGTTGGAGCCGTGGATCAAGCCGGCCACGGGATGGAAGGCGCGGACGTTGCCCGCGGTGTTGACGTTCACGCGGTTGTCCAGGTCGGTGATGAAAAAGGCGAACAGCGGCTTGAACCGCCGGCCGGTCAAGGGGTCGGTCTGGATCGGGAAATCCAGGTCGACCCAGTAGCTGTCGTTGTTGGCGAAGATGGGACCGGCGGGCGTGTTGATCTGCGTGCGATAGCCTGGGGGCAGGTTCTTCACGTCGCCGCCCAAATCATCCGGGGCGGCGAAGTTGGGGTGATCCCAGGGGCCGGGGCGCAGGGTCATCATCCGCTTGAAGGCGGCGCCCGTGGCGC
>JAANMX010003204.1_pt1 | contig 14840 bp, 14 predicted proteins | sample 7279681 | NCBI WGS metagenome assembly JAANMX01 (sample SAMN14094542, study PRJNA606508) | bioreactor metagenome | isolation source: A lab-scale SPAN reactor treating ammonium-rich wastewater day 351 | place: Ireland: Galway | collected 2018-01-01
ACAACCTCGGCGCGATCTACAACGCCATGAACGACATGAAGGCGCTGGCCAAAGCACTCAAGTCGAAGAAGGACGACGCGGCACTGCTGGCGAACAGCTTCATTGCGTCGGTCGGCTCAGATGGGAAGGTCGCGTCGAACGTGATTGCGACGCTGGCGACCGCGCTCACCGGTTGGGCTTCGACCGACGTGCGCGCCAATACGTCAGCATCCGATTTTGACGCTGAACTCATAATCTCGCAGCCAACGGTGGTGGTGCTCACGTGTCCGGGACGAATGAGAGCAGTGTATGCGTCGTATCTCGGCGCGACGCTGCGCAAGCTCATGCTCGACCTCGATACTATCGGGGAGCGCAATCGCGGTCCGCTGCCCGTCCCCGTCGGTATTATCCTCGATGAATTTCCGACACTTGGTAAGCTCGACAGCCTAGTGGCGGATGTCAACCTCGTCCGTAAGCGCCGCATCAGCATCCTGATTGGCGCGCAGACGAAGGGGCAGTTCGAGATGATCTACGGGCGTGAAGGCACGCAGGCGCTGTTCACCGGTTTGGCGACACAGGTAATCTACGGCGGCTGCGATGCGGATACGGCGGAGTTTTACAGCAAGGCGAGCGGCACGGCGACCACCGACGCGAACATGGATGATCCCAATAGCCATCTGCGCCAGCGCCCGCTGCTTACTGTCGATGAGGTGATCACGCCGCAGGTCGGCAACTGCACGATTTTCGCCCGGTACGTGGAAACGGGCTTCGCCACGCAGGTCATCCTGAACGCCCGGCTGACGCGCTTCTATGAGCGAAGTGACTGGAAGCGGCGGTTGAGTGCCACACAGGGAAGCGAGCCGCTACTGCTGGAACGCGGCATCGACTTCGATGATCCTGAACCGGAACAGCCAGAAACGCCTGTCGCCGAACCGATTGCAGGCAGTCCATCCTCGATTGCCGTTGCGGTTGAGAATGCCATGCACGACAAAATCACGAAACGTACAGGTGGAAAGGTCAAGACAGTGCCATTGAGCCAGATTCGCGCACAGTATCGGCAGCACCGGCAGGAACAAACGCGATGAGTCTGAACAAGAAGACGATGGTGCGTGAGATTGGTCGCCGCACGCGCATGAGCAACCTCGATGTGGAGCGAGTAATCGAGACATTAGTGGAAGTGTGGACGGAAGAATTGGTCAGCGGCGGACGCATCGAGATTGAGCATTTCATGGTACTGGAGATGCAGGTCGTTGAGCGCTACCGGAATAATCCGTTTTTGCGGCAGACGTTTCGCCAGATCAAACTGCGCGCGAGTAAAGCGCTGCGGGAGAAGTTGAATCACAACTCAGTTTGAATTTCTGAGAGTGGTAGCTTTTCACAATTTCCGTGAGGTTGTTCAATTGTAATGATCAAAATCCTCTCCGCTGTGGGACGATGTGTTAAGGGTAGTAAAATGCCTTTCCTCAACTTCCATAATTCTTTGATGGAATGTCCGAAAAGCACAAATATTCCCAATCGATATCCATAATGCTCAGTAAAGTTCAAGAGAGTATTAAAATCCTTACGTATACCGGCTTCATTTAAATTCCCCTTTACTTCTACAACTACAGTATTTCTTTCATGTGTACCGGGAACATGGAATACAAAATCAGGGTTTACTCTATGGTCTGGAGCAAAATCCCGATGTCCACGTTTGTCAATTTCGCCATGCAGCAGGAGATCATTGTCACCAATTAAGCAACGTATTTGATGATAGAATTCATAGCAAAAGATTCTCTCCCGCGTAATTCCTGCCCTAGTATAGATGGTGGGCAGTAAAAAATAAGCATCGGCTATCCTTTGCAAAGCGTCTTCGATGAGATCGATGTATTCCTGCATATTCTAATCCTGACCAGACCTTATTTCCTTCCCATTCCACTTATGATGATACCAAGCCTTTGTATGAAGGATGGCTTGAGGAAAGCAACAGCCCGGCACAAAACCGGGCTGGTTCTTACAAATCGATATCTGGGGAAGCCGTTTCGGAACTGGAGACTGGCTCTTCATCGTAAACGAGTGGATCTATACCTTCCGCTGCCATTTGCGCCTCCCGCTCCGCGTTCGGATTGTGCAGATGCCAGTCGTCCACCTCACGCACGACGGTGCGATTGCCGCTCATGTAATCGACTATCTGGTTGTAATTCATCTCCTCCCATTCACCAGATAATCCTTCCAGTTTTGCCACCTCCGGTGCGAGTTCCGGTCCGTCGAGCAGCTCCGGCACCAGATACGAGCGGAACTCCGTCTCGAATTTACGCGCGTCGTCTTCGCTGGCGAAGTGTGCCATCTCCACCATTCGGGCTTCCGTTGGGTAGATGCTGTCATCCATGCCATTTTCTTCAACATAGTCGTCGAAGTCAGGCGGAAGCTGCGGGAACTCGGTCACGAAGAGCGCCGTTCCGAGTCGTTCGCCTTCAGGCGTTTCGACCGGGCGGTAGTGCATCTGCCAGTAATGGCGCTCCGGCTCAGGTTCGTCATCGGGTTGTACGGCGATCAGTGCATCCCAACTATCCGATTCAGGCGTGGAAACAGCGGGAAGTTCGTCGGCATCATCATGGGTGATGTCGCGGCTGCTTTCCCCGAAAGGTGCTGCATCCAGCCCTGCCAGTTCCGCTTCGCGCAACGTGGTGAAGCGATCTGGCGGTCCCTGCTGGAACAGTCGCCCATCAGCACGGTTGGGATCGAGTTCGTCGTTTTCGACGGCTAGCGACTCAGCCTGACGCATGGCGGCTTCCAGTCCGCTTTCCTGATAGGTACGGTACAAATCCTCCCGATCCATCGAGGCGATTTCACGCTCAGCCTCGCGTTCCCACTCATACGATTCCAGCGAGTAGGTCTGGAGCGTTTGCGCTTGATTGCCAATGCGCCCATCTTCGCCTATCCACCATTTATCGGCAGCCAGTTCCAGTGTCCAGGGATCGGCAGCTACCACCTCAAATGAGTAGTTGACGGTCGGATCGACCGGTTCAAGCAGGCGATATTGCGAGTTTGCAAGCTTCTCGCGGAACTGTTCAGCGTGCGCTTCTGGCGCGAGTGTCTGCGCGTTGTCATCCTGATGTTTACGGGTGATTGCTGCCTCCGCACGCTCGCGCTCCAGATTGGTCATGAACGGGTCGGGCGGTCCGTCGGTGAACAGGTGCGGGTCATCGCGGGTGGATTCAAGATAACCGCCAGCCGCCGCCATCCTTTCCGCGAGAGTCATCGCCACCTCCAAGCCCTGCGTTTCGCGCAGCTCGTTCAGTTCGCGCAAATCGACGGCGAGTTCTTCGCTCATGCCGTAGCTGGCGATGATCAGCCGGGCTTCGTGATCTTGATTCCCTTCACGCCATGCCTTGATCGCTTCGAGGGTCGGGCTGCCATCGTCGCTGCTTCCACCCACAAAACGATAGTCCACGCCGGTGTTCAGTTCGGGCAGCATCGCTGGGTCAGGGAAATTCAATCCGTGTGATTGTGCGGTGAGGTGTGCGAGTTCCTGTGCGTTGTCCAGATCGCCGTCCTCCAGCATGATCTGGAGCGCAGGCAGCGGGAAAGGCGATGCGCCCCCGCGTTCCAACGGCATGACTGGATGCGAGTCGTGAACGAGCCGCCCATCGTCAGCCTGAGCGACCCGAAAATAGCCGAGATGCAGCACTGGATCATCGAAATTCGGCTGATCCGAAACATCGACAGCGGCAAAAAAGTGCAGTGTCCCGCGATCATCCAGATGGTTCGGCACGTAGACACCGTTGCGGTCAATCGGGATGAGATTCTCCTCCAGCATGACGGGCAGCGCCAGGTCATCGGTGATACGCGGCTGCGGCGCGTCGAAATCTTCGGTATCCCAATCCCAACCGAAGTCGAAATCCGTATGGTCACGCTGCGCATTATCCTGCGTCATACCTTCGGTGTTCCCTTTGGTCATCGGTCACTCCTTTGGGGCATCAATCGAACGGGAAAATCACGTCCGGCACGACCGCGTTCAACGACGGTGAACTGCCCATTGGTGACGAGCGCGACCGCCGCGCGGCGGATGAGCAGCCGCAGCGCCCCGGTGCGATCCACCTCCAGCCGCTGCGCCAGCCGTTCCAGCCGCGTTTGATCATCGGTTGAGAGGCGCAGCGAGAAGTTCTTCGAGCCGCTTTCTTTAAAAGCATCGCTCATAGGTCAATCTCCCATTCGCTGCGAGCGTAATCTGCCAAATCCTGCGCAGCATCCGGTTCGAGCGGCAGTCCGCGTTCTGCCTCCCACAAATCGCGCTGGTCGGTCGCCAGCGCCATGCCTTCAGCGGTCTCGAAGGCGTGTTCAATACCGTCGCGCTCGACCACATTGAGCAGGTATTCGGCGGCATCGTATGCCTTATCCCAATCGCCGGGGACGCATGGCGCAAGCTGCGCCTCCATTTCGCCCGTATCGGGATTGCGACCGAGCGAGAGGATGCTGGTGACGGCATGGTTCGGATCGTCTTTGTCGGGCTGAAACACACCGATCCAGTACGCCGTTCCCGTCTCCGGGTCGATGAACGGCGGCGGGTCGGCATCCGGGTTGAACCCATCAGTGGCGATACCGATGTCGCGCAGCGCCTTGAACGCGGGTGACTCGACCGATTCAGCAGGCGCATCCATGTCGTCTGCGAACAAGGCATCCAGATCAAGATCGTCCGGCGGGAGGTCGGGCGTATCGAGCGAGCGCATGTCTTCATAGGCGGCGTATTCCACGTCACTTGCACCGCGCCACTCCGGGACGGGTTCGCCGCGCTCGACGGCACGTTCAGCCGCCCGTTCATAGGCGAAGTCCGTTAGTTGAAACGGCAGCAGCCGCTGATCGTGAATCTCGCCCTGAAGTTCATGATAGAAAGTGGCAGCTTGGTCGAGATTGTCAAACGCGCCGATCTCCAGATAACTGCCGCCCAGATCACCGGTGTGGACGTTGGCATACAAGTCAATCGCGCCGATGCTGTACCGCTCACTGTCATGTTCGGACGCGGCACGCTCGACAGCGATGATCCCGGCATCGTGCCAGCCCCAGCCCGCATCACTGTCATATGTCGGCGCGCCGGGTGCAGGTACACTGACCTCATCCGCTACAGGTGATGTGAACGGATCGAACGGATCATCATCCGTCAGGTAGTCGAAACTGTCCCCCGTGAACAGATCAGCGTGAAACGGATCGTCCGGCATCGAGAAATCGAGTTCCGGCGGTTCGTGGATTTCATCCCAGTTGAGAGGCGGTGGCATCTCGTTCATCGGTTACACCTCCTCCGCTGGACGCAGCGCGACCGGCTTGTGTTCGCCAACGGTACGGGAAGATGGCGCAGGTGTCGGGCGCAGTGCCGCTCCGAAACGCGACCAGAAGGCGTGCAGCACGTCAAGCCGCGACAGTTCCCCCGCCGCGATGTGAGCAATCTCCGCGTTCAACCCGGCGGCGTACTGCGGTGATGTGAGATCCCCAAACGTCTCCGTGAGATAGGCTGCCAGCGCGATGCCGCTCTCTGTCAGCACAAGGCTGCTATCTGCGGCGACAATGACTTCAGCAGCGCGAAGAGCGTCAAGCGCCCATGCCGCTGCACCTTCGTCTGTGCCAAGCTGTGTCAATGCGCGGATCAGGGAAACTGCTGTGTAGCCACTTGGCGCTTCATTAGTTACGGTATCAACGGCGATCTGCGCCGGATGCAGTTCATCGCCTTGTCGCAGAAATGGCAGCACTTCGTCACTGGCAGTGGACGGCAGGATGCGCCGCCAACCATCGGCGTACAGCAGTTTCGCCGTCGCGCGTAGTTCGAGCGGATACGAGTTGCCTGCGGTGCTGCCAACGAGTATCCGCGCCGCCATGATCCGCTCCTGTGCCGGAGGCATGTGCGCGGCGATGAAGTATTTCCAGACGAGCGAGTAGAGCGCCGCGCCATCACTGGGCAGGTCTTCAGGAACACGACTGATGTCGGTCGGTGCAATCCCGCTGCTGACAACCACATCGGGGACGGCGTAATCCATCCCGAATTCGCGGCGGATGTATGCCTGCGCTGCTGCGCTTACATCGGTCAGCGGCGTGCTGCTGTCGGGATGGGTGGTCCAGCCCGCTTCGTACAGGGTCTCAACGAGTGTTAGCACCCGTTCCGGCGACAGCGCGAGGTCGCGTTCAGCCAGCTCGATGAGCATTGGCGGCGTGAGCGCGTCCGGCGCGGGATGTGCTTTCAATGCCTGCCCGGTTCCGTCCACCCGGAACATGCCTTGCTTGAGCAGCGTTTCCAACTGCGCCGCCTGTTCCGCATTCCGCAGCGCCAGCGGCGCTCCTTTGCCGTTCAAGACCTGAGCGGTGAACGACGTGCCATCGCGCTCAAAGGTGACGGAGGCGTGCCAGCGCGTTTCGGGAGGTTGAGCGGCAATCTGCGCTTCGTGCGCTGCCACCAGCCGCAGCGCGACCATGCCGTTATAGGTGAGCGCCATCTTGACGCCGACCGCCTTACGGACTCCAGCACTGACACTCCAACCGATCACCCGATTGATGATGCGTTGCGTGACTTCCGCTTCGACAAGGTGTATATCGAGTGGACGCGGTGCGGCGAAGGCGGAACGAATGGCATCGGGTGTAAGCGCTGGAAGCGTCACCCGATAAATCGGCTTGTCTTTCGCGTCAGACGAAAGCGCCAGCGCCTGCCATGCCATCGCTTCACCAGCAAGAGTCGGCGGCGTGGCGGCATAGACGGCTTCGCTTTCCCGGATCGCTTTCATCAAGCGGCGGACGAGATTACCTTTGCCCGGCACGACGGCGAAGGTCGGGCGGAAGTCGTCATCCACGTCGATGCCGAGCTTGTCGGTGGGTAGGTCGCGCACAAAGCCATCGCATGGCTCGACACGCCAGCCGTCACCGAGCGCATCAGTTAGGATTTTCGCCTGTGCGGGCGTTTCTACGATCACAAGTTTCATTCGGTCACTCCTTCGTGTGCAGTCGTTTTGCGTTCAGGTCTTTCAGCAGCAGTCGCAGTGCCCGGCGCACGTTTGTCCGTCCGCCCAGCAGGGAGACGGTCGGCAAGCTCTCGTTCACGCAGGGCAAGCCAGATGTGCCATTCGCGATAGGCGTGGTACGCCTGTTTTTCCAACTCCTGCCACGGCGCGGTCGCCGTCGTTTTGGGCGGCATGTCATTTCTCCCTCTGCTTTCGACTAGGTGGTACGGAAACGCGCCAGTTCACCCGGTGTTGCCTTACCGAACAGATACCACAGCCCTTCGTCCTGGATGTCCAACACGAAATGGAAGCGCGGCAGCTGCGCGATGATGTCACGATGCTGCTGGTTGAAGTGGGCGAAGGCGGCATCGTCGCGGAAGATGTTCATTCCCTGACGCTGGCTGAAAATCACGCGGATCGGGCAGTTTTCGAAGATCAGGCGCGATTTCCCCTCAAGGAACACTGACATTTGTTGATCGACCATGAGGGCTTTTTTCCTTCTCGTGCGAAAGGTCTTCGCAGCCTCAATCAGGAAATCTAGCAGCGACGGGTGGCGCATCAGGCGGTAGACCTCATCCACCGCAATGATGCGCGGCTGCTCATCGATCAGGCTGTCACGGCGGATGGCGCTCAAGACCTGCGTGTACGCCAGCGCCTGCAAGATCGGGTCGCCTTCTAGTTCATGGAATGAGAAGACGCGCGGGCTAATCCAGTCGCGCCCGCCGCGTGTCAGATCGATGTTGGTCGTCCCGTTCAGGAACGATGACCACGGTCCCGATCCGGTACACAGTCCGGCGATCTCGTCAGCAAGGTCACGGGCGATGGCTTGTATAGCGGGCTTATCGCCCAACTGCGACAGCACATCACAGACCGTTTCGCACGTCGGGGCGAGATCAGGCGACACGCGGTTGAGGTCAGGGAAACCGCGATAGAGCGTCTCCAGCGCTTCACCGAGAAGACCGCGTTCCAGATTTTCACGCTGGCCGCCGGAAAGCTGTCGCCCCAGCACTGTCTCATAGAGGCGGGTGGTGTGGCTGACCTGTTCCAAGAGTGTCGGGAACATCACGTCCTGCGGATTGAGGCGGGTCGCCTTCGCGCTCAGGACATACCACGGCAGCCCAAAGGCTTCGGCGATGTGCCGTCCATGTCCCATCGGCTCAAGAAAATCGAACGAGATACCGTTTTCGGCGTACTCACGGGTCAGGTAGCAGTTCAGGGCGAAGGTTTTGCCGTAGCCGGACTGCCCGACCCAGACCTCATGCGTGGCGCGTTTGTCCCGCCACGAGTTGTGGAACACTGGGTACGCGCCGCCGACGGCTTCGCCGCGTAGCACGCCGTCAGTGGTCGAGAGCTTGCGGTAGCCAAGTGGCGCGAGCATCAGCGCCAGCTCACGCGACGTGACGGGCCACGTCGTTTCGGGGAGATTGACCTCCTTCGTCCGTTTGGCGCTGAAGAAGCCCACTGACCGCGAGAGCAGTTCACCCATTTCTTGCCGTAGGGAGAACCATGCGCGGGTTTCGTTGACGACCGCTGCGACACGCTCTTTCAATGTGTCAAGATCGTCAGCGGCAACCGCGACGGCGATCTGCACCAGATGGAGCGCATCGCCGTTGTTGATCTCCTGTAAAGCGCGGCGGCAGTCGGTCACGCGCTGCACTGAACGGCTGTCCTCACCGCGCACGCCTGCCAGATGGACTTGATATGCCTGGATGATGCTCTCAACAGCGTCAACTGCCGCGTTGCGGTCGTAGGTTTTCGGAATGTCCACCGCCAGCGCGAGTGGGAAGTTGAGGCGCAGCAGCGGCGGCAGCGGACGGAAGAAGTTCCACGTCGAAGGCGCGAATTCATACGATGTCAGCACCGCCCAATAGGGTCGCCCACCCGGACGACCGGACGGCGCGAGATGCCAGAACGGACGGTCGCGCAGTTCATACTGTCCTTCAAACAGCGCCGGAAATGCTGCTTCGGTCACGGGGGTGTCGAAAGACGACGACAACCCACCCGCGATGGCGCGGGGATTCTGGTCATTCCAGAGCGCCATCCCGCATAGCGCCCGTTGATATTCTGCGCCGTTGTTCATCCGCTCGTATTCGCGGCGATACTCTACCAGCAGATCGCGGCGCTGGTCATCGTCAGTGACAAGCTCTGCTTTATCTAATGCGGCAATCTTGGCATCCAGCGTGGCGGGCATCTGCCAGCACAGGAAGCGTGCTTCGCCGGAAAGCGTCCGCAGCCACGTTGAGAAACGGGCTTGCAGCGCGCTCACGCCGTCTTCGGTCGCGTGCAGCATGATGTCGAACGGCTCGATCAAGAAGGTACGGACGTCGGTCACAGCGCCTCCTCATCGAGTGGGGTTGCGACGAACACCAACCCATCACCGCGATCCAGGTCACGCGCACGGGCGAATGTCACCCACTCAGAGAGATCGACTTCGACCAGACCAGCAGGCGGCGCAAAAATACGGCTGCTGTCCAGTAGAGCAGCGTCGGTTGAAAGCGAGAGCATCTTCGCCAGTTCCGCCGCGATGCCAGATGGGTTCTGTGCGGCGGAGAGCAGCAGTCGTCCACGCAGATTGAGCCAGAGCCGCATCCACAGCGGCAGACCGCCGCGCGGCGCGGTCATCACGATCATCACCAGCGCGACGACGATCCCCACCGGAACGGCGATATTCGGCAGCGCCAGCCGAAAGACGGTGTAAGTCAGCCCGCCCGCGATGCCGCCGAACAGCAGCCGCTTGAACGGGATGCCGCCGAAACCTTTCTCATCACGGCTGAGGATGTGCGATTTGAAGTCGGCTGCCATGCAGCGCCTCCACAAAGAAAAAGGCGCGGAGGCAGATGAACCCCTCCGCGCTGGCGGACGACGAACTAGGCGAAAGTGATGAGCGCGGTGACGCTGGAAGCGAAAACGATGAAGAGCAGCCCGACAACCACCTGATTGGCGGCTTTTGGGTTGTCCTTCTTCCAGTCGCCGATCAAGGGCCAGCTGCTGCCGACGTACATCACGCCCAAGCCGATGAACCCGATCACGGCTGCGATAGGCGCGATGATCTGCGCCACATCCCGAATATCTCCGAACAAGTCCTGAATAGCGGTACTCAAATCCACGAGCGCGGCTCCTTGAGAAATGGACGAACGCATCGGGATGAAGGAATGTGCGCGGTGACACTCAGACGACTGCGTACGTGGCAGCGCGTTTACGTGTTGGGATCATTCGGCACGGGATTGCTTCACCCTGATACGTTCTCAGCGTAGCAAAGCGAAGGTGACGAACTGCTGGAGGATTCCGGTTTGGGGTTAGGGGGATTCCGGCTACCGGATGAAGGATTCCGGGTTTGCTGTAAACAAGAACCCTACACGTCCGCGCGTAAAACCATGCACGGTATGCAGGGTTATGAACGGTTTTTGCGCTGATCCGAATCGAAATTATATATAGTGCATTCACAAATTGATGATTTTGATGCCCCTTATCAAACTTTCAGATTTTGGGGACTTGACCTTATAGTAACTATAAGGTTTAGCATAAAGACGTGGAGGCGAATGATGGTTTCTATTGGTGAACTCAGCCAGCAAACAGGGGTTTCAACTCAAGCTATACGCTACTACGAGCAAATTAAATTGCTGCCAGTACCTAAACGAGCGGGCAACAGCTACCGGGAATATGACGACAGTGACGTGGAGCGCCTACAGTTTGTCACGCGGGCAAGACAACTAGATTTTGCACTAGGGGATATTGCCGAGATTCTGGCATTTCGGGATCAGAATGAGCCGCCCTGCCAGTACGTGATGAATGTGATGGCACAGCAGATCTCAGCGATTGAAGAGCGGATTGCCGACTTACAGCGGCTTCGTGATGAGTTAGCCACTTTGCATCGTGCCGGTTTGACAATGCCAGAAGATATAGAGATGAAACAGTGTGTTTGCCACCTGATCAAAACAGGTTTATCGAATGAGGATGGAAATGATGAGTGAAAGCGTGAAATGCCCTGCATGTGGCAGCAACGGGCACAGGGTAGATGGCGCAACCGTGAAATCCATGTTGGCCGTCAGCCTACGACATGTTCGAGACATCCCCTATCGTTTTTGCGCCAATTCCGATTGTGACGTCGTCTACTACAGCGACGATGGCGCACAGACATTTACAACGCATCAAGTGCGTGAGCGCGTCTATCAGAAAGAACCGGGAGCCGATGATGTACTGATCTGCTACTGCTTCCAGCATACGCCCGCAGATATTCGTCAGCACGTCACGCAATCCACCCAGGCAGCCCTTATTGATGATATCAATGCCGGGATTCAGGCGGGGCAATGCGCCTGCGATTGGCGTAATCCTCAGGGGAACTGCTGCTTGGGCAACGTGCGCCAGTTCGTCAAATACCTAGAAACAGCACCGATCACGAGCGAAGGTGAATAACGATGTCACTCAGGCAATTCGGTGTCATTTGAACCGTCATTGCCGCGCTGTGTTGTTTCACGCCTGTAGTCGTCGTGCTGTTCGGCGCAGTTGGATTGAGTTAGTTGGTGGATTATCTGGATTATGTACTGTTTCCGGAACTGATCGACTTTGTCGGCATCGCTGTCTACGCTGTCTGGCGTGAGCGTGCCGTGATTCGTAAAGGGGAGGAATGCTGATGGAATCTCAATTTGATACGGTGGTTATCGGTGTGGGCATGGCAGGGCTGAACGCTGCGCGTCGCCTGCAATCTGCGGGTCAATCTGTCGCCGTTGTTGACTCGCGTCCTTATGGTGGAACGTGTGCGCTTCGCGGCTGTGACCCCAAGAAAGTGCTGGTCGGTGCCGCAGAGATTATGGACTGGAGGCGTCGCATGATGGGTAAAGGTATCGACGGCGATATAACCATCAACTGGCATGACCTGATGCAGTTCAAACGCACGTTCACCGAGTCAGTGCCGGATAATCTCGAAAATATGCTCAAGAAAACGGGGGTAGCGACCTATCACGGCGAAATCCAGTTTACAGATACGAATAACTTGCAGATTGGCAATCATCGCCTGACGGCTCAGCATATCGTTATTGCGACGGGAGCGCGACCGCGTGATCTCGGCATTCGCGGCGCGGAATTTGCCGCAACCAGCACCGATTTTCTTGAACTGGAGCAGTTACCTGAACGAATCGTATTTATAGGTGGCGGGTATATCTCATTTGAGTTCGCCCACATCGCCGCTCGTGCTGGTGCACAGGTATCGATTGTCCATCGTGGCGAGCGCCCATTAGAAGGCTTTGACCGTGATCTGGTCGATATGCTCATTAGCGCATCTGAGGCTGTCGGTATAGACGTACAACTCAACGCCGAAGTCACAGCGATTGAACCGGTGGCGGGACATCTTCGCATCCAAACGAATATAGGGCGATCATTGGATACCGACTATGTCGTACATGGCGCAGGACGAGTGCCTGAAATTGATGGATTAAATCTGCCACAAGGGCATGTTGAATACAACCAGCACGGCATCATCGTCAATAAGTATCTGCAAAGTGTGTCAAATCCCGCTGTCTACGCGGCTGGTGATGCTGCCGCAACCGAAGGAATGCCGCTCACGCCTGTCGCAGTATCCGAAGGGCTGACTGTCGTCAGCAATATTCTGAAAGGCAACCAACGCATCGTCGATTATGGCGGTACGCCTAGTGTGATCTTCTCGACTCCTGCGCTGGCAAAAGCAGGACTAACCGAGGCAGAAGCCTATGCCAAGGGACTGAAGTTTCGCATCAACTATCAGAAGACATCGGATTGGTATTCATCGCGACGCACCAATGAGCAATTTACGGGCTTCAAGGTACTCATTGAGGAAGGCACAGACCGTATTCTCGGCGCTCACCTGCTAGGCGCATACGCGGGTGAAGTTATCAATATGTTCGTGCTGGCAATTCGGCACAATCTGACAGCATCCGACATCAAGCGTACGATTTTTGTGCATCCGGCTGAAACCTCTGACATCACCTACATGGTCTCATGAATGGGAATGTCTGTGATCAAGCCAAAGCGACTCGACATTCCCATTCGTAATTCAAGGGACTCAGGTTAACTCAATGACAAAACGGTATCCGCCGATTCCTAGACTCCCAAATGGTTCACCCTGCCACAGCCAGACCAGCGTCAAGTCCGCCGCCTGACCTGGCAATAGGTCGAATGGGTCCAACCCTTCGGCGGGCGTGCGGGGACCGGGCGGATTTTCGCCATAACCGAGCGCCAGCCACAGGTCATCCGGCGTGATGGGAAGCGGTGAACTCCCGCCGTTGTAGAGCCGAAATTGTGTTGTCAACTGACCTGCCTGCGTGGTCACGCTGATGATCTGCACATCCAGGCTGATGAACGGAATCGGCGTTGGTATGACAGTGGGCAGCGGTGTCGGCGTGACCACGACAACCGGCTGTGCCAACATGCCAATGAGTTCGCCCATGCGTCCGAGTTCTTGCTCGACCGGATACGCTGCTGTGACCAGCGTGCGCGTTGCCGTCGGCAGTCCTTCCTCATCTGTCTCGCCGAGCAGCAGCAAGACCAACCCGGGATTGACCTGCCGGAAAATCCCCGTATCACTGCGCCGCACATCACGCTTGTCCTCAAAAGCGAAAGTCAGGATCGCGCCAGTGTTCATCTGCAAACGAAACTCTGCGCCTGCCTCAATCTGCGCGAACCACGCGGCATTATCCTCCGACCAAGGGATGCCGATCACCGGACGCACACTCATGCCGTTCAGGAATGAGGCGGTATCCGGGTTCGGATCAAAGTTCCACTCCGATGCTCGCACCGCCCGGCGCTGCACCACCCACACACGCGGCACGACCGCATCCGGCACGCTGATTTGCAGGTTAATTGGGTAAAACGGCGCACGGCTGGTATCACCGCTTTGGATCACATCATCCTGCGCTTCAAGCGCCAACGGCGTTGGTGTTATGTCAGCGGAAAGTGTTGGCGATGCTGTGGTATCAGCGTTGTCCACTTCGCTTGTGCCGCCTGTGCCACGCAGCAGCATGAGCGCGACCATGCCAAGCATCAGTGCGCCGAGAACGGCAAGCACTTTGCCGGACGGTTTGCCGCCTTTCGCCGCTGCTTCCGTTTCCGACACATCGATCCGCTCTCCATGCTGTGCTGCTTCCTGCACGCGCTTTGGCGTTCGTGCCCAACGCATCCCGATGGGGACAAGTGCTGACTCGTGATAGCGTTTGAGCAGCGCCAGCGCGATCTTGCGTTCCTTCGCATCTGATCCTTCCGCGCCTGCCGACTTCACCTCACGGTCATAGGCGGCGCGATAGGAACGCTGGCGATCTGTTGGTACAAGTTCCCACAGCGTCCGCAGCTCATCAAGCGAGAGCGCACGTAATTCTGTGACGGTATGGTAACGTAAAGTCTCGCTCATTCCTTCCCTCCCAACAGCGTATCGCTGCCGCTCATCGACGCGCTTGAGCGCATCGCATCGTCGTAATCGCTGCTTTCATCGGATGCTGCAATGGTAATGTTCGGTTCAACCTTCACTTCCGGCGCGACGGTGACAGATGGGACTGGCATCGCGCCATAGGCGGTAATTTCGTTCGGGAGCAGCCGCGCCGCAATCTCCAAACGGTTCATGTCGCGTTCCGCTTCATCGCGTGAGCGCCCTGCCGCCAGCGCGCCTTGAATAAGCTCGGCGCGGGTGTCTGCCGTCATGCGCCGATCCGGGGTTTCTTTGACTTCGCGCCCAACCCGTTCGGTTTGTTCTGGTGTTAGTCCCAACCGTGCGGCACTGTCCACGAACATGCCGAAGCGAGCGAGATTGTCGCGTACCGGTGGTTTGCCATCGTTCAGCGGGGTAACGCCAACTGCCCGCGCCATCAGCCCAGCGACGGTCAAATGATCGACACCAGTAGCACCCTGACCACCGAGCAGTCGCATCACATCGCCCATGACACT
>JAANMX010003215.1_pt1 | contig 14793 bp, 9 predicted proteins | sample 7279681 | NCBI WGS metagenome assembly JAANMX01 (sample SAMN14094542, study PRJNA606508) | bioreactor metagenome | isolation source: A lab-scale SPAN reactor treating ammonium-rich wastewater day 351 | place: Ireland: Galway | collected 2018-01-01
AGCCCAGGAGGTGTAGAGACTCTCGGGGAGCAGACGTATCTGGCGTTCCTGGAACCAGTTGTCCACCGGCTCGTCGTCCTCCGTGACCAGGTGCGAAATATCAGGGCGGGGCGCAAGCTCCTCGAACGGCTGGACGGCCTCTCCCATGGCGTTCACCTCCCGCTCAGGCTTTCCACGCCAACAGGCGAGGCGCCTCCTGGATCGCTCGCACAGCGGCTGACTCAGCCTGAAGAATTGCGGGAGGATGCTCAGGTCGGCCCGGGAATGCCGCAGTCGTGGCTTCTGAGGAGAAATCGCCAATCGAGGAGACCCTGGTGTCCCTTCGCCAGAGCGGGAGATGGGATTCTTCGGGGAATTTCACCATCGACTCCAGTGCCGCCCTCACGAGGTTATCGCAGTATGGCCTTCCCCGTCCCGAGCTCTTCGCCGTCAAGTTGTTGCAGTGGGCCATCGAGTCAGGGGCCGAGCATATTTGGATTCGTCAAATCCCTGGTGAGCTCGAGTTGCGCCATGATGGTGCACCCGGCGACCTCTCCAAGCTCCTGGATACCCACCGGATCGGTCCGCTGCACTTTGCCGTTGCGGGAGTGGTGGGGGTACCCAAAGCCTCGATTCTGGTGGAGGCGGGCTCAGTTCGAGGCCGATTCGGCTCCGGGAAGGTAAGCTTTGAGTCCTGCCAGGAGGCGACGTCTCGCGCCCTGGTTCAGGTGACCGTTCCCTGGCTGGGGATTCTGACTCGCCTGGGCATGGCTGCTTCGTTCGAGCCGCTCACGGGCAGCGCTCTCAGGGAGGTGGCCCGGGCGGCTGGATTCTGCCCCGCCGTGATCATCATTCAGGGTCGGGAGCTGCATCGACCCGCTTTCGGAGCACAACTCAGATTCATCGACGGGTACGACGAGGTGCATCTGGTCGACGGGAAGCAGCTGGTCGCCTCGGGGGAGTTCCTGGTGGCGGAGAGGTACTGCGCGTACCACCACGTCGCGGAGTTGCGGCTCGAGGTATCGGAGGGCGCCGGCCAGGTCTGGCTCTCACCCAGCGTTAGTACGAGCTTACTCGAAAGTCACGGCGATCGAATCGAAGCCGCACAGCCGTCCCTACGGCGGCTCTGGGGTGGTGGCATCGGGCTTCGGCTGGACCACAAGTCTCCCAGTGAGCTGCTCCTGGTCGCCGGCGGGATTCTGGTTGACCGCGTGGTGGTCGAGGAGCCCGCCGGCTTGCGCTGCGTCGTGGCCTGCGACAACCTGACTTTTGATGCTACTGGCCTTTTTCCGGTGAGGAACCTGCAGTTTGATCGACTGGTCGAATCGACCTGGTCACTGGGCCGCAGCTTGAAAGACTGGGTCAAGCGCACCGGCGACGGCCCTCTGCAAAGCTCAATCATTCGGATGCTAGGCCACGACCCTGAAGCCTGGCAACTGGCGCAGTACCGAGTTGCCTCAATTCGTAGGGGCGCGCGGCGTCGAATCCGTTCTTGGAGAAGCCGAAACCGAACTTGAGCGCATTTTCGGCAAAGAAGAGCCCATTACGAGATCAACGCCAGTAACGCTTTTCAGGGCCAGGTGAGCTTCCGCCCGGGCTCGGGCTTGGGCCTGAGAGGTTGGGCGGCCGTTGTTGGGCGCTACGCTGGTGGAGCCGATGCTCAGCCCATCCTATCTCAATCCTCGCGGCGGCCAGTTCCCCTGGCAGGATAGGGAACGGTCCGCCCCGGGACGAAGCCTGGCCAGATGCCCCGAATCCTCCTGGTCGAAGACAACGAGAACAATCGTGACATGCTGAGCCGGCGCCTGCTGCGCAAGGGCTACGAGGTGATTCTGGCGGAAGACGGCCGCCAGGCGCTGGAGAAGGCCGAAGCCGAGAAGCCGGACCTGGTGCTGATGGATATGAGCCTGCCCGAGATCGACGGCTGGGAGGCCACCCGCCGCCTGAAGGCCAACCCGATCACGGCCGCCACCCCGGTGATCGCGCTGACGGCCCATGCCATGTCGGGGGATCGCGAGAAAGCAATGGAGGCCGGCTGTGACGACTACGATACCAAGCCGGTGGATCTGGCCAGCCTGTTAGCCAAGATGGAGGCTCTGCTCCAACGCTGAGCCGGATGTTCCGCGTCCGACGCATCGCGCTTGCCCTGCAGCTCTCGGTCGGGGCGGCCACCGCCCTGGTGCTGCTGCTCACCCTGACCCAGGGCCTGAAGAACGTCTCCGAGGTGCTCGATCAGTTGACCCGGAGCGAGGGGATCCGCGAGGTGCGCATCACGGCCCAGGCCATCGACCTGACCCTCTACGGCCAGGGAGCCATCACCCGGGCCATCGCCGCCGAGGTGGGGGCCTCGGAAGGAGAGCTGGACCAGGTGCAGAGCCTGCTCAGCGGACTGCTGTCTCGCTCCTCGCCCGACCTTACGGCCGGAGTGCTCTTCGCAGGAGCCGACGGCCAGATGTTACGAGCCGCCCACGACAGAGTGGAGCCTTTCGACGCCCGCCAGGAGGACTGGTACCTGGGGGCGGTCGAGAAGCGCGGGGCCATCTTCTTGCGTGAGCCGGTCTTCGAGCAGGGCTCGGTGATCGTGCGCATGGCCCAGGCGGTCATCTCGCAAGACGGCAGGAGCGTTCTGGGGGTGGCCGCCACCGACGTCAGGGTGGAAGGGCTGCGACCCATCTTGAGCCGCTGCTCTTTGCGCGAGCAAGACATCCCCTGGCTGGCCAACGAGGCCGGCTACTTCTTGCTTCACCCCGATCCCAACAAGCTTCCGGGGCCCGACCGGCCGGGCCAGAACGTCAGCCAGCTGCCCGAAGGGCGCCAGATCCTCGACGCCCACCTCGACGCCCATTCTGGCTCGGACCGGGTCAAAGCCGGAGCCTGGCAGTACTACTTCGCCAGCTGCTCCGAGAGCGGTTTCCTGGTCATCTTGCAGGTCTCGCGCGCCTCGGTGATGGCTCCCGTGCAGCGGATCCTGCACAGCGACGTGGGGGTCTTTCTGGCCACCATGGTCGTCATGCTGGCAGCCCTGGGCCTGGTGACCAACCGGCTGCTGCGGCCGATCCCCATCCTGCTCAAAGCCATCGACCGGGCCGAGCAGGGGCAGGACCCGGGCCGCGAGCTGCACGAGCTATCTCGGCGACGCGACGAGTTCGGCACGCTGGCCCGCGGCTTCGAGGAGATGATCGCCCAGGTGCACGAGCGCGAGAAGCAGCTCATCGACCTGGGCACCGCCCTGGAGCTGAACGAGCGGCGCATCCGAGCGCTGGTCGAGAATGCGACCGACATCCTGATGCGGCTCGATGCCGAGCTCAACTGCCTCTACGTCAGCCCGGCCCTCAAGCGCGACCTGGGCCACGACCCGGAGGCATTGCTGGGCAAACCGCTCAGCTCACTGGTGGAGTCGCGCGACCACGACCGGCTGGAGCGAGCCCTGAGCGACCCCTCCATGGCCGGGCGCCTCCCCTTCGAGGTGCGGGTGCAGGATGCCGGAGGGCAGACTCGCCAGGTCGAGGTCACCATCCTGCGCCACACCGAAGGAGAGAGCGTGCTGGTGGGTCTGCGCGACGTGACCGAGCGCGAGCGGGCCCGCCAGTTGCAGCTCGAGGCCGACGCCGCCGAAGCAGCCAATCGGGCCAAGAGCGCCTTCCTGGCCAACATGAGCCACGAGCTGCGCACCCCCCTGAACGCCATCATCGGCTACAGCGAGATTCTGATGGAAGAGGCGCCCGACTCGGGGCTCGAGGACTTCCTTCCCGACCTCGAGCGCATCCACACCTCGGGCAAGAACCTGCTCACGCTCATCAACGATATCCTGGACCTGTCCAAAATCGACGCCGGCAAGATGCCGGTCTATCCTGAGACCTTCGAGCTGCAAGCTCTGATCCGCGAGCTGGTGCGCGAGGTGGAGGGGCGCCGCGAGAGCGGCGTCGAGCTGCGGGTGGAGGTTCCCCCCGAGCCCATCTTGCTCTACTCGGACAAGAGCCGGGTGCGCCAGTGCCTGCTGGCCATTCTGGACAACGCCTGCAAGTTCACCCACGAAGGACACATCGAGGTGCGGGCCCAGGAAGCCTACGGACGCGTGTCGGTGGAGGTGCAGGATAGCGGGATCGGGATCAAGCCCGAGCAGCTTGAGCGCCTGTGGGCGCCCTTCAGCCAGGGCGATTCCTCGGCCACGCGCAAGTACGGCGGCACCGGGTTGGGCCTGCTGCTCACCCGGCGCATCGTGGAGCTGATCGGGGGCGAGGTGTTCGTCCAGAGCACACCCCAGGCCGGCTCCACCTTCACCATCGAGCTACCCCTGCACTCGTCGATGGCGGACGAGGTGCAGAAGGTGGGCGCAAACCAGGGGCGCTCGCGCCGCATTCCGCGAGTGCTGGTCATCGATGACGACCCCCAGGTGCTCGAGCTGATGCGGCGTACTCTGGAGAAAGAGGGGTTCGAGGTGGCCGCCGCCGGGGGCGGGCCCGAGGGCCTGCGCAAGGCCCGCGAGTGGCGTCCCGACGCCATCACGCTCGATGTGATGATGCCCGAGGTGGACGGCTGGACGGTGCTGGGCCAGCTCAAGGCCGACCCCGACCTGTGCGGCATTCCGGTGGTGCTGGTCACCTTCGCCGGCGATCGTGGACCGGGCCTGACGCTGGGAGCCGCCGAGCAGATCGAGAAGCCCATCCAGCGAGACCGGCTGGTCACTCTGCTGCAGCGCCTCTGTCCGGCCGGCCCGGGGCGGGTGCTGGTAGTGGAAGACGACCCCTCCAACCGCGAGCTGCTCCAGCGCACCCTGAGCCAGGAAGGGTGGAGCGTGGAGACTGCTGAGAACGGGCGTCAGGCCATCGAGCGCATGCAGGGCGAGCCTACCCGGCTGGTGCTGCTCGACTTGATGATGCCCGAGGTGGACGGCTTCGAGGTGCTGGCTGTGATGCACCAGAATCCGCGCTGGGCCTCGGTGCCGGTGGTGGTGGTCACGGCCAAGGAGCTGACCGACGAAGAGCGCGAGTATCTCCACGCCCACACGGCCCGGCTGGTGGACCGGCGAGCGTTCTCCACCGAGGAGCTGGTGAGCTGGTTGCGCCAGGTGAGCGCCTGATGCGCGGGCTGGCCCTCAAGCTGTTCTTGCGGGTAGGAATGACCGCTTGCCTGGTGTTGCTGGTGGTGCTGGGGGTGGATCTCGATGGCCAGCGGCGCACCCTGGTCAACCAGGCCGACCTGCAGGCCCGCCACCAGGTGGAGGGCCTGGGCGAAGTGGTGGATCACTACCTGCTGGCTGCCAGCCAGCTCACCGAGGACCTGGTGGCTTTCCAGGCGCCCTATGGAGCCGATCCCGCCCCGCGCGCCTTCCCCTTCCTGCTCACCCTGCTCAGCCGCACGCCCACCGAGGACGCCTTCGGCATCTACCTGGCCATGGAAAAGCGCGATTCGGCCGGGGCTCCGATGATCGTCTGGGTCAATCGCAACTCCATGCCGGCGCAGGCCCATCTGGAGTATGATTTCCACCAGGATAGCTTCCTGTGGTACCAGGACGCGCGCAAGAAGCCGAACCAGCTCAACATCACCGAGCCCTACTATGACCAGGGCGCCTCCAACATCGCCATGGTCAGCCTGACCCGGGCCATCCTCGATCCCGAGGGAGCCTTCGTAGGGGTGGCCGGTACCGACCTTTCTCTGGACCAGATCCGCGAGGCCATCGTAGCCGCCCAGAGCGAGCTGGGCTATGGCAACGGCTATTTCTACCTGGTCAGCCGCACGGGTCGGGTGATCGCCCACCCCGACGAGCGTCTGCAGGTGAGCAAGACCAGCCCGGGAGCCATGCTGGCCGAGCTGCCCGAGGGCAAGCTGGTCCAGCCCGGAGCCGGCGCCGGGCGACTGACCATCGACGACGAGATGCGACGCATCTACTGGGAGCAGGCCCCCCTCAGCGGCTGGACGGTAGTCTGCATCCTGCCCGAGGAGGCCATCCTGGCCCCCCTGGTGCCCTTCATCAAGCAGGGCCTGGGCCTGATCGCGCTCTCGATGCTGCTGACCCTGGCGGTGGTGGCCCTGATCGGTCTACGCATCAGCCTGAGCGTGAGCCAGCTGACCGAGGCGGCCGATTCGGCCCGGCGAGGCGACTACGGGGGGCTGGCCCTGAGCGCTCCCGTCCGGCGCTCCGATGAGCTGGGCCGGCTGGCCCGCTCGTTCCTGGCCCTCTTCCGCCAGCTGGGCAGCCGCGAGGAGCGTCTGCGGGAGACCCAGCGCGAGCTCAAGGCCCGCGAGGAGAACTTCAACTGGCTGTTGGAGAACTCGCTGGCCCTGCTGGCCGTGCTCGACCGCGAGGGGAAAATCCTGAGCTACACCTCCCGGCTGATCCCCCACGCTCCCAGCCAGCTCGACGAGCTGCTCGTCCGGGCCGACCGGGAGGGCTACCATCGGCTCTGGACCGGCCAGCTGCGGGGTAGCCTGGAAGTGCGCCTGCAGTCCGAGCCCGACAAGTTCTTCGAGCTGCACGTGCAGGACCGCTGTCACGACCCGGCAGTGAACGGGATCGTGATCAGCCTGCGCGACGTCACCGAGCGCAAGCGCTCGCAGGAAGCCGAGCTCGAGCGCGAGGCGGCCCAGGCCGCCAGCGATGCCAAGAGCGCTTTCCTGGCCACCATGAGCCACGAGCTGCGGACTCCGCTGAACGCGGTGGTGGGCTACAGCGAGATGTTGCTCGAGGACGCCCAGGACCGGGGTGAGACGGCGGTCGTGCAGGACCTGAACAAAATTCTGGGGGCGGCCCGGCACCTTCTGGCATTGATCTCGGACATCCTGGACCTTTCGAAGGTGGAAGCCGGGCGCCTGGAGCTGTCGCTGGAGATGTTCGATCTCGATCCGGTGCTCGACAACGTGGTGGCCACCGTTCAGCCGCTGGTGGCCAAGAACCGCAACGTGCTGGTGGTCGAGCGCCAGGCCGGTCTGGGGCGCATGCGCAGCGACCTCACCAAGCTGCGTCAGAGCCTTTTCAACCTGCTCTCTAACGCCAGCAAGTTCACCGAGCAGGGCAAGGTGACCCTGCGGGCCCGCACCGAGGGGCCCGAGTGGCTCAGCTTCGAGGTGGCCGACACCGGCATCGGGATGACTCCCGAGCAGCTCTCACGCCTTTTTCAGGCCTTCAGCCAGGCCGACGAGACGACCAGCCGCAAGTACGGAGGAACCGGGCTGGGGCTGATGCTGACGCGCAACTTCTGCCGTTTGCTCGGAGGGGACGTGAGCGTGCTGAGCAGGGCCGGCGAGGGCACCACCTTTACCATGCGCTTGCCGCGTTACTCGATGGAAGCTTCTCGAGACGAGAAGCCTGCCGGGTCGCCCCTCCCGACTCTGATGGACGGGGCAGCTCGCCGGGTACTGGTCATCGACGACAACCCGGAAGCCCGCGAGCTCATGACGCGCTCGCTGGAGAAGGCTGGCTACGAAGTCCACTGCGCTCCGGGCGGGGCGGAGGGGCTGAACCTGGCCCACCAGGTAAAGCCCCACCTGATCACCCTGGACATCCTGATGCCCCGGGTGGACGGCTGGAAGGTGCTCACCAGCCTCAAGCAAGACGCGATCCTGGCCGATGTGCCGGTGTTGCTGGTCTCCATCCGGGTGGACCGCGATCTTGCGCTGACTCTGGGAGCGGCCGGCTACCTGACCAAACCGGTGGACCGGGACGAGCTTCTCAAAGCGGTTTCGCAGCTGGCGCCCTCGGCCCGCAGCGCGCTGGTGGTGGACGACGACCCGGCCGCCCGCGAGCTGCTGGTTCGGCTGCTGGAGGGCTGGCGGGTGCGCGAGGCCGAGGACGGCCTGCAGGCCCTCGAGCGACTCTCGGAGGAAACGAGCGAGCTGGTCCTGACCGACCTTTTGATGCCCCGGATGGACGGCTTCGAGCTGTCCCGACGTCTGCGCGACGATCCCGCGCTGGCAGCGATTCCGGTCATCGTGGTGACCTCCAAGGACCTCTCGGCCGAGGAGCTGCGCGAGCTGGACGGTTCGGACCGGACCGTGCTGAGAAAAGGCTTTCAACCGGGCGAGCTGGTAAAGCTGATCGATTCGATGTTCTCCCGAAAGGACAAGGTAGACCGATGAGCGAGCGTGAGTTGCTCCTGGTGGTGGACGACAACCCCGACAACCGCGAGGTTCTGGGGCGGCGCCTGGAGCGCAAGGGCTATCAAGTGCTGTTGGCCGAGGACGGCAAGAAGGCGCTGGAGTTGGTGGACAACCATCCCGTCGACCTGATCCTGCTCGACATCATGATGCCCGAGGTCAGCGGCCTGGACGTGCTGCGCACCGTGCGCTACAACAAGCCAGCCCACGAGCTGCCCATCATCATGGTGAGCGCCGTGGGCGAAAGCGACATGGTGGTGGAGGCCCTGAACATGGGAGCCAACGACTACGTCACCAAGCCGGTCGACTTCCCTGTGACCCTGGCCCGCATCCAGTCCCAGCTGGCGCGCCGACGCGACCAGCAACTTGCTCCCCTGGCCCCCGACCCCACCTTCGAGGTGACCGTGGGGGGGATGCTGGGCCCCTACAAGATCGATGAGAAGCTGGGGGAAGGTGGCTTTGGCTCGGTGTACCGCGGCTTTGACCCGCGCCTGCAACGTCCCGTGGCTATCAAAGTGATCGCGCGCGAGATCGTCACCGACGACGAGGCGCTCAAGCGCTTCATGCTGGAGGCCCGGGCGGTGGCCAAGCTGCAGCACCCTAACGTGACTTCCATCTACGACCTGGGAACCACCCCCACTGCTTACATCGTGATGGAGCTGGTGCGGGGCGAGACGCTGGAGGACGTAGCCAAGCCCATGGACCCGGCGGAGGTCGGCCGTATCGGGGTCCAGGTATGCGACGCGCTGGCGGTGGTGCACGAGGCCGGCATCGTGCACCGCGACCTCAAGCCTGCCAACCTGATGCTGGACGAGGCGGGGACGATCCATCTGATGGACTTCGGGCTGGCCAAGCTGGCTGACTCGGCCGTCAAGCTGACCCAGTCGGGATACGCCATGGGCACGCCGACCCACATGGCCCCCGAGCAGATCGATGAGACGGTCGGCAAGAGCGATGGGCGCACGGACCTTTATGCCATGGGCGTCATCCTCTACGAGCTGCTCACCGGCGAGCTGCCCTTCGTGGGAGGCATGCATGCGCTTTTGACCGGTATCCTCACCAAGAAGCCAGTGCCGCCCCGCTCCATCAACCCCAACGTTCCTGAGTCCCTGGAGGCGATCTGCCTGAAAGCCCTGGCCAAGAAACCCGACGAGCGTTACCAGACCGCCCAGGAGCTGGGCGATTGCTTGCGGAATTGGCAAACGTGAGCCGTTTAAAGACCCTGCGCAGGAATACCACGCGCGGCGACCGGATCCGGCTGGGCCTGCTGGCCCTGGCCTTTGGGGGCCTGTGCGTGTTCGCCGTGCTGCGGCCCGAAGGGAAGCTGGTCCTGGGAGCCGCTCTGGCCGGGTTCTGGCTGCCCTGGCCCCTGCGCCACCAGATCGTCGAGCACTGCGAGACGATCTGCAGCCTGCTCAAGCTGCTCGGCTTTGCCCTGATCGCTTTGTCGCTGGCCGGGAACTTCGTCCAACGGATGATTCCCGAAGGCTACGAGATGAGCCTTGCTCTGGCTCTGTTCGCCATCCTGGGCCTCTACACGGGCGTCTACTTCTGGCTCTTCTCCGACCCTCGCATCGAACGTTTGTAGAGATCTTTGTGCAACCTGTGCAAAGTCGCCCTGCAGAAGTTACCACTTCTTAACACATCCGCAACATCGGGTGTGCTATACTCATGATCTCAAAGCAAGGAGGGCGCGCATGGCATTCGGACCGGGCTTCATCTTTACCACCCCCCAGAGCAATCAGCCGTTCATCTTTCAGACCGGCGGTGGTGGCCAGCCCTTCGCCTTCCAGACCGGCCCTGTCGGCCAACCCTTCGCCTTCCAGACCGGCGGTGGCGGCCAGCCCTTCATCTTCCAAACCGGCGGTGGCGGCCAGCCCTTCGCCTTCCAGACCGGTGGTGGCGGCCAGCCCTTCGCCTTCCAGACCGGCCCGGTCGCCCAGCCTTTCGCCTTCCAGACCGGCCCCGTGGGACAGCCGTTCATCTTCCAGACCGACAACTCCCGGGTCCAGAGCGCCATCCTGGGCAACGCCTCCTTCATGAACCTCTACCAGGACATGTTCTCGGCCAATGCTCAGCTCGGTTTTGGCTGGGGCAGCTTTGGCGGCTACGGTGGCGGCTACGGTGGCTACGGCGGATTCGGGCTCTAAGCCAGCAGGGTTCCTTCCCGCCAGAACCTAATAGGCCCGGGTGAGCGACACCTTCGTCCCGTTACGCGTCATTTCCGACGTCCCCGAGCCGCGCCTGGCGCGCCCGACCGACCCTGAGTGGCACCAGCGCCCTCCCAAGCCCGACTGGTTGCGCATCCGCCTGCGCACTACCGAGGATTTCGCCCGCATCCGCGAGATGATGGGCCGGCTCACCCTCAACACGGTCTGCCAGGAAGCCCGCTGCCCCAACATCTACGAGTGCTGGAGCGAGGGCACGGCAACCTTCATGATCCTGGGCGATACCTGCACCCGTGCCTGTGGCTACTGCGCCGTCAAGACGGGCAAGACCGGCCAGGCGCTGGACGCGCAAGAGCCCGAGCACGTGGCCGAGGCCATCGAAACCATGCGGCTGGATCACGCGGTGGTGACCTCGGTCGACCGTGACGACCTGCCCGACTTCGGCGCCGGCCACTTCGCGCAGACCATCCAGGCCATCCGGCGGCGCACCCCCTCCACCCGCATCGAAGTGCTGATCCCCGACTTCGGGGGCGATCTCGAGGCCCTTCAGCGCGTTCTCAAGGCCCGTCCCAACGTGCTCAACCATAATACGGAGACGGTTCCGAGCCTGTATCGCCGGGTGCGCTCGCGGGGAGTCTACGCCCGCTGCCTGGAGCTGCTGCGCCGCTCGGCCGTTTTCCGCGACAGCGAGTTTCCGGCCATGCAGGTCAAGAGCGGCCTGATGGTGGGGTTGGGCGAGAGCTGGGATGAGCTTCTGGCCACCTTCGCCGAAGTCCGCGAGCAAGGTTGCGACATTCTCACCATCGGGCAGTACATGCGACCGACCATGAAGCACCTGCCCGTGGAGCGCTACTATACGCCCGAGGAGTTCGAGCAACTGGGCCGGTTGGCCCGTGAAATGGGCTACCGCCACGTGGAGTCGGCCCCCCTGGTGCGCTCCTCTTACCACGCAGCCCGCCACAATGTTTGAAGGGTTTCGCCGCGGCCTGCGCCTGTTTCTGGGCGGCAGCCGCCCGGCGCTGGTGGCTGAGGAAGACCGCCCCGAGACCCCCAGCGAGCTGAGCTCCACCGACGGCCACCTGCGCATCCTGCAGCAGGACGGGCAGGTACGCCTGCAGCCCACCTTCGCGCCGGAGGTCATGCTGGTGGTGCCCGGACAGCTCGATGGCTCGCTCAGCTCGGTGCGGGGCCAGGTGGCTGGACGCGAGGCCCTGCTCTTGTCCTTCCCCGTGCTGGTCTCGGGACGCAGCCGCAAGGTGCAGCTCACCGTGGCCCGGCTCGGCCAGGCGCCTGACGCCGGCTTTGCTCTGGTGCGCGCCAGTCGCCGCCGCGTTCCCCCGGCCGATCAGGCCCTGGAATTCGTCTACAGCCACGAGGACAACGAGATGCGCTACCTGGTGGAGATGGACCTGGAGGTTCCCCCGGTCGGGTTTCGCGAGTATACCAGGCAGCGGGCCGTCTTCGAAGAGGTCCCGCCGGTCTCGCAGATGGTGGCCTTTCTCAAGGCCACCATCCACCACCGACGCACCGCCCTGCGCAGCCTGACCTCGCTGGCCCGGCGCGTGCAAGAGCCCCACGTGCAGAGCATGGTCGCGGTCATGCAGGAGACTTTGAGCCAGAGCCACGACTTCTCCAACCCGGTCTTGACCGACCTGGGGGTGGATCTGACCCGGGTGGGCCGTCCCATCAATCCCAACACGCTGGCGGCCATGACCCTGCTGGCCGACATCTGGCTGGAAAGACTGACGCGCGAGCAGCTCGACGCGCTGATCGAGCGGGGCGTTGCGCTGGAAACCAGCCTGGTGGCGGCCGAGGCCGCAGCTGCCTTCCTGGGGGTGGAGAGCGAGTCGTGGCGCGAGATCCGCCCGCCATTGAGTGAGAGCGACCAGGTGGAGAGGGCTGGCGCTTTCCTGCAGTCTACCGTCGGACGGCGCACCGCCCTGACCATCCTGGCCGACCTGGCCGAGGACAGTGGCAGCGAGCGCTCTCGAACCCGGGTGGCCCGCCTGATGCAGCGAGTGGGCCCCGAGCAGGTACTGACCAACGACGAGCACGAGGCGCTCAAGATCTACCTGGCCAACCTTGGACGCCCCGTGCAACCGGATACCCTGGCCGCCCTGGGCATCTACGTCGACTTCGAGGCGGGCATCCTGAGCGAGGAAGACATCGACGGCCTTACGCCCCAGCGAGGCTTCCTGGACACCTCGCTCTACGGCATGGTGGCCATTTCGGGCGCCTTCGACGCCGAGCTTCGCCCGCTGCGCCTGGAGGCCGAGCGCCAGAGCCAGCTCTGGGAAAGTCTGATTCAGCTCATGCGGCTGACCCGAGGGGGCCTGGTGGCCCGCTTCCTGGAGCCCGATCAGGCCGGGGTACTGACCCTGTGCGTGACCTCCCCCACCGAGATCGTCCCCCTGCGCTCGCGCGGCCTGACCTTCACGGGGGAGATCCTGGCCCACCTGCCGGTGCTCGACTACCTGCACGAGCATGACCTGGAGGTGCTCGCCCGGGCCTGCCCCGGTCTGCTGGCCTGCTTCGGCTCGGAGGACAAGAAGGTGCAGTGGCGCAAGCTCGACTCGGCCCACCGGGCCACCGACACCGCCTCCCGCGAGCTGCTCAAGGGCGCCTTCAGTTTCATCGACGGCTACCATCTCTACAACTTCCTGGGCCGGGTGGTGGCCCGCAGCGAAAAGGTCCAGGCCAGCGACCTGCGCTGGCGCAAGGACTTCGTGACCCTGTATCGCGACCAGCGCGGCAACGCCCACTATGTGTTCGTGGAGAGGCTGTCCTCCGAGCACGAGGTGCTTGAGCCGCCCGAGCACGGACAGGAATGGGCCGGCGAGGTGGTGGAGTTTCCCGACCTGACCGGCTGCCCCACCCGGCTCTACGAGCCCAGCCACGACTTTTTGCTGGGCCGGCCGGAAGAGCGAGGGCTTCGTCAGCAGCGCCTCGACCGCATCTACGACGGCCTGGAGGCCCATCTCACCCGCCCCTGGGTCTGGTACAACCTGGCCCAGCACCCGCAGCACCTGGCCCGGCTGCGCCAGCGGCTGCGCACTCCCTCGCTGCGGGCCCTGCTGGTGGGAGTGGTGGATCTACCCACGCGCAACGCCCTGGTGCAGTCCCTGAGCGGTCAGGGCGAGGCCCGGGTCGAGCTCGAGCTGGCCGAGCCCCTGCTGCAGAGCCTGGATCTGGCCGAGATGGAAGACTTCGCGGTGCTGACCATCCTCTATCGGATGTGCCAGGACATCGAGCTACCGGGCCTTCGCAAGTACTACCACCGGGAGAAGTTCCGCGAGCTCTTGCTCGACCGGCTCTTTGCCCTGAGCGACTCGAGCGATCCGGTGGTGCGCCTGCAGGCAGCCCGGTTGATGGGCAGCGATCTGGTGGCTTACTCGCCCCAGCAGCAACTGGCCGTGAGCTATGTGCTTTCTCGCTTCCTGGAGAGCGAGAAGACAGGGGTTGCCCGGGCGGCGGCCCGCTCGCTGGCCGCTCTCAGCCTCGAAGAGCTGGCCCCGCTGCCGGAAACGACCCAGTGCCGCCTGGTGGGCGGCAAGCGGCGAGCCAAAGCCCGCAAGAAGGGGCGTACGGTCGACCCGCAAGAGCTGGAAGAGCTCCAGGCCGAGCTCGACGATTGGCTGCAGAGCTCGGAGGCGGCTCTGTCTCCCCTCTCGCGCCGGCTCTCTGACGCGGCCCTGATGGCCAGCCTGACCGACCAGGTGGCGCGATTGAACGATACCTTCCGCAGCGATCTTTCCATGGACGAGCACCGTTTCCTGATGCTGCTGCCCGAAGATCAGCTCGACCGGCTGCTCGGCGACTCGGTGAGAGCCTGGAGGGACTTCGCCGAAGAGCGCAAGTCGAGCCTGCGCGATCTCTTGCAGGTCGAGAGCCTGGCCGAGCTGGTGGGCGAGTTCCGCGGGTATGCCTCAAGCCGGGGAGTGGCCCTGGTGAACCCCTGGCTGCTTCACCTCGAGCCCAACCAGGCCTGCACCATCCGGGGCAAGGATCGCCTCTCTCCCCTGTTTGCGCGGATGGCCGAGGGGAGAGAAACGCTGCTCGTCCGCTGGCTGCCCCGCCCCGAGGAAGCCCGCCTGCTGACCGGCCAGCCCGAGCTGTTCTTGCACTGCGGCTCGATCTACGCCGACGAGCTGATGGTGTTTCGCTCGCGCCAGCACCGTTTCGTGCCGATGTTCGATCGCGACAGCCCCTTGCGCCGCGATCCGGCCATCGAGAAAGACCTGCGTGCCCTGGCCGCCATCGCTCGCCAGCCCGGCGAGCGGTCAACCGCCAGCCCCGCGCCAATGCCCTCGGGCGGGGCTCCCTCTCTGACGGGCCTGGCCATCACGGTGTCGGGAGTGTTCAACATCCCCAGCGAGAACCTGCGCCTGGTGCAGACCATGCTGGCCGGTTTGATCCCGCGTTACGAGCGGTTGCAGCTTTAATTTGCAAGGCCCCTCTAGAAGTCCGGCCGCAAACCCCCATGTGGTGTCGGAGGGAACCTCCGCCACCACAAGATATTGTAGGCGGCCTGACTTCTAGCACAATATGTTGG
>JAANMX010003219.1_pt1 | contig 14773 bp, 6 predicted proteins | sample 7279681 | NCBI WGS metagenome assembly JAANMX01 (sample SAMN14094542, study PRJNA606508) | bioreactor metagenome | isolation source: A lab-scale SPAN reactor treating ammonium-rich wastewater day 351 | place: Ireland: Galway | collected 2018-01-01
GCGCTGTTCATGACCTTCTACGTCATGGGACCGACGTTCGATCAGGCCTGGCACAATGGCCTGAAGCCCCTCGTCGGGGAAAACCTTCATCTGGCGGACATAAAACGGAGTCACGTCCGCCTGATCGATCTTTCCGGCGGAAACCGCGTCGAGCAGCACATGAGCGAATTCCGGACGGGATGCCAGCGTCTCAATCGCCTCCGCTCGGACATGCTTGTACAACCGCCCGTAGGCACCGACGATCAACTCCGCGGTTTGCGGGTGTTTGAAGGCTGCCAATCCGCGAATGGCGTCCGCGGCGAGATCCCGTTCGTTGATCAACTTTTGCAGAATGGCGACCGCTTCGCCGTCCCGGGCCGAGACCAGCGACTCAATCGCCTGCCGTCGCGTCTCCAGCTTCTGGTTTCCATCCATGGCGATCTTGCGCACGGCATCCAGTGCCTGCCCGTCGCCGAAGATCACCGACAGACGTTGCGTAATTTCGGCGGCTTCGGATTGTCCGGACTTCTCCATCTTCGCCGCAAAGGTCTTCCATCCCTCGGGCGGCATCTGCTTGCGGCGTCCTTCGAGGGCCTCGCTCATCCCCCGGATGCCCCGCTTTGCAGACCCTATTGCCTACATTTATGACAAAGACAAGGAGCAGGCCGCCCAGTTTGTGGCCCTGTTGGGTCGGGTCGGTCTGCCGGTTGTTCTGATTCCTTTGGCCAATGTCACAATTACGGTTTTCGATACCTATCGGCTGGTCATTGTGGGCCAGGATACGGGAAGCGGTGAAAGCTGGGGCACGCCGGATCAGGTGGCTGCGCTGCAAAAGGCTGGCCGGGTTGTCGGCGTGGGCAAGGGGGGACACGCCCTCTTTGGCAAACTGGATTTGCTGATCGGCGCGCCCAACGGCAGCGGGCGGCAAGCCCAAAAGATTGTAGCCGGTGATCCCCAACTGACCTCTCTGCGCGTCCCCTATGACCTGACAACACTGGTGCGCAACCAGCGGGAAATCCCCCTCTTTGCCCAGCCCGTGGACGCCATCGCCATCGACCTGACGGATCAGCCGACGGATGTGCTGCCCCATGCGCTGCTGGGCAGCACACCCAAAGCCCCACCGGTCAACGGGCTGGTTGTGGGCCAGGGCTGCCGCACCCTCTGGGGTTTCGATGGGCCGCCCAGCGCGATGTCCCCCCTGGGCCAGGCGCTCTTTATCAATCTGGTGGTCTTTGCTCTGGGCAATAATTGCAACGTCAGCCTGACCCTCCCCTGCGGACAACTGACCAACCAGGCCACCATCCCCGGCTTCGCCCATATCGATTTTGACGATATGCAGAATGGCGCGGAGATCGGTGATTTCTACGTCAACAGCCACGGGGTGCGCTTCGAGAAGAGCAAGACCAATCACGCCGTCATCTACGCAGGCCACTTCGGCGATCCATCCCAGCCCCGCTCCGCGCCGAATGTGGCGAGAAATGATCCAATCGAGGCCACCAGCGAGGGTGTGCCTATGTCGATTTTCTTTGACAGAGAGCAGAGCCACGCGGGGATGTGGATTGGCAACGGCGGGGATGGCAATGGAAAACCAGCCAATCTGACGGCCAGTTTGAGCGCCTATGACCGTTCCGGGCGCTTCCTGTGCAGCACACAATTGACGCCTGTCCCGGTCTCACACAGCGCATTTATCGGTCTGACCGATGCGTTTGGCCGCATTGCCCAACTGAAACTAGACTACGGACGCACCCTCAATTTCGAAGCCATCGACAATCTGGTCTTTGGCCCCTTCTTTCCCGCCAACAACATCCGGGTCTGTTATCAGAGAGAAACGGCCTGTGTGCCAGCCGGGGATGCCCAGGTGGTTGTCCTGCGGGACGGCACCCAGACCGGGCCGCCCGTCAGAACCGACAGCCAGGGCTATATTGTCCCCCGCAGCCAGGTTCGGATAGGCGATGCTTTGTGGGCGGGTCTGACGATTTCCAACACCACCCGCTCAAAGCTGATGCACACGTCCGATGGGCCGCGCCCGGTCCGTGCCGCTGAGTTCAACCGCATCCCGGCCAATGAAATGACCCTGCGCATCGAGCCATCCAGACCGCTCTTGCTGCACAATCTGATCGTCTCCACCCAGTGGAGTATGACGGGCGATACCGCGTATCAGAATCGGCTGCGCAGCTATATCCTGAAAGCGGCCAACTATTTCTATGACTTTACCGACGGCCAGATGGGGCTGGCCGATGTTCATATCTATCAAAACTACGATATGTGGGATGAGGCGGATGTACGCATCTATGCCAGCAACAATCTGCGCCCCCACGCCGGGATCGGCGGGGTGAGCGAAAGCGACATCCAGGACCCACTGATTTCCACCGTCTCTTACTACCCCGGCCATACTTTTATGGGGCGCACGTGGAATCGCTTCAACCTGCCCGGCGAACCCGCTGATCTGGGCGTGGACACCAGCAATGATTGGCCCCTGGCCCTGGCCCACGAGTTGGGCCACTATCTGCTCTATCTCTTCGACACCTATCTGGCGGTGACAGGGGACGGCGAAATTGTAGAGACGAATAGCTGCACAGGCAGCGCGATGGGCTGGGTCTATGAGGAGGCAAACACCGAATTTGTCTTTGATCCCGGCCACTGGGAGAGCGCGTGTGGCGCTACCCTGGCCAACCATACGCTGAAACGCAACGAATGGCAGACGATTCTGCTCTGGTACAGTTCGCTGGTCTCCCCCGTTGCGCTGAACCCCGGCCCCAGCGCGCCCCCGGTCTCCCTGACGAATGTGACCATCCATCCCCCTTCCAACCCGGCGGTGGTGCTGCCCAACCAGACATTTAGCCTTAACTATCAGGCCGGCGAGACGGCTTCTGGCGAAGCCAGGGCCTTTCTGATTCGGGACAAACGTATTATCGATCAGGGCAAGCCCAGTGAAGGGACAACCCAAATTACCCTCAGCGGTGCTCAGACCGCGGATCGCTTCTGCGTTTTTGATGTGAATGACTTTACGGAGGATACTTCGCAACCCCGCCACCAGTACGGCTGCGAAGAATTGGAAGTGGGCGATAACAGCCTGCAAATGGAGAAAGATGACGCCTGGTCGCCGATCATCGAAATCTCCCACGCGGTCAGCCGTACCATCGGTATTTCGGTCACCCAGGCGATCAGCACCGGTCTCTCCATCCGGGCGGTGCTCTATCCGGAAGACACGAACACACCGACAGAGATCGTTCTGGTCACAGATGGCAGCCTGCATACGGGCACGTTCAACTCACCCGTAGACGCCACCTCGGCTTATGTACAGGTCTATGTGGACGAGGCGGCCAGCGAGACCGATCCCCGGCGGGAGACGCTGGTGGATTACGGCGTGGGGGGCACAGGGGCCGAGGGGCCGGCGTATTGGTTTGGTGGGGTTCCTGTGATTTCTTCTGACGGCAAGGCGGAATTTGCCCGTCGCACAGATATCTTTCTGGAACGGGGTGAGTTTATCGCCTTGCAGAGTATGGCAGGCACACCCAAACCACCGGAAGGACGGCGGATTGTGGGCCAGGCCTATCGACTGGTGGCTTTGCCCCACACCCTGGCCGACGAGGGTCACGTTACTCTGCGCGTCCGCCCGCCCCGCGCCCAGGGCCGTATTGCCCAGACTTTGCCTGAAGTTGTAATCGCTTATTGGAATGGCGCTGTTTGGAAGTCCATCAAAAGTGTCAATCTGGACGATTTAATCGATGGCCGTCTGGCGATTGCCCCTACCCAGGGCGTGGGTGTCTATGCGCTCTTATTGGCGGAGGATAGACCGACAATCAACCAACTGTATCTGCCACAAATCGAACGGTAGACTCTGTACCGCAAGCTGACAGCTTGCGGTACATTAAATCGCTGCCCATATTTCCCGGTTGAATGATACATTCTCCAGGAACGATGCGCGTAGCAGCGGATCGGAAATTTTCTCTGCCTTTCCCTGCAATAGACGGCGGGCTGCTGACTTAGCGTTTGCTGCATCCGCGGGGCGACCTGCGGCCAACAGAACTTCTGCGCAATACCAGTAGTCCCGATGAGGGAAGTCAACCCCTTCGTCTGCGCACTCATTGAGCAGTGCTAACGCCTGATCTGCAAAGGCGGCTGCTTCTGTGAGGCGACCCAACGCCAAACTTGCCCGGGCCAGTGTTGTAATATCAGCCGTCGCAGGGTAGGGTGTTCCAATTTCTGAATAGAGCATTTGTGCCTGTTGCGCCGCCTCGATTGCCTGCCCATATTCTTTCTGCAACATCCGTAGCAACGCCAGATCGCTATGACAGATGGCTTCCAACTGGCGATCCTGTCGGAGAATGGCAAAATTCAACCCAACCGCAAAGGCTGCCTCAGCCCCGGCCATATCGCCCGTATCCCGCAATATCTGCCCCAAATTCACCTGAATGTATGCCTCACCTACCTCTGCACCGATTTCTTTAACAATCGTCAACGCAGTTGTCAATGCGCTGTGTGCTTCCTGGAAGTTGCCAATCAGCATATGCCCAATACCCAGCATATTCCAGACTATCGCCTCCCACCACCGATTGCCCAAGGATTGCTGGACGGCAAGCGCGCGCTGAAATGCAGCAATCGCCTCAGCGTAACTTCCCTGCCCGGAATAGGTCTGCCCCAGCGCCAATAGGCTTGCACCTTCGCCCGCTCTATCGCCAATCGTCCGACGAATTTCCAATGCGTGCTGATTGTAGGCTAGGGCCGCCGAGTAATCCCGACGATACAAATGCGCTACTGTTGCCAGCGCGGCCAGTATCTTCGCCTCCTCTGGCCGGTTTTCCAGCCGTCGGGCCAGGGCCAGGGCTGCTTCTAACTCCTGGCGGGCCTCCACAAACTTGCCCTGCTGCCGGTGCAGGATGCCCAATCCGTAGCGAATCTCCCCCTCCTCCGCCGACCAGTCGGCCCCCCCCGCCAGCAATTCCAACGCTTCCCCATAAACAGCCGCGGATTCCGTGTAATTGCCCTGCCGCCAGTGGATCAGCCCCGTGCGCCCCAACACCCGGATCAGCCCCCGGCTGTCGTTGCCGGAGCGGGCGGTTTGCGCCGCCGTCTCCATTGCAGCCAGGGCAGCCGGGTAATCACTCATTGCCTCGTGGAATTGTCCCCAGAGCAGATGTACCTCCAACGGGGATACACCAGCCATACCGTCCAGTTGATCCAGGCTGGCCTGCTCCTCCTCCCGGCGGCCCAGAATGTGGAGCAACTCCACTTTGGCCTGCTGGCGCTGCCAGCCGCTTTCCAGGGCCAATGCCCGCTCCACGTAGCCCAGGGCAGTCTCGTTGGCATATTCCCGTCTGGCCCTGACCCCGGCCGCGTCCAGATAGTGCAGGGCTTTGTCCCGCACCGGGGGCTGGCTCACATCGCCGTGACGGTAATGGAAGGCCAGCCGCTCGATGGCATTGGGGGCCAGCTTCTCCAACTGCCCGGCCACAGCCGTGTGGACCTCCTGCTGCTGGCTTTCCAACAGCGTCTTATAGACCACTTCCTGGGTGATGTTGTGCTTGAAAATGTAGGTGATGTGGGGCTGTGGGCGTTCCAGCCGGGCAAAATCCCGGCGGCTCAGGGTTTCGATCTGGGCCAAAAGCGCATCGGTCGTCAGTGCTGCGGGATGAATGGCCGCCAATAACTCCACTTCAAAGACACGACCGATCACACTGGCCAGTTTCAGGGCCAGCTTGGCATCCTCTGGCAAGCGATCCAGACGGGAGAGAACCACCCCGTGGATGCTGTCCGGCATACCCAGGCTCACCGCAGAGAGCGGCGCATCTGCCAGCAACTGCCAGCGTCCTTCCACCCGCTGCACACAGCCATCGGCCTGCAACTGGGCCAGCAGGGTGGGGGCCAATGTCCATTGTTCTCCTGCTTGCGCCAGCAGCCGGGCCTCGAAAAGCGCATCCACCAACTCTTCGGTGAAAAAGGCGTTGCCCTGGGCCTGGACCTGAATCAACCCCAGGGCCAGCTCATCCACCGGGCCGCCAAGACGGTTGCTCACCAGCCCGGCCACCCCTGCCGGTGGCAACTCTGCCAACTCGATCACCGGATGTTCGCTGCCTGTGGTCAGTTCGCCCAAAGTGGCGCCGACTGTCTCGGCGGGCAGGGGGCGGTGGGCCAGCAGAAGCAGAATCCGGGCTTCCCGGATAACCCGGGCCAGGGCCAGAATCAATTGCCCCGAAGCCTCGTCGATCCAGTGCAGGTCTTCCACAAAGAGGAGCAGGGGACGCTGCCTGGCCCGCAGCAGTACAATTTCCAGCGCCAGTGCGGTCAGCGCCTCCTGGCGTAGTTGGGGGGTGAAGGCTGCGGTAGTCGGGTTGTCCGGGATGGGCAGACGGAGCAGATCGCCCAGCAGGGGCAGACGCACCAGCCATTCCGGGTTCATTCCACCCAGGGCAGCTTCCAATTGGAGAATCTGTTCCTGGGGTCTGGCTGCGTCCTGCCCGGCCAGGCCCAGCAGTTGGCGGGCAATGCTTCCCACCGCGCCATAGGCCACCCCGCGCCCAGTGCTTTGGCAGGTGCCGACAGCCACCTGTGCGCCCTGACGCTGGGCTTCTTCCAAAAAGAGCGCGGCCAGATGGCTCTTGCCCACGCCCGCCTCCCCCTGCAAGCGCAACAGTTGGCCGCGCCCGGTTACCGCTTCGGCCAGCACAGATTGCATCTGCGCCATTTCGACATCCCGCCCCTCCAGTCGGCTGGCAAAAAGCGACCGGTAGTCATCCCCGGAAAGGGCCCGCTCCCCCTCTACGGCAAAGACGGGGATGGGATCGTTCTTGCCTTTGAAACGCATAGGGCCAAGAGTGCGCAATTGAAAGCGCTCGTCGATCTGTTCTGCCACCCGCTGGCTGACCAGAATCTGGCCTGGCTCGGCTTTGGACATCAGTCGGGCCGCCAGATTGGTTTCATCGCCCAAGACGCCATAGGTGCGCCGGTGCTCGCTGCCATAGGCCCCCACCCGCATCCGCCCCTGGCTGATGCCCATACGCACGCTGGCAAGAAAGGGAAAGAGCCGGGCCGAGTTTGCCAATTCCAGGGCAGCCGAGATGGCCCGCATAATATCGTCGTCGTGGGCTACAGGTGCGCCAAAGGCGACGTAGAGATAACTGCCCTTATCACCTGTCGTGAGTTGGATCAGACTGCCTTCGAAGCGGTCCACCACCGCCTGCACCCAGCGGATGTAGCGGTCCAACTGACTGGCCGCTGCCGGATTGGCGTCGAAAGGTAACGGCTCACCCCCACCCAACCTCCCCCGCTGTGGGGGAGGAGTCGATCCGCTTCCCTCCCTGGAATGGGGAGGGCTAGGGTGGGGTGGCTCAACAGGTACGTCGAAATCCAGTCCATCAAATTTGAGAAAGAGCGCAGCGGCCGGGCGCAGCTCTGCCAGAAAACGCCCCTGCTGGCCCTGAATGCGCTGGTAGACCGGGAGCAGCAGCCAGGGCCGGGCGATCTCGTCGGGCAGAATCACTTCGGGGGCGACGCTTTGCGGCGGCGCTGCCCCCTCCAGCCTGCGCACCCGGAAGAAACGGCTGTCGTTGCGCTGCACCCACCCACCGGTCACCTGCCCGCGGATCACCCCTTCGCTCGTTTCATCCAGCAGCGTCTCGCCCTGTTCCGCGGCGGCTTCGGCCGCGGCCATCCGCTCCAGCACGCGCCCAGCCAGCACATCGATCAGCCGACTGTTGGGGTCCCCCACCACAAAGCGGTGGGCCGATCCCCCGGCCAGCGCGGTTTTGATTGCCAGTGCAATCTGTCCGCCGGGATAGGCTATTTGGGCAAAGGCGGTCATTGCCTGCTGCATCGCCAGGGCTGCGGCACACCCCGCCAGCAGCCCCGCTCCAACCGATCCCCTGTCATCAAACCAGCAGGTGATGGCGTCTCCACTGAAGCCGATGACCGCGCCGCCGTGGGCGTGGACCGGGGCAATGATGGCGTTATAGACCTCATTCAGTTGGCGGGTGAGTTCGTCCGCCCCTCGCCGGGGGCCATAGGCCAAAGCCAGGCTTTCGGTCAGGGGTGTGAAACCGGAGATGTCGGCAAAGAGGGCCGCTCCGCTGGTGTAGATGGGCAGTTCGACCCCCGCGGCGAGGGCCTGGCGGCGGTCCAGAGGGATGTAGGCGGCTGGATTTTCCATACGCCTATTATAGCCGGGGAGTGGGGATTGGGGAAAGGGGAATGGGGATTGGGGATTGGGGACTGGGGATTGGAGATTAGTGCAGTGCGGCGGAAATAGCCGTGTGGTTCTGGCGCCCCGCCGGTCACAGACCCGGCAAGAGCAGGCGGAGCCACAGAGTTGTTTGTGCTGTCGTGTACGTAACTGTTCAGCCACCCTACCCTACCCCTCCCCATTCTAGGGAGGGAACTGGATCGACTCCTCCCCCACAGTGGGGGAGGTTGGGTGGGGGTGAGCAGTTACTCGTGTACTGAGGAGTGGAGAGTAGGTGACTACTCCCCGCTCCCCAGTCCCTGCTCCCCAGTCCCCAGTTCCCTACTTCCCAACGGCTACGAAGTCGAACTGGAGTTGGACTTCGTTTGTTACATTGGCAACGCTGGGCACGCTGGGGATAGTCAGTTCGTAGTTCTCGCGCAAAACCTGGGTTTCGCCACTGACGCGCAGTTCGCTCTCGGAAACAACCGTTACGCTTACGGCAAAGGTCTCGGCCCGGCTGATCTCCCGGATGGTCAGATCACCCGTGACCTGCAGGGCGAAGGTATCACCCACAGCTACGGATGCTGGCACACCTTCGATAGTAGTCGGGGCAAAGGTGATGGTGGGATAGCTGGTGCTTTGCAGGATGAAGCGGCGGATCGCGCCGTTGCGCCGGTCGCTGTCGGTGACAAAAGTATTGGCGTCAATAACAATCGGGCCAATGGCTACGCTGGCTGGGTCCCTGGGGTTGACTGTCACTTCGCCGCTGACGCCGTTGTTGACACCGATCACTGTCTTGGGGCTGCCCATCAGCTCTTCGTTGATGACAAAGCGGGCTTCCGATTGGGCCGGGTCAACCGCGAAAGTGATGGTGTCACCACCCGGTACAGGCGCTTCGGCTTCTGGCGCTTTGGTGGCTTCTGCGGCGGGGGCGGATGCAGGCTCGGCTGGAGGAACAGGTGTGCTGGCGGGCTGTTCCACGGCAGCGGGTGTCGTTGGTTCGGCTGGCTCAGCGGGAGAAGAACAGGCGGCCAGGGCCAGAACAATGAGAAGCAGAAACATATATGTCCTGGTGCTGGAGAGAAACTGCATAGAGATATCCTTATGGTGAAATGGATGAAAAGTCAGGTGGTCTGGTTTGGGAACGCACCCCTGACAGAATAGCAGATAATTGTGGAGGAATTGTGTAGGCATCATTCAGAAGTTCAATTTTTTCGTAACTACGCAGGCTTGTAACTGTTGAGCCACCCCACCTTACCCCTCCCCGTTCCAGGGAGGGAAGTGGATCGACTCCTCCCCCACTGTGGGGGAGGTTGGGTGGGGGTGAGCAGTTACTGTACCAGCAGGCTGTCGGAGTAGCACAGAATAGAACGCGGATTGAGCGGAAAGTACGGAAAAAGCCGGATTTTTCTCGCTTCTATCCGCGAAAATCAGCCCTTTCCGCGTCATCCGCGTTCTGTTTCTTGCCTCTCCGACAGTCTGCTAGGGGGCCGGGTTGCTTCGGGTGATCAGCGCCAGGTAGATCAGGTGATTGGTTGCCTGCACAGGATTGCCGTCGGCGTCAAAGACCCAGCGGTAGTCCTCCACCTCGCCGCCGTAGACCGAACCCGCGGGTTGAACGGCTGGCTGATCGTCGCAACTGCCATCCCCATCCCAATCGGGGAGCAGACGGAAACGGGCCGAGAGCGTCTGGTTGCCACCGCTACCGGTGAAAGTGTCGGCGGGGACAGGGAACTGAATGGCATTTGCCCCCGGGTTGACTGGCCGCATCGACACCACCCGATCCGCCGTCTCGTCAAAGCTGCCGTCGCCCTGCCAGTCAACCCAACTGCTCAGGCAGCCCCGATTGTTGGCGACCGTCGCGCTCACACTCCCCCCTTGCGCGCCGTCGGCCCAGGCAGTGGGGGTCAGGCCGTCGTTCCCACTGTCGGCTTGTCCGGAGCGGGCTGGCCCGGCTTCCAAAGAGACAGACGTGCCCAGAAAGGAATGGCCGACGATTCCCGCCGCGTTGTAGTGGCGGGCCGCGCCATAGCTGTTAAGGGCTGCATCGCTGAAATCGCTGCTCTCCAGCACAGACCAGCCCAGGTCTTTGAGCGACATCAGCGTAATCGCATCCACCACCCGGGAGCTGAGGCCAGGCCCGGTGGCCGCATTCATCATCCGGCCTGTGTTGGCCGTGTGGTTATCGTCCCAATGGCTGATGCTGGACCCCTGCTGGTATGGGTTTGGCGCAAAAAGGAAGGGTCCCTGGGCGGCGGCGGCATTGGCAAAAGTTCCCGCAAACGCCGTTTTTGCATTGGGGCCGACGAAAGAGAGTTTACCGCTGCCCACTGTCAACGCCGCCGCCAAAGTCTGGCCCGTTGCTACGTCGGTCAGCCGTTGCCCATCGGTGCAGACGCCATCTGTCGCGCCATTACAGGCGATAAAGCGGGAAAAGATGTTGGGCACGCCATCAAACGAACCGTCCGTAAGAATGTTATCCACCCAGCCCAGCCCGTGGAGAAGTTCGTGGATCATTGTGCTGACAAAATCGTATTTTTGGGCATCTGCCCAGGCACAATTGGTGGTGCAGAAATCCCAGGGGATAGTCGAGTTGGCCGACGCACTGATCTCCGCATCGGCTCCGTTTTGGTCTGCGCCACACAGGGCATTGGCCAGGGCCATGGGGTAGGCCGTATTGGCTACGGGCAGTGCGCCGCCCCCGCTGGCACACGCTTCTACGCTGCCGGACGGGCCAGCCGCGGCCAGGGTGGCCGCGTCCTGCACTTCGTAGCAGGCGTCGATAAGGATTGTGCCGTCGTTGGTAATGGCGTCGTCCAGAATGTCGGCCACGTGATTCATCGCCGCTACGCCAGCGGTGGGCCAGTCGGTCACCGTGCCCTGACAGCTTGCCGGGTTATAGTTGACGGTAAAGGAGGCGTTGCTGTAACTCTGAACAGCGGTTGGCGTTTCCGCGCCCGTCGGGCCGGGATCGGCCAAGACAACCGAACCGGTAAAGAGCGCAAGGGCGATCAATACGAAGAGAGCGGAAAGGGGATGAAATCTGAAAATTTTCTGCATCTACTGATTCTCCATTTTGGGATTTAATCATTGGGTGTAGCGGTGATAGCTGCCGCCGGGTAGCGACGGAGCCAGCACAGCCTGTTGGGATGTCGCAGTTGGCCCGCTTTTCTGTCTGTCGGCGGGGGTGAATAGGAAGGACGCATCCAGCCCGCTTCGCCCGGGGTTACGCCCCGGCGGCAGAGCAGGTAGTGGGAGCGGTCTGCGGCGTGCGCGGCCCGCCAGCCGACAGTCAATCGAAGCGCCGAAGCGAATAATTTGTCGATGCGGAAGGGGCAGGTGGGCGCTTTGCTGTCGTCGTTGGGGAGGACGGTCAGCACGCCCGGCGCGGCCCAGGGAATCCCCTCTCCCATCCCCCAACCCATCCCGGCGGTGTCGGCGTAGACCCAATCCCGCCCGCCGGTTGTGCTAAAGATGAAGCCGAAGAGATAGTCGCCCACAGCATCGGGCAGCAGAGCCGCCGCGTAGAGATCGCCGCCGCCCATCTCCCCTGCGTATTCGGCATCCACCCACTGCATCGGCGGGGCTGTGGTAGGGCCATCAAAGGCTGCCGGCGCATAGCCCGCCCGGGCCAGAATGCCCGGTCCCGGGCCTTTTCCGTCGGTCACACCGGCCACTGTCACAACCGCCTGCAAGAGTTCCCTGGATTTGGTTGCGCCGATCACCTGCTCAACCGTCGTCGGCTCCAGTAGCCGGGCGTCGGTAATCGGCGCGTGGGGGACGGCCTGCATCGATGGACTGGGTTCGCTTGCCAACCCCACATCGTTGAAGGCCACGGCCCGGTAGTAGACAGGCTGGCCGTTGGGCAGGCCCTCGTCCACGAACGTCACTCTCTTGCCCCTGTCTGGGGCTTCGATCACAGCCACAGGCCGGAAGCCTCCATCTGCCAGTAAACGGCACACCACTACCCGGGAGGTCAGGGGGGGGATGGCGATGGTCAGGCTGACTCTCCCATTCCCTTCTTCCCACGCTTCAATGACCGGCGCATCCGGCGCGGTCTGGTCGATAGCCGCTTCTTTCTGGCAGATGCGGAAGTCCATCGGTTCGACAACTTGGCGCAGGGAGGTCGTGGCGGTCTGGCCCCTGGCCCCGTCGATCTGCGCCGCGTTGCGGGTCAGATCGCCTTCCAATTCCAGGCTGGTCGTCTGGCTGGGGGGGCTGCGATTGATGGCGATGATGGCCGTTTGAGATAACGGGCCACTGAGTAACCCGATGGAGAGGGCAATGCCCAGCAGCCAGGAATACCGATGGCCCAGGCGGGGTGCGCTTGCGCAATAGGTAGGTGGCATGGAATGGCTCCTACAGAACAAACTCAATGGCAACCTGTGGTGGTGGGACAGCACTGGGACACGTTTTTTGGGATACGATAGCGCAGAAGCCGTGACGGCGTTTGGCTATTTCCGTGAAAATGTACTGGTCAAAAACATCGTGAAATCTGTAGGTGGGGTTTGCAACCGCACTTCTTCGGGTGAAAGTGCGGTTGCAAACCGTACCTACGTTTTACCATCTCGTTGACCAGTACACTATTTCCGAGAAATCCAATTCCTGTCACGCAAAAATGTGAAACGTGAAACGGGAGAAAGGACGGTACTCTCCCGTTTCACGTTTCATTGGGTCAAGCAATTATCGGAAGCACAGGCTGCTTCCCTACTGGCTCAACTTCCAATTCTGGGCGTCCCAGGTCAGGCTGCCCCAGATGCTCACAGCGTAGCCGCTGAGCGCGTCGGTGGCCCCGTAGCCCTCGGTGAAGAGGTAGAGATGCAGTTGGGGCAGTTCCGCGTCGATCAGATTCGCCAGATCGCAGTAGGCGGCCTGGCGGGTGGGCACGTCCACTGTGCTGCCCGCGGTCTCGATGGCCGCATCCGCGTCCGCATTCACCCAACGGGAGTAGTTGGCCCCGGCCGGGTTATCGGCAGAGGGGATGGCGCTGGAATGAAACAGCCCGGCAATCGTCGCCTGGGGATCGATGCTCAGGCTGGAATCGTAGACGAGAATGTCGAAGTTGCCCGTCTTGCGGGGTGAGCCGTCGGCCAGGGAGCCGAAGATAATCGAGAAGTCGTCGTTCTGGATGGTGGCTTCCACGCCCACAGCCTTCCACATCTCCACAATCGCCTCTTCCAGCTTCACCAGGGGCTGGAAGTTGGTGTAGCCCTCCATTTGCAGACTCAGCCGTGTGCCATCTTCGGCATTGGCAGCGCCGCTGGCAACGCGAATGCCGTCGTTGCCCAACACCCAACCAGCCTCTTCCAGCAAGCCACTGGCCTTGTCCACATCGAAACCGTAGGTGCGGGGGATGTCGCAGCGATACCAGCCGTAGGCAAAGGGGCTGGTGGCCGGCGACACGCCGGGGTTGACGTCGTTGATAATTGTGTCGTAGTCCAGGGCATAGGCCAGGGCCTGGCGCACCTTCAGATCGCCCAGGATGGGATGGGGCGGGGTGGGGCCGGTGTCGTCGTCAAAGGGCTGGCTCAGATTGAAGCGCAGGGCCATATTCCACTGACCGGGAACCTCTTGCAGCGCGCCCTCACCCTCCACCTGCACATCGTAATCCTCTTTGGTAGCGCCGGGCCAGAGATGAACCTGCCCCTCGCCCTGAATCATCATCGCCATCTGCGCGCCGGGATCGGGCACAACTTTGAAGATCAGCCGGTCCAGATAGGGCTGGCCGTCCAGGTAGTAGTTGGGGTTGCGGTCCATCACAATACTGTCACCGGAGTTCCATTCGGAGACGACGAAAGCGCCGGCTGTGACCGGGTTGCGGTTCCATTCCCACTTTTCCATGGCGTTGGCTTCACCCGTGGCGTGGCGGGGCAGGATGCCATAGGCAAACTGCATAGGATAGGCGCTGTTGACCTCGCTGTAGTGGACGACCGCGGTCAGTTCGTCCGGGGTGTCGATGCTGGCGATCTTCTCGAAGTTGTTGGAGAGGACCGCGCCGCTGTCCGGGTTGGAGACGGCTTCCCAGGTGAATTTCACGTCGTCGCTGGTGATGGGCGTGCCGTCGGACCAGAGCAGGCCGGGGCGCAATTTCCAGGTGACGGTGAGGAAATCCTCCGAGACAGTGCCATCGGCAATCGACGGAATGGCTTCGGCCAGGACAGGCTGGAAGTCGCCGTTTTGGTCAACGACGCTCAGCCCCGCGGTGGTGGCGTCGGCCACCTGGCGCACAATCGCGGCCACGGCCAAATACTGATTCAGCGTGGCCGGTTCTTCGGGGATAATCAGCACGACCTGGCCGCCGCTGGCATCGGCAGCAGCCGGCGCGGCTTCACCGCCGGTCGCCTGTTGGGGGGGCGGCGCGGCACAGGCCGACAAGGCCAGAACCACTGCCAGCAGAAGCGTCACAAAAATCGTTTGTTTGGATTGTTTCATCCGGGTCCTCCTTTTGAGGTAGAAAATTGATGAGCGGGGGCAAGAATTGGGTAGCTGAAACGTGAGGCGTGAAACGTGAGAAGATACGAATGATTTCACGTTTTAGGCTGTTCCGAAAAATTAATGACCTCGTTCTGGGCTGTAACAGGAAGGTTCCAGTCGAGTGCCAAGTGAAAACGTGGATACTTATTTCTTCGGAAC
>JAANMX010003220.1_pt1 | contig 14772 bp, 14 predicted proteins | sample 7279681 | NCBI WGS metagenome assembly JAANMX01 (sample SAMN14094542, study PRJNA606508) | bioreactor metagenome | isolation source: A lab-scale SPAN reactor treating ammonium-rich wastewater day 351 | place: Ireland: Galway | collected 2018-01-01
GGTTGAAATACTTATAATGCTCTTCTCTGATTGTAAATTTTTAATACTCGACGAACCTTTTCATTCTCTTTCTCCGAAGATTATTGAAGAAATAAAAAATTTGATAAAGGGTCAGTGTAAAGATAAAGGAATCATAATTACAGATCATCAATATAAAAATATTATTGAAATTTCTGACAAAACTATCTTACTGAAAGACGGCTCCACCAAAATTATAAATGGAATTGAAGATTTAAAAAAGTTTGGGTATTTAAGGTTTGATTAATTGGCAAACCTGTTCCAATTACAGCAGGACAAAACCAAAGAACTTATGACAGAAAACTTCTTACTTCCAAAAACTTCATTGGGTGTGTTTAGTGGTAATTTTTTGTATATGTACCATGCTAATGATCTATTATTGTAGCCACAACTATAGACAGAATCACAAATAAAAAACCCTTAAAAAACTGCAAGTGAGTTAATTAAGGGTTTATGAGGTGGTTTCTCCAGGAATCGAACCAGGGACACATGGATTTTCAATCCATTGCTCTACCAACTGAGCTAAGAAACCGTTCCGTTATTGAGTGGTGCAAAAGTATAACCTTTTCCCTTACGATGCAAATGATTTCAAGAAAAATATTGCTTTGGGGCTGAAATTTACTGATTCTCAGACGAATTATTTTCTTCTCTCTGGATCTGCTCACTCATTTCTTCGAGTACCGGTTTGATTGTACTCTCCGGAAGCTCGCTGATCCGGATGTACATCAACCCGTCAATTGCATCATTGAAACTTGGATCCACGTTGAACGAGATCACTTTTGCGTTTTGCTTGATATATTTTTTAATGAGAACAGGCAAACGCATCTCCGGCTCCAAATCATCAATAATCTTATCAAGCTTGTTAAGATCCGATTCTACTTCATCGAAAAACAAGTGTTTATCCCGGTCTTTCAGTTTTACCTTGAATTCTTTTTTCGGGTGAATATATTGGGCCACGGCAGAATCGTAATAATGTGAACGCATAAATTCGATCATCAGGGATTTTGAGAATTCCGAGAACTTATCGGAAATACTTACGCCTCCCATCAGGAATTTATGCTCCGGATTTCTCAGACATACGTGTACAATTCCTCTCCACAAAAGGAAGAGCGGTAAAGGTTTCTGCTGGTATTCCGTCGAAATATAGGCACGACCCATTTCGATGACTTTCCTGAAAAAAGGTCTTAATTCCGGATCGAATTCGAAAAGTGAACTCGTGTAAAAACCTTCTATACCGTGCTTTTTCATGACTTCGCAGCCCAATGCCATCCGGTACGCGCCCACTAACTTTTTCGCCGCGTTATCCCAAAGAAAAAGGTGATGGTAATGCTCATCGTAACGGTCCAGGTCGAAAGGAAGGTTGCTGCCTTCACCGATCTTTCTGAAAGTAAGCTCGCGCTGCCTGCCAATCTCACGCATTATCGACGGAATTTCGGAATAGGTACAGAAAAAGACTTCGTAATTCGCATTCCTGAAAAGCATTTTATCTTTACTGTACAGCCCGTTAATTTCCTTTTCGATGTCTTCCTGCGGAGTTTCGTCGATGATGTTCTGCACCACATTTTCTTCTTTCAAGATCGGGAAATTCAGCTTAAGATTCGGAAGTTTGAGGTGTTCGGCAATCGATTTTCTTTTTTCGTAATAAGATTTCAGCATATAAATCTTCTTCTGCAGAAACTCACCCATTTCTTCAATAGAATCATGATCTTCCAAAACCTTTACAGAAACAGCCTTCCCAATTCTGATGCGGATGGGTTTTTCCCTTTTATGCATCATTTCTGCGGGGAGCAGCAATGTCTGCAGGTCAGGATGCATTTTGGCCAACTGATAAAACAAACGGCTGTTTTTCGCATGAAAATACATAGGAACGACCGGAACTTTCGCCATTTTAATAAGCTTGAGCGCAGGCTTTTCCCAGGTTTTATCGCGTATTTCGCTGAAATCGTTATTTCTGTTAGATACTTCACCGGCCGGAAAAATCCCGACACAGCCACCCTTCTCAAGATGCTTCAACGTCTCGCGCATTCCCGTTGCGCTGTTTCGGACATCCTTTCTGGTTTCAAAAGGATTCACCGGGATTACGAAGGGCTCCATGGGCTTGATCTTTTCAAGCAGAAAGTTCCCCATGATTTTGAAATCCGGACGAATTTCGGTTAGGATTTTGGCCATCAGAATCCCGTCAATCGCACCCAACGGATGATTTGAAACCAGGATAAAAGGACCGGTTTTCGGGATTTTAGCAAGATCTTCTTCGAAGACGATATACTTCAGATCTCTTTCCCGGACGAAAGAATCGAAAAAATCTTTCCCGCTTTTATCTTTCAGAACGTCGTAGAGTTTGTTGACCTCATTAATCCTGGTAAGATTCATGATAGCAGAAGCAACAGGATTTTTCAGAAACCCGATACGGCCCAAACCCGAAACTTTAATTAAATCACTCCTTGAAATAAGACTCATTGGTTATTAGTTAGTTACAACTTGTATCGTTTTTTTAGAAATCTGTTCCAGGAGAATATTCTTATTCTCGTAGAATTTATTCAGGTCTTCTAAATTAGCATTTCTTACGGTAAAAAGTGAAACATTTTTCACCATTTCGGTGTCGAAGATTATATGCAACTCTTTATTCAGTTCATCAATATTGTTATATTTATCTTCCAGACAAAGCGCAAGCGAGATTGCTGAATTCTGCATAAGAGAAATCTTGATCTTAAATTTTGCAAGAAACGCGAAGATCTGACTTAGATGTTCCTCTGCAATAAAGGAAAAATCGCGCGTGGCGATGCGCATTAAATGCTGGTTTTCTTTAAGAATATAAGATTCTTCGAAACGGTTCTTATCGGTATTCCCTACTTTAGTTCCGGGTTTATGAGGTTCCAAAAAGGATTTTACATAAAACGGAATATTCTTCTGCTGAAGCGGCTGCAGGGTTTTAGGGTGAATGACTGATGCACCGTAATACGCCATTTCAATTGCCTCTTCGTAAGAGATATTCGAAAGGAGCGACACATTATCGAATTTTCGGGGATCGCCTGTCATCACTCCGGGAACGTCTTTCCAGATGGTCATCGCTTCCGCATTCATGCAATATGCAAAAACGGCCGCAGAATAATCGGAACCTTCCCTACCCAGTGTCACCGTGAAATTATTGCTTTCAGAACCTATGAAACCTTGGGTTACATACGAAATTCCGTGATCCAAAGCTGAAATATTTTTCTGCGTTTCTTCCCAGTCGATATTCCCTTCGCGGTAATTGCTGTCGGTTTTTACGTAATCCCGGGAGTCCAGCCAGGTATTTTTAAACTGAATGTCATTCAGATACTCGCTAAGGATTTTGGAAGAGATCATCTCGCCGCAACTTACCACCTGATCATAAACAAAATTATAATTGGGTGATTTATTTCTTCTTAGAAAAGACTCAATATCGTCAAAAAACAAAGAAATTTCAGAAAATACGGGATGATTTTCCTGAAAAAGCCCATTAGAGATTTCCAAATGATTCTGCTTTACTTTCTCTATTTCTGCATGATAATTTTCCTTTGCAAAATAGTTTTCAACCACCTTTTCAAGTGCATTTGTTGTTTTTCCCATGGCTGACACTACAAGCAGACATTTTTCGAAACCCTGAGATTCCAAAACAAGTGCAACATTTTTCACTCCTTCGGCATCTTTAACCGACGCCCCTCCAAACTTGAAAACTTTCATTTAAATATTTATTTATCAATACATTATATCAGTAACGGCAATATTTTACAACAGAAAATATCCGCCGACAAAATTATTAATTTAGAGCGACATAAAAAAACGGGGTTGCTGCAGCTTAAATCCCTTCCCAACTTTAAAAATAAGATTACAGAATACCCATATATAAATCACATTTAAAAGCGGTGAATTCAAAGAATTTTACGAAATTTGTAAATATCAATAAAGTAAAAATGTCAGAAAAAAATTTTCAAACCCTCGGCGAATTCATCATTGACAAACAGGAAGACTTTCTGTATTCCACCGGGGAATTATCCCGGCTTTTAAGTGCAATACGCTTAGCATCAAAAGTAGTTAACCGCGAAGTAAACAAGGCCGGAATTGCCAATATCATCGGCAAAGCAGGTAACGAAAATATCCAGGGAGAAGAACAGCAGAAATTGGATGTTCTGGCCAATGAAATCTTTATTGAAGCCCTTTCCCAAAGAGAGGTTGTTTGCGGAATTGCCTCCGAAGAAAGCGATGATTTTATTGAAATAAAAGCGAGTTCAAACGCTCACCTGAGTAAATATGTTGTTTTGATTGACCCTTTAGACGGATCCTCAAATATCGACGTGAATGTTTCCGTAGGAACCATTTTTTCGATTTACAGAAGGGTTACAGAACCTGGTACGCCAGTGAGTTTAGAAGATTTTTTACAGAAAGGCGTCAATCAGGCTGCCGCAGGATATGTGGTTTACGGTTCATCGACCATGATCGTATACACGACCGGAAATGGCGTAAACGGATTTACCCTCGATCCGAGTTTAGGAACATATTACCTTTCTCACCCTTGTATGAAATTCCCTGAAACAGGAAAAATCTACTCAATTAACGAAGGAAACTATATCAAATTTCCTCAGGGCGTGAAAAATTATATCAAATACTGCCAGCGCGAGGAGGAAGACAGACCTTACACTTCCCGCTACATCGGAAGTCTGGTATCGGATTTTCACCGAAACATGATTAAAGGCGGAATTTACATTTATCCATCAACCGCACATTCTCCTAACGGAAAGTTGAGACTTCTTTACGAATGCAATCCTATGGCGCTTTTGGCAGAGCAGGCAGGTGGAAAATGTACCAACGGATTCCAGCGAATCCTGGAAATTGAACCTACCGAACTGCACCAGCGCGTTCCGTTTTTCTGCGGAAGCTATAAAATGGTGGAAAAAGCAGAAGAATTCATGAAAGCGGCGGCAGTATAATTATAGAATATATTACTAAACCTGTCTTGAAGGCAACATATTCCAAATACATTCTCAACTTTAAAAGGCCGGGCGGAACTTCACGCGGTGTTTTAAATACGAAAGAAACTTATTTCCTGAAAATTACCGAAAACGGGCAGACCGGAACAGGGGAATGCGGAATTTTCAGGGGACTGAGTTATGATGACGTGCCTGAATATGAGGAAAAATTGCACTGGCTTTGCGAAAACATTAATACAGATCTCGGAATTCTTAAAGAAGAACTGATCCATTTTCCATCCATTTGGTTCGGTTACGAACAGGCAATTCTGAATTTAAAACACGGCGGTGATCTATATTTCCCGAGTGATTTTACCGAAGGAAAATCATCCATCAATATAAACGGTTTAATCTGGATGGGCGATTCCGGCTTTATGAAGGAACAGATTCGGGAAAAATTAAATCTCGGATTCGACTGTTTAAAACTGAAAATCGGTACCGACTGGAATTCTGAAAAACAGATTCTGAAAAAACTTCGCGAGACATTTCCTGCCAGTCAGCTTGAACTCAGGGTGGATGCCAATGGCGGTTTCAGTTTTGAAGAAGCAAAAACAGTTTTACTGGAACTGCATGAGTTGGAAATTCATTCCATTGAGCAGCCTATCAAAGCAGGAAATTGGGAACAAATGGAGAAACTCTGTTCAGATACTCCTACTTCAATCGCATTAGACGAAGAACTGATCGGTGTTGTAACACTTCAAAAAAAACAGGAACTGCTTGAAAAAATAAACCCACAGTATATTATTTTGAAACCATCTCTAATTGGCGGTTTTTCGGGAAGTAACGAATGGATTTCTCTAGCGGAAAATATGGGAATAGGCTGGTGGATTACTTCTGCGCTAGAAAGCAACATTGGGCTCAACGCCATTGCTCAATATACCTTTTCCAGGAACCCCAAAATCCCTCAGGGTTTGGGAACCGGCGGACTGTTTACGAATAATTTTGAAACGCGGCTGGAACTTTTGGGCGACCAACTTTCCATAAAAAAAGTCTGAAATTGCTTTCAGACTTTTGAAATCTAATCCCCCACAGATTAAATTACGTTTTCTATAAAAATGTTTCTTTTCAAATTCCGCACCATGAGTGCAAGTTTTCTTTTAAAAGTTTTCATAGAAATAAAAAATTAAGTGTTAATGAATGATGCTTCTCCAGCATCCATTTTCATACCAAAACGCTCATTGATACTCTTTTTTTTAAATTTATTTTTAACTTCGCTATCATTAAAATATCTAATGCGGCTTGAAAACCCCTTTAACCTCCTAAAACCGGTAACCGAAAGAAAGACCTGATCGCAGCCCGGCCCATGAACCGTCAACATTAATGGTTGCACCGTTTGTATCAGTAGTGACCGTATATTCTACGAATGGAATATCGAGATCCTCTATTTCCTGTCTTACCTGCGCCTGCTCTTCTGCAGTAAGCGGTCGCGCAGAATTTCCGCGGAAATCACCTCTTCCCTTACCGTAATGCGCGCCTATGATCCAAAAATCAAGAATCCAGCTGTCGGTTTTTCCCAGGAACCACTGTACACCCAACATTAAACCCCCGCTGTCGCCCGTGGCTTTACCTGCAATTTTCATTGGCACTGAATCGGTTGCAAAATCCACATTTAATGTGACATTATCTGCATTAACAGTCGTGTGCCGGTAATACGGAGCGAGATAAAATCCTCTGCCGTAGCCCTGTCCGAAATAAATACGGGGTTCTATCGTAAAATGAGTAAGTCCCACCTGGGTATCGGTAAATTCGGTATCTTTCAGAATACTGCTGCTGAACGGAATTTTCCCTTTACTCACCGTTCCGTAGCCTGCTGCGATTGAAAATTTCTTACTCAGAATGCGTTCGTAAGTCAAATTAACATTCCTGAAAGCATAGGCGGTAACATTGGTTTTCACTATATTCATCTTTTCGGAATTGGTTTCCTGCGCAAACAGGGAGCCCGAAACCAGCAGGGCAAAAAATAAGGTTTTCATGGTTTGTGTTTTTTAGGTTGGATAAAGTTGAGAACAAATCAGATTGATTCTCATACACGAAGTTATTTTCTGCATAGCATCAAAAATCAAACCTTCGTTTCAATCCACATAAATAGCTTTAGGAAAAAGTAGCTTCTTTTTATCAATAATCCGTAAATTTGCCTTTTACAAAGAATCGACAATGGAAGAAGAAAAAAAATCACTCAATTTTATTGAGCAAATTATAGAAGACGATTTAGCGAACGGGTTTCCAAAGAATAAACTACGCTTCCGTTTCCCGCCGGAACCGAACGGCTACCTGCACATTGGTCATACAAAAGCCATCTGCATCAACTTTGGTTTGGGTGAAAAATATGGAGCACCGGTAAACCTGCGTTTTGATGATACCAACCCTGAGAAAGAAGAACAGGAATTTGTAGATTCCATTAAAGCAGATATCGACTGGCTGGGGTTCAAATATGACCAGGAACTTTATGCTTCCGATTATTTCGACACGCTTTATAACTGGGCAGTTCAGATGATTAAAGACGGTAAAGCTTATGTTGATGAGCAGTCTTCAGAAGAAATTACGGCCCAAAGAAAAAACCCTTTTGAAGACGGAATCGATTCTCCTTTCCGAAACCGGCCGACTGAGGAAAGTCTGGAACTTTTCGAAAAGATGAAAAATGGGGAATATGAAGAAGGAGCAATGTCGCTTCGTGCAAAAATCGATATGACTTCACCGAACATGAACATGCGTGATCCTGTGATGTACAGAATCCTGAAAAGACCGCACCACAGAACCGGAGATAAGTGGAAGATTTATCCGATGTACGATTGGGCGCACGGCGAATCAGATTATATCGAGCAGATTTCTCACTCCCTATGTTCACTCGAGTTCGAAAATCACCGCCCGCTATACGACTGGTATCTTGATCAGGTTTATGATGAAAAGTTAGTAAGAAACAAACAGCGTGAATTCGCAAGAATGAATGTTTCTTATATGATTACTTCGAAAAGAAAATTACAGCGTTTGGTCGCTGAAAAAACCGTAACCGGTTGGGATGACCCAAGAATGCCTACCATTTCCGGGATGCGAAGACTAGGTTTCACCCCGAAAGCTATCAAAAATTTCATTGAAAGAGTTGGTGTTGCCAAAAGAGAAAATTTGATTGATATTCAGCTGCTTGAATTTTTCGTTCGCGAAGATCTGAATAAAATTTCTACGCGTGTTATGGCGGTGGTAGATCCTGTAAAATTGGTTATAGAAAACTATCCTGCTGATTCTGAAGAATGGCTGGAGACAGAAAACAATCCTGAAGATGAGAATGCCGGAACAAGAGAAATTCCGTTTTCAAGAGAACTTTATATTGAGCGGGAAGATTTCAAAGAAGAAGCCGGAAATAAATTTTTCCGTCTGAAACTTGGCGGCGAAGTTCGCCTGAAATCCGCTTACATCATCAAAGCAGAACGCGTTGAAAAAGACGAAAACGGAGAAATCACTACCATTTTTGCGACTTATGACCCGAAAAGTAAATCCGGAAGCGGCACTGAGGAAAGTCTGAGAAAAGTAAAAGGAACTTTGCATTGGGTTTCAGCAAAGCATGCTCTGCCTGTGGAAGTAAGAATTTACGACAGACTCTTCACTACTCCTCAACCCGATGCGGAGAAAGAGACTGATTTCATGGAATTCATCAATCCGGAAAGCTTGAAAACCGTGATGGGATTTGCAGAACCAAGTCTTGCAAATGCAGAAATCGGGCAGCACTACCAGTTCCAGCGAATCGGTTATTTCACGAAAGATAAAGATTCTACTGCCGGCAAACTGGTATTCAACAGAACTGTAACACTCAAAGACGGTTATAAACCCGAATAATCTCAAACCCCTTCTGCAATTTAGCTGAAGGGGTTTTCAAATCCAGAAGATTTATAAAAATTTTCTACCGTTATATATTATATTTATATTCGCATCACATTTTTTAACTTCATGAAAAAAACATTTTCTTTATTTATATTTTTTATTTCTCTATCGGTGTTTTCGCAGGAAAGCATCAATTTTGAAAAAGGCACGTTCAAGGAAATTCTGGCAAAAGCAAAAAAAGAAAAAAAGCTTGTGTTTATGGATGCTTTTGCGGTTTGGTGCGGCCCATGCAAACTGATGGAGAAAAACATTTTCCCGTTACCAGCGGTGCGCGAATATTTTAACAGCAACTTCATTAATGCACGTTTTGATATGGAGAAAGGTGAAGGCCGGGAAATTGCGGCGAAATACGGAATCCGTTCCTATCCATCGTTCCTGTTTCTGAATGGCGACGGTGAAGTGGTAATGAACAGTTACGGTTATATGGGTGAAGAAGCTTTTCTGTCGGTGGCGAAAGAAGCGAATAACCCTAAATTCCGCACCGCATCAAACAAAGAACTCTTTGAAAAAGGAGAAGCTGACCCTGAATTTTTGATTAATATGATGAGGCTGTATTCAGACAGCGATTACGAACTTGCTAAAAAGGCTTCTGAAAGATATTTTAAGGTAAAGAATGATCAAATGCTTACGAAGGATGAAGTTGGTCTCTTGCTGTACTTTATCAAATCACCAAGTGATGCCAATTATCAGACTTTTACTTCCAAAAAAAAGGAAATTGTTTCGCTGATGTCCGAAGATATTTATAATCAGTTTGATACCAATATTAAAATAGCTAAGGTTCTTGAAAATTCTCTTGACCAAAAGACCGGTACCATTAATGATGAATATTTTTATAAGAATGCGATTCCGCTCATCGGAAAAGATGAAGCTGAAATTGCCCTGAACAGAATGAAAGTGATTCTTTATCCCACTTATGGAAATTTCACAGGATATGAAAAAGCTGCGCTGAAATACTATAACAATTCCGATCAGTTTGAACCAGAAGAACTGCTGAAAGCTGCCTGGATATTCAGTGAGCATGTTTCGAATACCGGCTCATTAAAAAAAGCTGAAGAATGGGCGGAAAAATCGGTAATGAGAGCGGAAAACCCGGAAAACACTTATATACTAGCAAAATTATATTCCAAAACCGGAAAAAAGGAAAATGCGAAGATGTATGCTGAACTTTCAAAAACCCTTGCAGAAAGCCAGGGCAAAGATGCTGCGATGGCAAAGCAACTGTTAGAAAATTTAAAATAATATACGATTTTGAAAAAGCTATTTTTGGCATTTGCCTTTTCTATTCTATCATTCACCCAAGCTCAGCAACAAGATTCCACCTCCAAAAAACTTTACGTAAAAGCCAATGCGGTATTTCTTCCGGTTGGCGTTTTAAATGCGGGACTCGAGTATCAGTTGAGTAAAAAAATGACTCTTCAGGGCGAAGTATTCATTTCCCCATGGAAATCATTTGCAGGGAAATATGCGCAAGTCTATATGGTTGGGGCGGACACGCGTTATTATTTTACTGAAGCCTTTAAACATTGGTATGTAGGTGCTAATCTCTCCTTTGCCCGCTATAAAATACAGAAGTGGAATTATTGGGGCGGTGCGTTCCAATGGGAGCCAGGGTCACCGATTTATGACAGTGCCGACCTTTATCAGGACGGATTCTCATTCTTTCTGGGCGCTGTTGTAGGCTATCAGTTTAAACTTAACGACAACCTGAATATGGATCTATTTCTTGGTGCAGGTACCGCCCAAAGCTATTACAAGGGATTCCACAAATATTTAGGTGTGCGGTACGACACTGATCCGGACCGTATTTATAATCAAAGCGGTGAATGGATACCCTACAAGGGCGGGATAATGATATCTTATAAATTAAAGTGATGAATATTAAAAGTAAAAAATTCTTAATTGTTGCCGTAATCACCTTTTTGATTTTGTTTCTGATGAATTACGTAGGGAATGAGATGCCAGATAGACTCGAACGTGCGCTCATGACTGCTGTTGCCGGCGTTGTAGGCCTCACCATCGGAATGTGGTTCGTTTATAAAAATTCAAAAGACGACACCCATCACGATTTTGATTAAAATGATTCTACATTAATAACAAACAGACTGTGTAAAGTCTGTTTTTTTTTATCAGCTTTTTTAACGTTTCTGTCTTCCGTTCAAAAAAATTATCTTTGCACCATGATAAAAATCGGCAATATTGAACTTCCGGACTTTCCTCTTCTGCTCGCGCCCATGGAAGATGTTTCGGATCCGCCTTTTCGCCGGCTATGTAAAATGCACGGTGCAGACCTCATGTATTCGGAATTTATTTCTTCCGAAGGTTTGATTCGTGATGCGATGAAAAGCAAAAAGAAACTTGATATTTTCGATTACGAAAAACCGGTAGGAATACAGATTTTCGGCGGAGATGAAGAAGCAATGGCACTTTCCGCAAAAATCGTTGAGGCGGTAAATCCTGATTTGGTGGATATCAATTTCGGATGTCCCGTAAAAAAAGTGGTCTGTAAAGGTGCGGGTGCCGGTGTCTTGAAGGATATTGACCTCATGATCCGTCTCACAAAAGCGGTGGTCAACTCCACTCATCTGCCGGTAACCGTGAAAACACGTTTGGGGTGGGACACCGATACGATCAACATTATGGAAGTAGCAGAACGCCTTCAGGATGTCGGTATTAAAGCTCTTACCATCCACGCCAGAACACGCGCTCAGATGTATAAAGGTGAAGCCGACTGGGATTATATTTCGAAGGTAAAAAACAATCCGAATATCGAAATTCCCATTTTCGGAAACGGTGATGTCGATTCTCCCGAAAAAGCACTTGAATACAGACAAAAATACGACTGTGACGGCATTATGATCGGTCGTGGTGCAATTGGTTATCCGTGGATCTTCAATGAAATTAAACATTTTTTTGAAACCGGAGAAAAACTGCCCGAACCTACTATTGCTCAAAGACTTCAGGCGGTTCGGCAACATGCAGAATGGAGCATGGAATGGAAAGGCGAACGTTTAGGCTTAATTGAAATGCGCCAGCATTACAGCAATTACTTCCGCGGAATCCCTCATTTTAAAGATTTCCGAAGAAAATTCCTTGAGGTTTTCACTTTGGAGGAAATGGATGGAGTGATTGCAGAAGCCTCCAAATTCTACAGCACTTTTCAGTTTCAGACAGATTAAAGTTTGTACACTTCATAAAAATTTAAAAGATGCTTACCCATATTCATCCTAAACTTCCGATGCGCGATAAAATCGTGACTCAAGATTATTATGTCAGCCAATTAGGTTTTCAGAATATAGGAATCCCAGATTATGATGGATATCTGATGTTGAAGAAAGACGAGGTTGAAATTCATTTTTTTGAATTCAAAGAACTGAATATCAAAGAAAATTACGGGCAAATTTATCTAAGGACGAATAATATTGAAGAATTCTATGAAGATCTTCTAAATCAGAACGTCCCGATACATCCCAACGCGCCGCTTCAAATTAAACCCTGGGGACAGAAAGAATTCTCACTACTCGATCCTGATTGCAATTTGCTCACATTCGGTCAGAGCATCTGAAATATGCAAAGGATATAAATTCCGTAACTTTCCAGGTCATTTGAGGACTAATACTTAAAATTATTTTGATGCTGAAAGCAGAAAATGTTACCAAAACTTATAACGCCGGGAAAAAACTGGCGCTCGAAAATTTCTCCATTGAAGTTCCTGAAGCAAGTATTTACGGACTTCTGGGCCCAAACGGTGCCGGTAAAACCACATTCATCAGAATCATCAATCAGATTACTCAGGCAGATTCCGGTGAGGTTTTCATCAATAATCAAAAACTGAATCCCGATCACATCAAACAGATCGGTTATATGCCGGAAGAACGTGGTCTGTACAAAAACATGTCGGTCGGCGATCAGATTCTCTATTTTGGGGAACTGAAAGGGATGAGTAAAAATGACGCGCTGAGCCAGGCAAAGTACTGGTTCGAGCAACTGGAAATTGACCAGTGGTGGAAGAAAAAACTCAGTGAACTTTCGAAAGGAATGGCGCAGAAAATTCAGTTTGTTGTAACGGTGCTGCACCGTCCCAAACTTCTGATTCTGGATGAACCTTTTTCAGGTTTCGACCCGGTAAATGCCAATTTAATTAAAGATCAAATCCTGAATTTAAAGAATAACGGAACCACCATTATCCTTTCAACACACCGCATGGAAAGCGTGGAAGAAATGTGCGATTCGGTAGCTTTGATTGATCATGCAAAAAAGGTTTTAGACGGTAAAGTATTTGATGTGCGCGAACAGTTCAAGAAAAACATTTTCGGGGTCACACTTTCAGATGTGAATACCGAAAAATTTGAAACTTTTAAAGATCAGTTTCAGATCAACAGTTATTCCACTGAAAACCAACTCATTTCATTTGAATTAAAGAATGATAACGACCAGAACATTTTACTGAATGAACTGATGAAAGTCGGAAAAATTCGGTCTTTTGACGAAAAAATCCCGAGCATGAACGAAGTCTTTATCAATGCAGTTTCAGCAGGTAAAAAATAATTTCAAAACAAATTCATGAAAAATATATTTCTGATTACCAAAAGAGAATATCTTACCCAGGTGAAGAAAAAATCTTTCATCATCCTTACGCTTCTTGCGCCAGTGCTGATGATCGCTTTCGGGGCTTTTATCGCGTTTCTCTTTAAAGCGAATGAAAGTAAGAGCACCTTCAATGTAGTCGACAGGAGCGGATTGTTTGTAGGAAATCTGAAAAGCGACGAATCAATAAAATACGTTTTTGTTCCCAAAGAAAACGAAAGAGCGTTAACCTCAACTTTAAAGGACATGACCGGTATTGAGGGGCTGCTCGTAATTCCGGAACTTCGGGACAACAATTTTGATGAACTGGAGAAAAATACAAAACTGCTCATTAATAAAAAAATTGGTTTCGACACGAAAATGAGTGTGGCAGCTGATTTATCGAGAATCATCAAGCAGGAAAAAATAAAAACACTAGGGATTTCTGAAGACCAAATCATCAATCTTGATAAAAATTTCAACCTCAACACTCAAAATATTGTAGAAAATTCCAAAGCAGATTCTGATCTTGATTTCGGGGTAAAATCCGGATTAAGTATGGTGCTGATGTATGCGGTTTTTATGTTCATCATTATTTACGGAGTCCGCGTGATGCGCAGTGTTTTAGAGGAAAAAAACAACCGTGTGGTTGAAATTATTATTTCATCTGTAAAACCTTTTGAACTGATGATGGGTAAAATTCTGGGCGTAACTTTAGTCGCGCTCACCCAGTTCAGTATTTGGATCACGATGTCGGTTTTGGGCGCATTGTTTCTGAACACTGGTTTTTCAGCGATGCAGAAGAACATTCCGGGTGGCGAACAGTCGGCCGAGATGATGAAATCTTTCGATTTTAAGCAAACAGCATCTGAAGTTTCTCATATTCTTCTGGACATGAATGTTCCATTGATTATTTTCGTTTTTATTGTTTTCTTCCTGCTGGGCTATATTTTTTACAGTTCGATGTACGCGGCAATCGGTTCAGCAGTCGACAACGAAACGGAGACCCAGCAGTTTACCCTTTTTGCCATAATTCCTTTGATGGTGGGAATGTACGGAAGCTTTACGATCATGAATAATCCGGAAGGACCGCTTGGATTTTGGCTCTCGATTATACCGTTTACCTCGCCCGTGGCTATGATTGCGAGAATTCCGTTTGGTGTACCGGGTTGGCAGATTGCACTTTCGATGTTTCTTCTTGTGATTTCAACTTTGCTGATGATTTATATTGCCGCTAAGGTTTATCGCGTAGGAATTTTGATGTACGGCAACAAAGCAAGTGCAAAAGAACTTTGGAAATGGATCAGAAGTTAAAGCTGAGATTAAGATAAAG
>JAANMX010003221.1_pt1 | contig 14769 bp, 12 predicted proteins | sample 7279681 | NCBI WGS metagenome assembly JAANMX01 (sample SAMN14094542, study PRJNA606508) | bioreactor metagenome | isolation source: A lab-scale SPAN reactor treating ammonium-rich wastewater day 351 | place: Ireland: Galway | collected 2018-01-01
GCCCCCAGCCGCCACGCCGTCATGCCGATCGCCAGGGCGTCCAACCTGGTCAGCACGCCGCTCCGCGGCGCCTCGATCACCCGGGGCAAGCCCGGGATGACGAGAACGCGTCTCAGGAGACGATGTGTTCCCGCTCGATGATGGCGTCGCGCAGCTCGCGCCGACGACGCTGCTCGGCCGGATCGGGCACCGGCACCGCCGACAACAACCGCTGCGTATACGGATGCTGCGGGTCGGAGACGATCTCCTTCGTCGGCCCCACCTCGACCAGGTAGCCGTGCCGCATCACCGCGATCCGCTGGCTGAGCATCTCCACCACCGCCAGGTCGTGGCTGATGAAGACACAGGCGAAGCCATACTCGGCCTGCAGATCCTGGAACAGCTTCAGCACCCGGGCCTGCACCGACACGTCGAGGGCCGAGGTCGGCTCGTCGGCGATCAGCAGCTTCGGCTGCAGCGCCAGCGCTCGGGCGATGCCGATCCGCTGTCGCTGGCCGCCCGAAAGCTCATGCGGGTACCGGTTGCGCATCGCCCGCGGCAGCTGAACGCTCTCCAGCAGGTTCTCCACCCGCTTGGACAGGTCCGCGCCCTTCAGCCCCAGGTGCAGCATGATCGGCTCGCCGATCGACTCCCCAACCGGCAGCCGCGGATTCAGCGAGGAACCCGGATCCTGGAAGACGATGCCGACCTCCTTGCGGAACGGCTTCAGGTCCGCCGGCTTGGCGTTGGTGATGTCGCGGCCGTTGATGATCAGCCGGCCCTCGACGACCGGCAGCAGGGCTACCGCGGCGCGTCCGATGGTGGTCTTGCCCGAGCCGGACTCGCCGACCAGGCCGATCACCTCGCCCGGATCGACCCGCAGGTTGATGTGGTGCGCGGCACGGAAGGCCGCCCGCCTGCCCTGCTTGGGGTACTCGATGGCGACGTCCTCCATCAGCAGCGCCGGGGTCACGGCAGGATCGCCGTCGGCCAGCGGGACGCCGGTCTGCTCGCCCTCGGCCACCAGAGACAGCCGCGCATGCGGGAGTTCCTCCTCGGCGGTCGCCGAGCCCAGGTGCGGCACCGAGGCGAGCAGCTGCTTGGTGTAGGGGTGCTGTGGCCGGTTGAAGATCTCGTCGGCGGTGCCGTGCTCGACCACCTGGCCGTCCTTCATCACCACGATCCGGTCCGCCATGTCGGCGACCACGCCCATGTCGTGGGTGATCAGGATGATGGCTGCCGTGACCCGCTCGCGCAGGTCGCGCATCAGCTTCAGGATCTCGCCCTGCACCGTGACGTCCAGCGCCGTGGTGGGCTCGTCGGCGATCAGCAGACCCGGGTCACAGGCCAGCGCCTGAGCGATCATGATCCGCTGCCGCTGGCCGCCGGAGAGCTGGTGCGGGAATTTGTTGAAGCTGTCCTCGGGATCCGGGATCTCAACCAGGCGCATCAGATCGATCGCCCGCGCCTTGGCCGCCGTCGGCTGCATCAGGAAGTGGGTGCGCAGGGTCTCGACGATCTGGAAGCCGACCGTGTACACCGGGTTGAGCGCGGTCATCGGCTCCTGGAAGATCACCGAGATCTCGTTGCCGCGCACGTGCTGCAGCTGCCGCAGGCTCATTCCGATCAGCTCGGTGCCCTTGAGCTTCGCCGAGCCGGTGGCCCGGCCGTTCTTCGGCAGCAGGCCGATCAGGCTCATCGCCGACTGGGTCTTGCCCGATCCCGACTCGCCGACGATGGCCAGCACCTCGCCGGCCTTGAGGTCGTAGGTGAGGCCCTGAGCGGCGGTGAACCACTCGTCGTTCACCCAGAACCGGACGCCGAGGTCGCGGACCTCCAGGATGGTGTCGCCCAGGGCGACCTTGCCGCCGATCTGCTTGGACAGCCGCTCGGCACCGGCGAGCCCTTGGCTGGCCGGCTTGGGTTCCTTGGTGCTCACTTGGCCATCTCCTTCTCCAACAGCGCGGCGGCCTTGTCCATCTGCCGCTGGGACGGGATCTTCCGGGTCCGCGGATCGAAAGCGTCCCGCAGACCGTCGCCGATGAAGTTGACGCTGAGCGCGATCAGGATGATGAACAGTCCCGGCCACCAGAACAGCCAGGGCCGGGTGATGAAGGCCGCCTGGTAGTCGGAGATCAGCTTGCCCAGCGAGACGTTCGGCTCGGTGATGCCGAAGCCCAGGAAGCTCAGCGCCGCCTCGAGCACCACCGCCGACGACATCAGCAGCGTCGTGTTGACGATGATCACGCCGATCGAGTTGGGCAGCATGTGCTTGGTGATGATCCGCCAGTCGCCGGCACCCGAGACCCGAGCGGCGTCCACGAACTCCCGCTCGCGCAGCGTGAGGAACTCGCTGCGCACCAATCGGGCCAGGCCGGGCCACATGATCAGGCCGAGGAAGACCGCCAGCAGCAACGGCATGCTGGCCCGGAACGCCTGGGTCTGTTCGTCGGTGAATCCCAGGTTGTTCGGCATGGTGTTCACCAGCTTGCCCAGCACCGCGCCGAGCACGATCACCGGCAGGGTGATGATCAGGTCGGTGAACCGCATCAGGAAGGTGTCGGCGCGGCCCCGGTAGTAACCCGCCAGCGACCCGACCAGGGTGCCCAGGGCGAGGGAGATCAGGCCGAGGACGACCATCACCAGCAGCGAGGTCTGGACGCCGCGCAGCACCATCGCGAAGTTGTCCCGGCCGATGTCGTCCTGACCGAAGGGGTGCTCACCCAGGCCGCTCCAGGACAGCGTGGGTGCGGCGCCGTTGACGATGTCGCTGGTGACGCTGTGGTCCTGATAGCGCCACCAACCAGAGATCGGCCCGATGCCCATCGCGGTGTAGGAGAGCGCCGCGATCAGCACCAGCGTCACGATCCCGAAGATCGCTCCGCGGTGCCTGATGAACCGGCTCCAGACGATCTGGCTCTGCGAGAGGCCCTCGACCTCCTTGGCCTGGCCGACGCCCTCGCCGCGGCCGACCGCATCGGCGCTGCCGGGCTCGCCCCCGGCGTCTGGCAGCAGGGCCAGCGGATCGGTCTCGATCGCCGCGTCCAACCGGTCATCGAGAGAGGCGGGTTCGACCGGCCGATCGTCCCGCGTTTCGCCGGGACCCGAGCCCCGCGTTTCGCCGGGACCCGAGCCCCGCGTGATGTCGTCGTTGCTCATGCGTTCACCCTGATCCGTGGGTCGAGGATTCCATACACGAAATCGGCCACCAGGTTGGCGATCATCGCCAATGCCCCGGTGATCATGATGTAGGCCATCACGGGGTCGATCTCACTGCCGTCCAGCGAGGTGATGAACAGCCGTCCCATGCCCGCCCAGTTGAAGATCGTCTCGGTGATGACGGCGCCGCCGATCATCGTGATGAAGTCGACGGGCACGATCGAGGCGAGCGGCAGCAACGCGTTACGCAGGGCGTGCCGGGTGATCACCACCCGTTCCGAGATGCCTTTCGCGCGAGCCGTCCTGATGTAGTCCTGGCTCATCACCTCCAGCATCGAACCCCGCTGATAGCGGGTGTAGCCGGCGAACGAGATCAGCACCAGCGCGATCGTGGGGAGAACCAGGTGGGTCCACTTGTCCAGCTGCGTGATCCAGAAGTCGCCACCCAGGTTCGGGGTTCCCGAGCCGATCGTGGCGATCGGGCGGCGGTTGATGATGCTGGCGCCCATGTAGACGTCCCAGCCCTGAAGGACCCGGTCGGCGTAGATCGCGACCGCCACGATCACCGCCACGACGGACGCCCCGCGCATCGAGACGCCGCGGTCGGGGCCGCCGAAAAGCCAGCCGATCAGGCAGGCGACGCCGATCGCGACCAGCAGCAATCCGAGCAGCAGCCATTCGTTCATCTCGTAGTAGAAGAACAGCCACTGCATGGCCACCCAGGCGACAACGCCGGCGGCCGCGGTCGCCAGCGCCGAATACAACGCGCGCCGGTTGTTCAGCCCGGCGAAGATCATCGTGATGGCGACGGCGGCGCCGAATCCGATCAGGCCGACCCCGATGACGCCCAACTGCGGGTCCAGTACCCAGCCGCTCAACAGTGCGTAGGACAGCACGGCGAGCGTCGTCGCGAAGGCGATGCCGAAGACCATCAACTGGCGTCTGAACTCGGTCGCGATGGCGCCGGCCCAGAACAATCCCGCGACCACCGACAGGCCGATCACCGCCGGCCAATTCATCGTCGGATTGTTCAGATAGTCGTTGACCCCGATCGCCAGGAACTGCTTGAGCAGCACCGCTACCCAGAACACCGGCAAAGCGAACAGCACGAACGAAACGAAGGTGATCGCGTAATCGAAGGTGGTGTACTGGCGCAGCGCGCTAATCAGGCCGATGGTCACCCCGACCAGCAGAGCGATCACGGTGGCGGCGAAGACCAGCTGGACCGAGGTGGCGATGGCACCGCCGAGCAGATCGTTGACGTGCTGGCCGGTCCGCCAGGCAAGCCCCAGGTCACCCCTGACGAAGGACGTCAGCCAGTCCCAGTAACGCATGTACCACGGCTGGTCGAGATTCAGCTGCATGACGCGGATCTCGATCAACTGGTCGCGGTTGACCGCGGGATTGGTGCGAAGGTCGTCCAGCGGATCGAGCGCGACGGAGAGCAGCCAGTACACCAGAACGGAGAGCAACAGCAGCAGGCCGAGGGCGGTTGCGAGCCGCCGCGCGATGAAGCGAAGCATGAGTGCCTCCTTCTAGGTGGCCGAAGCCAGGATCGAGGTCAGTCTAGGCATGCGATGTCCGTGACAGCTAGGGCAATTGCTTTCGACAGCGAGGCGAACGACCGGGTGAGCCGCAGACGGGGCGCCAGGTGACAAACCCTGGCGCCCCGTCTCAGTCACGCATTGCGGTCGAGCCTCGCCTTGAGGCCGGGCTCAGGCCAGCTTCCACTCCCAGAAGTTCCAGAAGTAGGTCGGGGCCAGCGGAATCGAGCTGACACCCTGCAGCTTGTTGCTGACCGCGGTCGGCTGCGGGAACTGGAAGATCGTGACGCTGAAGGCGTCCTTCACCAGCTCCTGCTCGATCTTGATCACCAGTTCCTTCTGCTTCGCCGGATCGAGCGAAGTCTGCAGTTCGTCGAGCAGCGAGTCCATGGTCTTGCTGGAGAACCCGTAGAAGTTGTTGGTGCCGCCGGTGCGGTAGTTCGCGTCCAGCTCGGTCACGCCGGTGGAAACCGACTGCCATCCGAACAGGTTTGCGTCGTAGCCGCTGGTGTCCTGCAGAAGGCCGCCCCAGTCCTTATTGCCCTTGTCCTCGAGCTTGAAACCGGCCTTCTCGGCGGATTCCTTGATCAGCTGGAACTGCTGCACCCGGCGCGGGTTCTGGTTGTCGTACAGGAACCGGACGTTGACCGGGGTCTTCACGCCGGCCTGCGCGAGCAGCGCCTTGGCCTTATCGATGTTCTCACCGGTGCCGAAGGTCTGCTCCATGCCGTTCTGCGCAACCGTGTCGGCGTAGTTCGGCGAACCGGGCACCACGTTGAACGAGTTGCGGATGGCGGCATCGGGATTCAGCGGCTTGATGATGGTGTCGATGATCTTCTGCCGGGGAATGGTCTGCAGGAACGCCTCGCGCACCAGCCGAGCCTTCTCGGCATCGCCGCCGTACTTCTTCGGGTCGAACGGGCCGTTGTTGTTCTGCGCCATGTCGACGTGCTCGTAGGTGCCGCCCTGCTCATTGAGCACCGTCGAATCGGGGACGGCCTTCATCGAGGTCAGGATGTCGGCGGTCGCCTGCGGCTGGGTGACCAGCACCTCACCGTTCTGCAGCGCCTGGACGGACGACTGCGCGTTCGGGATGAACCGGACGGTGATCGTGTCGATGGACGGCTTGTGCTCACCCTCGTAGTTCGGATTCTTGGTCAGCGTGACGTACTGCTCATCCTTCAGGTCCGAGATGGTGTACGGACCGGTGCCGACGACCAGCTCCTTGTCGGCCGGCATCGTCTTGAAGTTGAAGTCGGAGTTCCAGACGTTCGAGACCTTGGACAGCTTCGCGTTGTCCTTGTTCTTGAACGCGTCCAGCACGGCCTGCGCGGCCTGGGTGGGATCGTCGATGCCCAGCGCCCGCTTGCCGACGACGTGCGCGGCGACGCCCGGGGTCAGCACCCCGATCTCCCAGTCGACGAACGGCTTGGAGTACTCGTAGGTGATCGTATTGCCCTCGATCACGGGGAACTTCTTGATCAGCGACAGACCGGCGGAGGAGGCGTTGAAGAACACCTGGGTGCCCTCGTTCTCCTTGGTGACGGTGACACCACCCGTGTCTTCGTCGACGCCGGTCTTTGCCTTGTAGTTGTTCCACAGACCGCTCTGCGCGGCGTAGAACAGCACCAGGTCGGCGGGAGTCACCGGAACACCGTCGGACCACTTCGCCGTCGGGGCGATGGTCTGCTTGATCGTGAGGGGCTCGTCGGAGAGCTTCTCGTACGTGCCGAAGCTGGTATTGGGAACCAGCTTGAGGTCCTTGTCGTAGTAGTTGAACGTGTCGTTCGTCATGTACAGGATATTGGTATTCGCCACGGCGTTACCGAACGACGTCAACGTGTTGTACGAGTAGAACGCCTGGTTCCACGCGACGGTCGCGACCCGCGACTGGTTGATCTGCGACTGTGAGCCCGACGGCGTCGGGGTGCAGGCCGACAGCGCCAGTGTGCCGGCGATCACGGCTGCGGCGCCCGCAAGCCATTTCTTGGTGCCCAATGTTCCTCCAGGTCTAGTTCGGCGGGACTTGCCGGCCCTTGTGGATGCCGCAACGCAGGGCCCGTCCGATGGGTGAGCTTCGTCCACGCTAGTAGCTGACCGAAGGGGTGGCAATGAAAACCGAAAACGGTTGCCGGATCGTTATTGAGGTTGCGGCTCGGGGGCCGGGGCTGATGAGGCCTAGTCAGCGGCGGTTGATCACGACCGTGCCGAGCACCAGGTCGTTCAGCGCCCGCCGTTCGGCGCCGATCACGACGGTGGGAATCACCAGGCAGATCATCGCCTGCCGCGCGACGGCCCGGAGGATCCCGATCGGGCGACCATCCAGGCGGGCGACGCCGATCCGGGCCAGGATCTGGCCGAAGCTGCCGCCGGCCAGCCCGGTCAACACCGACGACTGGACGAAGAACACGGCCATGATCATCCAGCTGCGCCAGCCCGGCTCCCGCAGCACGCCCACGCCGAACAGGAAGACCGCCAGCGCCATCGACGCCGCCCAGTCGATGATCAGCGCGGCGATCCGGGCCCACCAGCTGGCCAGCGCGCCGCGTCCCGACTCGGGCAGCCCAAGGGACTCGCCCGGGTACTGGTCGTCGGCGTCGGCGGCTGAGGCAGTCATCGCAGCAACCTTAGCGAGGCGCCCGCCGGCCCCCGCAGCCGTCCACCCCGATCGGGGCGTAACGTCGCTGAAACAAATGTGCAACCGTGCGGAAACCCGGTCTCCCTAGGGTGGCTGCGTTGCGATCCCATTACTCACTCGGAGGAAAGATGTTCCAGAGCGCTGACGACCTGTTGGCCTATGTGAAGGACGAAGGCGTTGAGACGATCGACGTGCGGTTCTGCGATCTGCCCGGCGTCATGCAGCACTTCACGGTCCCGGCCAGTTCGTTCGGCCCGGAGGTGTTCGAGGACGGCCTCGCCTTCGACGGCTCCTCCATCCGAGGGTTCCAGAAGATCCACGAGTCGGACATGGCGCTGCTGCCCGATCCGACGACGGCCTTCATCGACCCGTTCCGTCGCTCGAAGACCCTGGCGCTGAGCTTCTTCGTGCACGACCCGCTCACCAAGGAGCCCTACAGCCGCGACCCGCGCAACATCGCCCGCAAGGCCGAGTCGTACCTGAAGTCGACCGGCATCGGCGACACCGCGTTCTTCGCCCCCGAGGCCGAGTTCTACGTCTTCGACTCGGTGCGCTTCGAGACCAAGCAGAACGCCAGCTACTACTACATCGACTCCGAGGCCGGCGCGTGGAACACCGGCAGTGAGTCCGACGGCGACGGGCGTCCGAACCGCGGCTACAAGGTCAAGTACAAGGGCGGCTACTTCCCGGTCGCCCCGGTCGACCACTTCACCGACCTGCGCGACGACATGGTGCGCAACCTGGAGAACGTCGGGCTGACCGTCGAGCGGGCGCACCACGAGGTGGGCACCGCCGGCCAGGCCGAGATCAACTACCGCTTCAACACCATGCTGGCCGCGGCCGACGAGGTGATGAAGTTCAAGTACGTCATCAAGAACACGGCGTGGGAGGCCGGCAAGACCGCCACCTTCATGCCGAAGCCGATCTTCGGCGACAACGGCTCGGGCATGCACGTGCACCAGTCGATCTGGAACGCCGGCGTCCCGCTGTTCTACGACGAGAACGGCTACGGCCAGCTCTCCGACATGGCGCGTCACTACATCGGCGGCCTGCTGCACCACGCGCCGTCCCTGCTGGCGTTCACCAACCCGACCGCGAACAGCTACCACCGCCTGGTGCCGGGCTTCGAGGCGCCGGTCAACCTGGTCTACTCGGCCCGCAACCGCTCGGCCTGTATCCGCATCCCGATCACCGGTTCGAACCCGAAGGCCAAGCGCGTCGAGTTCCGCTGCCCCGACCCGTCGTCCAACCCGTACCTGGCGTTCGCCGCGTGCCTGCTGGCCGGCCTGGACGGCATCCAGAACAAGATCGAGCCGCCGGCCCCGGTCGACAAGGACCTCTACGAGCTGCCCCCGGACGAGCACGCCCAGATCAACCAGGTCCCGGGCACCCTCTCGGAGGTGCTGGACAAGCTGGAGGCCGACCACGACTTCCTGCTGGCCGGCGACGTGTTCACCGCCGACCTGATCGAGACCTGGATCGAGATGAAGCGCGCCGACGTGGACGCCCTGCGCCTGCGTCCGCACCCGCACGAGTTCGAGATGTATTACGACCTGTGACGACCACGAGCAGAGCCTCCGTTCCCGCATCGCGGAACGGAGGCTCTGCCCTTTCGACCGACGGGTGAGGCGCGCCTCGGTGGACGACCCACCGCCTGGGCGTGTCAGATTACGTCCGATTTGCGCACCGGCTCGCCTCACCTGCCGCGGAGCCCGCAGAATCGGACGTAATCTCGCCAGCACGGCTCCGCCCCGGGCGGGCATTCGGTGCGGCGCGGGCGCGAAGGAGGTCACCATGAGTCACCCACGACGCTACGCGGACGACGACCCGTACCTGGCCGAGCTGCGCCGGATCTGCCTCACCCTGCCGGAGGCGGCCGAGAAGGAGTCCCACGGGCACCCGAACTTCTACACCAAGAAGGTGTTCGCGGCCTTCGGCGCCGTGGTCAAGGGCGACCACGACAGCGACCGCTGGTCGCAGTCGGTGCTGGTGTTGCCCGGCCTGCTCACCCGGGAGGCCGCACTGAGCGACTCGCGGTTCTTCGTGCCCGGCTACTACGGGCCGTACGGTTGGATCGGGCTCGACTTCCGCGCCGCCGAGGTCGATTGGGACGAGGTGGCCGAGCTGGTCGACGAGTCCTACCGGAACACCGCCCCGGCGCGACTGGTCCGGCTGCTGCCATGAGCCCGGCGGAGGTCGCCGGCTACTCCCCGCTGGCCGGGCAGACCGAGCTGGACGACGTGGTGGTGCCGGCCTGGGTCGCGGAGCTGGGCGGCGGCAGCGGCGTCCGGCCGGTGTGGCGCAACGAACGCGGTGGCATCACCTACCGGTGCGGCGCAGGCGAGCGCTATCTCAAGGGGCAGTCCGCCGATTCCGACTGGGATCTGGACGCCGAGACGCGCCGGTTGAGCTGGGTCGGCCGCTTCGTGCCGGCCCCGCAGGTGTTGGCCGCGGACGAGCGGGACGGCGTCCGCTGGCTGCTCACCACCGGGCTGCCGGGACGATCCGCGGTCGACCGGCCGTGGCGGAGTCGTCCGGCGACGGTGGTGCCCGAGTTGGGTCGCGCCCTGCGCCGACTCCACGACAGTGTCCCTGCGGCGTCCTGCCCGTTCGAGTGGCCGGTGGCCGGGCGCGTCACCCGGTTCGGACTCGACCGAGGCTTCATCGATCGCGCGCCGCGACTCGACGCGGTGGTGTGCCACGGCGACGCCTGCAACCCCAACTTCGTGCTCGACGAGGATGGCGCCTTCAGCGGCTACGTGGACCTGGGCAACCTGGGCGTCGCCGACCGCTGGGCCGACTTGGCGCCGGCCCTGATGAGCCTGGGTTGGAACTACGGACCCGGCTGGGAGCCGACCTTCCTGGACGCCTACGGCATCGAACCGGACGCCGCCAAACAGGCCTACTACACCGCACTGTGGAACGCCGAGGACTAGTTGCTCCGGGCCGGAGACGGCCAGTTGCTGCCGGCTCACGCCGGGCTGAGCCGGACCAGGTTCCCCCAGGGATCGTCGAGTTCGACGGCGGCACCGGTGTCGCGGAGCTGGACGCCGTGGGCACGCAGCCGGGCCGCCGCGCGGGCGACCTCCGTGGCGTCCGGCAGGGTGATGTCCACCCGGCCCAGGCCCAGACCCGGGGCCCGCAGGCCGGCGCCGGCGCTGCGCCAGGTGTTCATCGCCATGTGATGGTGGTAGCCGCCGGCGGAGACGAAGACCGCGCCGGGCACGTCGGCGGTCAGTTCGAAGCCGAGCAGGTCGACGTAGAACCGCTTGGCGAGTTCGGCGTCCCCCACCTTGAGGTGCACGTGCCCGACGGTGCCGTCCAGGCCATCCAGGGCGCTGCGCCGCTCGGGCTCGGTCGACAACAGATCGCGGGCGGCGTCGGTGAGGTGCTCGCCGATGAAGCCGTTCGGGTCGATGTAGAGGGTGTCCATCACCACCCGGCCGTCCTGCCAGCGCCATTCGTCGCGGGGCCGGTCCCAGTACAACTCGATGCCGTTGCCCTCGGGATCGTCCAGGTAGAACGCCTGCGACACCAGGTGGTCGCCCGCGCCGGTGTACAACTGCGGCACGCGGATCGCCACGGACGCCAGCGTCGCAGCCAGCGTCGCCCGGTCGGGGTGCAGGAGGGCGGTATGGAAGAGGCCGGCACTGCGCCGCTCCCCCTTCGGCAGGTCGGGCCGGTGCCGCAGGGTCACCAGCGTCTCGCCGCCGCGTCCGAGATCGACCTCGGACGGCCGTTCGGCCAGCACCTGCAGCAGCAGCACGTCGCGGTAGAAGGCGGTCAGGGCGTCCAGATCGGCCACGTCGAGGCTGACCCGCCCCATCCGGGTGTCGCCCGGCAGCAATTCGGTCACACGATCCTCACTCTCTGACGAATCAACAATAGTCCGCCCGAGTGTGTTCCCGAACCGCCCCGCCGGCGGTCATAGACTCCGCCGGGTGACCGCAGCCCGCCCGGACGCCGACGACCCCCGCACCCACGCCCTGGTGGTGATCGGGATCGTGCTGCTGGCCTTCAACCTGCGGACCGCGGCGGTCTCGGTCGGCCCGGTGCTCGCCGAGATCAGCGAGAGCCTCGGCCTGAGCGGTGCGGAATCCGGCCTGCTCACCTCGCTGCCGGTGCTCGCCTTCGCCGGCTTCGGCGCGCTCACCCCCCGGCTCGCCCATCGGATCGGTCCGCATCGGCTGACCCTGATCGCCGTGCTGGCCGCGACCGCCGGCCTCTTCGGCCGCAGCCTGGTCGACGCCGCCTGGCCGTTCCTGGCCCTGTCGCTGCTGGCCCTGTCGGGTATGGCGGCGGCGAACGTGCTGCTGCCGTCCCTGGTCAAACGCCACTTCCCCGACCGGATCGGGCTGATCACCGCGGTGTACTCCACCACCATGGCGGTGGGCCTGACCGCGGCCTCGGTCTTCACCGTGCCGATCGCCGAGAACTACGGCGGCTGGCGGATCGGCCTGGCCGGCTGGGGTGTGCTGGCCGTGGCCGCGATCATCCCGTGGATCGGCCTGGTCGCCCACGATCGCCCGGACGGCGACGACCCGCCGGCCACGATCAGCATGGCGGCCGTCGCCCGGACCCGGCTGGGCTGGCTGATGGCGCTGTTCTTCGGCGTCCAGTCGCTGCAGGCGTACGCGGTCTTCGGCTGGTTCCCCAACCTGTACCGGTCCGTCGGTTTCAGCGCGTCGGACGCCGGTCTGCTGCTCGGCGCGATCACCGGGATCGGCATCCCGCTGTCGTTCGTCGTCCCGGCGCTGACCGCCCGCGACCGCGTCCGGCTGCCGATGCTGTGGGTGCTCGGCGGAAGCTATCTCATCGGCTACACCGGCCTGCTGCTGGCACCGGCCCAGGGGGCGTGGCTGTGGGCGCTGCTGGTCGGCATCGGCACCACCACCTTCCCGATGATCCTGACCCTGATCGGGCTGCGGGCGCGGACGGCGGCCGGCACCGCCGCACTGTCCGGCTTCACCCAGTCGGTCGGCTACCTGATCGCGGCGCCCGGTCCGTTCCTGATCGGCGTGCTGCACGACCTGACCGACGGCTGGACGGTGCCGCTGCTGACGCTGATCGCGCTCGCCGTCGTGCTGATCTGGACGGGCGCGCTGGTGAGCCGTCCGGACGCCATCGAGGATCGGGTCACCGTCCCGTAGTCGACCCGGTGACGCGGTGGGGAGTCGACCCAGTAGCATGCCGCCCATGGCAGGCCAGCATTCACGTCCGCGCTGGCACTATTCCCCACGTCACGCCTGGATGAACGATCCCAACGGCCTGATCTTCAACGCCGGCACCTGGCACATGTTCTACCAGTCGAACCCGTCCGGCCCGGACTGGGCGAACATGTCCTGGGGGCACGCCACGTCCTCCGACCTGCTGAACTGGACCGAGCACTCGGTCGCCCTGTGGCACACCGACACCGAGGAGATCTACTCGGGCAGCTGCGTCTTCGACGCCGGCAACTCCTCCGGCCTGGGCACCGCCGACTGGCCCCCGCTGGTCGCCGTCTATACCGCGCACTACCGGCCCGGCAGCGAGCGGTACGGCACCGAGGCCCAGTGCCTCGCCTACAGCCTGGACGGCGGCAGCCACTGGACCTCGTACCCGGGCAACCCGGTGCTCGACCGCGGCTCGTCCGACTTCCGCGACCCGAAGGTGTTCCGGCACGGCGATACCTGGGTGATGGTGGCGGTGGAGGCCGAGGACCGGCAGGTGCTGATCTACCGCTCGGAGAACCTGATCGACTGGACGCACGCCTCGACGTTCGGCCCGGCGCACGCCGCCGCCGGCGTCTGGGAGTGCCCCGACCTGTTCGAACTGCCGGTCGCCGGCACCGGCGACACCCGGTGGGTGCTGCTGGTCAACCTCAACCCCGGCGGGGTCGCCGGCGGCAGCGGCTGCCAGTATTTCGTCGGTGACTTCGACGGCTACACGTTCACCCCAGACAGCGTCGTCGGGGTCTCCACCGACCCCGGTCTGGGGCTGGACGACCCGCTGTTGCGGGCCTACGACTGGCTCGACTTCGGCCGAGACTGCTACGCGGTGACGTCCTTCGCCGACGCCCCCGACGGACGGCGCATCCTGCTCGGCTGGATGAGCAACTGGGACTACGCCCGGGACATTCCGCTGACCGGTGGGCGCAGCATCATGACCATCCCGCGCGAGGTCGACCTGGTGCGCCTCAGCGATCGGTACCTGCTGCGACAGCGTCCGATCCGGGAACTGCCGGACGCCGCCCTGGAGCGCCTGACGCTGCGCGACGGCGACCGGGTGAACCTGCGCGGGGTTGCCCTCGAGTACCACAACGGCGTCCTCAGCCTGGATCGTCGCGGGGTCGGCCGGACCGACTTCCACGAGGGCTTCGGCACCCGGCAGTGGGCGGAGGTGCCCGGACGTCCGCGCAGCGTCGACGTCGAGGTGCTGTTGGACACCTGCTCGATCGAGGTCTTCGCCGCGGGCGGATCGGTCGTGATCAGCGACCTGGTCTTCTTCTAGGCGGTGACTCACGGACGATCCTCCGGAGCCGCATTCGCGGGTCCTGCGATCGCGGCATACTGGCCGCCATGTCCACGATCATGTTCGTCCACGCCCATCCCGACGACGAGGGCACCCTGACCGCGGGATCGATGATCCGGGCGGCGCAGGAGGGACACCGGGTGGTCGTGGTGTTCGCCACCCAGGGCGAACACGGCGAGATCCCCGCGGATCTGGCGCCGGGCGAGACGGTCGCCGAGCGACGGATGGCGGAGGCACTGCGGGCCGCCGAGGTGGCCGGGGTGGCCCAGGTGCACTGGCTGGGCTACCACGACTCGGGCATGGCCGGGTGGGAGCAGAACGACGACCCGCGGGCCTTCCTGCAGGCGCCCCCCGACGAGGCCGCCGAGCGCCTGGCGGCGTTGATCGCGCGCGAGCGGCCGGACGTCCTGGTCGGCTACGACTGGCACGGCAACTACGGGCACCCCGACCACGTCCGGGTGCACCAGGTGGTCCGCCGGGCGGCGGAGGCGGCCGATCCGCGCCGTCCGCGCCTGTTCGAGGCGACCATGAACCGCGATCAGGTGCGCCGGCAGTACCGGGCGGCGTTGGCGTCCGGGCTGCCCGAGGCCGACGGCTTCGACCCGGACCGGCCGATGAGCGACGGCAACCCGTTGGGAACGCCGGAGTCCGAGATCAACCTGCAGGTGGACGTCAGCGGCCAGGTGGCGCTGCGCCGCGCGGTGATGGCCTGCCACGCCAGCCAGGTCACCGACATCGAGGCCTGGCTGTCGATGCCCGAGGAGGTCTACGCGGCGATGTTCTCGACGGAGCACTACCTCGAGGTCGGCAGCTCGGACCCGATGCGCCGCGGCTGGTTCTTCTGAGCCGGTCCCCCGCCCCTAGTGCCCCGGCCACCAACCTTTGCCCGCTGCGCGACGCCCGGTCGGCGCCTCGCTGCGTTCTCCTCGGTCGCCATAC
>JAANMX010003225.1_pt1 | contig 14761 bp, 11 predicted proteins | sample 7279681 | NCBI WGS metagenome assembly JAANMX01 (sample SAMN14094542, study PRJNA606508) | bioreactor metagenome | isolation source: A lab-scale SPAN reactor treating ammonium-rich wastewater day 351 | place: Ireland: Galway | collected 2018-01-01
CGTAATTACCGACGTCAACGTCGTCTTACCATGATCAACATGCCCTATCGTACCTACATTCACATGCGGCTTCGTCCGCTTAAATACTTCCTTCCCCATCGATGAAACCTCCGATTTTTATTTTTAAATTATCTTATGCAACACTACTGAACACCTTTGCAGGTGCAGGTCTATATTCCAACGGTTCCATTGTATACGTACCTCTTCCTTGAGTAATAGATCGTAATACTGTTGCATATCCAAACATCTCAGCAAGTGGTACGTTACCCTTAATTATCCTAAGGTTACCTCTCGTGCCCATTTCAATGATATTAGCTCTGCGACTATGAATTTCGCTAATTACATCACCCATATACTGCTCTGGCACAGCAATTTCAAAAGACATTATTGGCTCCAAAAGTATTGACTTTGCCATTTCAACACCTTTCCTCAGCGCAATGCTGGCGGCAGTATAAAAAGCCAAGTCGGATGAGTCTACAGGATGCGTTGAACCGTCCGTTAAAGTAACTTTTATATCAATGAGTGAATATCCACCTGCTACACCGGTAGCAGCAGTTTCCCTGATTCCTTTTTCCACGGATCTTATATATTGTTTGGGAATCTTACCTCCAACAATTGCATCTTCAAAAGTTACTGGTTCTTCACCTTTAAATGGTTCTAATGTAATCCAGACATGCCCGTATTGTCCGTGACCACCGGTTTGTTGAATAAATTTACCTTCAACCTCAACCTTTTTGCCTATGGTTTCCCTATAAGATACTTTTGGGGCACCAACATTGGCATCAACCTTATACTCACTCAACATTCTATTTTTAATTACTTCCAGGTGAAGTTCGCCCATACCAGAAATAATTAACTGCCCAGTTTCTTTATCCATATGTGTTCTGAAGGTGGGGTCTTCTTTAGCTAATTTGGACAAAACTGTCCCGAGTTTTTCTTTCTCTGCATCCGTCTTCGGTTCGATTGCCATCGATATAACAGTCTCAGGAAATTCCATTTTCTCAAGTACTATAGGTTGATCTTGATCACAGAGAGTATCTCCTGTTACCGTATACTTTAAACCAATTACAGCGCCTATATCACCAGCGGAAAGTTCCTCAATTTGTTCTCTAGTATTAGCATGCATTTTATAAATACGACTTATCAGCTCTTTTTTATCTTTACCAGAATTTATAACCCTTGACCCTGCTGTTACTTTCCCGGAATAGACCCTTATGAAAGTAAGGTCACCATGTTTATCGGATGCAATTTTAAAAGCCAAAGCACTAAAAGGTTCTGTTGATAACGGCTTTCTTGATACCTCTTCATTGTTATCAGGATTTGTACCGACAACCGCTTTCTTATCAAGCGGGGAAGGTAAGTAATCACATACTGCATCAAGAACTAGCTGTATCCCTTTCTTTTTAAATGCAGAACCGCACATTACCGGTACGAATTTTAAATCAATCGTTCCTTCACGGATAGCTTTTTGTATTTCTTCATTCGTTATTTTTTCATTATTGAGAAACTTCTCAGTCAACCAATCAATCTGCTCAGCTAACCCCTCAATCATCTTCTCACGGTAAATTTCGGCATCTTTCTTATACTCTTCAGGAATTTCTTCTATTGAGAAATTAACCCCTAATTTATCTACATCATCCGAATATACCATAGCTTTCATCTTTACAAGATCAATAACACCTTTAAACCCTTGTTCTTTACCAATAGGTAATTGAATAGGAATCGCCTTAATTCCTAATCTTTCGTTAATCTCATTCACAACCTTTAAAAAATCAGCCCCTGTACGGTCCATCTTATTTACAAAACAGATTCTCGGCACATTATACCTATCAGCTTGACGCCACACCGTCTCTGATTGTGCCTCAACACCACCAACACCACAAAAAACGCAAACGGCACCATCAAGAACTCGAAGTGAGCGTTCCACTTCTACAGTAAAATCCACGTGACCTGGGGTATCAATAAGATTGATTTGATAATCATTCCAAAAACATGTCGTTGCAGCAGCCGTTATAGTAATTCCACGTTTTTGTTCCTCTTCCATCCAGTCCATCACACAAGTTCCTTCATGAACCTCACCCATTTTATACGATCTGCCTGTATAATATAGTATGCGTTCTGAAGTTGTTGTTTTACCGGCATCAATATGCGCTGCAATTCCAATATTTCTCATCTTTTCTAAACTCATATTATAAACTTCCTATATTATTAAACTTCTCTATCAATATTAAAATTTCGACCATGCAAAATGTGCAAATGCCTTGTTAGCCTCAGCCATCTTATGGGTATTTTCTCTTTGCGTTATAGCTGCGCCCTGCTTTTTATATGCATCTATCAACTCATCAGCTAACCGTTGATACATGGGACGTCCTTTTTTACCTTTCGCAGCATCTATTATCCAACGAAATGCTAACGATTGCTGTCTTTGTTTTGGCACCTCCACCGGCACCTGATATGTTGCACCGCCTACACGTTTCGATTTAATTTCTACCAAAGGTTTTACATTATTCACCGCAATCTCAAACACTTCCAAAGATTCAATATCTGGCATCTTTTTTCCTATAGCTTCCATTGCATCATAAAACACCTTCTCTGCTACACTTTTTTTGCCTTTTCTCATAAGGCAATTTATAATTTTTGAGACTAACTTACTTTTATATTTTATATCTGGTTGTAAAAATATTGCCGTGCTCCTATATGCAAGCGCCATAAACTACATTCTCCTTCAACGAAACCTATTTGGGAACCTTTGTCCCATATTTAGAGCGAGAACGCCTTCTACCATCAACACCTGCACAATCTAACGTCCCGCGAACAATATGATATTTAATACCAGGAAGGTCTCTCACACGACCCCCTCTCACCAAAACAATAGAATGTTCCTGTAAATTATGACCTTCTCCTGGAATATAAGCAGTCACTTCTCTTCCATTAGATAACCTTACTCTAGCTACTTTCCTTAAGGCAGAGTTAGGCTTTTTTGGTGTTCTTGTCATAACCTGAAGACAAACTCCTTTTTTTTGAGCACACTTATCAAGATCAGGACTCTTGCTTTTGTTTTTAACCATCTTTCTGCCTTTTCGAATTAACTGATTTATTGTCGGCATATATTTTTCCACTCCTTATTAACTTAACATTACTAATTCTTTATCTTTAGATTTTTCAAGTTCTTTTGAGATAACAGTTTCCGTTGGTATAGCAGAAAGCGACAAATAGGTCTTATATCCTGTGCCAGCTGGCACAAGATGCCCAAGAATAACATTTTCTTTCAGTCCAACTAACCCATCCGTTTTACCCTCTAGTGCCGCTCTTGTCAAAACTTTTGTTGTTTCCTGGAAAGAGGCAGCAGATATAAAACTATCCGATTGCAAAGAGGCCTTTGTTATACCCATCAACAAAGATTTTGCAGTTGCAGGCTTTCCACCCTTTTCGATTATTTTCTTATTCTCATTTTTAAATTTAAACCTATCAACAATCTGCCCAGGTAAGAAAATTGTATCGCCTACATCATCCACTTTCACTTTTCTCAACATCTGACCAATAATAATTTCAATGTGCTTATCATCAATCGGTACATTTTGAGAGCGATAAACGTTTTGAACTTCCTTTAGCATATAAGTCTGCAGCTCTTCTTCGCCACTTATTCTTAAGATGTCCTGTAAGATAAGAGGTCCTTCCACCAAAGGACTACCAGCCTTAATACGGTCCCCTCTATGCACCTTCAAATGTTTTCCTCTCGGTACGAGGTGCTCTATTTCCATAGCAGCTTCACTCCTAACCATGATAGTGCGTTTTCCACGGCGTTTTTCACCTACCTCTACAACACCATCAATTTCACTCATCACTGCCGGATCTTTCGGTTTTCTTGCTTCAAAAATTTCAGCAACCCGAGGTAAACCTCCCGTAATATCTTCTGTCCTGGAAATCTCTCTTGGCGTTTTCGCAAGCAATGTTCCAGCAGTAACAAATTCACCTTCTTCAACCTCAATATGTGCTTTTTCTGGAATCGGGTATAGACCTAATATTTTGCCTGTTTCATCTTCTATGATAATTTGGGGATGTAAATCTCCCTTATGTTCCATAATTACTTTACGCTTAACGCCGGTCGATACATCAGACTCTTGTCTCATAGTTTTACCAATCACGATATCTTCAAAACGTATTTTGCCAGACATTTCTGTTAATATCGGGATCATATGGGGATCCCATCTTGTTAGTACCTGATGCGCAACAACGCTTTCATTTTCCTTTACCAATACTTCTGCTCCTAATACAACGGTATGCTTATCAATCTGCCTTCCCTTTGAATCTATAAGCAATATTTCTCCATTTGTATTGATAGCAACATTCTTCCCTTGCGGATTTTTTACTACATTCAAATTACTGTATTTTACAACACCAGCGCGTTTCGCTCTCACCTCAGATTCTTCTACTGAACGTGTAGCAGTACCTCCGATATGGAATGTCTTCATAGTAAGCTGTGTACCAGGTTCACCAATTGACTGAGCTGCAATAATTCCTACGGCCATTCCCTCTTCTACAAATTGCCCTCTTGATAAATCCATCCCATAACATTTGGCACAGAGTCCTAAAGACATTTCACAAGTTAGAGGTGATCTAACTTTGATTTTCTCATACCCCATTGATTCTATTCTTTTGGCTTTTTCTTCAGTAATTAACTCGTTTTCTCTGATAATTACCTCATCTTTGACCAAGTCTACAATATTATTCCTAGCTACACGGCCGACAATTACCTTACTTAAAGGCACCTCGACTTTCTCACCGCGGTAGACTACACTCTTGGTAATACCATTCGTAGTACCACAGTCTTGAGCAGTTATAACTACATTCTGAGCAACATCAGCTAGCTTTCGAGTTAAATAACCAGAATCTGCTGTTTTTAACGCTGTATCAGCCAACCCTTTTCTAGCTCCATGGGTAGAACTGAAATACTCCAATACCCCTAATCCTTCTCTAAAATTGGCCTTTATAGGTGTTTCTATAATTCTACCTGAAGGTTTCGCCATCAAACCACGCATACCGGCAAGCTGTCTTAATTGCTGAGAACTACCTCTTGCTCCGGATGCAGACATTAAATACACAGGGTTCAAATAGGGACTTCCGTTTCTCGTGTCATTTTTAAGTTCGTTCAACATCTCCTCGGCAACTCTTTCACCGGCATAAGTCCATGTATCGATAATTTGGTTATACCTCTCACCCTCTGTAATTATACCCTTCCTATATAGTTTTTGTATTTTCTCTATTTCCTCTTGCGTTTTATCTAAGATATCCTGCTTTTTAACAGGCATTTTTACATCAGTTATTGCAAATGACAACCCTGCCTTTGTACACTCCTTAAAACCTATCTCTTTTATATCATCCAATAGACCAATCGTCTTTTCTCTACCCAAAATTTTATAGCAATCCTGTATTATTCTGCTAATACCTTTCTGATCTAAGGTATAATTGTAAAATGGCATCCCATGTGGCAATATTTTATTGAAAACAACACGCCCAACCGTAGTTTTACACAAACCATTTTTCGGCTCTTCAGTACCCAATCTATCCTTAATGATTTTTTCATGATGTAATCTTATCTCAATCTTTGTATGCAAATGTACCTTCTTAACAGCCAGAGCATAAAGAACTTCTTCAAATCCAATAAACTTTGGATACTTTACATCCTGTTCATCCTGTAAATTTACGGTAAGATAATAACAGCCCAAAACGATATCCTGGCTCGGGGTTATAATAGGGTCGCCGGAAGCTGGCGAGAAAATATTATTCGTAGATAACATTAAGGTAACTGCCTCAGACTGTGCTTCTATTGAAAGCGGTATATGAACTGCCATCTGATCACCATCAAAATCAGCGTTAAACCCACGACAAACTAAAGGATGCAACTTAATAGCATTACCTTCTACCAAGATAGGTTCAAAAGCCTGAATACCCATTCTATGCAGTGTTGGCGCTCTATTAAGTAATACAGGATGCCTTTTAACTACTTCTTCTAATATATCCCATACTTCTTTATCCTTTCTGCCCAACATCTTCTTAGCGCTTTTAATCGTATCTGCAAGGCCTAGTTCTTTTAATCTTCGTATAATGAATGGTTGAAACAATTCCAAAGCTATCTTCTTTGGCAAACCACATTGATGTAATTTTAGTTCGGGTCCTACCACAATCACAGAACGTGCAGAATAGTCAACCCTTTTTCCAAGTAAGTTTTCTCTAAAGCGCCCTTGTTTGCCCTTTATCATATCGGTCAATGATTTTAAAGGCCTATTATTGCTACCAAGCACAGGGCGCTTGCCTCTGGTATTATCAAATAAAGCATCAACAGCTTGCTGCAGCATCCTTTTTTCGTTTCTTATGATTACTTCAGGTGCGTTTAAATCAATTAACTTTTTTAAACGGTTGTTCCTATTAATAATCCTTCTGTAAAGATCATTAAGATCGGAGGTAGCAAAATTTCCACTTTCCAATAAAACGAGCGGTCTTAGATCGGGTGGAATAACAGGTATAACGCTTAATACCATCCATTCCGGTCTATTTCCAGAATCTCTAAACGCCTCTACTATTTCCAATCTCTTAATTATTTCTTTGGCACGCTGCTTGGATTTCGTCTGGTTAAGTTCCTCGCGTAATTGACTTGATAATGTTACCAAATCAAGATTTTGCAATAGCGTCCGTATCGACTCAGCCCCCATCCCTGCCTTAAAGGATTGTTCCCCATACTTCTCTTTATTTACTTTATATTCTTCTTCACTGAGCATCTGGTATTCTTTAAGTGGCGTGCTTCCCGGGTCAATTACCACATAATCTTGGAAATAAATAATTCTTTCTAAAGATGTAGTCTTCATTCCCAAGAGGGTCCCTAATCGCGATGGCATTGCTTTAAAGAACCATATATGAACAATTGGTGCTGCCAAATTAATATGTCCCATACGCTTCCTTCTTACCCGCGAATGAGTGATCTTCACACCACATCGGTCACAAATGATCCCTTTATGTTTTATCCCTTTATATTTCCCGCAAAAGCATTCCCAATTACGCTCAGGACCAAATATACGCTCGCAAAACAATCCATCTTTTTCAGCTCTGTAAGTACGATAATTAATTGTTTCCGGCTTTTTTACTTCACCGTAAGACCAACTTCGTATATCATCTGCTGATGCAAGTGATATTTTTACGGAACTATATTCATTAATTTTATCGTACACTATATCTGTCATTTATAAACCCCTTTACGACTCTTTTAAAACTTCCATTTTTTTCTTTTCTAATTTTAAACTTAACCCAAGTCCGGCAATTTCATTCGCTAGTACCTCGAAGGAGGCAGGAGTACCAGCTTCTAATGTATTTTCACCTTTTACCATCGATTCGTAGATTTTTGTCCTTCCCTCTACGTCATCACTTTTTACTGTAAGCAATTCCTGCAAGTTATGAGCTGCGCCATATGCTTCAAGGGCCCAAACTTCCATTTCACCAAATCTCTGTCCACCAAACCGCGCCTTTCCGCCTAGTGGTTGTTGGGTAATTAAGGAATACGGACCTGTTGCCCGTGCATGTACTTTCTCGTCTACCAAGTGATGAAGCTTTAACATATACATATAACCTGCCGTTACCTTTTGTTCGAAAGCTTCCCCCGTCCTGCCATCATAGAGAACAGTTTTCCCATCTTCCGGTAAGCCAGCTTCTTTAAGAGTTGCTCTTATTTCTTCTTCAGACGCACCCTCGAAAATCGGTGTTATCGAACGGAATCCTAATTTGTTTGCAGCCCATCCAAGATGAGTTTCCAGAATTTGCCCTACATTCATTCTTGATGGCACACCCAATGGATTCAACAGCATTTCAACCCGAGTTCCATCAGGTAAAAATGGCATATCCTCTTCAGGAAGAATTTTAGATATAACGCCTTTATTACCATGACGGCCGGCCATTTTATCACCTACTGATAGTTTTCTCTTTGTAGCAATTGAGATCTTAGCCAATTCCAAAACTCCCGTAGGTAGTTCATCCCCGCGTTTTAAATGATTAATCTTTCTATCTTTTTCATCTTTTAAATATTCTATTTTCTCAAGAAATTCTTTGCTAATTTCAATAGCTTTTTCTTTTTTCTTTTTATTGCTAAACTCAATATTCTCGATATCAAAACGTTCCTCTAACAAGAGAACAGATTTCGCTGGAAGACCACGCTCAATTGTATATATCTGTCCAGTCTGTATATCTACCAACGGCTCGTTAACCTCACCATCTATTGCCTTCAACATCTTGCCGAATTCTTTCACAATATTCTCATCGTATTTTGCTTCTATATCATTTATTTCTTGTAAAATTTTTTGTCTCTTATCATCAGAGAGATAAGATTTTCTAGAAAATATCTGAGTGTTTATAACAATGCCTTCCATGCCAGATGGTACTTCGAGTGATTCATTTTTTACATCTTCTCCTGCACGACCAAAGATAGCATGTAATAATTTTTCTTCAGGCGATAATTCACTCCGGCTCTTAGGGGCAACCTTACCAACCAGGATATCTCCTGGTTTTACCTTTGTCCCTACCCGTATCACACCGTTTTCATCGAGATTTCTTAATGCTTTTTCTGAAACATTAGGTATATCACGAGTAAACTCTTCTCTTCCTAACTTCGTCTCTCTTATTTCCACTTCAAATTCTTCTCTATGAATGGAAGTAAAACGATCATCTTTCAGTAAAGCTTCACTAATGACTATCGCGTCCTCAAAATTATATCCATCCCAAGTCATAAAGGCAACCAACACATTTCTCCCAAGGCTTAGCTCTCCATTGCACGTTGCAGCTCCATCCGTAATAACCTCCCCCTTTTTTACCTTTTGACCTTCAGCAACTATCGGCTTTTGATTCAGGCAAGTACCTTCGTTCAAGCCAACAAACTTCCTCAGCTTATAGACATCTCTATCATCGATAATAATTTCGCTCGCTGTTACTTTTGTAACGGTTCCCGCATTTTCTGCCTGAATAGTCATACTTGAGTTTTGAGCTACAACTTTTTCCATACCTGTGGATACAATAGGCGGTTCAGTTCTCAAAAGAGGAACTGCCTGTCTCTGCATATTAGAGCCCATTAGTGCCCTATTAGCATCGCTATGTTCAAGAAATGGTATTAAACTGGCTGATACTCCGACCAATTGCTTTGGAGATACATCCATATAATTAACATCTTTAAAATTCACCTGATGAAAATCACCATTGTATCTGCATAATACACTTTCCACTTTATCTTTCATTAACACATCTGCCGGGGCTATCAATTTATTTTCTTCTTCATCCGCGCGAAGATACGTTAATTTTTCGGTAATTTTTCCTTTATCAATTATCCGATATGGTGTAATTAAAAAACCATATTCGTCAGTTGTTGCATAAATACTTAAAGATGCAATTAAACCAATATTTGTACCTTCAGGAGTTTCTATCGGACAAACCCTGCCATAATGAGATACATGAACGTCCCTCACTTCAAATCCCGCTCTTTTTCTATTTAATCCACCAGGACCTAAGGCACTTAATCTTCTCTCGTGGGTTAATTGTGCTAAAGGATTTGTTTGATCCAGCACTTGAGATAATTCACTTCTGCTAAAGAAATAATCAATCGCAGAAAAAATAGTTTTAGAGTTTACCAAAGAGCGTGGGGTTAACTGATCAGAATCCTTTACACTTAACCTCTCCTGGACTGTCCTTCTCAATTTAAGAAAACCTTTACGGAGCTCTTCTCCAGCTAACTCGTCAATCGTTCGAAGTCTTCGGTTGCCTAAATTATCAATGTCATCTACAGATACACCAGGTTGACCTTTACGTAATTTCATTATATACCGTATGGCTTCAACATAATCTTCCTTTTGCAACGTCATCTCGGCTTCATTAATATTGTGTCCTAATTTTCTATTTAACCTAAATCTGCCGACAGACCCCAGTCTGTATCTCTTTACATCAAAAAATTTATCATAAAATAACTGCTTGGCCTTTTCTACTTGCTGGGGATTTCCAGGACGAAATCTAGCATAAATTTTTAACAATGCATCTTCATGAGATTTCGTAAAATCGGAATCTAATGAATTCAACACCAGAAGATCATCCGCTTTTTTAATTACTTCTATCTTCTTAATCTCAAAATCAGCAATTGCTTTTACCGTTGTATCTGAAATCTGACGGCCTGCCTCCAGTACAATTTCTCCTGTTTCAGGATTGATGATCTTGTCAACAGTATACCTGCCTCTTAATTTGGTAATCGAAGCATAATCACTGATTTTGATTACTTCCGTATCATAGAATAACCGAATAATATCTTCATCATTTGTATATTCTTCTGAAAGTGCTCTAAGAAAACACGTAGCCGGCAGTTTTCCGCTCTGATCTATCCGCACCGTAAGAATATCCTTCTTCCCTACTTCTAATTCAATCCAGCTTCCTCTCTCTGGAATTATCCGGCATGAATGCAATCTCTTTTCAGCATGAAATTCTTCAATAAAATCTATACCGGGTGAGCGATGTAACTGAGTCACAATCACTCTTTCTGTGCCATTAATGATAAACTCACCACCGCCAATCATCACCGGTATCTCGCCTAAATAGACTTCTTCCTCTATTGGTTCAGCTTTATTAAGTCTTAACCAAACGCGGAACGGGCGACCATAAGTCAAGCGTAATTGTCTGCATTCATCCTGAGTATATCGTGGTTTACCAAGTTCATATTTAATATAATCTAGCGACATCGTACCATCATAATTACTTATAGGGAATATTTCCCTCAAGATCGCTTCAATCCCGTAATTTTTTCTTTTAGAAGCAGGTATATCTGCTTGTAAAAAATCACGATATGCTTTCGTTTGGATTTGTACAAGATTTCGGACCTCTACAACATCCTCAACCTTACCATAATTACGAATTTCCATAGGTTTCCTAGTGTTCTTACGTTAAAAAATTTATTATTTTACTTCTACCACTGCGCCAGCAGCTTCAAGCGATTTTTTAATCTTATCAGCTTCTTCTTTCGTAACTCCCTCTTTAACTTTCTTAGGAGCGCCTTCGACAAGATCCTTAGCTTCTTTTAATCCTAGATTTGTTTCTGCACGAACAGCTTTAATTACCTGAATCTTATTTGCTCCGGCATCTTTCAAAATAATATCAAAAGTTGTCTTTTCTTCCGCAGCGGCCGCTTTACTCTCTCCAGCCATTGGCATACCCGCAGGCATTGCGGCAACCGCAGCCGCAGAAACACCAAATTTCTGCTCAAAAGCCTTTACAAGCTGTGAAGCCTCAAGCAATGTCATCCCTGCCACCAAATCGAGCACCTGGTTAATTTTACCAGAAGACTCAACTGTTTTTTCTTCACTAACCTCAACCATTTTAATCCTCCTACCTTTTCAGGAAATCTCTAAAAATTATTTGCTATTTTTTTCTTTTTCGTCTTTTACCGCTTGCAACACAATAGCCAAACTACGTGAAACAGAACCAAAAGCACTTGCAACTCCAGCAATTGGAGCATTAATACTCGTAATTATTTGCGTATGAAGGACCGATATTGTCGGAAGTTTCGCTAATTGACTTACATGATCTGCCGAAAGCACCGTTCTATCAACAAATCCACCTCGTAAATTCAAAGCAGGTATTTTCTTTGTCCACTCGACTGTTTCTTTTGCTATAACAACCGGGTCATCACTTCCAGATATGATAGCTGTTGGCCCAATGAATAGACTATTAATCTCTGAAAACCCTATCTCCTTAAATGCAATAGCCATAAGCGAATTTTTAACTATTTCCAGGAATATCTTTTTCTTGTGTAAATCCTTTCTTAGCTGGTCGAATTCTAGCGCTTTTATTCCTTGATAACCAACCACCAAGTAATTATTCGAATTACGATACCTAGAGATCATTTCTTTTACAATAAGTTGTTTTAATTCATTTGCCATTGCTTTATATACTTCCCTTCAAATCATGTATAACTTAAACTTGTAACGTTATTCCGGGACTCATCGTTGAAGATATCGATATATTTTCTACAAACACACCCTTTGCCGATGCCGGACGTGAATTAGTAATATGTTTAACGAATGTATTGATATTCTCTTCTAAGTCTACAGGTGAAAACGATACCCTTCCAACAAGAGCATGCACATTGCCGCCAGCATCTGTTCTATATTCGATTTTCCCTGCTTTAAATTCTCTAACGGCTGTTTCAACATCGTCCGTCACGGTACCTGATTTTGGTGAAGGCATCTTACCTTGTGGTCCGAGAACTCTACCCAACTTACCTACAAGCCTCATCATGTCTGATGTGGCAACTGCTACATCAAAATCCGTCCATCCGCCTTCTACCTTTTTCACAAGCTCTTCAGCACCAACCTCATCTGCGCCAGCTTTTTTCGCTATTTCAGCTTTTTCACCGCTGGCAAAAACAACAACCTTAAGGCTTTTACCAATTCCTTTAGGCAATGAAATAGATCCTCTGATAAGCTGATCCGACTGCTTTGGATCGATACCTAGCTTCATCGATACTTCGACACTCTCATCAAATTTTGCTGACTTAAAGGACTTAAGCAGCACAACAGCCTCTTTTAATCCATACCTTTTTTCAGAATCTACAAGCTTTGCTGATTCTACATATCTTTTACCTCTTTTTGCCATCTGATTACTTTCCTTTCAACGCCACGAACATATACTTTTCATATCTACAGAAGTTAATCTACCACTTTAATTCCCATATTACGGGCAGTTCCTTCTATCATTTTAACCGCAGCATCCAAATTATCGACATTCAAATCTGCTAACTTTTTACTTGCAATCTCTTTTAGCTGTTGCCGAGCCACCTGCCCAACCTTCTGTTTATTTGGCTCTGATGATCCTTTCACAACCCCAGCTATCTGTTTTAAAAGCACAGATGCAGGAGGTGATTTTATAACAAAGGTAAATGTTTTATCTTTAAAAACAGTAATCTCCACAGGTGTCACAATGCCTTGCAAATCTTTCGTTTTATCATTAAATTGCTTAACAAATTGCCCTATATTAACCCCATGCTGACCTAATGCAGGCCCTACCGGCGGCGCGGGTGTTGCTTGCCCTCCTGGGCATTGTAATTTAATCTTTGTTAAGACCTCTTTTGCCATTTTACGCTCCTACTCTCAAATTGCTTCTACTTGCCAATATTCTAACTCAACAGGCGTTGCCCTGCCAAATACCGTAAGCATTACTTTAACACGACCACTCGCTGGTAATACTTCTTCAACAATCCCATCATAGTTTTCAAACGGGCCTTCTTTGACTCTGACCTTTTCACCTTCGTGAAATTCTATTTTTGCACGTGGTTTTTCCTCTTTATGCTCTACATCCGACAATAATTTTTCCACTTCATAACCAGTCATCGGCACAGGCTTATTCTGTCCGCCAATAAAATCGCCAGCGCCAGGTGTTTCTCTGATTAAAAACCAAACCTCTTTCGGTATCTGTCCCTTCTCATCAACTTCAACCTCAGCCATTAAATAACCCGGATATATTTTTCTTTCCGTTACCTTTTTCTTACCACCTTTAATCTCAGAAACTTTTTCACTAGGAAGTAGTACTTTTGAAATTAAATTCTCTAGGCCCCGGATCTTAATCCGCTCAACCAAGCTGCTTCTAACCTTATCTTCTTTATTGCTCTGAACGCGCAACACAAACCATTCTTTGGGCATCTAACTAAACCAATAAAAAAAATTTTTAAAAGCCTTTATAAATTGCAATACATCAGAATCTTTCTGTGCCTATTTAAATCAACCACTCGGAAGGAACTAAAAGAATTGATAGCTCTGAGGAGTTTCCTTTAATTTAATCGTTAGCATCATTATGTAGATTAATTGTCGGTATCTCATACATCTTAAAGCACACCTATATATTCCATAACTACCGACACAAACCAATCAACACCTAATATAAATATTCCTATGACAACAACTGACACAATAACAACAGCGGTCGAACCGACCAATTCATACCTTGTAGGCCACGAGACCTTCTGGAGTTCACCTTGAGTATCAATTAAAAACTCTACAGTTTTCTTACTGCCAGCATCTAACGGTTTAATTCCTGTCTCAAGCCCAGCAATAAAAACACAAATAAAAAAACCAAGAAAAACAAAAAGCACAAATGCACAAATCAAACCCCATGTCAAATTAATATCAATGAGTGGAATTTTAGCATTTTCTGCAATATTCGGCAAGTTGATAAGCAAATTATACAAGGAAACAGAAGCAAACAAACTAAGCATACCCAAAGCTATACCAACGGCAATTCTGCTATACAAACCTTGCCCTTTTCTATATGTTTCAAACAACGACATTCTTAATATCTCTCTTCTATAAATAAAGTATATGGCAGGTCTGGAGGGACTTGAACCCCCAACGACCGGATTTGGAGTCCGGTGCTCTACCAATTAGAGCTACAGACCTTAATTTTATCGATCATCTGAATTTAAAATAAATCTATTTTTTATACTCTTTATGTTCAGTATGCTTTCTGCAAAACCTACAAAACTTTCTTAATTCCAGCTTCTCAGTCTGCTGTGTTTTTTTTGGTGTTCTATAATTTCTATTTGAACACTCTTTACAAACCATAGTTATATATTCATGCATGCAAATCTTCCTAAGTATTTATTTATTCAATAATTTTTGTAACGACGCCAGCGCCGACTGTTTTTCCACCTTCTCTGATAGCGAATCTTAATCCTTCATCCATCGCTACGGCTGTTAAA
>JAANMX010003227.1_pt1 | contig 14735 bp, 15 predicted proteins | sample 7279681 | NCBI WGS metagenome assembly JAANMX01 (sample SAMN14094542, study PRJNA606508) | bioreactor metagenome | isolation source: A lab-scale SPAN reactor treating ammonium-rich wastewater day 351 | place: Ireland: Galway | collected 2018-01-01
ACATCCGGATAAAGCGAAGTTCGCCGCCGAATTTGAACGTGTGAGCCCCCTTGAGGTACGTAAGGCTGTCCGCAAACTGTATACGCTTATCGAATTGCGTCGTAGGCAGGAAGTTGCGCGTTCCATAAGTGCCGATCGACGTATTGATATCGGCGACGAGTTCATTCGGGATACGCGGCCTTTCTTCATAGGCCCACTGTCCGCGAAACTCGTTTATCCAGTTCGAACTAAGCGTGGACACAAGCTGTGCGACGACAATGTGATTCGTGTCGTTCTCTGTACCATTGGTCGAGAGCGAATTTCGTGTCGTCGGATCGAGGGCGGTCTCGCCGGTAGAGACGGCGTTCAGAGCTTTGTTGGTCGCAAAGTTATAGCGGATGTTGAAACGATTGGAGTTGTTGATGTTCCAATCGATCTTGCCCAACGCCGCATAGGCATCGTTCGTCTGCTGGTATTGCACTTCGTTCGACCGATAGAAATCAAAGGCTTCCTGCTGCGAGGGCGTGACAGTGGCGAGACCGATGAGATTCTGATAAAGAACCTGACGTGGTGCACGGAAACGCTGCTGCTCATAGCTCGCAAAATAGAAGAGCTTGTCCTTGATGATCGGGCCGCCGATCGAGCCGCCGAATTGATGCTGCGTCGGTGCGAGCGTGGCCTTAAGGCCTAGGGCGTTGAGCCGCTGGTCCGCAAGAGCTTTTGCAAAATCATTTGCTCGAGCCAATTGTTTCGGGCGTATCAAATAAAAAGCCGAACCATGGACCTCGTTCGTGCCGGATTTCGTAACTGCGTTGACGATGCCGCCAGAACTGCGGCCGAATTCAGCAGAGTAACCGGCGGAAACGACCTGGAACTCCTGGATCGCTTCCTGCGGAAGAGTGAACGCCGAATTCGAACGTTCGCCGCCGCGGATACCACCGAAGAACGGCTGATTGTAATCCACACCATCGACGTTGATGTTCGAATTGATTCCGCGCTGACCGCTCAATGAGATCTGGCCGCGTGAAGGATCGACCTGCGCCGTCGGCGTCAGCGTAACGAAATCCTGAAAGCGTCGGCCGTTGATCGGGAGATTCTCGATCGACTGGCTGCTCTGGACTGCGTCGAAGTTGCTCGTTGTCGTCTGGATCGCGTCAGCCGAGACCTCGACAACCGCCGAAACTCCTCCGGCCGCCATCTTAATATTGGCATCGACCGTACGGCCGACAGCGACCGTAACCTCGAGCTTCGCTTCACCGAAACCCGATGCCGTTGATTTTATTTCATAGACGCCGGGCTGCAGCAGTATGAATTTATATACGCCGTCAGAACCCGTCGTTGCGGTCTGTGTCTGATTGGTAGCTTTGCTTGTCAGCGTAACGGTCGCGCTCGGAATGACCGCTCCGTTCGGATCCGATACCGTTCCGGTGATCTGCCCGGTGCTCGCTTGCGATTGAGCAAAGGCTTGTCCCGCAAATGAGAGCACTGCGAACACGGTGACCGCAAGCAGTTTGTTAAACAATAGTTTGGACATTTTTTATGTACCTCAATAAGGTAATTTTTTGATCTAAATAGCACACAAGCCAACCGTGGTGGAAGGTTACGGCCGACAAGGAACGAAATTATGGATACTTTTCCCGTTTTTTACGCTTCCGCAACGGGCTTTCTCCCTGATCGGCCTCCGGATCGCCTTTCAAAAATGAAAAGCGGGAACCGACGGTTCAACATTACGTTCAGCGTTCGTTACCGGGCAAGGCCTGAGGCCGCCATTTGTAACACTTATGCAAACTGAATACGGACAATGTAGAACCAAATCGCTTCTTTTACAAGCGGATTCTTATGATTTTTTTCTATCCTCGAATAATAGGCGTAAAAACGCTCAAAATGACCCATTGACATCTGTAATCATTCGTGTTACAAAGTACTCGTAATTCGGCCGAAACGGAGGTCAAAAGATTGATTTTGGGCGGTTGATCGAGATACTTGACTTTTTTGTAATAATGGCTAAGATTGTTGGGCGCAGTTCGATCGATCTTTGACCCACCCAAATATTCCGAATTGCATTTATAAGGTAAAAGGGGGAAATAATGGCAGACGTAGAATACACTACATCATCATACAAAACGCCATTGCATCATCGCATTACAGCAAGCATGCCCGTTAGGGCAACTTGGGTTGACGCGGAAAGCGGACGAACTATAAAGGTTGACGGCTTGACGGAGAATGTGGGAGAGGCGAGTGCGCTCGTTAATCTCGAATTACTTCCGCCGGTAGGAAGCAAAGTTCGCCTTAGGATCCTCGGTGACGATAAACCGATCATCGATGTCAAAACCGAGGTGATCCGTGTTGAACGTGATCCGAGCAAACCCATGGCCGCTCTTTCGATCCTCGATAATTTGAAGAAGTGGAAAGAAACGGCGATGTCAGAGGCTCAGGCTTGGGTAACGCGGCATTGGCAGCTCAATTACGAAGAGGAGTGGGTTAACTAACTTTTTCTTTTTTTCGTCATTATAAACAAAAAGCGGATAGGTCCATCGACCTTCCGCTTTTTTACTTTTTGCCGCATACTTTTTTGTAAAGCCAACTTTTGCCCGCGACTTTGGCATCATTACTCAGAATGAGAGTTTGTATCGCTGTTATCATTACGCTCCTTGCCGTCTCGGCCGTATTCCCGCAACAGGCTCCTCTTACGCAGGCCGAATACGTCAAGATGCTCTACACGCTGCAGAAGGACCCGACCGAGCGCGCCCGCATTGTCGAGGCTTTGCGAAAGCGCGGTATCGCTTTCGAAGTAACGGACGGCATACGTAGCCTAACGAAAACAAAAGCCGGTACGGACGAAGAGCTGAGAAGGGCGCTGGATGAAGCGGGACGTCGCCGCCTCGATCCCGAAGGCTCGCAGCTGCCGTCGGCAAAAGAATCGAGTGAGCTTCTCGAAAAGGCACGGCGAAATACTATGGCGGCGGTCGGAGATATGCCCGATTTTGTCGTCAAGCAGTTGATCCAGCGGGCAATGGCGTACGCAGGGACGAATACCTATCGAACGCTTGACCGGCTTGTCGTCGCCGTGAGCTATCGTTCGACCGGTGAGGAAGACTATCGCCTCCTTTCGATTAACGGCGTAACGCAAACGGACCCGAAACCGCAAAGTTCGTATTCACAGGCGGGCGGCACGAGTTCGACAGGTGAATTCGTCAACGTCCTTGCAACGATCTTCAAGCCGGAGAACGAAACGAAATTCACAGTGCTCGATACCGACCAGATCGATATGCGGAAGACCGTCGTCTATGAATTCACGGTCGCACAGGATAAAGCACAGCAGCGCGTTACCGCAGGGACGCTATCGAGCGATCAGGCCATCACGGGAATGCATGGAAAGGTCTGGATCGACCGCGAAACGGCGCGGGTTCTCCGCATCGAGAGTGAAGCGACAGACATTCCGCCCGGCTTTATCGTTACCGCGGCAAGACGCAATATCGATTACGGCTGGGTAACGATCAACAATGAGAAATACCTTTTGCCATCGCGATCGGACGTGCGCCTGACCTCCCGAAGCAGCGGAAAACTCTTCGACACGCGGAACGTCATTCTCTTTAAGGACTATCAGAAATACGGCACGGATGTCGTCATCACTGACGAGGACGTGAAAGAGGAACCGGAACCGAAGCAGTGATCCGGTAGCTACTTGAAATAAACCCAAGCGCCGGCAGCGGCGACGCCGAGCCAGATCAGCCCTTTCCCGAGAAAAAAGAGGAAAGTGATGATACCGGCGCGTTTCGCCCATTTGCGTGCGGGACATGAGAGTGCGGACTTCGTCTCTTCTTGTTGCATATCACTTTCAACAATATCCTGCTGCGATCGGAATATCAAAGCGACGAAATGCCAAACTCGCGACCATTTTTCCGATAAGATAGCAATATGCGAAATTCCGTCTTCAGGGCGTTTACCGTAAGCTGCATCTGTCTTATCCTATTTGCCGGTGTTTCGGCCCAGGACGGGCCGCCGCACGAATCTGACAAACGCGAGGCCGATCTGGTAGAACTCACCAAACTTAGCAAGACAATAAAGCTCGATATCCGCTACGCACGCACCGATAATTTCACCGGGCAAGTCGTCTATCCGGAAGCGCGTGCGTTCCTTCAGCGCGACGCAGCAAAAGCTCTTATCCGCGTACACAAAAAACTCAAGAAAGACGGCCAGGGCATCGTCATTTTCGACGGCTATCGGCCATGGTCGATCACGAAGCTTTTTTGGGACGTCGTAAAGCCCGAGGAACGAAAATATGTTGCCGATCCCGCGAAAGGTTCGAAACACAATCGCGGATGCGCCGTCGATCTCAGCATCTACGATCTAAAGACAGGAAAGCTGATCCCGATGCCCTCGGATTTTGACGAATTCACCGAAAGGGCTTCGCCTGATTTTGCAGGCGGTACGGACGAGGAAAGATCCAATCGCGACAAACTCCGACGCCTGATGGAGGCCGAAGGCTTTTTCGTAAACCCGAACGAATGGTGGCATTTTGACTACAAGGACTGGCAGTCCTACGCGATCTACGACATCGCGTTCGATGAAATCGGGAAGAAGTAAACCACCATTTGAGTACGGCGGTCTCTACAAAGTGTGCGTGAGTTCTGCCCGCGAATCTATACACCCATTTGCCAGTGTTTTACCGCATCGATCGGGTAGAGCAGCATCAAAATATTGATCAGCAGGCTGTCACGGACCGTTAAGGTAAGGATCAACTCGGTCGCCGCGAACAGCGCAAGCGAACGCCAAAAACGCAGCTTCGAGGCGATCACAAACCCTGTCGCGCAGAACGTAATATCCGACAACGAGTTAAGGATAGAATCACCAAAATAGTCGAGCGAGATCGTAGCCGCACGGTATCGTTCGATCACGAAAGACGAGTTTTCGGCGATCTCCCAACAGGCTTCGATGCCTATCGCGATCAACAGACGCCACCTGACCGGAACCTTCCCGAAGAGCACGAAAAGGATCCAGAATTCAGCGACGCCGTGCAGCAAATGCGTGAACGAATACGGATCGAACAGGTGCTGCGAATTGTGCGTTGACCAAATGTCGAAAGACCACGGGACGTAGTCGCCGGCCTGACACCAGAGCACGCGGCCTTGCCATGCCAGAACGACCGCGGACAAAGCCGCGATGCCGGATGCGATAAGTAGGGTTTTGCGTGTGAAGAGCGGACCAGCTTCGGTTTCCATCTCGGCAATATTAGCTAGATTCTAAGCAGAATTCCAAACGGAATTCCTGCGTGCTATGACCCGTTTGTGCATTTTGTCCGTTTTGTGCATTTTGTATCAATTCGTGCAAAGTGTGTCGTTTTGTGCAAAGTGTCCTTCAAATGGGCGCGTCGGTCGGATATTCTTTCTGTGGTTGGTTGATCTTTGACAATTTAATTTGCGAGTAAGAGCGAAGAAAGGTCTTGCATTCGATCGGTGGAATTGCCACGGCTTCTAAGCCGTGGATCATAGGACACGAAAGAGCCAAGGCCCGCCTAAGCGGGCAGGTTCAATTTAGAGTCTCGTGATCCACGTGCTAAAGCATGTTGCAATTCTTTAGCGAACTCTGCGTGGTTTCGCTTTGCGGACTTTGCGTTGAAATCAATGCGGAAAGGAGGAAAACGCGACGATGCATCTTGGGTTGGCAGAAAACGCAAAGGTCACAAAGTGAAGCCCGCGAAGCGAAGCCCGCAGAGTACGCAAAGAAGAAGAGTCTCGCGGCAGCGTCTTTGTGAACTTTGCGAAATGCCTTTGCGTTCTTTGCGTTTGAATCAACGTGAAAAATTCTAGACAGATACATTGCGTCTTGGATAGGCAGGAAACGCAAAGGCCGCAAAGTGAAGCCCGCGAAGGACGCGAAGAAGAGCGCCGCATCATTCCGGGAATCATGCAGAGTGGTGGAGACGTTGAGCCCTTACTGACGCGCGGGCTACGGACACGAACGAGACCCGCCGTAAGCGACGTGGCTATGCGAAGCCGATCGGAGGCATTGAAGGCTAGCGTTCGCCGCGGGCGATCTCGACCTCGGTCTGAAGATCGACGGCGAGCTTTCTTGCTCCGGGCTGATCGAAAGGTTCTATCCAGCGAAGCGCCGCGTCCAGGATCCGAAGCTGATATTCGCGATGGTTTGCCGTGCCCGAAACGGAGCCCAGTTCACCGCTGTAATACGCGGTGCGGGGTGGACGAACTTTGCTCACGACGTCTGTATCGACGGCGAGCATCATCGTCGGGATTCCCGCATCTTCGATGCAACGGGCGACGACGCCTGCGGTTTGATGGCAGAGCTTTGATGCAGGGATGATGAGCGCGGCCTGAACCTCGTAGCGGTCGAGACGCTCGGCAAGTTTTGGCGCAAGTTCGTCCGCCACACGAGCAGCATTCGGGATGTGGCTCGAGAGCGACCACCAAACCTCATTGAGAGAACCGATGACCGTATTCTGCTGGTATTCGAGCAGCCGATCGATCGGGATCTGGCAGTTTCGATCCGCATTCACCGAGGCCGGATCGTATCCGACCGCTGCGTATTTTAGGTCTTCGGCCTCGACCTCGATCGGGATCTCGCGAAATTCAAGATCGCCGTCCTTGGACGAAGTGTCGAAAGCGTCGGTCCCGTCGATGTAACCACCAGCGGTCGAGATCAACGCAAGATTCAGCATCGGCAATGCACGGCGAGCCGGCGTGAAAGGTGAGTGTGTGTTCGCAACCCACGGATAACGCTGAAAGCCCTCATCTTCGCGCCAGGCACCAAAACGCTTTTCCCAATCCCACTTATTCTCAATGACGTCCATAACTTAGAATTTGAATTCCTTGTCGATATCGAAGGTTGCGAGGTCGTCCGTTTTTGCGGATGAAAAACGGCGGTTCGCCATGATAAAAAATGTCAGCAATGCGGCGATCAGTGCGGCCATCAACGTCCATTCGGACCATTGATGCAGCTTATCGAATTGCATACGCAAAGGGTTGTCGCCCGCAAGTGCGTCGATCGGGCCTCCCGCCTGAGAACGGATCGTTGCCATCCACGCACTGATCACGAATTGTCCGCCGAGGCTCGCGGCCGCGATAACGAGCAGCAAGAGCCTTTCGATCCAAAGCCAAAAAGCGTTCGCACGTTTTACGATAAATGACGTGGCGATCAGGACGATCGAGATCGCCGCACCTGCGTAGTTCAAGATAGCGAGCGAGCGGCCGACGACGGCTCCGGCGAGCTCTCGGTCAGGCACCACCGCGAACGCGGTCTGGGCAACGCCGATGAAAAAAATGGCGCCGCCGAACCATATCGCGAGTAGCAAAAGCCTGATGTCCGAGAAGAATTTCATCCTGAAACGACAAAAACGCCTGTCAAACGACTAATTATGTAGCCTTTCGCAAGAAACGGCAATTCAGTGAGCTATTTTCGCCCAAGGATCGCCTGTAGGCCTGCTCTAAAAGCGAACCTTGGGTTGAGTATCAGGTACCGCTTCCAAAGCCTTCTAGGCTCTTGTGTGAGCCGGAAAAGCCACTCCAGACCAAGGCGTCCTATCCACGGCGGACACTCAGCAACATTCCCTGCGAAAAAGTCGAAAGAAGCGCCGACGCCGAGCATCACGGCGGCCGAACGCGAACGATGTTCATTCATCCAACGCTCTTGTTTTGGGCAGCCAAGCCCGACGAACAAAAAGTCCGGAGCCTTGACAGCTATCTCAGCCGTGATCTCAGCATCCTCTTCCTCGGAGAGCGGACGGAACGGCGGCGAAAATGCGTATGCAATGGCGAGTTTTGGGAAGTCGCGTTCCGCCCTGGCTTTTATCGACTCGATCACTTCTTCGCTTGCGCCGTAAAAACCTACCGAGAGGCCTTTCTCTTCGGCAAAACGACACAGCCCGATCATAAGATCATTCGCACGGACTCGATTCGCATCGCGTCGCCCTTCGATCTTTTGCATCCAGACGAGCGGCATACCATCGGGCACAATAATGTCGGCTGCGTTCACCTTTTCGGCATATTCGGGGTTGTCGAAAGCCTCCATCACCATGTGGACTGTCGAGAAGCAAATGTAGCCGCCGCCCTGCTCACGCAAAGCATCGATCCGCTCGATGAGCGACGCAAATTCCACGACGTCAACGTCGAGGCTTACCACACGCACTTTATTCGAACTGTTGCTCATCCCGCTGCCTTTTTGTAGATCTCATCAAGTCGCAAAAGATACTGGTCGAACGAATACCGTTCGGCAATGGTTTTGCGCGCTTTTTCACGCATCGGAGCGAGGTCGTTCGTTTCATCGAGCAGGAAAACAAGCCGTTCGACGATCTCGCTCTTGTCATTTATATCGACGACAAATCCCGCAACGCCTTGCTCCACCGCCGCAGCGATCGCGTCATTTCGCCGAACGACGGGAACGCAGCCCGCGGCCATTGCCTCGAGAAGAGCGATCGGCAGGCCTTCGTGATCCGACGGCAGCAGAAAGATGTCATTTACCGCCAACGCCTGCCACTTGGTCTCGCCATCCGCAACGCCGCAAAACTTGAAACGCTCGCCGCAGACCGCATGCATTTCGGCCAGAAAACTTTCGGCATCCGGCCCGGCACCGTAGGCATTAAAAACGAAAGGAATATCGCGTTCGATCAGGCCGCGGCACGCTTCGATGATGCGGTCAAGGCCTTTCTCGCGGTTGAGCCTGCCGAAATAAATGATCGAACGCGGACTCCTTTCCGGCTCCCGAGGAACCGCCTCATTCATCGGAACCGCGTTCGCTAGAACGTCTGCGTCATCTCGTCGGTGGCGCTTAGCGAGAACCTGTTTTTCCTGCTCGCTCAATACGATGATCCGAGCCGAATATTTTGTCATCGCCGCAATGCATTTGCGCAGGACCGCACCCGGTTCATCCTTCAAAAAATACGGCCCGCCGTGTATGTGCAGCACGATCGGGACCCCTTTGCCGGACGCTGCCCTAACGAGAACCGCATCGCGCAGCATCGCCAGACGTGAAAACGATGTGTTCAGGTGAATGATGTCCGGACGTTCGCGTTCGATGGCCGTGCGGAAATCGACCACCATCTTCGGCTGGCGGGCGATCCATTTGGCGCTTTTGCCTGTACCGTCTCGCCGTCCTGCACGAAAGTGAACGTATTCGTTCGACGACAAGCGGATGATATTGGCAACGAGAGTCGAGATGCCGCTGACGTTGTCTTTTTCCCTAAGGCTTGGTGCGGTAATCAGGACTTTCATTCTACAATCTTTCGAAGGTATTCTTTTACGCTCGGCCGGACACGCAAAATGGAAACCGAAACGACGACCGCAAAGCTTGCAGAACGAGTCGCGAACCTCGCAGTAATGCCGCGTTGGGTTATGCCGGCCGTTCGGATCGGCATCATCACTGTCGACGCGTTCCTCGCCGCCGCCGGGTTTATTTTTGCCTTTTGGCTGCGCGAAGGCAAAAGCGCGTTCGCCGACGGCCCGGGCATTTGGAGCGAGATCTTTTTGCCATACGTCGGCATACTCGCTTTCGCGATCCCCTGCCGCATTGTAACGCTCGGCCTCGCTAGAGTTTACAGGTTCGACGGTGCATTTGAATATTCACGAGAACTTGCACGCGTTTTCGGTGCCGTGTTCGTTTCATCGCTCCTTATCATCGCGTGGGCGTTTATGTTCCGCGGCGGATATTTGTATCGCGATTTCTCGTATTCGCGCGGCGTGTTCGCTCTCGACCTTGTGTGCACTCTCGTCCTGCTTTCGGCATTTCATCTGGCCATCCGGGCTATCCAATCGAAAGCAAGAATGCGCGGCATCAACCTGATCCCGACGATCATCGTCGGCAGCAATGCGGAAGCGGAACAGACCATCTCGGAACTGCAAAGCCGCCGTCATCTCGGCTATCGCGTCGTAGGGTATGTTGCCGATGACGTGAACGCTTCTTCAACTGCCGAAAGGCTCGGTTTCATCAGCGAACTCGCCGATGTAATCCGCCGATTCGACATCAAGGAGGTGATAATCACGGACGATTCTCTAGCCGGCGAGAGACTCTTCGAAGCGATGATGGCATTGGGAAGAAAGCGGCGTGTTGAGTTTCGCTTTGCACCGACCTTGTTTGACCTTTTGCCGCAAAAGACGAGCGTTGACCGCATCGGTGTCCTTCCAATGGTGCGGCTCTTTCGCTCGCCGCTCTCTGACGCGCAGCGGTTCGTTAAACGCATCTCGGACCTCGCGATCGCAGTAACCGCGACAGTCTTGACGTCTCCGATCTGGGTCGCTGCCGCGATAGCCGTCAAGCTCGATTCACCGGGCAAGATCTTCTTCCGCCAGGAGCGCGTCGGTATGGACGGCCGTGTTTTTCTCTGCTACAAATTCCGCACGATGAAGGCCGATGCGGACGAGACCATGCATCGCGCGGCATACGAACAGAATATCGCTGGCGATTCCGAAGCGAATTCCGGCGACGAGACTGCACCGGTTTTCGGCAAGGTGAAGGACGACCCGCGGATCACACGCGTCGGAGGCTTTCTTCGCCGCACGAGCATCGACGAACTGCCGCAGCTTCTTAATGTCCTTCGAGGCGAAATGAGCATAGTGGGCCCGCGTCCGCCGATCCCATACGAGGTCGAGGCGTACGAGGTCTGGCAGCGAAAGCGCCTCGATATGAAACCCGGAATGACAGGCCTTTGGCAGGTTTCGGGCCGCAGCCGCCTGACGTTCGAAGAGATGGTCCGCGTCGATCTTTACTACATCGAGAATTGGTCGCTGATGCTCGACGCGAAGATCCTCGCCCTCACGATCCCCGCGGTCTTTCGAGGCGACGGTGCAAGATGAACATCACCGAAGCCCTAAGAGACGCAAGCACCGCTCTCCGCACTGCAGACCTTAAGGAGCCGCAAAGGGATGCTCGGTTCCTGTTGCAGTTTGCTATCCGGCGGCCGAAGGAGTTCCTTTTTGCGCATCCTGAGTACGAACTCACCGGAGCTGAACAAGCTGCCTTCAACGATGCCGTTGCTCGCCGCACGGACCACGAACCCGTTCAGTACATCACCGGCCACACCGAATTCTACGGCCTTGAATTCATCGTTTCGCCTGCCGTCCTGATCCCGCGGCCGGAAACCGAGGTCCTTGTCGAGAATGCCGTCGAATTCTTGCGCGAAAACGAAACTACTCGCTTCTGCGAGATCGGAGTTGGTTCGGGTTGTATCAGCGTTTCAATGCTTACGCAGCTGCCAAATGCGTCGGCGATCGCCGTCGATCGCTCACGAGATGCGTTGGAGATCGCGCGCCAAAACGCCGAGAAGCACAACGTCATCGACCGCCTCGACCTGCGCCTATCGGACGTATTCGACTCGGTCGCAGAAGACGGCTTTGACGCGGTCGTCTCAAATCCGCCGTATGTTTCGATTGTCGAGATCGCAACACTTGATCGCGAGGTACGCAATTTCGAACCCGAAATGGCTTTGACGGACAACTCTGACGGCCTTGAGGTGATAAGAAAGATCCTTGCCCATTCTTCACACAAACTCCGTCCCGGCGGTGTTCTATTTATGGAGGTCGGATATGAGCAATCGACACGGATTCTGCCGCTTCTCTCCCCCGAAAAGTGGGCAGATGTGCGGTTTTTCTCCGATCTTCAGTCAATACCGCGCATTTTACGGGCTTTTCGCCGGTGAGAGGCGTCAAAACCTTGCTTTCAAACCGAATTTGGGAGTAAGATGAGGGTGTTTTGAGACAGTTGCGTTGAAATCTCATTCAGCGCATCGTGCCATCGGATCCGATGGTCACGCCGGAAGCGTCCGGTCTGTTCACCACTGACTTTAAATCTCGGAGGTGACTTTATAAATGGGTTCTCTTAACGGCATTTTGGCAGTCCTTGCCGCGATAGTGGGTGTTTTCTCGATCTACAAATACATGGCCAGCGCTGATAACAAGATCTGGATGGTTATCGGCATTATCGCTATCCTTGCGTTCTTGGCTTTGGGTGCGATGTTTATGTCCGGCCGAATGAACAAGACCGATGATATCCACATCACGGAATAGGCTGGACGAGTTTTAGCTCTTGCTTCGTTTCTCTGTTCGGTAGTCTCTGATATTTACGAGCCCGGGTCAGCAGGTTGTTCTTTGCCTCGCGAACCGGGCTTGCTTATTGCCCGAAATGTTGACAAAAATGTAATGTTTTACGATACTTGATTTTTAGGCTTGTCACAGCCGAAAGCCGATTTGATTTAGGAATGCCGAAGATCTCAGACATCCAAGAAACCCCGAACCCGAACGCGGTAAAGTTCATCCTGCGCGAGCCGGTAAGCTATGGCACTTCGCACTCGTTTCCGAACCCGGAATCCGCGGTTGACGACAAGTTTGCAAAATCAATATTCGACGTCGGGAACGTCGTGTCCGTGTTTTATATGGACAAGATGGTCACGGTTGAAAAGACCGACGATTCGGAATGGGACGAGATCTTGCCCGAGATGGCCGTGCCGATCAGAGCGGCTGAGGCAGTCGCCGTACGGCCGACAAATGGCAACGGCAATGGACACTCGGCAAGCAAGGTCGGCGGTGCCATCGCGGCGGCCGGAAGCGACGACGATCCGAAACTGCGCGAGATACAGGCCTTGCTCGACGAGAAGATACTGCCTTATCTTGCGGGCGACGGCGGCTGGATGGAGATCATTGAGCTGAACGGCAACGAGCTGAAGATCCGCTATCAAGGCTCTTGCGGCAGTTGCCCGAGTTCGATCAGCGGCACGCTCGCGGCCATTGAGCATATGCTCCGCGAAGAGATCGATCCCGACATCGAGGTCATCGCGATCTGATCCGATCTTTGCACTTGAAGCCGCTACTGCGATACAATTTTTGTTTGACTTGCAGTTAGGAGACAAACAAACACGTGATCGAAGATCTAGATAAGTTAATAGAGTTGCAGGAGACGGACACAAATCTTCGTCGACTGAAGAAAATTATAGAATCCGCAGAAGCCGGGCGTGCAGCGATCGAACAGGAGTTTGAACAGCACGCCTTTTCTATACGCGAAATTCAGAACCGACGGGATTCCATCAACGAAAAACGCTCAGGCCTCGAACGCGAGATCGCCGATAATAGAACATATCTCGAACGTGCCGAGCGCAACCTAAAACACGCTCAGAACCAGAAAGAATACGAGACCGCGATGCGCGAGGTCGATGCCCTTCAAAAGGCGATCGGCCAGGCCGAGACATCCATAGTCGAGCTTATGGAGGAAGGCGAAGGCGTTGAAAAGGAACTCTCAGAACGCGCCGACGAGATATCAAGCCTTGATGGCCGCCGCGAAGCCGCGTTAAGCGAATTCGATACTGCCCTCGAAGCCGACAAACAGGAATTCGAGACCGAAACAAAGCATCGCGCCGAGGCTTTTGAGACGCTTCCCGAACGGCTCGCCGCGGTCTATGACCGGCTTGCCCAACGCAGCCGTGACGGCATCGCGGTCGCCGAGGTCATCAATGGCTCCTGCAATGCGTGTTTCATTTCCCTGCGTCCGCAGGTTCTGGTCGATGTACGACGCGGGAATGAGATCATCACTTGCGAGAATTGCTCACGAATACTTTTCGTACGCGCCGCAAGCAGCGAGGCAACTGCCTAAACTCATTTTGACCACTCATCGGAGACGGTGAGGTCCACCTTTACAGGCACATCTTTTAGGAATTCGCGGCCCGCAGAGAGCATCGCGTTCTCGAGTTTGCGGGCCGTTTCTTCTGCGTCCGCAGCATCCGTTTCGACAAGTATCTCGTCGTGCACGATGTTGACGAGCTTTGCGGACGTGCCGCGAATATCGTCGTGAAGGAGCCTTAGCGCACGCTTGAGGATGTCCGCCGATGTCCCCTGTATCGGCATATTCTTCGCATAACGCTGTGCCGCGCCAACCTCGCTGCGATCATTCTCGTTAAACCTCATACGGGCAATACGGCCCGAAAGCGTGCGTGCGGTCCTATCGCTCAAGACCGACTTTGCCTGTGTACGAAGCCAATCATCCATACGCGGGTAGGTCGCAAAATATCGACGAAGTGTGTCCTCGGCCTGCGATTCGGAAAGGCCGGTCATCTTCGCGAACCTCTGCACACCAATGCCGTAAACCACTCCGAAATTCAAACGCTTTGCAAACGACCGCTGATCGGGCGTTACCGCATCCGCTGCGATCCCGAAGATCTGTGCGGCGGTCGCTGCATGAAAGTCCGCGCCGGACTGAAACGCGTCAATGAATGCCTTGTCCTTCGAGATATCTGCGAGTATCCGCAGTTCGATCTGCGAGTAATCGGCGATGACGAGCTTCCTGCCCTTCGGCGCCGTAAAACAGCGTCGATACTCCGTCTCGTGCGGGATCTGCTGCAGGTTCGGATTCGAGCAGGAAAATCGTCCGGTCGGTGCCCCGATCTGACGAAAATCTGCGTGGATCCGGCCCGTTGCCGGCTCGATAAAGCTGAGGATATTCTCGCCGAAACTCTGGCTCGCCTTGGCGACCTGCCGATATTCGAGCAGTTTTGCGACTACGGGATACTTATCTGCAAGCGGTAAGAGCGCACCCGCACGGGTCGTTCCTTCGACGGGAACGCCAAGATTCTGCAGCGCGTTCGTAACCTGGTCGATAGAATCGAGGTTTATCTCAGGCCTGCCGAAAAGCGATGCCTGAGCAACGCCCGCGCTGAGCATTCCCTGGAGTTCCTCGGCAGCAACGGCCTGCTTCTTGGACACGACCGCAAGCTGTTCGCGCCATCGTTGTTCATCAAGATAAATGCCATTCAGCTCCATCTGCGC
>JAANMX010003231.1_pt1 | contig 14722 bp, 16 predicted proteins | sample 7279681 | NCBI WGS metagenome assembly JAANMX01 (sample SAMN14094542, study PRJNA606508) | bioreactor metagenome | isolation source: A lab-scale SPAN reactor treating ammonium-rich wastewater day 351 | place: Ireland: Galway | collected 2018-01-01
ACCCCGACTTCGACAACTCCGTCGTCGCCCAGATCGAACGGGTCGCAAAGGCAGGGATCGCCGGGATCGAGTTCCACGAGGCGGTTTTCCTCAACCCAGATGGATCGGTGAACCACACCGAACTGCAGGCAGTGAAGGACGCCCTGAAGACGTTCGACGTGGTCCCCACGAACATGAACTTCAACACCTGGACGAACCCTCAATACAAGTTCGGCGGGATCACGCACCCGGACGCAGGAGTCAGGAAGGCCTGCCTTTCGCAGATCCACAAGGGCGTGGACCTCGCCAAGGAACTCGGTTGCGTTTCCTGCAACTTGTGGCCCGGCTCCGACGGCTGGGATTACCACTTCGAGGTCGATTACGGCCAGAGACTGCGCTGGTACATCGAGGGCAATACAGAAATCGCCGAACACTGCGACCGAAACGGCCTCAAGTTCGGGAACGAGTCCAAACAGAAGGAGCCCCGCGAAGGCAACATGATCATCAACACCGTCGCCAAGGCTGCGCTGGTGGCGCTCGAAGTGAACAAAAACCTCGGCAAGACGGTCATGGGGGTCGTCATCGACTACGGTCACGAGCAAATGGTAGGGAACACTCCGGCCGACTCCCTTTATCTGCTCAAGACGATGGGCGTGCCGATCGCCAACTTCCACATCAACGGCGCAAAGTTCAATTCGAACGACGAAGACCGCATCGCCGGGACGGACGACATCTGGAGGTTGGTCGAGTTCTGCTACGCCGCCGTCGACACGGAATACGACGGTTGGTTTGGCGAAGATCAGTTCACCTACCGCACGGAGCAGGTCGAGTCGATGGCGCTCTCGCGCGAGTTTTTTGCGAATTGCATGAAGAAGGCACTGAAGATCTATGCCAAGAAGTCGGAATTGGAGATTGCCCAGGCAACGGGCGATGCAGGGAAGGTGATTCAAGTAGTGAAGAAGGCCATTTACTGCGGATAGCGGCGACTCGTGACGCCCTCTATTCACAAGTGAATGAAAGAATCAACTGCAGAAACTGCGACACGTGTCTGCTATACTGGCACAAGTGCCGCACGACCTTGAGATCAAGTATGGGCTGACGGCTCAAGAACTGCTCGATGCGATCAACCGGAGATTCCGGCTGAAGGTTGCTCTTGAGGGAGCGGTGGCCGAGGTCCACTTCGAGCGCAAGCTGAAGGTCGCGACGCGAGAAGGATGGCTTTCCAGCTACGAAGGCTTCGACATCGACGGAAAGCACGATTTCAGCGTGGAAACGCTGAGGCACACGGAGATCAGGGTTGAGGTGAAAACGGTTCGCGACGGTCCCAAGCTGCAAGTGGAGCTACAGAAGACCCGAGCCGCTAAGGGCGATCCATCGAGCCGATACTACAACCGCGACCACTTCGATCTCGTTGCCGTCTGTATGGGAAGGGCCACGGGCGAATGGAGCGAGTTCAGGTACGCGCTATGCATGGAGCTTCCTTCCCACAAGCTCCACGGGGACAAGCTTCAGGTTCTGCATCCGATCACGCTCAAGGAAGGTTTACCCGTCCGTTGGTTTGGGAGATTACAGGACGCAATCGACGCCTATGAAAGACTTGCTGGTCTATAAGACGGAACTCGGAGAGATGCACTGCGCGGACAGCTTGGCTTTCATGCGCGGGCTCAAAGAGGCGTCGGTGGACCTCGTGATGACCTCGCCGCCGTACGCCCTGCACTTCAAGAAGGAATATGGCAACGCGGATCAGCACGAATACATCGCTTGGATGCTTCCGTTCGCCGCCGAGATCAAGCGAATCCTCAAGCCCGAGGGCAGCTTCGTTCTGAACATTGGTGGAGCCTGGACGCCGGGAAAGCCCGTTCGGTCGCTTTACCACTTCCGCCTGCTTCTGGCCCTGTGCGACGAGGTGGGCTTCCATCTCGCGCAGGAAATGTTTTGGTACAACCCGGCGAAGATGCCCGCGCCCGCCGAGTGGGTCAACGTTCAGCGAATCCGGGTCAAGGATTCGGTCGAATACCTGTTCTGGCTCTCGAAAACACCCCGACCAAAGGCCAACAACAACAACGTGCTTCTCCCGTATAGCCGCGATATGCAGCGGCTTGTCGCCAGGGGAGTGAAGCAGAGCGTGCGACCGTCGGGCCACGTAATCAAGAGCTCGTTCACGTCCGAGAATGCCGGGTCGATCCCCAGCAATCTGATCCAATGCGGAAACAACGAGAGCAATAGCAATTACATTCGGGGGTCCAAGGAGAAAGGAACCCAGATTCACCCCGCCCGGTTTCCGGCCGAGCTGCCCAGGTTCTTCATTCGTTTCCTCACCGACCCTGGCGACCTTGTGCTGGACCCGTTTGCGGGTAGCAATACGACTGGAGCAGTCGCCGAGACTCTTGGTCGGCGTTGGCTGGGCGTGGAAATCAACGAGTCGTATGCCCGAGATTCGGAGCTAAGGTTTTCAGACCCTGATCTGCTGCGCAACGGTCAGGTCAAGCTCCAAGAGTCGTTGCTTTGACCAATCCGACCTTCAATATGGACATTGAAACGCTGATCTCTGTTGGGGAAGCGGACATTCGTGTCGGACGCTGTCGTCCAGAAAAGGAAGTTTTCGAGATTGCCGATTGAAGCCCACTCCGTGATCATTTCCACCTCACGCCTCACCATCCGCCCGTGGACCTTCGACGACCTCGAAGCGTTCTTTGCAGTCTATGGCGATCCCAAGGTTATGGAACCGCTCCTCGCCACCGCCATTGGGTCACTAGAAGAAGCAAGGGAGCGGATGGCCAAGAACTTTCAAACCGCAAAGTCTTATCCACCTGGTTTGGGGTTCTGGGCTATTGAACGGACCCAAGATGCGCGGGTTGTCGGTTCGCTCATTCTGAAGCCGCTCCCCCAAGACACGCGGGTCGAGGTCGGGTGGCACTTAGGAAGCGCCTATTGGGGCAACGGGTACGCTACCGAAGCCGGGGGAGCTGCCCTCAGATATGGGTTTGAAACGAGGGGCCTTGAGGAGATATTCGCCATTGTGAGGGCCGAAAACGAGAAATCCCTCGCCGTTTGCGACCGGATTGGCCTAAAGTTCCTCGAACTGACCGATCGTTACCATGACCTGACGCTCAGGCTCTACGGCCTCACCCGGGACGAATGGAACATTTCTTGCAGTCAGAGTCCCTAGTTGGCTCGTAGCTAACTTGGGGAATCCATGCCACACATTCATCTGATCACCAGCGCCGACCTCGTTGAAAACGTGGACATCCCCGACATCCTCGGAAAGCTTGTGCATGAGCTCGGGGCCTTCGAATCGGTGCGTCCCCGCCGCATCAAGGCTTATCACACGCTCCACAACAACTGGTCGATGGGAGAGGGCGCCCCTCCAGGGTTCGTCCACTGCCAGGTGCTGATTAAGGCTGGCCGGACCCCAGAACTGATCGAATCGATCCGCGAGGTGCTCTTTGCTACGCTGGTCGAGTGCTTCGGCAAGTCGTACGGCGAAAAGGAGGCCGCGATCTCGCTGGAGGTGCGGGAGCTTTCGGAGAACGGGTACGTCTCCGTCCTGCCTATCGGACTCGACGGCGATTAGCCTTTCAGCAGGTTGCGTAACGATTGCTCGGCTTCAGCGGGCTTGAAACCCGCAGGTCCCTGTGCGCTCCGATACCAAACGTTTCCCTTTAGATCGACGATGTAGATGCGGTCGGGCCACCCCTGATAGGCTCTCTCGACTGCATCGTCCATGCCGTCGACGATCATCGGCAGCGAGACTTCGAGTCCGACTGAACAGGCTTGGGCGGCCTCCTTGCGGTCTTCTTCGCTCTTGGCGGTCTTCACGATCACGCCGTCGCGCCTGTTGGCTTGCACCTGCCGTCCGTCCTCGGGGTGGGCCTCCCGAATGTAGACAATGTAGAAGTCCGCTTGCGTCTTCGTCGCCTGATACCACTTTTCGATCGCACCCGCCTGGGCGCGGAAGGGCGGTCACGTATAGCTGCCGAAGATCAGCACGGTCGGCTTCTTACCGTAGTTCGAACTCAGTTTAAAGGTGGACTTGCCGTCCAGCGATTTGAGCTCGAAGTCCTTGGCTGCCTGTCCGACCTGGATTCCGCCGCGATCGGCGCGTTGGAGGTTCGGGCGTTGGGTTCCCTCAACAGGGGTCGCCATGAGTAAGGCCAGCGCGAGCGTCGTCACTACCATGTGGGGTTACGACGTCCTGCGCCGGTGATTGTTCTGTGCGTCGACTCGTTCAACCTAACACGTTGTGCGTGGTCTTGAAATGCAGCTTTGCGACCTTGTCGAGGGCCTCGCGGCCGTACCGCTCAACGAATCGTTTTCCTGCGGCGACGACCGCCGGAGACGCGCCCTTAGGGAGATCGACGCCGAACTCCTTCGAAAGTGCCTCCAAGCGCCATAGGAACTCCGCACGGGCGAGGATCGAGGCGGCGGCGACGGCGATGTCTTGCTCGCCCCGGACCATCGAGATGAGCTCGATCCGCTTGCCCTTTTCGAACAGCCTGCGCTTCAGAACTTCGGGGTCCGCGAACTGGTCGCTGATCACCTGAGAACAGGGCTGGAGCTCCAACACCTCTTCGATCGCTCTCGCATGGCCCCAAGCAAGGAGTCGGTTGAGGTTGCCGATCTGGCGATAGAGATCGTTGTATTTATGGGGAAGAATCGTCAGGACCTTGTGCGGACATGTCCGCTTGATCGTCGCGGCCAGCTTCTTCGCAACGCCATCGGCCAGCTTTTTCGAGTCCCGGACGCCGTCCAGTTCGGCAAGGTGCTCCGGGCCGACGTAGCAAGCGGCAACGACCAACGGCCCGAAAAAGTCCCCCTTCCCGCTTTCATCGACTCCGATGTGTCCTTCGCGCACAGTGGGCGAGCATACCTACGGCGCATCCATAATCGAGTCTGTGGACGGTCGCGTCGCGTTCGAAGTCGTCGCCGAGTGCCCTCGGACTGGGGCGCGCCGGGGGCTCTTACGCACGCCGGGAGGGGTGGTCGAGACGCCTGCCTTTATGCCGGTCGGAACCCAAGGGGCGGTGAAAACCGTCGGCAGCGAAGATTTGGAGTCGCTGGGATACCAGCTAATCCTAGCCAACACCTATCACCTCGCCCTCCGCCCAGGGGCCGAGGCCGTTCGCGAGTTGGGCGGGATTCATAAGTTCATGGGCTGGTGCGGCGCGGTTCTATCGGACTCAGGCGGGTACCAGGTGATGAGCCTGTCGTCGCGAAGGTCTCTCACCGACGAGGGGGTTCGGTTTCGATCCCATCTCGACGGCAGTGAGTTGTTCTTGAGCCCTGAGGAATCGGTCCGAATCCAATCGGAATTGGGAGTCGATATTGCGATGTCACTCGACGTGTGCCCGCCCTACCCCTGTGCGCGCGAGGAGGCCGCCGAGGCGATGAGGCTGACGCACCTTTGGGCGCCAAGGAACCTGGAATCCCGACTCTCGCTTCCCGAAACCCGAAGGCCGGCGCTCTTTGGAATCGTCCAAGGCGGGGTCCACGAAGACCTGCGCCGTGAGTCCGCCGAGTTCATTTCCAACGCGCCGTTCGATGGGTTTGCGATCGGCGGCGTGAGCGTTGGCGAGCCCACCGAGTTGCAGAGGCCTGTGGTGCGCCAGGTCGCCCCCTTGCTCCCCCAAGAGAAGCCGCGCTATCTGATGGGAGTGGGGCACCCCCAGGACATCCTTCATGCGGTGTCTTGCGGCATCGACCTCTTCGATTGCGTCTTGCCGACCCGGATGGCCCGCCACCATTGCCTCTACACGTTGCAGGGCCGCGTCAACATTCTCAACGAGCGGTGGTCCAAGCACAAAGGGCCGTTCGATCCGGCGAGCGTCTTTGCCCCCACCCAGCGCTACAGCGCAGCCTACGTCCGGCACCTCTTCAAAGCGGCCGAGCCGCTCGGTCCCCGGTTAGCCACACTGCACAACCTGGCGTTCTACGCCCGGCTGATGGAGGAGATTCGGCAAGCGATCTCCACGGGAACTTGGGACGATCTGCTGACCCGGTACGAAAGGGCCTGACCTCCGTGCCCGCGTCAGGGCTCCTTTCTGGGAGACTTCCCCATTGCGTAGATCATCCAGCCTGCGGGTTCGCCCAACTTCACCTTGGGGTGGCACGCGAGACACGACTCATCGAAGTAGTCCATCCGCCTTGCGACCCAAGTCGCGGTATCGCTATCACTAGAAAGGGTGGTTTGGGAGCCGGACAGGGCCTTCTTCGCGACGGCGACGAACTCGCCAGGCTTGATTTCGCTAGGAACCCCGTCGGGCGCGTCGACGAAGTTCGGCCGGGGGTTCGGCCGAGCGAGTTGTTCGAGCGCGAAAAACTGCCACACGACGGATCGCTTGGAATCTTCGATCCAAATCCTGAGACGAGCGGCCTCGGGGTCGATCGTCTGAATCAGCCCCGACTTCGCGCCCAGTACATGCGGCTGGAAGGTGTTGAACGCCGGGGACATCATCGGAAATCTGTATCCAAGGTTGGAGTACGTGTGAATGATCGAGAGCGGATTGACCTCGCGGGGCTTGCCCGTCTTCGGATCGATGGGCGGATCTTCCTTCTGCTGCCGATAGAGTTCAGCGAGAGCTTTCGAGTTGATCCTTAGGGAGTCGGCCTGAAGCTCAAACCACCGTTCGGTGAACGCCAAGAACGTCTGGGGCGTCGGCTCCTGCGGCTGAGACGCGCGTGGCTCCGAAGACCATTCTCCGCAACCGATAACCCCCCAACATGCCGAAAGACCGCACAAGGCGGCGACAAGGCGTTTCATGCAACGTCCCTCCGCAGGGTTAGACTCCGAGATCATTCTCCGGGTTACTCCGTTTCCGAGCCAAGCGGCCATGCCACAATACCGCCATGCCGTTCGGGCGCTTCCTCCTTTGCCTCCACTCCCACATGCCGTACGTGCTCTCGCACGGCAAATCGCCCCACGGCACCGACTGGCTGATGGAGTCGGCGGCCGAGTGCTATCTGCCGATTCTCGACGTGCTCGACCGCCTGCATCGGCAGGGAATCCGGCCACGCTGGACGATCAACTTGACCCCAATCCTCTGCGAGCAACTCGCGGACCCAAGCTTCGGCGATGAGTTCGAGGGGTATTGCCAATCGAAGATCGACTTCGCCCTCGAAGACCAGAAGCGCTTCCACGGCGAGGGGCCGCTTTGGATGGAGGGCCTTGCCGGGTTCTGGCAACGCTACTACACCCGGGCGCTGGTCCAGTTCAAGCATGTCTGGGGGCGTCAAATCCTCGAGGGGTTTCGGTTCTTTCAGGAGCAGGGGTCCATCGAGATCATCACCTGCGCCGCCACGCACGGGTACTTGCCGCTCTTGGGCACGGACGAATCGTGCCAAGCCCAAGTGAAGCTCGCCGTCGAGACCCACAAGGGGCACTTCGGCAAGCCTCCCCGCGGCATTTGGCTTCCGGAGTGCGCCTATCGGCCGTCCTACGAATGGCGGTCACCGCTCTCGCGCGAAGAGGTGGCTTGGCCTCGCAAGGGCGTCGAGGAGTACCTGGCGGAAAACGGGATCGAGTACTTCTTTGTGGATTCGCACATGATCCGGGGCGGGGCGCCGCTGGGGACCTATCACTTCCAATTCCCTCAGCTCGCCGAGTTGTTCGCTCAAAGCAGCCGGTTCTTTACGCCGCCGCCCGAAGCGCGGAGCGAATACGAGCATTACGCCCTTCCGAACGGGAGCGTTTGTTTTGCGCGCGATCCGCAGACGACCATCAAGGTGTGGTCGGGTGAGCACGGCTATCCGGGCGATCCTTACTACCTTGAGTTCCATAAGCAGCTCTATCCGGGCCGACTGAGGTACTGGCGGATCAGCGAAGACAAGCGAAACCTCGGCGCCAAGCAGCCCTACGACCCGTGGCAGGCGTTCGAGAGGTTGGGCGGCCACGCCGAAGACCTCGTGGCTACGCTCAAGTCGCAGTTGGCGCTCTACCGAGGTGAGGCGGGCCGATCGGGGACGCTCGTCGCTATGTACGACACCGAGCTCTTCGGCCATTGGTGGTTCGAAGGTCCCGAGTTCCTCTACGAGCTCGCGCTACGGCTCCACAACGACCCGGACGTTCAATGCGCCACTGGATCGGAAGTCCTCGACGAAGAGCCTGCGCGGCACGCCCTGACCTTGCCGGAGGGCTCCTGGGGAGAAGGGGGGTACCACTACGTCTGGCTCAACAACGACAACTTCTGGACGTGGAAGGAGCTCTATCCGGCCGAGCGAGAGCTTCGGAGGATGGCTCGGGACTATGGCGACGGCCCCGCGCGCGGCATCGTCGAACAGGCCGCCCGCGAACTGCTGCTTGCCGAAGCCAGCGACTGGCAGTTCCTCATCTCCACGTTTTCGGCTCGGGACTATGCCGAGGTGCGGTTCGCCGATCATATCGAGAGGTTCAAGCGACTGGCGGGCATGGCGGAGAAGGTCCACGCGGGCGGAGCGTTGAGTCCATCCGAGGAGGAGTACTTCCAAGAATGCAGGCAAAAAGATGCCGCCTTCCAGCAGCTTAATCTCGGCCACTGGGCCAAGTTAGAACGCCCCGCCGGGGGAACTTCTGAAGCCGCCAAGAGGTAAAACGAAGTGGTGAATAGCCGGTCCATCACGATTCTTTGTGTCGGAGCGTTGGTGCTGGCAGGTTGCTCCAGCAAGAAGCCCGATGACACGAAGCCCAACGCAGTGGGGTCCAACTCCCCCAAGCCCGGCGTCGACTCGCCGATCCCCGAAGGGCTTCTGCCCAGCCCCCCTGAATTCGCCGAGCCTTCGGAGCCTCCCCCCAAAGGCAGCAAAGGCTGGACGAAAACCGAGCTTGCCGCCGCTCAGCTCGCCGACGAAGTTGCGGGCGCGATGGCGAATCTGAATGGGGTCTATGGAGAGGCCCGGACTCTCATCCTGACCGCCGCAGGAAAGGGCCAGCACAAGAGCGTGATTCGGATTGCCGACGCCAAACATTTCCATGTGGATTACTTCGTCGGCAAGGAAGCGCCGAGTTCGGCGAGCCTCAAGAGCGACGGCACGACGAAGGCATCGTTCAGCGGCAAGGGCGTAACCGATCAGACTCCGGTCGGAACAGCGAGCGCGGACGCTAACCTGACGGATACGGAACTGGTCGAAAAGTGGCCCTACGAGTTTTCGCGGCTCATGTTCCGGGGCCTCGTGGACGGCAAGGACGCCTGGAAGCCGGTTCTGATGGGTCTGGCGCGAGGCGAGGGCGGATTCGAGACCACGGTCGAGGAACGGGAAAGAAAGGTCGGCGACAAGATCGTGCGCAATTTCCGAGTCCTTGCGGTTCGGAAGGCGAGTTCGGCCAAGAAGCTCGGCGAGTGCACCATCGAGATGGTGTTCGACGCAGACCGAAAGCTTCCCGTCACAATCCGCGTCGACCGGAAGGACGCCAAAGGGAGCCCGTACCGGCTCCACTGGTCGGCCGGATGGAACTTCAATCAGAAGTTCGACGCGAAGGTGTTTCAGTTCGCTAGCTGAGAGGGTTTTGGGGGCTTCGTCCTTAGCCGACTCGGACCGGCTGGCCCGATTCGAGCGATCGCACGACAGCCACGAGAACCGCGACCGTGCCGATCCCTTCTGCGAGGTCGGGGCTGTTGGGTTCGCCGGACAGGAGCTTAGAGGCGAAATAGTCCGCGTAGTTGCAGAACTCGCCGTAGTGCATCCCCTTCAGTTCGTGCCGGAAGTAGTAGCCGGACATCGCGCGTTCGTAGTTTTCCTCGTGCTCGATTCCATCCCTTTCGAGGGCGTAGGTGAGCCTCAAGTCCGGATACCTCGCCACCGACGACCCTTCCGAGCCCATCAGCCAGCACTCGATCAGCGACCGCCCTTGGGGGTGCTCCGAAACTCCGTAATGCCCGAACACCCGCGCGACACGGCAGTCGGCGGCGCGAAGGTTGACGCACAGAATATCCGGCGAGGGCATCCCGTAGGTCCGAGCCAACCTCGATATGGAACCGAGCGCATGAACCTCGTCGATCTCCCCCAAGTACCACCTTGCCAAATCGATGGGGTGGCTCAGTCCGAGAAAGGCCCAGTGCGTCGAGCCTTGCGTCCAGGGGCTCTTTTCGTACCACCAGTCCATCCGGTGGACGTAGTGGGCGTCCAAGGCCTCGACCTCGCCCATCACACCCGATTCGAACAGTTCTCGTTGGCGCTGGAACGGCTCAAAGAACCTCGTGGACTGCCCGACTTGCAGCCGAACCCCCGAATCCTGGGCTAGCGCCAGCAACTCATCGGCCCGTTCGAGCGACGTGAGGAGCGGTTTGGTGCAAATCACGTGCTTGCCTGCGATGAAGGCCTGGGCGATGTGGTCCGCGTGCATCGGATCGGGGGTGTAAAGGGCGACGATCCTGACCTCAGGGTCGGCGAGCATGTCCTCGTAGCGCTCGTAGACGTGCAGGTCTGGGCAGGCGAGTCGTGCCGCCGCGCGCTTCTCTTCGGCAAGGTCACACCCTGCGACCGCCCGGCAAAGCCCGGAAGCGCGCAAGGCGACGAGCAGCGTGTGTCCTTCGTGGAGTCCGAGAATCCCCACCCCCAGCCTCTTGTCGAGCGGGAGTTCTCCGTACCCCCGGCGTCGGCCTACGACGGGTTTTCCGGTCGGGAGAAAATCTGGGTGCATCAGGCGGCCAAGTCCTTAGCCTGGAGGCCACGAAAACGGCCTACCCGCCAACAGGTGGACGTGCAGGTGATCGACCGTTTGCCCTGCGTCCATGCCTTGGTTGATCACAAGCCGAAATCCAGAGTCCAATCCCATCTGCTCGGCGATCTTCCTTGCCGCGTTCAGGAGGAACTGATGATCGCCTGAATCGGGCGCCTCGGCAACGCCCGCGATCTCCTCGCGCGGCACGATCAAGACGTGAACGGGCGCTTGAGGGTTGATGTCCTCGAACGCAAAGCAGTGTTCGTCCTGGTAGACGATCTTAGCCGGGATCTCCCCCTGCAAAATCCGCGTAAACAGCGTGGGCATTTGGCTCCTTGCCTCAAGTTTCGCCCTGGCGTGGCGAGAACCCTTCCAGAAATCTATCGAGCCGCAGAAAGCAGCAGCTCGGAGGTGCGGGAGGCCGTCACGCGCTCGCCCAAAAGCGCTCCGTTCGACAACTCGTCGAGACGGACATCGACGCACCTTCCCACCCATTCCTTCGGGCCGCTCAACTTCACTTCGAGGTAATTGTCCGTGAGCCCGGAGAGCAGGCCCGACCCCGCCGACCGGCCCTCGATCAATACTCGCATCGTCCGCCCGAGAAACCTCCGCTTGTGAGCTTCGCTCGTCCGTGCCGCAATCCCCATCAAGACCTTGCTTCGGTCTTGCTTTTCGGCGGGGTCGATGGGGTCGCCCCACTGGTCCGCCGGAGTCCCATATCTCGGGCTGAACCGGAACACGTGGGCCTTCAGGTAAGCGGCCCGCTCGCACACTTCTGCGGTCGAGGCGAACGCTTCGGGAGTCTCGGTGGGAAACCCCACCATGATGTCGGTCGTGAGCGAGATGTCGGCGACCTCCCGGTAGAGGCGGTCGCAAAGCGCCAAGTAGTCGGACTTGCGATAGCGACGGTTCATGTCAGCCAGCACCTCGTCGTCGCCACTCTGGAGCGGGATGTGGAGGTGCGGCACGACCTTGCCGGCCCGCATCAAGTCGATCAGACGGTCCGAAACTTGGTGCATTTCGATGCTGCTGATTCGAACCCGCTCGACGCCTTCGACTTGGGCGATGCTCCCGACGATGTCTTCGAAGCCCGGCCCCCCGCTACCGCTCTCGGGCCCGTACGCGCCGATAAGAACGCCGGTGAGAACCACCTCGCGATATCCTAATTCCGCCAGCCTCCGAACCTCCGCCAGGACCTGACTGGCCTCGCGCGAGACCATTCCGGGCCGCGTAAAGGGAATCGAGCAGTAGGCGCAATGGACGTTGCAGCCGTCTTGCAGCTTCACCGTCGCGCGGGTCCGGCCCAGGGTGGCGCTTGGCGTGATCGCCGAACCGCTCTCACGGGCCGCGCGCTCGAGGTCAGGAGCGAACTCGAAGAGGTATTTGAGCGCGTCGAGCTTTTCAGGGTTCGGAACTACGACGTGCGCGCCCTCGATCGCCTCGTTCTTGTTCAAAGCCATTTGCGCGGCGCATCCGGTCACGACGACCTTGGCCAGCGGGTTCGTCCGGGCGGCCCTTCGAATCGTGTAACGGCTCTTGCCCTCGGCAACGGAAGTTACGCTGCACGAGTTGATCACATAAACGTCTGCGACAGCATCGAACGGCACAATCTCGAATCCCGCTCCGGCAAAGCTCTCGATAATGCGCTGGGTTTCGTACTGATTGACCTTGCAGCCCAAGGTGGTAAACGCTGCCTTCGGCACTCCCAAAGTGTACTTCGACGCCCTGCCATAATGGCCCCATGCGGGCGCAGGACGTTTGGTACGGTTCCGGCCTCGCAGCCCGTGCCTTGCGGGCCCTGCTGACCCCTTTCTCGTGGCTTTACGCCGCGGGCTGGAAGTCGTATGAGGCGATGTATGCCTTGGGGCTGAAGCGGGCCTACCGCCCTTCCGTAGTGAGCCTGTGCGTTGGCAACCTCACCGTCGGCGGCAGCGGCAAGACCCCAGTGACGATCCACTTAGTGAATGCTCTTCGGCGGCTCGGGGCGACTGTGGTGGTGTCTTGTTCGGGGTATCGCGGCGCGTCTGAATCGGGGGCATCGCTTGCGCCGGAGGGTCCCCTTTCTGCGGGGCAGTGGGGAGATGAAGCCGCTCTCCTGCGAGACCTGCTCCCGGAAACGCCCCTTATCGTGGGACGGGACAGGGTGCATTCCGCCCAGATCGCCGAGCGAGAGTTCCCCGATGCCGTGCTGGTCCTCGACGATGGGTTTCAGCACCTCCGACTGCAAGCGAGCAAGTATCTGGTCTTGCACGACCCTGCCGGAAAGAACTCAAGGTGCCTGCCCGCAGGCCCCTTCCGTGAGCCCCGCAGCGGACTGAAACGCGCGGACTTGGTCCTGCCGGGAAAGTTCCGGGTCTCCGAGGAGCCCCTTCGGTTCGTAATGGGTTCGACAGGGACTCCCCTCACGCCGAAAAGCGGCCAGAGGGTCGCCGTGCTTTGCGCGATCGGTTCCCCTGAGAGGTTCGTCGCGGCACTCGAGGCCGCGGGGATTGAGATCGCCCAGAAGCGGTTGCTGCCCGACCATGACCCCTTGGACGGAGGTAACCTCTTGCGGTCGTTCGACCCAGGATTGGCGATTGTCGTCACCGCCAAGGACTGGGTGAAACTCAAGTCAAGGCCCGATGTCCAACAGCACCAGTTCTGGTTCGCGCAGCAATCCGTCGCCATCGAGCCAGCAGGTTCGTTCGCCGAGTGGCTCCGGTCTGCCCTTGCGTCAGGCATTTAGGCGTCGTTTGGCCGGGAAGGTAGGGGTCGTGCTCTTTCGAGGGCTGCGCGCGCTACTAAAGGGCCGCAGCCAACGAACGAAAGCGAAGCTCGGAGCAAGGCTGGGGCGGGCATTCCGCGCCGTTTCCAGGAAGTACCGAGTGCGGTGCAGGGCCAACCTCGAACTCGCGTTCCCCGAACTCGACTCCGCCCGAGTCGAAAGGATGGCGGTTCGGGTGTTCGAGCACTTCGGAACGATTTCGCTCCGGTTTGCCGTCGGCGACATGGACCTGGACCGCGCGGCGTCCGCGGAGATCGACCTCGCCGGCACGGAACACATCGTGGCGGCCTACGAGAAGGGAGATGGGGTGCTCTTGATGACGGCTCACTTCGGCGAGTGGGAGCTGTTGCCCTACGTCCTCTCCACGTTGGGCATCCCTTGCTCGGCGGTCACGCGGAGGATCGACGAACCCTCGCTTGAACGGGAGATCCAAAAGCGGCGCGAATCGCAGGGCGTCGAGGTCTTTTCGAGGGGCAACGCAGCGGCGTCGATGCTGCGGGCCCTCCGAGCTGGAAAAGTCGTGGTCGTGCTCGCGGATCAGAATTCAAGCGAGTCCTACTTGCCGTTCTTCGGCCACCCTACCGGGACCGTACTTGGTCCTGCTGTCCTCAGCCTCAGAACCGGATCGCCGATGGTGCCCGCGTTCAGCGCCAAGGATCCGAACGGCAGGCATAGCGTCTGGTTTCAGCCGCCCTTGCAGCCTTGCGGGGATTGGGAAAAGGAATCCGAAGGTCTGATGACGGCCTACAATCAGGCCGTCGAAGCCGCAGTTCGCAAGTACCCAGATCAGTACCTATGGTTCCACGACCGATGGCGCTCGGCAAGGCAAGCAGGACTCCTATGAGCGCGCCGCGAGTTCTCATTGCCCGGTATTCCGCGATCGGCGATTGCGTGATGGCCGCGCCCGTGCCGTCCCGAATTCGGCGCAGCCACCCGAATTCGTTCCTCGTGTGGGCGATCGAAGATCGGTGCGCCGACGTCGTGGACTCCGAAAGACTGATCGACGTCGTTGCCGTCGACGAGCGAACCAAGTGGAGGAGGCAGGGTCCCCGCTCTTGGGGACCGAAACTCAGGTTCTGGTTGTCGTTGCGAAAGCACAAGTTCGATCTCGGATTGGACCTGCAGGGCTACCCCAAGACCGCGCTCTGCCTCGCCTTCGCAAGACCCAGAAGAACGCTCTCCGTAGGCGGCAAAGACGCCCTATCGCGGATGCTGGTACCTTCGATGAAGGGTTACGACCCCTCCCTGCATGTCGTGGAGAGGAATCTCGCTGCCCTCGGCGAACTGGGCGACTTCCCGGGAGACGCGGCCCCGATCCTCCCCGAATACCGAGACATTCGAGATCG
>JAANMX010003232.1_pt1 | contig 14722 bp, 12 predicted proteins | sample 7279681 | NCBI WGS metagenome assembly JAANMX01 (sample SAMN14094542, study PRJNA606508) | bioreactor metagenome | isolation source: A lab-scale SPAN reactor treating ammonium-rich wastewater day 351 | place: Ireland: Galway | collected 2018-01-01
GCGTTCGAGAACACCTGGTTGTACAGGCGCACCAGCGCCGGCTGGCGCTGCACGCCGACTTCGAATTCGACCGTCAGCACCGCCATGCCGGGGCGGCTGATCGAATAGACGTGCTTGACGCCCTCGATCTCGGACAGCTTCTGTTCCAGCGGCGTGGACACCCACTGTTCGACATCGCGCGCGCTGGCGCCATCGAACGGCACGATGACGTTGGCCATGGTCACGTCGATCTGCGGCTCCTCCTCGCGCGGGGTGATCGCCACCGCCAGCAGGCCCAGCAGCAGGCCCATCACCGCGAGGATGGGCGTGAGCGGATTGGCCTGGAACGCCGCCGCCAATCGCCCGGAAATGCCGAGGCGCGGCCGTTCAGTCATGGCCCGCCCCCGCCGCCTTGCGCTGCGCGGCAATGACCTTTGTCGCCGCGACCGGATCGGCCGCCACCACCTCGCCGGCCTGCAGCCCCGCGATCACCTCCACCGCGTCGCCGTCGCGCGCGCCGAGGCGCAGCTGGCGCAGCAGCAGGCGGCCATCGCTGACCACGTAGGCCACCGACAGCTCGCCGCGCTGGGCAATGCTGGACGCGGGCACGCGCACGCCTCCCTTCGCGCCGCCCGCATCCACTGCCTCGGCGGCGAACACCACCTTGGCGGTGGTGCCCGGCGCGGGCAGCGGGTCGAGGGCGGGCAGCGCGACCCGCACGTTGACGCTGTGGCTGGCCGGATCCGCCGCCGGGAACACGATGACCTCGGCCGGCGCGAGCCGGCGGCCATCGGCCAGCACGACCTGCGCCGACGGATCGCGGCGGATCGCGTCCGCGCGGGTCTGCGGCACCGCCACTTCGATGCGCAACGCATCCGGCGCATACACGCTGGCCAGCGGTGCGCCGGGCGCGACGGTTTCGCCCGGCTCCACGTCACGGCGCGCCACCACGCCATCGAACGGCGCCCGCACCACCGTGTAGGCGGCCTGCTGCGACGCCTGCGCCAGCACCGCCGCGGCGGCGTTGCGCGCCGCCTGCGCCGAATCACGGGCGGCGCGGGCCTGGTCGATCTGCGCCTTCGACACGTACTGCCCGTCGGCCAACGCGGCATAGCGCCGCCAGTTCTGCTCCGCTTCGATGGCGGATGCCTCGGCCGCACGCAGCTGCGCGCGCGCGGCGTTGGCGCCGGCCTCCTGTTCCGTCGCGGTGATCCGCAGCAGCACGTCGCCGGCCTTCACCCGGTCGTTGACATCGACCGCCACCGCCGACACCCGCCCCGCCGTCTGCGCGGCCAAGTCGGCGCGGCGCACGGCTTCCACCACGCCGTCCCAGCCGCGGCCGGGCAGCGCGTCGCCGGTCGCCACGGTGAACGTGGCCAGGTCTTTCGGCAATGCCGGCACCGCGGCTGGCTGGTCGCTGCCACAGGCGGCCAGCGCCAGCAGCGCGGGCAACAGGGCGAGTCGCAGATTGCGCATGACGGGCCCGTCAGCGGCAGCAGGAAGCAGACTGCCCGCGCCCGATGCCGAGCCGGCGCATCACCATCGCCGCCGGGCAGAACCCGGTGAACGCGGACTGGAACAGGTTGGCGCCGATGAACACGGTCAGCCAGAAGAAGTTGGGATGCACGAACTGGGTCAGCGCCACGCTGACCAGCACCATCACGCCGGCAAAGGCCTGTACGGCTCGATCGAGGGTCATGGGAATCTCCGTTGGAAAAATGGAAGGTGGAAAGTGGTTGGAAGCTGGGTCAGGAAGAACGCTTGACGTCCTTCAGCCGCTCGATGCCGAGCAGGCCGAGGATGTATTTCTCGTAGATCGGCTCGCTGGTGCCGTGGCGCATCTTGTAGAGGAAGTATTTCTCGAAGCCGACCTTGGCCAGGTGCACCCATTTGCCGATCTTCGTCCACGTCACGTTGCGCGGCGGGATCTGCGGCAGCGCGACGAAGGCCGCGCCGGTGTCGCCCATGTCGGCGAGGCAGACCGCGTTCCACGTGCCCTCGTAGTCGGGCGTTTCGCCCTTCAGCTCGGCCTGGATGTTGCGCACGATGGTGGTGACCATGGATTCGATCATGAAGCCGGTCTTGGGCGCGCCGGTCGGCACCGGGGTGGCCTCCACCGGCGGGATCGCCACGCACACGCCGGCGGCGAAGATCTTCGGGTGCTTCGGGCTGCGCTGGTGCCTGTCCACGACCACGAAGCCGCGCGGGTTGCACAGCCCTTCGACCGCGGCCACCGCGTCCACGCCCTTGAACGCCGGCAGCAGCATGGCGAACTTGAACGGCACCTGGTGCTGCTCGCCCGGCTGTCCCTTGGCGTCGTGCTCGACCACGCTCATCTCGCCGTCGCGCACCTCGGTGACCTTGCTGTTGGCGATCCACTTGATGTGGCGCTGGCGCAGCTCGGCCTCCATCAGGCCCTTGGAGTCGCCCACGCCGCCCAGGCCCATGTGGCCGATGTAGGGCTCGCTGGTGACGAAGGTCATCGGCACCCGATCGCGCAGCTTGCGCTTGCGCAGGTCGGCATCGACGATCATCGCGAACTCGTAGGCCGGGCCGAAGCAGCTGGCGCCGGCCGCCGCACCGATTACTACCGGGCCGGGATCCTTGAGGAATGCCTGGTAGCTCTCCCACGCGTGCTGCGCATGCGGGGTGGTGCAGATCGACTGGGTGTAGCCGCCCTCCGGCCCGGTGCCCGGCACTTCGTCGAAGGCCAGCTTCGGTCCGGTGCAGACCATCAGGTAGTCGTAGCCGATGCGCTCGCCGCTGCCGGTGACCACCGCGCTGCCATCGGCGTCGATGTGTTCGACGCCGCTGCCGTCGTAGCGGATGCCGTGCTTGCCGACGTGATCGGCGACGCGCAGGGAGATTTCGTCCTGCTTGCGCCAGCCCACCGCCAGCCACGGATTGGAGGGGGTGAAACCGAACGTCTCGCCCTTGCCCACCAGCACGATCTCGTGCCCCTTGCCCAGCGTTTCGCGCAGCTCGTACGCCGCGCTCATGCCGCCCAGCCCCGCCCCCATCACCACGATCCTGGCCATCACCCGCCCCTCCAGTACGCCTTTCCGGCAATGTCATTACATTAGCCATTGCTTATATTAGTGTCAACTGATATTTTGACGGCACCGAATCGAAGAGTGTCGCCCTCCAGGCTCAAGCCCAATGGAAGGCAGACGGTACGATGAACCGATGAGCAAGCCCCGCCGCAAACCCGCCACCGCCATCGATCCCGAGCAGATGCGCGCACACGCCTCCGACGCCGCGCAGCTGCTGCGCGCGCTGGCCAACGACAAGCGGCTGATGCTGCTGTGCCTGCTGGTGGAAGGCGAACGCTCGGTGAGTGAACTCAATGCGCGGGTGGACCTGAGCCAGTCGGCGCTGTCGCAGCATCTGGCGGTGCTGCGCGCCGACGGGCTGGTGACGACGCGGCGCGAGGCGCAGACGATCTACTACGGGCTGGCGGACGGCCCGGCCCAGCGCATCATCGAGACCCTGCACGGCATCTACTGCGGCGCCGATGCCGCCTGCGCGGCCTGAGGCTCAGGCCGCGGCGTAGCGCGCCGCGCCGCCCACCCAGCGCGCGACGATCCTGTCGGCCAACGCCGGCGCCTCGCCCAGCAGGCGGTCGGCCAGCGCGTGCACGCGCGGCAGCAGGTCGGCATCGCGCGCCAGGTCGGCCATGCGGAACGCAGCCAGGCCGGTCTGGCGGGTGCCCAGCAGTTCGCCCGGGCCGCGCAGCTGCAGGTCCTTTTCGGCGATGGCGAAGCCGTCGTTGGTTTGCCGCAGCGTATCCAGCCGCTCGCGCGCCATCGCCGACAGCGGCGACTGGTACAGCAGCACGCAGCTCGATGCCGCGCTGCCGCGCCCGACCCGCCCGCGCAGCTGGTGCAGCTGCGCCAGGCCAAGGCGCTCGGCGTTCTCGATCACCATCAACGACGCATTCGGTACGTCCACGCCAACCTCGATCACCGTGGTCGCCACCAGCAGGTCGAGTTCGCCGGCCTTGAACGCGCGCATCGTCGCCTGCTTTTCCGCCGCCTTCAGCCGACCGTGCACCAGCCCCACCCGCACGCCGGGCAAGGCGGCCTGCAACGCTTCGAAGGTGGACTGCGCGGCCTGCGCCACCACTTCGTCGGAGTCGTCGATGATGGTGCACACCCAGTACGCCTGCCGGCCTTCGGCGCAGGCCGCGCGGATGCGTTCGACCAGTTCGGGTCGGCGCTCCGCTGACAGCGCGATCGTGGTCACCGGCGTGCGCCCCGGCGGCAGTTCGTCGATGGCGGAGACGTCGAGGTCGGCATAGGCGCTCATCGCCAGCGTGCGCGGAATGGGCGTGGCGGTCATCACCAGCTGGTGCGGCACGCCGGTGCGGCCCTTGTCGCGCAGCGCCAGCCGCTGGTGCACGCCGAAGCGGTGCTGTTCGTCGACGATGGCCAGTGCGAGGTCGTGGAAGTCCACGCCTTCCTGCATCAATGCATGCGTGCCGACGATCACCTGCGCCGCGCCCGATGCCACCTCTTCCAGCGCTTTCGCCCGCGCCTTGCCGGTCACCTTGCCGGCCAGCCAGCACACCCGCAGGCCCAGCGGCTCCAGCCACGCGCGCAGGTTGGCGAGGTGCTGCTCGGCCAACAGTTCGGTCGGCGCCATCAGCGCGGCCTGCCGCCCGTCGGCGACGGCCAGCAAGGCTGCCATCGCCGCGACCACGGTCTTGCCGCTGCCCACGTCGCCCTGCACCAGCCGCAGCATCGGGCGCGACTGGCGCAGGTCGTCGCGCAGCTGCGCATACACGCGCGCCTGCGCTTTCGTCAGCGCGAACGGCAGCGATTTCTTCAATCGCGCCACCTGCTTCTCGTCGCCGCGCAGCGCGCGCGCGCCTTCTGCCTGCAGCGCCAGCCGCTGCCGGCGCAGGCTGAGCTGGTGGGCCAGCAGTTCCTCCAGCGCCAGCCGCCGCTGCGCCGGATGCAGGCCGCTTTGCAGCGCGGCGAGATCGGCATCGCGCGGGGGCGCGTGCAGGGTCAGGATGGCCTCGCGCAGCGAGGGCAAGCCGAGTTCGCGCAGCCACGCCTGCGGCAGCAGCTCCAGCGCCGCCTCGTCCGGCAATCGCTGCAGCGCCTGCAGCACCAGCTTGCGCAGGCTGGCCGGGCCGATGCCTTCGATGGCGGGATAGACAGGATCCAGCGCTTCACCCAGCGCGTGCTCGCCATCGCCCAGCACGCGGTAGCTGGGATGCACGATCTCCAGTCCATGCTGGCCGGGGCGCGGCGTGCCGTAGGCGCGGACGCGCGCACCAACCGCGAACTGCGCCACCTGCGCCGCGCGGAAATGGAAGAAGCGCAGCACCAGCGTGCCGCGTCTTTCGTCGGACAGCGCCACGCGCAGCATCGGCCGGTAGCGGAAGCCGCGCTCCACCGCTTCGACGCGGCCTTCCACCTGCGCGGCCACGCCGGGGCGCAGGTCGCGGATCGCGGTCAGCGTGGTGCGATCCTCGTAGCCGCGCGGCAGGTGCAGCCACAGGTCCTGCAGGGTCGAAAGCCCGCGCGCAGCCAGCTTTTCGCGCAGCGCGGGGCCGACGCCGGTCAGGATGGAAAGCGGGGTGTCGGCGCCCGCGGAGATGGAAGATGGCGCTGCCGGCATCCCGGAAGGATGCCGGCGCGCGTTCGATTACGCCAGCCCGTACCGGTGCCGGTCAGTAGCGGTACTGCACTTCCAGGCCAACCTGGCGCGGTTCGCTGACGGCGGCGCCGACGGTGCCGAACACGGTGGTGCCGTACTGGTTCAGGCCGGTGACGTAGCGATTGTCGAACACGTTGTTGGCATAGGCCGCGACGCTCCACGCCTCCTGCGGCGAACGCCACTGCAGGAACACGTCGGTGCGCTCGCTGGCGCCGCCGATGCGGAACGCCGGGTAGCGCCCGCAATTGCCCTGGGTGGAGGACGCGTCGTTGCAGCGCGAGGCGCCGCGGTAGCCGTGCCGCGCCGACAGGGTCAGGCTGCCGGCTTCACCCAGCTCGAAGCGGTAGCTGCCGCCCAGCGCATACGACAGCTTCGGCTCGCCGGTCGGCTTGCCCGACAGGTCGATCCCTTCCGGGGTGACGTAGCGGTCGTAGGTGGAGTCGATCCAGCCGAGGTTGAAGTCGAGCTGGAATGCCGCGTTCGGGAACCAGCGCGCGCTCAGCTCCGCACCGGTGGCGGTGAGGTCGCTGACGTTGGTCACGTAGCGCGGCACGGCCGGGCTGGTGTCCAGCCAGATCGCCTGGCGGTTGTCGTACTGGTAGCGATAGGCCGAGGCCTCGACCTGGAAGCGGCCGCCGGCCAGCGAGCGCTTGACGCCGGTCTCGAAGTTCCAGACCTCCTCGTTCTCGAAGTGCGCGCCCGGCGAGAAGGCGTTGTAGCCGCCGGCCTTGTAGCCCTTGGCCAGCGAGGCGAACACCATGGTGTCGTCGATCAGATGGTAGTCCACCACCAGGCGCGGGCTGATGTCGCTCCAGCTGTTGGAGGCGCGGTTGAGCACGCCCTTGTTGGCCATCGATACCGGATCGGAAAAGGCCAGGTCGAAGCCCGCCAGCGTCTGCGCGTCCAGCGGAATGCCGGCCATGGCGCTGACCGCCGCCAGGATGCCGGCCTGATCCAGCACCTGCAGCGCCTGGTTCAGCGCATCCGCGCGGTGGTAGTCGTTGAACCAGCTGAACTTCTTCTCGTCGCGGGTATAGCGCAGGCCGAAGGTCAGGTTGAGCTTGTCGGTGGCGTGCCAGATCACGTCGCCGAAGACGGCGTACGCGGTCGACTTCAGGGTGTTGTCGTAGGACTCGGTCCACGGGTTGCCCATCAGCTGCACCGGCACGTCATACATGTCGGCAACCGACTGCAGCATGCTGAAAAGCGGCACGCCCAGCGCGTACATCGCCGCAACGTCCACGCTGCTGCTGTTCAGGCCCACCACGCTGGACTGCCTGGCGTTCTCCTTGAACCAGCTGGCACCGGCCACCCAGTCGATGCGGTCGGTATTGCCGCTGAACTTGAACTCCTGGTACCAGGTGGTGTTGTCCTCGACGTTGTTGGTGTCGATGTAGAGGCGCTGCTGGTTGGTCGCATCCTCCTCGGCGCGGTTCATGGTTTCGTAATGGCGCCAGGCGGTGGTGGCGGTCAGCCGGCCCCACTCGAAATCATGCTCGACCTGCAGCGTGCTGCCGTCGAAGTCGCGCGTCTCGTCGTTGCCGGCAACGTCGGTATAGGCCGGCCTGTCGAAGGGATTGCGATAGTGCGCCGGGTTGGCCGGGAACTCGGGCAGGCCGGTGTTCGGATCCAGGTCGACGATGCCGATCGACGGGCGCGAGCGCTGGTCCAGCTTCTCGTGATCCCAGCTCAGCAGCAGCCGGGTGCTGTCGCTGATGTTCCAGCCGTATGCCACCCGCAGCGCATCGTTGCGGCCATCGTTGAGCGGCTTGCCGGTGGCGCCGTCGCGCAGCCAGCCATCGGTTTCATCGTGCAGCCCGTTGATGCGCAAGGCCATGCGGTCGTTGAGCGGCAGGTTGAAGGTGCCGTCGACGTGGCGCGCGCCGTCGTTGCCGAAGCGCGCGCGCACGCGGCCTTCGTTCGCCTGCGACGGGCGGCGGGTAATGATGGAGATCGCGCCGGCGGCGGTGTTGCGGCCGAACAGGGTGCCCTGCGGGCCCTTCAGCACTTCGATGCGTTCCACGTCGAGGAACGGCAGCACGGTGCCGCCGCCGCGCCCGGCGTACACGCCGTCGACGTACACGCCGACGGTGGGGTCGGTGCCGATGCCGATGTCGTCGGTGCTCAGGCCGCGCAGCTTGAAGCGGGTCTGGGTGGCCTGGCTATCGCTGACCTCGAGGCCGGGAATGAAGCTGTCGAGGTCGCCGATGGTGGTGGCCGCGGTGGTCTCGATGGCGCTGGCATCGACCACCTGCAGCGCGATCGGCACGTCCTGCAGCTCCTGTTCGCGGCTCTGCGCGGTGACCACGATCCGGTCGAGGGTGGTCGCGTCCTGCTTGCCCTTCGGTGCGTCCTGCGGCTTGTCCTGCGCCTGCACCGACAGTGCCGCCGAGGCCAGTACCGAAGCCAACAGGGCGCGGCGGATGCTGCCGGCCAGTTTGTCGTATGTCATCGCTTGTCCCCTCTGGTTGGCGTCGCGTGCAGTGCCGCGACGGTTGTCGTTGTTTCGAACGCCTCAGTTCCCGCAGTCCTGCGCCGGCATCGCCGCGATCCAGTCGCGGATCAGCTTGACGCCTTCGGCATGGGCAATGCTGCGCCCCAGCTCCGGCATCATCACACCCGGATCGACGCTCTCCATCCGGTACGGCAGGATCGAATCATCCGGCTTGCCGGGCGCGATGTCCCAGGGCCGGTTGCCGGTGCCCTGGCCGGCGGCGATCGGCAGCTTGCAGCGGCCCAGCCGCAGCAGGTCGCGGGTGGTCGCGTCCAGCCACATGCCGGAGGTGCGGGCCGCGCCCTTCTCGCTGTGGCAGTGGCCGCAGTTGATGTCGAGGTAGGAGCGCGCGCGCGCATCCAGCGATGCCGCCGGGTCATCCCAGGACACGTTCTTCGGCAGCACCCCGTCCGGCACGCCGGCCAGGTAGCCGACCTTCTGCCAGTGCGCGAGCTGGTTCGCGTTGCCGCCGGGATAGGCGAACTCGCGGTTGAGGTGGCGCGCCTTCGGCCCGATCGGGAAGATCGCCTTCGACTTGAGATCGGTGCCATGGCAGCCGGCGCACTGGTTTTCGTCCGGCACCCCATAGTCCACCTGCGCCGTGCTGCCATCGTCGGCGACCAGGGTCAGCGACAGCAGTTCGCCGCTGCGCATCAGCCGCGCCTCGGTCTGCTCGGCGTTCCACACGTAGGGCAGCGCGATCCAGCCGGCCTCGCGCCGCACCAGCAGCCGCGTCTCCACCAGCCGCACCTTGTCCAGGGTCAGCCCGGCGTCCGGCTCCGGGCCGGTGTCGGCGCTGCGCAGCACCACGTCGCCGCCGCGCCCGCCCTCGGGGACGGGGTAGTAGAAGGTCTTGCTGATGATGGTGCCGACCGGGAACTCCAGCGCCTCGTCCTGCCGGTACTGCGCCGGCTTGCCTTCCGGCATCCACACCGTGCGCAGCTTGTGCGCGTAGTCGGTGAACAGCGGCGAATCCAGGTCATACGGCTCCACCCGCGCGTTGAGGCGCAGGCGGCCGTCGGCCACGTAGACCACGTTCCAGTCGGACAGCCGCTCCGGCATGCCCTCGGCATGGAACTGCACCGGCGCCGGCGCGCGCGCGCACGCGGCCAGCAGCGCCAGCCCCAGCCCGGCAAGGAGGCGTCGCATCGACATCAACCGCGCTTCAGGTCGACCGCCGGCAGCGACGGCAGCGTGCAGTCGTAGGGCTTGGCATCCTTGCCCGGATTCTTGTAGCCGCCGGGGCCGTCGGCGTTCACCACGCCGGACACGCCGCGCAGGCAGATCTGCGGGCCTTCCTTGCGCTGCGGGTTGACGTAGCCATCGAACAGCACGTCCGGCAGGCGCCCGCTCAATCCGTACAGCGCCAGCTTGAGCGCCTTCAGGTCGAGGCCATCCGGCGCGTCGCCGCCGCCCGACAGGCGGTTGCCGTGCACGTAGATGCGCTCCGGGTAGGGGTCGAATTCGCCCGAGGCCTTGTCGTCCTTGTAGCCGGTGGAATACACGCTGGAGACGATGATGTTGGCGGTCTTGTTGTCGGCGATGTCGTTGTCGAAGATCTCGATGTTGTCGTTCGAGTTGATCACGATGCCGCTGCCGGCCGGCACGCTGGCCACCGGCGTGCCCTTGGCGCCGAAATTCTCGTGGTTGTTCTCGACTACCTTGTTGCGGAACACCCGGACCGCATCGCCCTGCTGGGTCAGCGCCGGCATGTTGAACACCAGGATGCCGCCGGTGTTGCCGGTGGCCACGTTGTCGTAGACGTCGGCGTTGATCGTGTTCTCGATCTCGATGCCGGCCACGTTGCGCTCGGCGCGGCTGTTGCGGACGATCACGTCGCGCGACTGGCCGACGTAGATGCCGGAATCGGAGGCGCCGATCGCCACCGAATGCTCGATCAGCACGTTCCTGCACAGCACCGGGTACAGGCCGTAGCCGCCGTTGCTGGTCTTCGGCCCGCCGGTCCACTCCACCCGCACGCCGCGCACGGTGACGTTCTCGCACTGGCTGATCTTGAAGCCGTCGCCCTTGCTGTCCTCGATCGCCAGGTTCTCCAGGGTGAAGTCGTTGGCGTTGACCAGCAGGCCCTCGGCGCCGGCCTTCTGGCCCTTGAAGCTGAGGGTGGTCTTGTCCATGCCCTGCCCGCGCAGGGTGACGCCGTCCACGCGCAGGCTGAGGCTGCGGTCGAAGTGGAAGGTGCCGGCCGGCACCTCGATCACGTCGCCCGGCTTGGCGTCCAGCAGCTTGGTGCGCAATTCAGTGGCGAAGCCGGCCTCGGCCGCGGCCTTGGCGGCCGGCGCGGCATCCCCGCCCTGCTTGCCGCAGCCGGCGAGCGACAACGCGAATCCGATGGCCAATGCGACGCAAGTACGTTTCATGTTCTGCTCTCCTCCCCGGATGCCGAAGTGTGGCCACGCGGGCCGGCGCATGCCTAGGGGACATTCGCCCTAGAATGGGGGTGAAACGGACAGAACGCAGCCATGCCCCACCGTCATTCCGGCCCCGATGCCCGGCTTCCGGGCAGCAACCACTTCCACGGCGACATCATCGCCGCGCTGCTCGCCCGCGCGGTCGAGCTGGACGTGTGCAGCACGCCCTGGTTCGACGGCCTGCGGATCGGCCCGGCCGACTTCGACGCGCCGGAGCCGCCCTGCCTGTCCTATCGCGACGTCTGCGGCATCCTGCGCCGTGCGCTGGCCTCGCTGCCCGGCGAAGGCCACGGGCTGGAGCTGGGCGGCCGGCAGTCGCTGTCCAACTTCGGCGTGCTGGGCCTGGCGATGCTGGCCGCGCCCACCTTCCGCGAAGCGCTGCACACCGGCATCCGCTACGCGCCGATCTCCGGGGCGATGCTCGAGCTGGCCCTGGCCGACGACCCGGCCGGCATCGCGATGACGATGCGGATGTACCGGCCCGATCCGCAGCTGGAGGTCTATCTCTGCGAGGAGCTGGTGTCCAGCTGCCTGAACCTGTGCCGCTCGGTGCTCGGCGAGGACTTCCGCCCCGAGCGGATCGAGCTGGCCTACCCGCCTCCCGCCCACGCGGAACGCTACGCGCGCGTGCTGCGCGCCGAAGTCCGCTTCGGCTGCACCGACAGCCGCATCGTGGTCGCCCGCCGCTGGCTGGACCAGCCGATGCCGGCCGCCAACCCCAACACCGCGCGCCAGCTGGCCGAATTGTGCCGCGCGCAGATGCCGCTCGGGCAGCCGGCCAGCGGCATCGTCGCGGTCATCGAACAGCGGCTGGCGCTGCAGCCGGCCAGGGCGCCGCAGTTGGCCGAGCTGGCCATCGAACTGCACATGACCGAGCGCACCCTGCGCCGGCAGCTGCAGGCGGAGGGCGCCAGCTACCGCGTGCTGCTGGACCGGGTGCGCGAACGCGCCGCGCGCCGGCTGCTGCACGAACGCGCGCTGCCACTGGGCCAGGTGGCCGCAGCGGTGGGGTTCGCCGACGTGCGCGACTTCCGCCGCGCCTTCAAGCGCTGGACCGGCCGCCTGCCGGGCGAACTGCGCCGCGACGAGGCGACCGTGGCCGCGGCTCAGCCCAGCACCATCACCCCGTCGACCTCGAACGCCGCGCCCCTGGGCAGCGCCGACGCCTCGATGGTGGAGCGCGCCGGGTAGGGCTGGCTGAAGTAGTCGGCCATGACCGCGTTGACGCGGGCGAAATCGGACAGGTCGGTCAGGTACAGGCCCAGCCGGACGATGTTGTCGAACGAGCCGCCGGCCGCTTCGCAGACCGCGCGCAGGTTGTCGAACGCCTGCCGCGCCTGCGCCTCGATGTCGCCTTCGGCCATCTGCCCGGTGGCCGGCACCAGCGGCGTCTGCCCGGACAGGTAAACGGTGTTGCCGGCGCGGATCGCCTGCGAATACGGGCCGATGGCGGCGGGAGCAGCGTCGCTGTGGATGGCGGTGCGGGACATGGCATCTCCGGAGGAATGGCGTGGGGAAGCCACGATTCTACTGCGCCCCGCGCGCCCGGTCGCTCAGCAGCGCTGCACGTCCTGCACCACGTGCAAGCGGCGCACCCCGCGGATGACATCGGCCAGGTGGCGGCTGTCGGCCACGTCGATGCCGAAGCGCAGCACCGCGATGTTGCTGTCGCGCTCCAGGTATTCGACGCGATCGATGTTGGAATCCGCATTGGCGATCGCCGCCGCCACCTGCGCCAGCACGCCGGGGCGGTTCTCCACCTCGATGCGGATCGCCACGCTGAAATCGCCGGACACCTCGCGGTCCCAGCCGATCGCCACCCAGCGCTCCGGCGACTTGCGGAACTCGGCCACGTTCGGGCATTCCATCCGGTGGACGACAATCCCCTTGCCGGCGCTGTGGTAGCCCATGATCTCGTCGCGCGGGATCGGCAGGCAGCACTGGGCGAAACTGATCACGCCGCGCTCGTTGCCGGTGATGAGGATGCGCTCCTGCGGCGCGCCCGCCGCCGACGGCCCGCTGCCCTGCTGCTGCGCCAGCGCCAGCGCCACCTGCGAGGGCATGCGGTTGCCCAGCGCGATGTCGGCCAGCATCGCCTCCAGCCGCGTGTAGCGGTTGTCGGCCAGGTACGCCTCCAGCCGCTGCATCGGGATGCGATCCAGCGCGGTGCCCTGCGCGCCCAGCGCGCGATCCAGCATGTAGTGGCCCAGCTGCACCGCGTCTTCATGTTCGAGCTGCTTGAGCTGCTGGCGGATCGCGGTGCGCGCCTTGCTGGTGGCGACGAACTCCAGCCACTGGGTGGTCGGCGCCGCCGACTTCGCGGTGATGATTTCCACCGACTGCCCGCTGGCCAGCTTGGTGCGCAGCGGCGCCAGCCGCCGATCCACGCGCGCGGTCACCGCGTGGTTGCCGACGTCGGTATGCACCGCATAGGCGAAATCCAGCGCGGTGGAGTTGCGCGGCAGCGACAGGATGTCGCCCTTGGGCGTGAACAGGTAGACCTCGTCCGGGAACAGGTCGACCTTGACGTTCTCCAGGAACTCCAGCGACGAGCCGGTGCCACGCTGGCTCTCCACCAGGTTGGCGATCCACGCCGCCGCGCGACCCTGCGCGCTGTTGCCGCCGCCGTCGGCGCCGATCTTGTAGGCCCAGTGCGCGGCCACGCCGCGCTCGGCGATCAGATCCATCTCGCGGGTGCGGATCTGCACCTCGATGGGCGAGCCGTACGGCCCGAACAGCACCGTGTGCAGCGACTGGTAGCCGTTCGCCTTGGGGATCGCGATGAAATCGCGGAAGCGACCGTCCAGCGGCTTGTACACCGCGTGCACCACACCCAGCGCGTGGTAGCAGTCGGCCACTCCGCCCACCACCACGCGGAAGCCGAACACGTCCATCACCTGGTCGAAGCTGCGGCGGTCGGCGCGCATCTTGGTATAGACGCTCCACGGCGTCTTGACCCGCCCGACCAGCCGGTGTTCGAGCTTCTCCAGCGCCAGCCGCTGCGCCAGCCGCGCCTCGATCTGCCCCAGCGCCTCGCGCCGCACCAGCGGCTGGCTGCGGATGCGCTTGTCGATCACCGCGTGCCGCCACGGATGCAGCGCCTTGAAGCCGAGGTCCTGCAGCTCGGCCTTGATCAGGTTCATGCCCAGCCGCTGCGCGATCGGCGCGTAGATCTCCAGCGTCTCGACGGCGATGCGCCGGCGCGCCTCGGCCGACTGCGCGCCCAGCGTGCGCATGTTGTGCAGGCGGTCGGCCAGCTTGATCAGGATGACGCGCAGGTCGCGCGACATCGCCAGCAGCATCTTGCGGAAGCTCTCCGCCGCGGCCTCCTGGCGGTCGGCGAAACGCAGCTTGTCCAGCTTGGTGACGCCATCGACCAGTTCGGCCACGGTCTCGCCGAACTGCACGGCGACATCCGCGCGGGTCAGCGGCGTGTCCTCGATGGTGTCGTGCAGGATCGCCGCGACCAGCGTCTCCACGTCCAGCCCCTGCTCGGCCAGCACCTGCGCCACCGCCACCGGATGGGTGATGTAGGGCTCGCCGGACTTGCGCGTCTGCCCCTCGTGCGCGGCCGCGCCGGCGACCCAGGCGCGCCGCAGCTGCGCGCGCTGCGCGTCGTCCAGGTAGTAGGCCGCGCGCTCCAGCGCCTGCACGTAGTCCGGCACCGCCGCCGCATCGGGCACGGTGTCGGTCAGGGCAAGCGCGGGATCGCCGGGAGTCATGCGCCGAGACTAACCCCGCAACGCCATGCCGGCAAACGGTTTCAGCGGCATGGCGCGGCAAAAAAAAACGGCCCCGCGGGGCCGTTTCGTGGACGCGACCGCAGGAACGCGATCAGTCGTCGCCCTTCATGTCGTCTTCGGCGGCCACCACTTCGGCGGCGGCCCACTCCAGCGCCTCGCGCTCCTTGCGCTCGCGCTCGGCCTTCTCCACCGCATCGATGAAGTCGGTGTCGATGGCGCGCGCGGCGATTTCGCGCAGCGCCAGCACGGTGGGCTTGTCGTTGGCTTCGCTGTTGTCCAGCTTCGGCTCCACGCCGCCGGCCAGCTGGCGCGCGCGCTTCGCCGCCATCATCACGAGTTCGAAGCGGTTGTCGACCACCTGCAGGCAGTCTTCGACGGTAATACGGGCCATGTCTGTCCTGCGGCGA
>JAANMX010003235.1_pt1 | contig 14710 bp, 13 predicted proteins | sample 7279681 | NCBI WGS metagenome assembly JAANMX01 (sample SAMN14094542, study PRJNA606508) | bioreactor metagenome | isolation source: A lab-scale SPAN reactor treating ammonium-rich wastewater day 351 | place: Ireland: Galway | collected 2018-01-01
GGAGCGCACGCAGAGCCATGCACCCGATTATACATCCGCATGTAAACGTGGAATGAATGCAGCGATACCAGGCGAGTGCAGTAGTCAGCTTTCGACCCAAAGCGGACGCCGAGCATGTTGGGCTATCGATACGTCTGCTACTAAGGATCGGGGACATCGCTGCGCGGAGCCCCCGTTTCCGTCAACTAGGCTGGAATGCGCAGCGTGACCTTGCCCGCCGCATCCACCGAGGTGAAGCGATCGACGGCGCTGACGGCGCCGGCGTCCACCAACGCCTGCAATCGATAGGGTGTCGTCGCCGCTGTCACTGGGGCGGCAGTGTGCCGCAACTCGATGCCGACTGCGGGCCAGATGGCCGAGACGTAGGACACCTCCGGCTCGTCGCTCTCCCCCAGTTCGAAACTGGACCCGACCACCCCAATGACGTGACCAGCGTTCGAAAAAACCGGCCCGCCACTCATTCCACCTTTAGTGGCCGCGCTCGCCTCGAAACATGGGTACGGGAGCATCACTCGGTCCCGGCTGAGCTCGTGGATCGCGGCGATGGTGCCGATGGACTCGTGGGGATTGAGGCCGACCTTTGCTTGGCCCTGTTCATCCAGGCGACGGGTGGAATGCGGATAGCCGAGCGCGTTAACCCCCTGGTCGACCCTCGCCTGCGCGAGCGACAGGGTCGGCAGCTCCCACGTAAAGCCCGCAGGCAACTCGGCCGGTTCGCGCAGCTCGACCCACAAGGCCACCACATCGATGGTCGGTGTGTAGCCGTAGCCCATCACGGCCCATTTCATCAGACCGTGTCGTGCATGCTGGATTGAAAAGTCGATGCCAAACCTCATGTCGCCGACGATTTCATTGATGAGACAGCCGTGGAACTTCTCGGAGACCTCGTCGATGACGTGGCGCGCCGTGAGTACTAAGAAGGGCGCCACGAAGAAGCCGGACCCTAAGGGCAGCAGGCTGTTGCCGACGATGTCGGACGCATCACCGGCGACCAGCACGCCCGTGTAGTGGAGCCTGGAATCGCGCGACTTGGTCGGTTGGTAGGCACTCATCACGTTGTCTCCAGAGGTCCACCTGCTAGATGTAGTGCTTGAACGGCAACATCGGCTCGGCGTGCAACGGTGCGGCGACCAGGATTTCACCGATCGCGTTCGCGAAGCGCAGCGTCACCGGGAAACGGTCATTGAATAGGCAGCTGTTGAAGTTGATCTTGCTCAAGGCCAGAACATCCGCCATTACCGTCAGGATCGGCGCCTCGCCTCGAACGACGGCGACGTGCAACGGATTGGGCGTGTCCGGACCCATGTAAGTATCCAAGCGCGGGACGTAACCGGAGGTCCACAGGTATCCCTTGCGCTCGTTGAGGACCAAGGCGGTGCCTCGGATGACCGGGTAGTCGCCCGGTCGGAACAACTTCAAGTCATCCCAGGAATCGGCGATCTGCACGCCGACCGGGTTGGTCTCGCCCGTACAGGCGCTGCGAAACCCCACCCACTCGTCATCATCGAAGCGCGACTGCGCATGGATGAACAGCTCGGCCGGATCCCGGCCATGCTTGCTTCGATACTCGGCAATCACCGTTGCCGCGAGCCGGTGCGCTGCCTCGGCGTCCAAGTGGTATTGCTTGGTCTCGGGGTTGTACCAGGGCCCCAAGGCGCCGCGGAAGACGACGCCTTCGCCATCGGCAAGGAACATCTGCGCGGCGCAGCACGCGTACCGCCGGTCCTCGCCCTGCGGCTGCTGCTTGTACACGAGCCCAACGTAGCACACGCCCGGTCGAACGCCAGCCAGCTGCCAGGGACGTCCGCCGGACTTGTAATAGGAACCGGTGGCGAGTTTCCATGCAATCGTCGCAGGGTCCTCCACGCGGCGCTTCGGTTGGTCCGTCCCAGCCTTGAGGAATCGGTTCGGCGCCAGCGTCGTCTCGCGGACGATCTGCGTCACAACCTTATGATCGAGCAGACGCGCCTTCAGCTGGCGACGAAAGTTCTTTTCGTACTGGTAGACCTCCGCGTCCTTTTCGTCCTGGGCGAACAGCGAGGACTGGTACGCCATCTTGTTCGCTTGCTTCTCGCTCAAGAGAATCTTCCCCGGCACCCGGTCTAGCTTCGACACCGTGGACTGGGGGCGCCCGAGCTCATAGACGAACTCCGGAATGACCACATACCAGAACTGGGGTGGGTCCTCGAGGCGCTTGGTCTCGGCGATGAGCCGATCGACGTAGGTGTCGACCAGTTCCTTGATCGCCTCGTGGCGGTTGCCAATATGCGCCTTCTGCCGGAGGTCGCCCTCCGACAGGTCGCTGATGACGCAGGCCGGCTTGTCGGACCAGTGCGCGAAGTACGCCTCCGCGAAGCCGGGAAAGGGGACATGGTGCGGAGCGTTCTCCTTGGCGGCGCGTCCGCGCGGCGGTACCGGGATGAACCTCGATACCTGCGAAGCCCATTCCTGGAAGCATGCAAGGGACTGGGCCGTCCCGATGAAGCCATAGCGGATCGAGCGCGGGACGGCACCGGCGTCTGAGGGGCCGAACAGGTACAGGCCATCGCGGGGATAGGTCGCACGCTGGCCAAAACGAAACTCCAGCGACGGCTCCTCGATGTGCAGAAGCTCAGGGCGATTCTTCATGGCCCTCGCCCTCCCCTTCATTCCAGTCGCCGTAGTCGATGTCCGGATCGTCTTCATCGGCTTCCGCGTCGCCGCTTTCGGACACGCCGAATCGAGCGAGCGGCGTGTACGGCGGCAGTGACGCGACCAGGCTTTCGGTCGGCGACACCGAGAGGACGATCTCGTCGGTTCCGCCGGAAATCCACCACAAGTACGCCAGCAACATGTCGCGCCAACGCGCGTTTCGCCAGCTCGCGGCGAAGGACCGGCGAAGGCGATGAGCCTTCTTGGGATCGTCGATCACATCCATGCCGTTCGTGGAGAATAGCAAGCGAGGCGCGAGCCGCAGGTGCGGCTTGGGGAAATCGCGAACTTGCGCATTCAGGCCGTAGTGCCAGAACACCCTGCGCTTCTCGGACTGCCCCATGATCTGGCGCGATCCTTTCGCATGCTTCCAGTCGAAGGAAACCTTGGTCTTGGGAGCACGGCGAATGTCCGCCCACCAGGTGCGCCGGCCGCGGGAGTTAACCAGCGCCGACATCTCCATGCGATGCATGGACAGATCGAAGGCTTGATTGCCCAGGTCGGAGAAGTGACGTCGGGCGACGTAGCTTTCGATGCCTTGCTCCGGCCATCCGTCGGCCAGGAATCGGGCCAGTGGAATCGACCCGACCACCCCGGCAGGAACGCCAGGACGCAATTCGCCCGCGGCGTTGGGCGAGACGAATGTCAGGGCGCCATTGCGGTAGGGCACGAGCGGATAGGCCGCGAGATCGCGCATCTGGAAGCGCGCGATGTCGAACCCGAAAGGCGGTTCGCAGTAGTAGAGCGTCTGCGGAAACGACTTGATCCGAAGCCAATTCGAGACCAAGTACTCGTTGCGCGCCGTCAACTGGGTCGCCCCGCGCGTCTGATCGTCCAGCCACGCATCCAGCGCGTTGCCGGCGCATGTTCGCGGGATCGCTGGGTTTGCCAGCAGCAGCTCCGACAGCTCGATGAAGCCCTGCGACCAGCCCCGCGCGAAATCGATGTACTGCAGGTGCGCGATGCGGAACGGCGCATCGAAGGCCGCCAAGCGAAGCGGGATGATGAACTCGGGGTCGGCGATCGACTTGCTCACCGCGGTGGCGATCTCGACTTCGTTGCGGACGCCCTGCTTCTGCAGTCCGTCGGGGGTGCACACCAAAAGCATCTTGAGGGATCGGTGCCGAAGGGCATCTTCCAGCTTTCGCGCCCAGTCCGAGCCGCCATGCAGCGCGAACAGGTCCGCCCAGACCTCATACCCCAGAGCGGTCAGCTTGGCGCCGAGCCAGCGCACAAAGGCGTCGTCCTCCGGAGTCGCGTGAGAAATGAAGATGGCTTGCCGCGTCACGCTCACCTCGTTCACGTGCGGTCGGTGTCCACGCGAGACGCCATGGACGGGCGCGGCGCCCGATTCCAAGTACGCCTGCTCCAGGGGATAGGATACGCCGGGCCGTCAGCGTTCCGTGCGTCGACCGTGAATCGATGCAGAAACCGATCGGTCGGAAATAGGAAATTTCTCACATCTGGTCGCGAGCCATTTCGACAGATGCAGTGGGTCGGCGGCGCGAGGCGATCTCGCCGGGAAGACCGTCGCTGCGATCACCGCCGCTTAGCCTGAAAAGCGATTGCCCTGAACAAGGCCAGGCGTCCGGGAACCCCGTTCCCTTCCCTCGGAAAAGTCGGGCACACTGACGCGCCCCCGCCCAAGGGCCGTGAATGGCCGGTTCTTTCGTGAATCGATCGCACGCCCGTTCGAGACTGCAGGTGAGTCGGCGCCATGGATGAACTTGGGATTGATTTCGTGGACGCCGTGCCGTGGTTTGCACACGCGCAAGATCAGCCGTACGTGCTGATCCATGTTAGCCCGGAGAGTGTGGCGCAGCTGGAGGCAAACATCGGCGTACCGCTCAGGCGTTGCTACATCACCGACGCCGATCTCGATGCCGCGGCGCAGAGACTCGGCGTGACGCGCGCCGAGATCGTCCGCTCCAAGCTCCCCGACGCCGGGGCGACCATGTCCGGCGATTTCGGCGAGGTGCTTGGCTACTTCTATCAGGCGGCCCGCGAGCTGCCGGCCACCGCGGTCGGACCGAAGAAGTGGCGCCTGAAGCAGGACCGGACCAAGCCAGCGCCCAAGTCGGACGTAGTGCATTTCGTGATGCCGAACCGCCCACATGCCAGTGCGGCGGACGCCATCCTGTGCGCCGAGGTCAAGGCCAAGGCCACCGCGGGCGCGTCCACCCCGATCGCGGATGCCATTGCCGACTGTAAGAAGGATCGAACCAGCCGTTTGGCCAGCACGCTGGTGTGGTTGCGCGAGCGGGCCCTGACCACGGACCTCGGTGACGTCGACCTGCCGTTGCTCGATCGATTCATCCACGCTGTCGATAGCCCGCCGGTCGCCAAGCGTTTCCGCGCGGTGGCCGTCATCTGCAACGCGCTGTTGACCAACGAGCTGGTCGCGGCGCCGAACGTGGCCGATTCGGAGTTCACCCTCGTCGTGATCGGCGTGCCAAACCTGCTGCAGACGTACACGGCGGCATTCGCTGCCGCGCAGGCCACGGCTTAGTCATGCGCGCGTCCCTGCAGCGGTGGATCAACAATGCCGATACCGCGCGGCACTTGCGTTATTTCCAGTTCGCGCAACTGCCGATTGAGCTGGGGCTCATCGACCATCGCCTCGATGACTACTACATCTCCTTGGTCGGGGAGCTGTTCTCCAACCTCCACCTACCTCAGGTCGCGCCCGCGGACTGGGCGCAGCTGGGCAATGCGTTCTTGCAGTTCTCGGTCGAGATGACCGAGGACCAATTAGGTGATCGGGGTATTTCCCGCGAAGACGCGACGTTGTTCGCCGCGGCGGCGTTCTATTTCGGCGACTTCCCCGCATCGGCGTGCCTGGCGATGCGGCGTTCTGCGCGGCCGGCTAATCCGACCAATCTGCGCGCTGCCTGCTACGACTTTCTGGCGCGACCGGAGACGTTGCAGTCCGATTTTTCGCGGGCGGTCCAGGACGAACTCAAAGCCGGTGACCTGGATCGCATCGCTTTGCGGGGCACTGTGCTGCGGGAGCGAGAGGCCCGCGCCCTGGAGGAGGGCCCCGAGGTTTGGATCGTGGCGCGGCTGCTGCGCGGCCTGCTCGAGCGTTTTCAACAGACCAATTTGCGTGCGGTCCTGCCGCAGGGCGCCGACCAGTTCTGGACGCCGTTGGTGCGTTCGCTGGTCGACCGACAGCCCTCGACCTGGGAGTTCTTCCCCTCGCAGATCCAGGCCATTCAGGGCGGCTTGCTGACCAACGCCAATAGCTACGCAATGCAGATGCCCACCGGCGCCGGCAAGACGACCCTGTGCGAGACCCTGCTTTACTGGCACCTAGGTGCGCATCCCAACGATATCGCGGTGCTCCTCGTGCCATTCCGTTCCCTCGCCTCGGAACTGAAAGGGACCCTCGTAGCCCGCTTAAACGCGATGGGCTTGCCCGCGCGGTGCGCGTACGGCGGCACAGTGCCCTCGGGCGACGAAGTCCGCGGTCTGGACCAGATCCGGGCCATGGTGGCGACACCCGAGTCGCTGTCGGGAATTCTTAGCGCAGAGCCGACATTCGCTCAGCGAATTTCCTTGGTGATCTGCGACGAGGGCCACTTGTTGGACAGCGATGGGCGCGGCATCGGACTCGAGTTGCTGCTGGCGCGCATGAAGTCGCGTGCCGGGGCCGCACCGCGCTTCGTCTTCGTGTCCGCTATCGTGCCCAACATCGAGGAGATCAATGCGTGGCTCGGCGGCACCGACCAGACTGTCATTCGCAGCACCTATCGTCCTGCGACAGCCGAGTTCGCCCTACTTCAGCCGCTGGGCAAAGGTGCAGCCGCGTCGATTCGCCTGGCCATGCACCCGCACGAAGCGCCCGAACGGCGTTTCACCCTCGATCGCTTCCTGGATCGCAACAGCTTCACCTTCACCAATCCGGTCACGCGGCGCCAGAACACCTACGGCTTCGCCTCCGTCAAGACGCAGGCCGTTGCCGCCGCCCGAAAGGTCCTGCCAATGGGGACCACCGCGATCTTCGCCGCGAACAAGCGAGGCGACCAGGGAGCCGAGGGCCTCGCGAGGGAACTCGTTAACCAGTTGGCGCAACCGCTGCCGTTGCCTGCGCCCCTGGACTATGCGCAACCCGGAGCCTTGCCATCCTGTATCGCTTACCTAGAAACCGAGTATGGGGCTGCGTGGATTGGAACGCAGGCAGTGCGTCACGGCGCGGTGCTTCACCACGGCGATATTCCGCAAGAGACGCGTGAAGTCCTCGAAGCGTTGATCCGGGGCAACGCGGTTCGTCTGGTGATCTGCACCAGTACGCTGGCCGAGGGCGTCAACTTGCCCATCCGCAGCCTGGTCCTGTACTCGGTGCAGCGCCGCAGACCCGGTGGGCAACAGCCCGAAGCCATGCTCGCGCGGGACATCAAGAATCTAGTCGGCCGTGCCGGTCGCGCCGGCGCGAACACAAAGGGCTTGGTGATCTGCGCCAACCCCGGCCAATGGGGCCTGGTGCTCCCGGTCGCGGCGCAAGGCGCCGGCGAGCCGGTGCGCGGCTCATTGGTGAGCCTCGTCCGGCAATTGAGCAACTTTCTCGCGCGACAGAGAATGGCGCTGAGCAACGAGTTCCTTGAGGGCGTCGGTGCCGTCTACCCCGTCGTGGACGGCGTCGACGCGACCTTGATCGACCTCATTTCCGAGGAGGTGGGAGAAGAGCTGTTCGTCGCACGCGCTCGAGAACTCGCCGAGCAGACCTTTGCGGCGAGGCAGTTGGAACCAGCCCAGGCGGAATTGCTGCGCGATGTTTTCGCGCTGCGGGCTCGCCGGCTCATTGGCCTGCGACCGACCGGGCAGTTGGCATGGGTACGCGAGACGGGCGCGAAGGTGCGCATGCTCGCCTCGGTATCGACTGGACTTTGGCCGGCTCGGCCGAATTGGCAGGATCCGGTCGATGTCCTGGATGATGGATTGCGGACAGTCATCCTGGAATGGGCGTGGACGCAGGCAGAACTGCAGCACGCGGTCCTGCAGGGGTTTCGCGTCGAGGCAGATCAGGCGGAAGTCGCGAAGCAGCGCTTCTTCGAGATAGTCCGGCGGTGGATGTTAGGAGAGTCGTTCGTCGAGATCGGTCAACAGGTCCAGATCGACATGGACGACTTACTGGCCCTCCATACGCGGGCGATCACCTATACCCTGCAAACGCTGGTGGAGCAGGGCCTGAGCCTGCTGGCGCGCCGCCTGCAGGCCGATGGCCTGGAACTCGCGGCAGGTGTGTCGAACTTTACTCAACAGCTGCGTTTTGGTGCGCCGAACGTTGCTGCGCGATTGCTTGCGGAGCTGGGCGTGCGTCACCGTCGAGCCTACGTCGCGCTGGGAAGATCCATCATCCAACCCGGACCACCGCCGGATCTCACGAACATCAAGGCCAACGCGCGCGACGGGCTGCGCCAGCATGAGGCCGACTGGCGCGCCTATTTGGGCGACCTGGTCTACGCCAACACGCTCAAGGATCTGTCCTGAGCAGAGAGGCTCGACTTACCGTCACCGCTTTCGCGCGGAAGGACGTCTCGGCCTCAAGCACCTTCGCGTACTGCGCGAGCAGCGCCGCCAGTGCGCTTCATCAGGTTTTAGAGCTAGCACTTGCTTAGGCCTGAAATTTGCGTGGCCATACACTCAAACGTTCTGAGATTGGAACGTCCGCTTAGCTCAGGTATCGCTTGCTCATCGATTTGAATGGCCGCTTGTGGCCGAAAGCAGTCACTGATACGAACTGCTCATCAAGCTCCCCAAGATGCGCACAACACGTTCAACTCCGCCCGGTGTAACCAGTAGTTCCATTGGAGGCACTCCCCCAAGGGCGGGTTGTGGAAGACGAAGCCACTCTTGAAGCCACGTGTCGACGTCAAACTCTTCTTGAGCCTTGTCCTGCGCAAGAACGGCGGCAAGATCGTCTCGAATCTTGGTCAGCTCCGCAGGGATGGGCGTCGGGACGTTGGGCATGTCACTCACCGTTGTGGATGGCTGTCTGCGCGTGTCGCTGACGAGCAGCTGGGGCGGTTGCAACTTCAAAGATTCGATCGTTCGATTTTTTGTTTTTGGGCGGCCTCGGCCTGCGACATTCGATCGCGCAGCGCGCGGAGCTCCGCGTGAGTGTAGGTCAACTCCATCTCGAAGCTCATGTGCGGAGCGCTTGCCTCGATGGTGATCTCCCCGTCACGGAATCGCGCCAGCTGGTTGCCCACGAACGGCTCTTGGGCGGAGATGAGTTTGTACTTGCTCCGAAGGCTGTTTTTCACGGACGCATACCGCTCCTTGGGTAGGGTCAGGAGGACGCCGATCAGCTTCTCTTGCGGGCTGAAGATGAAGTAGGCACTTTGCAAGCCTTCAATCCCCAAACCCGCGCCATTGGACTTGAGCATGGGGCCGTGGCTCCATTTGTTCAGCCCAGCATTCTCCAGCTTGGTCTTGGGTCCCAACGTTTGCTTGACGTCCTGCAGCGTGGCAGTACCCACCGGCAATCCGAACGGCGCGGCCTCGGCCAAGGCGATGTGCGGCAGAAGGGCTAGTGCCATTGCCAGGAGAAGTCTGTGAAGCATGATGCCTCCGTGAGGTAGAGGGCCGATTCGCATCGGCCAGATTCGGAAAGGATGTTTTCGCCGAACGGGCGATTACTGGATCTTCTCGCCCGCAAGCACGTCCGATGCGCGAATGGGATGGTCCTTGAACGACCAGCCGCCGCGGATCTCGAAGTCGCCGTCGGCCAGCGGCATGAGGTCGAACCGCTGGATGCCAGCACCGCGATGGGCCACGTTGTGCTTGGTGCCGGTCTGCAGGTCGATCAGGTTGAGATCCTGCAACCCTTTCTCGATGGCCACCGCCAACGGGCCGAACTTGCTGTTGGTCCAGTTGATGGACCAGTAGTAGTGGGAGTAGTTGGGGCGGCCGTCCTGCTCACGGATCGACTCGCGCGCGACTGGACCGCGCGGCGTGTCGAAGTTGGCCTCGTTCTTGCCGCGGGTGAACTGCAGGTTGACCAAGTTGCCGGTATCGAGGTTGTAGAACGCGTAGTCGCTGGCGTCGGACTTGCCGAACAGCTCCTTCAGGCTGCCGTAGCTGCCGAATGCAGACGGCTGGCGCGTGCGCTCCAGCAGGATGTTGCGGGTCCCTGCCACATCGCCATTCTGGTAGGCCGCCGCATGGAAACCCTCCGGAAGCGCCTTCGCCGAAACGCCGGTTTCCCAGTCGACCAGCACCACGCTCTCGTCGCGGGTGACCAGAAGACCGCGGCCCATCGGCACGATGGAGTCGCCCCCCGCGCTCTGGCCGTCCACGCCCTCGAATATGCTCCGGTTGCCACTGGTTCGCAGGCGCCCCGCCAGAACCGGATTCCCGTTGCTCTTGGCGTTGTGCAGTTTGACCAGGGAAGTGCCTTCGCCGCCGTCCACCAGATAGGTGACAAGGCCGGTGGCTGCATCCGCGCCGAAGTCGAGGACTTTCCCGTCCGGGTCGATGTACGGCTGGCCGTTGACGCGGAAACCATCGTTTCCTCGCTCGAAGACCGCGAAGCTGCCATCTGCCTTTGCCGACGCCATCAGGACACGCAGGGCATTGCCTGCAGAGCCGCTGGTTGCTTGCGGGGTGGCGGCAGGCGGTACGGTATCGTGAACCGGAGCGGGCATCGGTTGCGATTGGGCCTGCTGGGGATTCGGCGAGAATCTCCCGCTGCTGAGCCCTGCAATCGCGCCCATCATCTGGATCTGCATCCGGTTTGCGGACGCCATGAACTGCTGCTGCTCTTCAGGTGAGGGATCCCGACCGAAGTTCTTCCGGAACGTCTTCTTCAACTCTTTCAGCATCTGTTCCTGCTGCGGCGTCATCTGTTGTGCTTCCTGCGCCGGTACCGGATTCGAAAGCACAAGAAGAGCCGCACTGAGGGCAAGTGTGGTGGCGCGAAGCATGGCGAATCGGGACATGGATAAATCCTCGGGTTGATCTGGATGAGGGACAGGCTCGGCGCTGTGCCGCCAAACCCTTAATTAAACGTCAAAAAACAGGAATAAGAAATCCCGGCCTACGGTCTTCGGGCTTCGTTGAGACGTCCAATGGCCCGAACCGTCCATCGCCCCGAATACAAGCGTTTGCTCGAACGACTGCGCGATGGACGTCTTGAGGCGAGGCTGACCCAGGCGGCCGTGGCATCCGCATTGGATCGGCCGACCAGCTGGCTCTCCGACGTGGAAACGGGCATCCGTCGCCTGGATCCGGTGGAGCTGATGGATCTGTGCGAGTTGTTGGGTCTGGACCTTGCCGGACTGGTGGCCGAATGGGCATCGGAAGTCCGACCGAAGCCGAGTAGGAAAAAACTGAAACCGGTCGCTTCATCGTGCCCCCGGCGTCGGAGCTGACACTGACTCCGCGGCACGAATCACCAGAAAGCACAGGACTGCCCGGTGGACTGCGTCGGGCTGGCTGGGGCCGCCGAAAGCATCGGTAAGCGCCTGAAGCCTGCAGGTCCGGGCGTCGCCGTCACTCAGGAGCCCGCGGGCTAACGCGAAGTCATCGTTCTGCGATGGCCAGCCGGATGCATTCCGCCAGGCGATGGCATCGGTCATGGCCGCGAGCGCGGGCATGCTGGCCGACGTCATGCCTTCAGGCTCCGAAGTAGCCAGCGTTCGCCCACCACCAAGGCAACCCAGCCTCCGATGATGAGGCGGATCGCGACGTAGGCCCACTGCGGGAAGATCGTCTCGAGTGGGTGTCCGCTTTTCAGCGTGAGAATGGACAGTGAGAGCAGGTTGTAGCCGGCAATCACGCAGCACAGGCCCAGACATGTAAGCAGGAATGCCGGAACCGCACGCCCATGCCTTCGGACCAGGTGCATTTCCCCGTCCGTACTGGACGTACGCAGCTGCTTTGCCGCATGACTGCAGAGCGCGCGATAGAGCAGGGGAGCCAGGCTGGTCACGCAAGCGGTGAGTGCCAGGATGGCAATCATCATGGAGGTGATCGGGCCGGCGGCGTGGCTGAGGCGAAGCGCCACGAACACGCAGGGATAGAGCAGGTGGCTGATCACCCACGCCTGCCGGGCGTCGTGAAGACGAAGAGCCTGCGCAAGCCAACGGGCCTGGTCGGGGGTGGGGTTGGCGACGAGGTTTCGGGACAGGTAGTACACGGCGGCTCCGGGTGGTGGATGAGCCTCCATCACATCGTCGAGCACCCGTTTGCGAATCGAACAGGGATTCTGTCGGGAAGCTTTCGCCGGTAGAGTTCGCTGGTTCCAGCGCCGATGCCGGCGCCCGGAAATCTCCCCTAAGCCCGGAAGGGCGCTGCACTACAAGGACGTTCCCATGTCGCCGACTGCCGCAGGTCTGCTGGTCTCACTTTTGCTGCTATCGGTGCCGGAATCGGTGTCCGCACAGAGCGCCCCGGCCAGCGAGCCCCGCCTGATGGATACCGTGGTTGTCAGCGGGCAGGTGACCGGACCCGGCTTCTGGCAGGTCTACAAGGACGACGACCACGAGCTGTGGATCATGGGTTCGATCTCGCCGCGCCCCGCCAATATCCAGTGGGATGCCACCGAAGCCAGGCGTCTGGTGGCCGAGGCCGACCTGGTACTGTGGCAGGCGTCATACGGCGTCAACATCAAGTCGAACCTGTTCCAGCAGATCGGCCTTGGCTATGGCTATCTCAAGGCGCAGAAGAACCCGGACGGCAAGCGCCTGCAGGATGTCCTGCCTCCAGCCCTCTATGCGCGCTGGCAAAAAGCCAAGGCCATCTATCTGCCGCACAACCGTGGCATCGAGCGGCAGCGCCCGCTGACCGCCGCACAGGATCTACTGGATGCCGCCGTGAAGCGTGCGCGCCTGAGCAAGGAGCCACTGATTGGACCGGCCATCGCCGACACCATCAAGGCAGGTGGCATCCCCCAGCGGTTCCCGCAGTTCGAGGTCAAGCTGACTGCTGACCAGGCGAAGGCGGCGCTCACCGACATCCGCGCGCAGAATCTGGACGATGCGCGCTGCCTCGAAGCAACCCTCGACGCGATCGAGCAGGACATGCCGCGCATGGTGGCCAACGCCAATGCATGGGCCGCAGGCAATATCGCCAGCCTGCATTTCGAGGCGTTGGCCAAGCGCGAAGCGCTCTGTTCGGACGCGATGATGAACCCCGAGTTCTCGGCCAAGCACGGGATTCCCAATATCCCCGCCAGCATTACTGCTGAGTGGCTGAAGGAGGCTGAGAAAGCGATGGCTACCAAGCGCCTGACGATAGCGTTTCTCCCCATGCAGTCTCTCATCGGGCCGAACAACGTCCTCGACAGGCTGCGCGCCAAGGGCTACACGGTCAACGGGCAGTAGCTCCCAGAACCAGAGAATGAGCCCGAGCCAGAGAGAGTCCGGCTTCGTGGCCGCTGTGCGACTTGAAACCAAGGCCGGCCTGCAGCTGAACTTGGCTGACAGATCGCACCGACCCGGTGGTCGCCGGGCTGGAGCCGGATCCGTTGACCTCACCTTTGCAGCCTTCGGCTTGCGAATTAGACATATATGTCAAAGAATGGCGTCTGCCACACATTATTTGACATATAAATCAAATGCAGACGATCTTGGAATTGGGCGAAGCAGTCGCCGCACGACGCCGCTCCTTGGGCCTGAAGCAAGGGGAGGTCGCCGCCCGCGCGGGCGTACCTCAAGAGTCGCTGTCCCGATTTGAGCGTGGGAAGCTGGCGGGTTCACCCCCGTTTTCACGGACACTTACGAGAAGGCCAATGCAGGGCCATGAGGAGTGTTCATGTCGAAGCGAAGGAAGTTCAGTGCGGAGTTCAAGCGCGGTGCGGTTGAGCAGGCTAGTCAGCCTGGGGTGAGCTGTGCCCAGGTGGCCCGGGAGCTCGGGGTCCGGGACAACTTGCTGACCCGTTGGAAGCGGGAAGCCCAGAGCCAGGGCAAGGTGGCCTTCAGCGGCACCGGGACGCCTCGGGATGAGGAACTTGTGCAACTCAAGCGCGAACTGGCGCGGGTGAAGAAGGAACGCGATTTTTTGCGAGAAGCGGCGACGTTCTTTGCCAAGGGATCATCCTGAGGTATCAGGTGATCGAACGTTGCCGCGATGAGTTTCCGGTTCGACTGATGTGCCGCTGCCTGCGGGTGTCGGCCAGCGGCTATTACGACTGGAGCAAGCGCCTGCCCAGTGCCCGACAGCTCGACAACCAACGTCTGCTCGGCCGGATCCGCGAGCTGCACGAGGACAGCAGGGGCACGCTGGGTGCCGGTCGCATGCATGAAGACCTTGTCGATCAAGGTGAGTCCGCCAGCCTGAACCGGGTGGCGCGCCTGATGGCGGCTGATCGCCTGCAGGGCTGGCCGAGGCCGAAGCGGCGTGGCCCGCGCAGCCAGCCGGCGTTGACGCCGCCGGGCGTGCGCAACCTGCTGGAGCGGGACTTCACCGCGCTGGAGCCGGAGACCAAGTGGGTCACCGACATCACCGAGCTCAAGACCGGTCACGGCAAGTTGTACCTGTGCATCGTGCTGGACCTGTTCGACCAGCGGGTCGTGGGCTGGTCGACGCACCATCGGCAGGATCGGCAGATGGTGATCCGGGCCATACAGATGGCTGTCTGGCAGCGCCAAGGCAGCCACCCGGTGATCCTTCATTCGGATCGTGGCAGCCAGTTCCGGAGCGGCGATTACCTGCGTTACTTGGCGACCAACGCGTTGGTGTGCTCGATGAGCGCGGTGGGGCATTGCGGTGACAACGCAGCCTGCGAAGGCTTCTTCGGCCTGCTCAAGCGCGAGCGCGTTTACCGCATGACGTATCCGACACTCGATGCTGCAAGGTCCGATGTGTTCGAATACATCGAGCGATTCCACAACCCGAGGATGCGACGTAGGGTCGCCAGGCAGGATCAGAAGTTCTCAGCTCTTTCACAACCGTCCGTGATTTCGGGGTAGAACCCGAAAGGGCCAGAGCACTTGTCTGGAGTGGCGGCTTTCTTATTGAAGTGGCAAGAGATGCGACTCTGCCACTGGATCTCCGCCGTAAAGCAGCAACAATA
>JAANMX010003237.1_pt1 | contig 14698 bp, 12 predicted proteins | sample 7279681 | NCBI WGS metagenome assembly JAANMX01 (sample SAMN14094542, study PRJNA606508) | bioreactor metagenome | isolation source: A lab-scale SPAN reactor treating ammonium-rich wastewater day 351 | place: Ireland: Galway | collected 2018-01-01
AATATCACGGAAAATCCATGTGTACTATCAGCGTGGTGATGCTTTACCAGAGCAAGGCGCACCTGTGGAAACGAATGATTGTGCGCCAATTACACTTAAAGCGGAATCGTCATGGCGCAGCCACAAGCAACAAGAACTGTTACCGATGCTGTTTGCAATACTGGGCCGCTCATCTCTGCTTTTCAATCTGATAGTTTCTCCCTTCTTGCTCAAATCTACGAATGATCCTGTTGTGGTCAACCATCTGGGAGAAGCTCAGGCTATTCGGTTAGTATTGCGTCCCGAACACCAAAATAGTATTCTTTTATTGGACGAACTGGCAGCACGGACGGTTGCCAAACAGAGAAGGGTCAGACTATCTGGCTTTCCAGGGACATTGCTCATGGCTGTCCAGGCTGGGTTACTTTCGGCTGAGGAGTTGCGGGAGCGATTAGAGCGATGTCGGCAACTGGGGACGCATTACAGCGTACTGTTCATTCAACAGGTGTATGAGATGGCGAAACAGGAGCGAAAGTAATGATGAAGCAAAAATCAGCACACGAACCAGAGGCAGAAGTCATGAGTGCTGCCGATGTATGGAACGACGCACTGCAATTAGCCGATGTGTTACGTCAAAATCTACTCAAAAATGAGCGAATGGTTCGCTTACAAGTGCCATTTTCGTTTTTTCTTTCGGCAGTAGAGAGTTTTGAGCGGGAGGAGTTAGTCATTTTGCGGCAACGAGTCGAAGATCGATTGGCGGCATAAAAGGCAAAAGTCGGACTTCTTTCCACCTTCCCGCCTTCCCACCCAAATTTGCATCCACCCCCATTTCCTGCTATACTGTCTCCCCTACGGGGGATTAGCTCAGCTGGCTAGAGCGCTACGTTGACATCGTAGAGGTCACTGGTTCAAGTCCAGTATCTCCCACACAGCAGAGGACGCAGATTTTCGCAGAAACAAATGATTTACACTGATTTACTCAGCGTCGATCAGATTTTTCAGCGCCATCAGCGTCCTATCATCAGAAGCAAACGCAACGACCAGGACGAGTACAGAAGCTCGCCCGACCCAGAGAGCAGGGGCCACCGGCTGAGAGCCACTGCGAGGGTACTTCTGGAAAACCACCTGGGAGCGGCAGGAGGAACGGCGCAACGCCTACTATTCCCGCCCGGCTGGTCCCGTTACAGACCCCCGAGAGGTTCGGCCCAGACGCCGGACAAAATGGGTGGAACCGCGAGCCAAGCCTCGTCCCGTTATTGGGATGGGGCTTTTTTGTTTCCAAAAACCGGGACGCAGATTTACCTGATTTGAATTGATTTTCGCTGATTTTTGAGATTTGTGGGGATACGTCTGATGGCCGAATCGATGGGGTTGGACAGACTGCCAGAATATGCGTCCATTCGCGCCGCGGTGGAGAAGATCGCCGGGGAGGGCGACCGGCTGGCCGCGCTCTGCGTAGAAATCCAGCAGATTCCCGCGCCCACGGGTGCAGAGGAGTTGCGGGCCGATTGGGTGCAGGCGCGCTTCCGGGAGTTGGGGCTGGCCGACATCGACCGGGACGGGGCGCTGAATGTCTACGCACGTATCCCCGGCAGGCAGGCCACGCCCAGCCTGCTGGTCAGCGCGCACACGGATACGGTCTTCCCCGCTTCCACAGACCTGACCGTGCGGGTGGAGCCGGAGACAGGACGCATCGCCGGCCCCAGCATCGGCGACAACTCGACGGGGCTGGCCGGGCTGATGGTGCTGGCCGAAGTCCTGACTGGTTTGGACGAAGCGCCGCCAGTGGATATCTGGCTGGTCGCCAATTCCACCGAGGAGGGGCTGGGCGATCTGAAGGGCATCCGGGCCGCGGTGGACCGCTTGCAGGATCGGATCGGCGCGGTGCTGGTGCTGGAAGGGATGGGGCTGGGCCGGATCGTCCACGCCGGATTGGGGGTGCGCCGCTATCGCATCGCCGCGGCCGCGCCGGGGGGACACAGTTGGGGCGATTTTGGCAGTGCCAGCGCCATCCACTGCCTGGCGGCCCTGGCCACGGAGATCACCCGGCTGAATGTGCCCCAGCAGCCCCGCACCTCCTACAATATCGGCACATTCAGCGGCGGCACATCGGTCAACACCATTGCCCAGCACGCCTCTTTCGATCTGGACCTGCGCAGCGCGGCCCCAGAAACCCTGGCCCAGCTCGACGAGCAGGTGCAGCGGCTTGTCCAGCGCCACCAGCGCCATCACGAACGGGCCAAAAGCGGTGTCACTTTCTCTGTGGAAACCATCGGCAACCGGCCCGCGGGGCAGATTCCCGAAAGCCATCCGCTGATGCAGGCCACCAGTGGGATTTTGGCCCAGTTGGGCATTGCCGAGCGGCTGGATGTGCGCATCAGCAGCACCGACGCCAACATTCCCCTCAGTCGGGGCATCCCCTCCGTCTGCATCGGTCTGACCGAAGGGGGCGACGCCCACCGGCTGACCGAATGGATCGACCCCAAGCCCCTGACAAAGGGCATCCAGCAGTTGCTCTACCTGACCTGGTGGACGGCGGGGTGGTTGACTAGCGGGGGATGAAGGGGTGACAGGGTGACAGGGTGACGTGTTGGGCTGTCCGGCATTCTTACGATAGGGTAAAGAGGAGAGGGTGCGGGTTTTCTCTGTGTAATCTGCGTTCCAAGTCTTTCTTGGAATTTTATGTTCCTACAGGAGTTACACTTATGGCTGAGTACAACGAAGTGGAAAAGGACGATCTGTATAAGTTGCGGCACAGCGCGGCGCATGTGATGGCCGAGGCGGTGCTGGAATTGTATCCCGACGCCAAAATCGCCATCGGGCCGCCGATTGAGAATGGCTTCTACTACGATTTCGATCTGGGCAAGGACGAAGCGGGCAAGAACCGCACCTTCTCGCCGGAAGATTTGGAGCTAATCGAGAAGGGGATGCGGCGCATCACCGGCGGCAAGCATCCCTTCGCCTACCGGGAAGTGAGCGCAGACGAGGCCCGCGCGCTTTTTGCCGACCAGCCCTACAAACTGGAACTGATCGACGGGCTGGACAAAGGCAATCTGGACGAATTCGGCAACGAAAGCGCGGAAAAGCCGGTCATCAGCACCTACAAACACGACAGCTTCGAGGACCTCTGCCGGGGTCCCCATCTGGAACATACGGGGAAAATTCCCGCCGACGCCTTCAAACTGCTCAGCGTGGCCGGGGCCTATTGGCGGGGGGACGAGAAGAACCCGATGTTGCAGCGCATCTACGGCACGGCCTGGCGCAACAAAAAGGAACTAAAGGCCTATCTGGATATGCTGGAAGAGGCCAAGCAGCGGGATCACCGCAAGCTGGGCCGGGAGCTGGAGCTATTCATCTTTGACGAGGAGGTGGGGCCGGGGCTGCCTCTCTGGCTGCCCAACGGCGCGGTGCTGATCGACGAGCTGGAGAAGCTGGCCAAGGAAGTGGAGACGAAGGCTGGTTATCAGCGGGTGCGCTCGCCCCATCTGACGAAGGAAGACCTCTTCATCCGCAGCGGCCATCTGCCCTACTACGCCGAGAGTATGTATGCGCCGATGGAGTTGGAGGGGGTGAAGTATTACGTCAAGCCGATGAACTGCCCGATGCACCACAAAATCTTCGACTCCAAACTGCGCAGCTACCGGGACCTGCCCATCCGCCTGAGCGAATACGGGACCTGCTACCGCTACGAAAAGAGCGGCGAACTCTTCGGTCTGATGCGGGTGCGCTCGATGCAGATGAACGACGCCCACATCTACTGCTCCGAGGCCCAGTTCGAGCAGGAGTTCCTGGCTGTGGTGGACCTGTACAAACTCTACTTCGACCTCTTTGGGCTGGAACGCTATGTGATGCGGCTGAGTACCCACCACCCCAAAGGGCTGGGCAAAAAGTATGTGGACAACCAGCGCCTTTGGCTAAAGACGGAGGATATGGTGCGCCGGGCGATGACGAATGGCAATGTGCCCTTTGTGGAGGTTGCGGACGAAGCCGCCTTCTATGGCCCAAAGATCGATGTGCAGGTGTGGAGCGCGATTGGCAAGGAGTTTACCCTGGCCACGAATCAGGTGGACTTTGCCGTGCCCGAACGCTTTGACCTGACCTTCGTCAACGCTGAGGGTGAGGCCGAGACGCCCCTCTGCATCCACCGCGCGCCGCTCAGCACCCACGAGCGGATGATCGGCTTTCTGATCGAACACTACGCCGGCGACTTCCCGGTCTGGCTGGCCCCGGAACAGGCACGGGTGATTCCGATTACGGACGTTCACAACGAATACGCCGAGCAGGTGCGCCAGCAGTTGGCCGCCGCCGGTGTGCGGGTCAGCGCTGACCTGGCCTCGGAGCGGATGAACAACAAAATTCGCCAGGCCCAGCTGATGAAAGTGCCCTATATGCTGGTGGTGGGGGATCGGGAGATGGAAGAGGGCACGGTGGCCCTGCGCAAACGGGACGGTTCCCGCCAGAACGGTCTGGCCGTGGCCGAGTTCATCGCCCAGATCGGCCAGGCCATCGCCAGCCGCGCGGCCGGGCTGTAGAAAAGTGAAAGAGCGGGACGCAGATTTTCAGGATTTTTATTGATCTACGCAGATGTACAGGTGAATACCTGATAAAATCAGCGTCGTTTCATTTCAATCATGAAAATCTGCGTCCCGCTTCTTATGGTTGGAAAACTGAAATTTGATTTGACGTCTCTCTCTGGTAGTGCTATACTTTTTAACTGATTGTACAGACAGTCGAAGTCTTCCTCTTGCCGGAAACCAACCACAAATTGTCCGGACCTGAAGGCTATCGACACAAACCACAAGGAGCACGGATATTAGTAAAGATAACACCCGAGTCAACAGAGACATTCGCGCCCGTGAAGTCCGCGTAATCGATGACGCTGGCGAGCAGCTAGGCATTATGCAAACCCGCGATGCCCTGACAATCGCTATGGAGAGAGAGCTGGATTTGGTTGAAGTTGCGCCAAACGCGTCTCCACCGGTTTGTCGGTTGATGGATTATGGCAAGTATCTCTATGAAAAGCAGAAGCGCGAGCGGGAATCCCGCAAGGCGCAGAAGCAGATCGATGTGAAAGAGGTACGGTTGCGGCCAAAAACCGGCGAGCACGACATTCAGGTTGTGCTCACAAAATCGCGCAAGTTTCTGGCCGACGGCAACAAAGTAAAAGTGACCATCCGTTTTCGGGGTCGGGAAATTCTCCATCGGGATGTGGCCCTGACGCTGATGCAGCGGGTTGCCAAAGATTTGGCACCCTCTTCGATTGTCGAATCTCTTCCGGCATTTGAAGGACGGGCTATGTTTATGATGTTGGCCCCCGGCAACAGCGCGTCGGCGGATGAGGAAGAAACGTAAGCCTGGTTTGAAACAGCGCTGACATTTATTTTCTGCGACCCTGCCCAAAAGTGGACAAATACCCGGTCTTCGGGTAAAATTCTATGCTTGAACATAACGGGCATCAGCCCGTTTTGTCTTGTTTGCCTGCCGAACGGAATGAATTGGAGTCCAGACATGCCTAAGATGAAGTCCCACAAAGGGACCCAGAAGCGCCTCCGGTTGACAAAAACCGGCAAAGTGATGCGAATGAAACAGGGCGGCAGCCATCTGCGCCGTCGTAAGCGGCGAACCGATGAGTACAGCCACACAATTTCCAGCACGACCAAGAAGATGGTCAGTCTGATCAAATTGGGCGTGGGCGGCTAAGCATTAGCCCTCGTTTTGCTTGTAATTGTAGTTTTGGTAGTCCGCAATGGTGCTACGCCTGATTTTGGACTGCTGGTTGCGGACTGCTAGGTTTTCTATCGACTAATCAACTACCTAATACGTGAACGGCAACGCAAGAGGCCAGGGGGCAACTCCTGGCCCGCCCTCACGGAAGGAGAATGCAATGCCTCGGTCATCACCGCGGGTGGCTGCTCACAAGCGGCACAAGAAAGTTCTAAAGTTTACCAAAGGGCAGTATGGCTCTCGTTCTACCCTCTTCCGCCGGGCTAACGAGGCGATGATGAAGTCCCTGTTCTATGCGTTTCGCGACCGACGCAACCGCAAACGGGATTTCCGTCGTCTTTGGATCACCCGGATCAATGCGGCGGCCCGGCTCAACGGTCTGACATACAGCAAGCTGATCCACGGCCTGAAACTGGCAAACGTTCAGGTGGATCGCAAAGTGTTAGCTGATATCGCAGCCCGGGATGCCGCCACATTTGGCAAACTGGCCGAGTTGGCCAAATCCCAGCTCAGCCCGGCCTGATTCGGCTGACCCCCTCCTTGACCACATAAGAAGATTCGGCAGGCAACGGCAGGGGCTTCGGTCTCTGCCGTTTCTTTTCGGAAGTCTGGAGTCAGGCGTCCAGAGTCCGGCGTCCAGAGTCCGGCGTCCGGTGTCCGGCGTCGGTGGTGCGTATTTTTAGAAGATTGCCTTACGATTATGTATTCAGGATTTGCGACTCTGAACCCCGGACTTTGGACAGGCTTTTGATGTTAGAGATCACCAGTGCCAACAACCCCCGCCTCAAAATGGCCCGCAAACTTCAGCGACGCCGGGCCCGGGAGCAGAGCGGGCTGTGTCTGCTCGAAGGGGCCCGGCTGATTGCCGATGCCTGGCGGGCCGGCGTGACACTGGAGTCTGTTTTCATCGCCCGCTCCTTTGCGGCAGGATTGGAACAGACAGAGCTATTGGCAGCGTTGGCATTGGGGGGAACACCCCTCTATTTGGTAGAGGAGGCACTGCTGGCCGGGATCAGCGATACCGTAACCCCCCAGGGGATTGTGGCGGTTGCCCCCATACCGCCCGCTATCCCCGAGATAGCAAGCGGGCTGGTGCTGGTATTGGATGGGATAGCTGATCCGGGCAATGCGGGCACGCTTCTGCGCAGTGCTGTCGGGGCGGGCGCAGGGCTGGTCATCTTTGGCCCGGAGGCGGTAGACGCCTACAGTCCCAAAGTGTTGCGGGCCGGGGTGGGGGCACATTTTCGTATTGCCATTGCCACCTGTTCTGCTTGGGCAGAAGTAGAGACACTTTTGGGAAACGAACGTCAACTCTTTGTAGCGGATGCCCGTGGCGCGCTGGGCTACGATGGGGTGGACTGGTCTCTGCCTTCGGCTCTGATCATTGGAAATGAGGCCCACGGCCCCAGCCAGGCAGCGGCAAGCGCGGCCATACCCATCGCCATTCCCATGCAAGGCGGGGTTGAATCGCTCAATGCGGCCGTGGCGGGCAGTGTGATTCTGTTTGAAGCGGCCCGGCAGCGGCTGTTGATTGGGGCTGGTGATGGCACTGCGCTGGGGGTCTGCGACCCAAGCCGGGATTGACAATCCCCGGTTGCATTCGTACACTGGCAGTATACTTCATCTTTCTACTTCATTTTTCTTTGGTAACTGCTCACCCCCACCCAACCTCCCCCACAGCGGGGGAGAAGTCGATCCAGTTCCCTCCCTGGAATGGGGAGGGGTAGGGTGGGGTGGCCGAACAGTCACTTTCTTTGTGGCTCTGTGGCTGCCAATGGGTAGGGAACAACGGGAGGTTGGCCTGTGGCTGGATTCAATATCCTCTGGTACGTGGGGGCGGGTTTTTTGCTGGGCTGGGTACTCTCCACTTTGACTGAGTGGCTCTGGCTGCGAGGGCGGCGGATGGGTGGGGCTGTGCCGGGTGTTGATCCGATGACGGCAGCCCTGGGCAACCGACAGCCCCCAGCCCACCCGCCAGGTGACTATCGCCCTTATATGGCTGCTTCTCCAGCCCTGGCCCAGCCCGGTGCAGCCAGGGGCAATCATCCCGATCCTCTCTCCGACATTCGAGGCATCGGGGATGTGTATGAAAAGCGGCTATACGAAGCCGGTGTGTTTACCTGGCACGAACTGGGCCAGGTGGATGTGGATACCCTGCGGGCTATCACCAAAGCCCTGCCCAGCAGCAACCCGGAGTCGTGGATCGTGCAGGCCCGCCAACTGGCCGCGGAGAGTGGTCGGGTCAATGCCATCTATACAGGCCCCATCCCGGACGATCTGACCCGCATTGAGGGTATCGATCAGGTTTTTGAGCAGGAATTGGTGCAAGCCGGGATTGTCACGTTTGCCCAGTTGGCCCAGACGACTGCGCCAGAGTTGGCGGCTATTATCCCTGCCCACCGGCTGGATGACGCCATTAATTTTGCCGCCTGGATAGGAGAAGCCCGACAACTCCAGGCAAAGGGATAAGCTATGCACCGCCCGCCCTATTTTGACTGGCGGCTGGACCGCTGGAAAATCGGTTTTGCCCTGCTGTTCTGGCTGGTGTTGCTTCTTTTTGCCCCAGGGCAGCCGGGGTCAGTTGATCCCCAGGGCGCATCGCCGTTGGCCCGGCCCGGCCAGCGACCTGTGGTGGGGAGCAGTAGCCGGTCTGCGCCAACGCTTGTGCCCGCTGGGGCAGTTGCGCTGCCAGCCCAGACAGCCCAGGCAGAAGCCGCCAAGACTACTGGAGAGGCAAACCCAGACAGGCAAGCATCCCCGGCAGAGGAGCGCCTGAGCCTGGCCATTCTGGGGGAAGGGCGCGCACCGTTGGGCAACAGTACACCCCTCTTTTATGGCGAAACAGAGGCCGATGGGCTGATGGAAGTTCTGTTGGAGGGTCGGCGCTACGCGGTGGTGGCAGATAGCCGAGGGTATTGGCAGTTTGCCCCAACCAGCCCTCTGCCTGTGGGGATGACTTGGGTGCAGGCCCGACTGGTCACAGTGGATGGAGTGTTGCTTTCCGGGCCGGTGTCGGTGATGGCACTTATCAGTCCTGCTGGTCAGCCGGTAGCCGCGCCGGGGATTTTGACGCCGCTTTCTTCTGCTGAGGCCCAGCAGGACAATACCCCCCTGTTTTCAGGTATCGGCTCAGCCGGGGTGGAGCTACTTTTTTATGGGAAGGGTGCAGATGAGAACGCGCCGCGTTTATTGGGGAAAAGTGTGGTGGGGGATGATGGCGGGTGGCAGTGGCAGATGAGCAGACCCTTGCCGCCGGGTGAAAATCTGCTGTGGGCAGAGACAGCCGGTCCATCGGGCGAGGCGCTGAGCCGCTCCTGGCCCGTGCGCCTGCTGATTGCGGCGGATGCCCAGCCGTCGGTCCCGGCGGAAACGCCTCTCTCCGGTGTGGATGCAACCCGTTGACGGGCTGGCAAAATTTGTCAAGAAGGCGGTGGATGAGATATAGTAGAGAGGAAATATCGCGGGTCCCTAGCTCAATGGCAGAGCAACGGCCTTTTAAGCCGTGGGTTCTGGGTTCGAGTCCCAGGGGGCTCACTCAAAGAAGCAGAAGGCCGGTTCGATATCCATCGAACCGGCCTTCTGCTTCTTTGGGGATCACTCCATTGCTTCACAAACGACACTTTACAGATATGCCTACTATGCGCTATCTTTAGGGTGTCGTTCTTTGCACGATTCCACATTACCCTCTGATTGCGCCGATGAACAGCCGCAGACCCGAAGCAACCACAAATCAATATGGCCGGGGTGTGAGTTGGCATCTGCCTGTGCCCACACCGACCGCGCCCCTTTACGCCAAAAGCCGGGCGTTGATCATCGGCATTAACAGCTATCAGCGCAGGGCAGATCAGCCATTAAGATTTGCCGGTGGCGCTGAATTTCTCGATTTGCGCAACGCTTTGAACGATGCCAGGGCCGTGGCTGCCTTGTTGCGCGATGAGTTCGAATTTGATGAAGTGGTTGAACTCCCTGACGGGGAGGCGACCAGAGCAGCCATCGAGGCGTATCTGAAGGATGATTTGCCACACCGCGCTGGGCAAGAGGACCGGCTGGTCATCTTCTTCGCCGGACACGGACACACCCAAAAAGCCACGCATACTGAGGATGTGGGCCATCTGCTCACCTACGACGCGCAGAACTTCTCCCAGGCCATTTCCATGGACGACCTGCGCAACTGGTTCAGAACGATCCCCGCCAAGCACATTCTCCTCCTGCTCGACTGCTGTTTCAGTGGCAGTGCAGCATTGACCGAGACATTTCCGGCCAAGCGGATTCGGGAAGGAAATGGCTATTTGGAGGCCGCAACAAGCAAAACGTCCTGGCAAATCTTGACAGCGGGCAGAAAAGACGAGGAGATTCCTGACACCGGGCGGGACCCTAATCACTCGGCTTTTACAAGCGTGCTGCTTACTGCCATGCGAGGGGGAGCAGATTTTCACTTCGATGGAGTCATCACAGGAAATGCACTGGGAGAATATGTGCCCAGACACATAATTGATGAGACCGAACGGTACGGGCGTAGTAGACAGGAACCAGTTTATCGACAACTCCTCAATGGCGAGACAGGGAATTTTGTCTTTCTTACCCAGAAACGCCGATTGCGGGATGCGATCGGGCAAGCCCTATTGGCAATTGTGCGTGAATTCGACATCCCACCCCAATCATTAGCCCGATGCTACAAGACAGTCTGTTCGGCATTTGGTCGTGATCCTCTCTTTTCTGACGCCAATCCTGCATTCTCTTTGTCCGAACTGTGGGATATTACAGCACACCCAGACTACCCAAGCCCCATTCTGCACTTTGCCGCCGAACTTGCAGGGCTACATCCCGCCCTTGTACAGCCCTGTGAACTTTGGCGGCAGCAAGCCCTGGCCGAACCTCGCTTGGGACTGCGCTGGCCGGAAACGCCACTTCCTCTGATGGCCCCGGGGGACGATCCCGAAGAAGTACCCTTCCTCACTGTCAGCCTGGACCCGGTGGACCTGTCGCCCGACACCCCGCCAGAGCGCAACATCTACAAAGTCAACTTTTATTATTGGCAGAACCCGCGTCCGCTTGGGGACGAAAAACTCTATTCCCTGCCCGATGCGAAGGCGGAGGTGGACCGGGTGATCCGGGCCATCAGCCACAAATACCCCGCCCAGGGCAGGAAGTTGGCCGTCGAATTCTGTCTGCCTGTGGAGCTGCTTTCCAGTGCTTTGGAAGCGTGGCCGAAGCGCAAGGACCTGATGGGATCGGTCTATATCGGCGATGACCACCCGGTCGTCGTGCGCTCGATTGATGGGCTGAAAAGCGTCAGTCGGCGGCCCTATTGGCAGGAGAAATGGGAGAGCTTCAAGGCGTGTCGTAACGGCCACCCGCCCCAGGTGGCACCGGCTCTCTGCCGCGGCCACGAATACCAGCCGGGCAGCATCTACAGCCACTACCACCAGTCAGCCGTCCACTGCCTGGCCCTGACCGGCACACCATCCACCCAGTTGAATCGCCCCACACCCCTGACTGAATTGCTGGAAGCGGGCATTCCCATTGCCCTTTGGCCTCGTCAGGGCGCTGCGGGACCGCCTGCGGAAGATAACATCCTTCAGGCCCTGCACACCCTCCTGCACGGCGGCACGCTGGAGAGTCTGCCGGTGCGGGTGCAACGTGCGCGCAGCCTGGCCGGAGAAAACGATGTTCCCCGCCATCTGACCCTTCTCTGGGATGACTACGACCGCATCCCGCCCCAATACAGCGCGCTGGAAGAAGAGGCATTTGACGATCTGAATCTGTGACAATTGTTGTGATCGGGCTGATGGCGAAAGAAGCTGGACGCAGATAAACGCTGAAAACGCAGATTTTTTGTAGTGATCAGCGTGATGGTGAAACGCAAAAAAACCGCTATTTCGTAAAGCCGCCTCTGGTATCGCGCGCAAATGGGGCTTTCTTCATTTCACGCTCATCCTGATCACTACAAAAACGCAGATTTTTTCTCTGGATCAGCGTCCATCCGCGTGAATCAGCGTCCCATTTTCTGTTTCAGATTCGTCCTGATCAGCACAATTTGTAGCGAAAGCCGAGGAGAACCTGTGAGCGAAGAGACAACCCCAAGCGCCTGGCCCATCTTTCGAGGCAACCGGGCACCCCACGACGGCATCGCCAACCGCCCGGAGCCACCCCCCTGGCGGCGCTATGAAGGCGCTGTTACCCACGAGGAGACGCTGGATGCGCGGGCGGCGAGCCAGCCAGAGAGAAGTCAAAAACGGGGGCGCACCTTCTATTTTAGGCCGAATGATCCGATTATCCAGCGCATCAACACCGCCCTCTTTCTGCGCCGCCCCCTGCTGGTGACGGGCAAGCCGGGCACGGGCAAATCCTCCCTGGCCCACGCGGTGGCCTATGAACTGAAGCTGGGGCAGGTGCTGGAATGGCCCATCACCTCCCGCTCCACCCTGGCCGAGGCACTCTACCGCTACGACGCTATCGGTCGTCTGCAGGAATCGCAGATGGCCGTGGACAAGGAAGCGGGGGACAAGCAACCGGATGAAAAGACGGATGACGAGAACGGGAGGGATGAGAAAGATGCGCCTGCTGACAGCAATCGCAAGCGGGAAATCGACATCGGTCGCTACATCCGGCTTGGCCCGCTGGGGACTGCCCTGCTGCCTGGAAAGTACCCCCGGGTTCTGCTCATCGACGAGATCGACAAAAGTGACATCGACCTGCCCAACGATCTACTCCACGTCTTTGAGGAGGGGGGCTACGAGATTCCCGAACTGACCCGCTTGCAGGAGCAGACGGCCCCGGTGTATGTGCGCCTGCATGAGAGCAAGCGTACCGCGCCCGTCGAGCGGGGCCGGGTCCAGTGCAGCGAGTTTCCCTTTGTGGTGATGACCAGCAACGGCGAGCGGGAGCTGCCCCCGGCCTTTCTGCGCCGCTGCATTCGTGTCGAGATTCCAGACCCATCCGTAGACGATCTGATGGCGATTATTGCCAACCATTTCGCCGATCTGGATGGCAATACCCGCGCCACGATGGAAGGTTTGGCCGAAGATTTTGCACAACGCATACGATCCGGCGACCTCTTGGCGACGGACCAGCTTCTCAATGCGACCTTCCTCATCGGTCAGGGGATCGCCTGGAATCAGGAGATGGCAGCGACTGTACTGCGACCCCTGAACCAGTTCCGAAGCGAATAGATGCGCGAATTCATCGAATATTTGTTGCCCCCTGGCGGGCACGCAGCCAACCACATAAACGCCGAAGAGATTGCAGATATTCTGTGGCTGGCGGCTCAATTGCCCCCGCCAACAGATGAAGGCGCGCGCCGGAGCGAAGGGCGCAGGACGGACACAGGGCGGGATAGACAGGCACGCGACGCTGGCCCAGAAAGACAGCCCGACGATTCCGGCGCGCAACCCCCGCCACCCCAACCGACTGACGAAAAACGGGCCGATGCCTTTCTGCCCGGCAGCCAGCGGGAAGACGGGACAGGACCGGGCATCGCCAGCCTGCCATTCTCCAGCCCCCGGGTGACCGCCCTGCCCCAACGGCTGGCTCTGGGACGAGCGCTGCGTACGCTGAAACGCACGGCCCCTTCCCCGACCCGCTTTGTCCTGGACGAAGACGCCACCGTCCAGCGCATCGCCGACGAACGCAATTGGCTGCCTGTGATGCGCCCGGCCCGGGAACGCTGGCTGGAACTGGTGCTCCTGGCCGACGAATCGCCGTCGATGACCGTCTGGTATGCGCTGGTGGGGGAGTTGCAGGACCTGCTGGAACAGAGCGGAGCCTTCCGCACAGTGCAGCGCTGGGGCTTCTACGCCGACCCGGAGCAGGCGGCAGCGCTGCGTTTCTACGCGGGCAGCCGCTTCTGGGAGGGGACGGCCCGCTATCGCTCGCCCGCTGAACTCAACGATCCCCGGGGGCGGCGGCTGATTCTGCTGGTCAGCGATTGCGTCTCCGCGGCCTGGCGACAGCCGGGTCTCAATGGGTTTCTGGCGGACTGGAAGGGTACCCCGGCCACGCTGGTGCAGGTGCTCCCCGAACGGCTGTGGGGGCGCACGGGTCTGCGCTTGGGACGGGAAGCAGCCCTGCGCGCCCGCCAGCCCGGCCAGCCCAACGCCGCTCTGCTGGTCCAACCCCGCCGTCGTTTGGACGGCGACCGGCTGCCTCCGGGTTTCCCCCTGCCCGTCGTCACTCTGGAACCGGAAACCCTGGCCCTCTGGTCTCGGGGACTGACGGCCAAAGGCAGCTCTTGGATGCTGGGTGTCCTCTTTCCCCAGCAGATCGCGCCTCCACCGTCTGTGCCTTCTCAGCTACCCAGCCAGAAAGCTGATCCGGTTCCCCAGGGACTTCTCAGTAGGATTCGTGCTCGGATCCAAAGTGTGATGTTTCCGCAGCAGAATGTTGCTCTGCCTACACCGATCCAACCAGCAAGTCAGAAGGCTGCGCCGGATGTCCAGCGACTTCTTGATAACTTTCGCAGGAACGCTTCCGAAGATGCGTTGGCTTTGGCCCGTTATCTCTCTGCTGTGCCCCTCAACCTGCCGGTCATGCGGCTGGTGCAGCAGGTGATGTTCGACGAACCCCGCCAGAGCCATCTGGCCGAAGTGCTGCTCAGCGGGCTGCTCCAACGCAAACCCGACCAGGCCCGGGAGACCCATCCCGACCGGGTGGAGTACGACTTCATCGAAGGCGCGCGGGACCTGTTGCGCCGGGCCGCGGGCGAACGGGAACTGCTCATTGTCCTCTCCCGCACCTCCGCCTTTGTGGACGCCAATACTGGACTACCCGTCGACTTTCCCACGCTGCTGGCTGATCCTGGCCGGGCGGGGTCTTTGCGACTTGATGAAAATAGTTTGGCCTTTGCTACTATCGCGGCTGAAACGCTCAGGCAGATTGGTGGGACGTATACGCTGCTAGTACACCCCGGCGTAAATAGACCAATAGTTCCTGCTCCCCGCTGGCCCATGACCAGCGACAGTTCCCCTCTTGGCAGCACCGGGTTCGTGACCCG
>JAANMX010003238.1_pt1 | contig 14697 bp, 10 predicted proteins | sample 7279681 | NCBI WGS metagenome assembly JAANMX01 (sample SAMN14094542, study PRJNA606508) | bioreactor metagenome | isolation source: A lab-scale SPAN reactor treating ammonium-rich wastewater day 351 | place: Ireland: Galway | collected 2018-01-01
TGAGCATTATCGGTGCGAGCAACTCGAACCTCTGGTACAGAAAATCGAAACTGAGCGTCCACGCAAGATTAGGAAAAAGGTCGCTTGATCATGCACTAGCCCGCTCGTGCGGGGTCAAGGAGGATGGCGCGCCAAGGGGGGCTGTGGAAAGCCCACGGGTGGCGTCCCGTGGGCCAAGTGCCCAGCACTTCCTCCACGGGGCGCCGCCCGTGGGCTTGACCCGACACCGTTGCACCCCATCCTCCTTGACCCGCCCTAGCTCTCAGGAACGATGGAGCCTTCCGGGTTCACCAGCGCCCAGCACAGGGCGGCCGCGAGGTACGCTCCGGCCAGGGCGACGATGGCCATGTCCCAATCGGCGAGTCGTCCGGCGAGCAGTCCGGGGAGCCCCGTCAGCGCGCCGGCGGGCGCGGCGAGCGCCCCCACGGCCGCCGCCGCGGCCCCCGGTGTGACCCAGTCCGGCCGGTCCACGACCAGCAGCGGCACCACCGCCGGGAAGATCATCGCCCCGATGTTGCCCGCCATGTTCATCATGCTGAAGACGGTCGTGACGTGACGGCCCCCCATGTCGATCGTGATCGTGTAGCCGCACGGCCCTGCCAGGGCTGCAAAGAACGCGCTGAAGGTGAACAGCGCGATCACCAGCGCGACGTCGTCCACGACGAGGCTCAGTCCGGTCGTCAGGGCGGCACAGGTCATGCTCCCGATGGCCAGCCCCTGCCGGCTCAGTCTGCGGCTCCCGGTGCGGACGAGGATCCCGTCCGACACGGCCCCGCCGAGGAACCCGCCGACCACCACCCCCCAGAACGGCAGGCTCGTCAGCCAGCCGGCCTGCACGCGGCTCAGGCCGTGGTGTTCCTGCAGGTAGGTGGGGAACCAGGTGGCGAAGAACATGTACGCCGCCGCACGGAAGAACTGCTGGCCGCAGATCCACCACATCGCCGAGCTGGTCAGGATGGCGCCCCACGGCGTCGGCTCCCGCGCGGGGGCAGTGGATTTCGGCTTCGGGGCAGCCCCTTGCCCTTCGATCAGAGACAGCTCGTCGATGTTGACGGCCGGATGTTCCCCCGGCGCGTCGCGAAACCACAGGTAGAACCAGGCCGCCCAGATGATCCCCGGGACGGCGTACAGCGCGAACACCGACTCCCAGGAATACGCCTGAAGCAACTCGGCCGTGAGGATGGCGCCGACCGCGCCGCCGACCGACATGAAGCTGCCGAGGGCGCCACTGGCCAGCCCGCGTCGGGTGACGGGGAACCACTTCGCGATGCTGGCGGTGGAACACGGGAAGACGCCGGCCTGCGCCGCGCCCATGCCGAGGCGTGCCGCCACCAGCCCGAGGAACCCGGTCGCGGCCGCCATCACTCCGGTCAGCACCGACCACAGGAAGGCGAACACCGACAGCGCTCGTCGCGTCCCCCACAGGTGGGCCACCCACCCGCTCGGGAGCTGAAAGAGCGCGTAGGTGAGCACGAAGGCGCTCATGACCTGGCCCATCTGCTCGCGCGTCAGTCCCAGATCGTGGCGGATGGTGAGTTCGGCGACGCCGATGGAGTTGCGCTGGACGTAGGCGATGGTGGCGGCCAGGCAGAGCATGGCCAGCACCTTGTAGCGCACCCAGGTCGGCCGGACAGCCGCGCCGGCGGGAAGGTCGGTCGCAATCGGTGGTGTCATGGTGCGGGATCCTGGGGCGATCGCGTTCCGGGCGATTGTAATCGAGGCGATCCCCTGCGGCACGGGAAAAGGCTGGCGGCGTCGGACCAGCCCAGACGTGTGCGGCTCCGGGTCATGGGGTGGGGCCGTTCGTAAGATGACAGGGAACACTCACAGGCGGCGCTGCCGGCAGCGAGGGGACATGACCGCCGTTCTCGAAGTCACCGACCTGACGAAGCGTTACGGCGCCCTCGTCGCCCTCGACGGCGTCAGCCTGCAGGTCCATGAGGGCGAAATCTTCGGCCTGCTCGGACCCAACGGGGCCGGAAAAACTACCCTCCTGTCGATCGTTTCGTGCCTGCTGCGGCCCACCTCCGGTCAGGTTCGCCTTCTCGGCCGGCCTCTCGGCCCCGGCGCCCGCGACCTCAAACGCCTGATCGGCATCGTACCGCAGGAGCTGGCCATCTACGGCGAACTGACCGCCCGCGAGAACCTGCGCTTCTTCGGCACCCTGTACGGGCTGAAGCACGCCGAACTTGGCCGGCGCGTCGAGGAGGTGCTCGACGCGGTGGGATTGCTGGAGCGAGCGGACGAGCGGGCTGAACAGTTCTCCGGCGGGATGAAGCGGCGTCTGAACCTGGGCGCGGCCCTGGTCCACCGGCCGCGGCTGCTCTTCCTGGACGAGCCGACCACCGGCGTGGACCCACAGTCGCGCAACCACATCTTCGAGGAAGTGCGCTGCCTGAACGGCGACGGGATGACGATCGTCTACACCAGCCACTACATGGAAGAGGTGCAAGCGCTGTGTGCGCGCGTCGGCATCATCGACCGCGGGCGACTCGTGGCGTGCGACACGCTGGCGGAACTGCTGCGCCGGCTGACCGGCCTGGTGCGCTTCCGGGTGCCGCAGGTGAACGCGACGCTCCGCAACCGGCTGAAGCAACTCGCGGGGGTGCAGATGCGAGAGAACGGACGAGCAATTGAGCTGGAGTCCCCGGACGTGAAGGCGACCTTGCTGCGAACCGTCGCGATCCTCAACGAACTCGACGTGCCGCTGACGAGCCTGGAGACGGAGGAGCCGAACCTGGAGCGGGTCTTCCTCCACCTGACGGGCCGGGCACTGCGCGACTGAATCACACGGGGAGCCCGGACGGGCGCGGACGGCGGAGGGCGATGACGATGTGGACGCTGGCGAAGAAAGACCTGCGTGTGCTCCTCCGCGACCCGCGCGCGGGCGTGATCCTGCTGGCGATGCCGTTTATCTTTATCCTGGTCCTCGGCGTGTCGCTGGGCGAGGGGTTCGGCCAGAAGGCGGCGGACAAGCTGAAGGTGTCGATACTCAACCTCGACGAGGGGATCCCGCGCTACTTCGACCGGCCGGCCATGCTCGGCGAGGCATGCGCGCCGCTGGCGGCGGTGCCCGGCGGGGGACCAGAGGGGGCGCCGGACCTACGCCCCCTCGGGGCGCTGGCGCTGGCGCGCGTCAACCAGTCGCGATGGTTCCCACGCGAGAGTTGGTCGCGCGTCGTCCAGCGCGACCTGACCGCCACCGCCGACATCAGCGTCGAACTCATCGGCAGCCGGGCGGAGGCCGAGGATCTGGTCCGGGACGGACGCCGCGCCGCCGTCGTGGTCTTCGGGCCGCGGTTCAGCAAGCGCGCCACGCGCTCCTCGTTCCTCGCTGGCGGGTGGGGCGATGGGCTGCGCGTGGCGGCCGCCTGGCCCGGGGCGTACACCGCCGTCCACCGCGTGGTTGCCGGCCTGCTCGACGAGCGCCAGGACGTGTTGCCGCTGTATCTGCTCGACGGCATCAACCCGTTCCACCGGGATGGTGTCAGGCTCGACCGGCTGGACGTGGAGGTGTTGCAGGATCCGACGCAGAAGACGGCGGCCGGGATCATTTACCAGGTCGCCCAGGGCAGCCTGATGCGGGTCGTCATGCCGTGGATGATCGGCCGGGCGTTCGAGAAGATCGGCGACCCGCAGTTCGTGGACATGCTCGCCCGCCAGGACGTGCCGCTGCAGGTTTTTGGCGCGAAGCTGTCGCTGGGCAAGATCCTCGCGACGATGAAGCGGCAGGAGAAGCAGGCTCTCGGGAGCGGGCTGCAGAACGCCTTGCAGTCGCTGTTCTCGCGCTACAACCTGACCGCCAAGACGTGGCCGGCGTTGACGAGGGCGCCGGACCCGGCGCGCCTGGGCGCGGCCGCAAGCACCTACCAGGAGGAGGGCGCCGGCCTGCTGAAGCGCGGAGCCATCCGCTATCAGGTGCTCGTCCCGTCGTACACCGTGATGTTCGCCTTCTTCCTGGTGCTGACCGTCGGCTGGCTCTTCGTGAGCGAGCGCCGGCAGGGGACGCTGAAACGCCTGCGCGCCGCGCCGGTGACGCGCGGGCAGATCCTGCTGGGCAAGTTGTTGCCGTGCCTGGTCCTGTCGCTCGCCCAGGGATTCTTCCTGCTCGGGGCGGGCCGGCTGGTGTTCGGCATGAGCTGGGGGCCGAACCCGCTGTGGCTGGTGGCGGTGGTGGCGGCGACGTCCCTGGCAGCGATGGGGCTCGCCCTGCTCATCGCGGCAGCCGCGCAGACCGAGACGCAGGTGGCGATTTACGGCACCTTGCTGGTACTCGTGCTGGCCGGCCTGAGCGGCTCCCTCATGGGAGATCGCTCGCTCATGCCCGAGGGGATGCAGCGCATCAGCCGCCTGACGCCGCACGCCTGGGCGCTGGACGCCTACCGCCAACTGCTGACCAGTCCCACGCCCAACCTGGAAATCGTGGCCCAGGCGTGCGCCGTGCTGGCGGCGTTCGGACTCGCGTTTCTGGGGGTGGCGTGGTGGGTGCTGAAGCTGGAGTGACCAGGAGGAAGGAGGGAAAGGTTCTTGTAAAGCCCACGGGCTACGGTCCGTGGGGGGAAGTCCCAGGTACATCACCCACGGACCGCCGCTCGTGAGCTTTATCAGAACTTCGCCTCTTTCCCGAGAGGGGCTGAGATCAGCCGGGGTTTTCCAGTGCCTCGGCCAGCACCTCCAGCGGGTGCAAGGCGCGCCGACCGGCCAGATCGTGGATCTGGTGCCGGCACGAGATCCCCGGCGCGACCACGGTCGCCTCGGCGTCCGCAGCGAGCGCCGGGAGCAGGTCGAGCCGGGCGATGGCCACGCTCAAATCGTAGTGCTCCGCCTCGAACCCGAACGAACCCGCCATCCCGCAGCACCCGGTATCGAGCAGCTTCACCTCCAGGCCGGGCACCAGGCGCAGCGCCTCGGCCGTTCCCTTGACTCCGACCAGTGCCTTCTGATGGCAGTGGCCGTGGACCACGCAGCGCGCCGGGCGCGGCCGCAGCGCCAGCTCGGTCCGGCCGGCGTGGACGGCGCGCGCCAGCCAGCCATCGGCGAGTTCGGCCGCCGCCGCGATGCGGCGCGTGTGCGAGCCGGGGACAAGCTCGGGCCACTCATCCGCCAACGCGAGCAGACAGCTCGGCTCCAGCCCCAGGATCGGGGTGCCGTCGGCGACCCGCGCCGCCAGCGCGGGCGCCTGGCGGCGGATCAGATCGCGGACCTGCGGCAGGAAGCCCTTGCTCAGCTGCGGGCGGCCGCAGCACGTCAGGCCGGCCGCCTCGACCGCGTACCCGGCCGCTTCCAGCACGCGCACCGCCGCTCGCCCGATCTGCGGCTCGTTGAAGGTGGTGAAGCAGTCGTCCAGCAGGATCACGCGGCCCAGCCGTCCGGCACCCGGAGCCGGTCTGTGCCGCGCCAGCCAGCGGCGCAGGTGGTTGAAGTGCAGTCGGGGCAGGCTGCGCCGCCGGTCGATGCCGGCGAGCTTCTCCAGCAGCCAGCGTGTTACCCGCCCTTCCTGCACCCAGTTCGCCAGCGGCGCGACCAATGCTCCGAGACGATTGAGACGATGGATCCCAGCCAGCAGACGATGTCCCAGCGGGCGTGGCCGCTCCTGGTAGTAGGCGTGCAGGAACTCGACCTTGAGCTTCGCCATGTCCACGTTGCTGGGGCACTCGGCCTTGCACCCCTTGCACAGCAGGCACAGATCGAGGACGTCGTGGACCCACCCGCTGTGCGGTCCGCCGAGCGGCTCGCCCTCGGCGAGCGCCAGCCGCAGGACGTTGGCCCGGCCGCGCGTGCTGTCCTGCTCGTCGCGCGTCGCCCGGAACGACGGGCACATCGTCCCGCCCTGCAGTTTGCGGCACACCCCCGAGCCGTTGCACAGCTCGACGGCGCGGACGAATCCCTCCTGGGCGCTGTAGTCGAACAGCACCGCCGGTTCCGCAGGGGCGTACCCGGACCCGTAGCGGAGGTGTTCGGTCATCGGCGGTGCATCCACCACCTTGCCGGGGTTGAGCAGCCCCTGCGGGTCGAACGCCGCCTTGACCTGGCGGAACGCCTGGTAGACCGCGTCACCGAACATCTTGCGATTCCACTCGCTCCGCGCCAGCCCGTCGCCGTGCTCGCCGCTCAGCGCGCCGCCGAAGTCGAGAACGAGATCGGTAATGTCCTCCACGATGGCGCGCATCCGGCTGACGTCGGCGCCGTCCTTGAGGTTGAGGACCGGGCGGATGTGCAGACAACCGACGCTGGCGTGGCCGTAGAACGCGCCGTCGGTGCCGTGGCGGTGCAGCACCTCGCGGAAGCGCGTGGCAAACTCGGGCAGGCGCTCCGGGGCGACGGCCGTGTCCTCGATGAAGGTCGCCGGCTTGCGGTCGCCGGGCAGCCCCAGCAGCAGCGGCACCGCGGCGCTGCGCAGACTCCAGAGCGGGTCGCGCAGGGCGGGGTCGAGAGCGGGCACCAGGGCCGTCACCCCCGGCACCTCACGCAGGCGGTGCGCCAGTCGCTCGACCCGGTGCGCCACCTCGGCCGACTCGTCGCCGCTGAACTCGACCATGAACACCGCCGCCGGCCGGCCCTCGATCGCCGCCATCGTGGTGCGCAGCGACAGGTTGCCGCGAGCCAGGTCGAGCAGCATCTGGTCCATCAACTCGACCGCGCTCGGGCGGAACTCCAGACAGACGGCGAGCGCGTCGAGAGCGGCCCGCATCGACGCGAAGTGCGGGACGAGCAGGCCGCGCGCCGGCGGACGCGGGACGAGGCCCACCTCGGCCTCGGTGACGACCGCCAGCGTTCCCTCGCTGCCGACGACGAGCGGGGCCAGGCTGGCGCGCGGGGCGCGTTCACCGTTGCCCTCCGCCGACCCCGCGTCGCCCTCGCCGAGAAGCTGATCCACCATCACGTCGAGGTTGTAACCGCTCACGCGGCGCAGGATCTGGGGGAAGCGGCGGCGCACCTCGGCGGCCGTCTCTTGCGCGATCTGGCGGATCGTGCGGTAGAGCGAACCCGCGAACGTGCGGGCCGACGCCCGGCGCTCCCACTCGACGAGGGTGAGCGGGCGCAGTTCGGTGCGCGTGCCGTCGGCGAGGATGACGTTCAGCCGGCGGACGTGATCGGCGGTCTTGCCGAAGACGATCGAGCGGGCGCCGGCCGAGTTGTTGCCGATCATCCCGCCGAGGTTCGCCCGGCTCGCGGTGGCGACGTCGGGGCCGAACTGCAGCCCATGCGGCGCCAGACGGCGGTTGAGCTGGTCGAGCACCACCCCGGGTTGGACCCGCGCGGTGCGCCCCGCGGGATCGACGGCGAGAACCTGATTGAGGTACTTCGAGCAATCGATGACAACACCCGGACCAATCGACTGTCCCGAGAGGCTGGTGCCGCCGCCGCGTGCGGTAAGGGGGATCCGCATCTCGGTGGCGATCTGCACGGCTGCGTGCAAATCCTCGACGGTCTTCGGCAGGACGACGCCGAGCGGGCGGATTTGATAGATGCTGGCGTCGGTGCTGTAAAGGTGGCGGGCGGTCGGGTCGAAGCGGATCTCGCCCTGGAGGTTCTGGCGCAGGTGGCGGGCCAGCGCCTGGCGCTTGAACTCGGTAAAATCCGGGTCGCTCATGTGCGGCCGCCAGGCGTGGGTACTCGTCGCCAAGCCGCAAGCGGGCAAACGAGGAAGTTCAGGCCCGAACCCTGGTGGACAGCCCCGCCGCCGCGCGGACTCGGTCCATCGTTTTCTCCGCCTCGGCACGCGCCTTCTTCGCCCCCTCGCGCAGCACGTCCTCGACGTAACCCGGATCCGCCGCCAGCTGCCGCCGGCGCTCCCGGGCCGGACTGAACGCCTCGTCGATCTTCGCCTTGAGCAGTTTCTTCGCCTGGCCGTAGCCGATCTTGCCGCCGCGGTAGTCGGCCGCCAGCGCCTCCTGCTCGGTCGGCGTCGCGAACAGGCTGTACAGCGTGAAGACGTTGCACTGCGTCGGGTCGAGCGGCTGGCCCAGCGGGGTGCTGTCGGTCTTGATGCCCATCACCGTTTTTTCCAGCGGCTTGCCCTCGGCGAAGATCTCGATCGTGTTGCCATACGACTTGCTCATCTTCTGACCGTCCGTCCCCGGCACCTTCGACTCCCTGGTGAGCCGGTAGTTCGGGATCGGAAACACCTCCTCGCCGAACGCGCGGTTGAACTTGCCGGCGATGTCCTGCGTCATCTCCAGGTGCTGGATCTGGTCGTGCCCGACCGGGACGACGTTCGCGCGGACGATGAGGATGTCGGCCGCCATCAGCACCGGGTAGGTGAACAGCCCGACGCTCGGCTCGATCCCCTTGTCGATCTTGTCCTTGTACGAGACAGCGCGCTCCAGCAGCCCCATGTTGGTGACGGTCCCGAGGATCCACGCCAGCTCGGCCACCTCCGGCACGTCGGACTGGCGGAAGAACGCGACCTTGTTCGGGTCCAGGCCCAGCGCCAGGTAGTCGAGGGCGACGTCGCGCGTGTACTCGCGCAGCAGGTCGGCCGGTTTGGCCGGCTTCTTGACGTCCTCGCCGGCCTTCCTGGCCGTCTCGCGGATGGTCGTCAGGGCGTGGTAGTTGGCGATGAAGAAGAAGCACGGCCCCTCGTCCTGCAGCGCGATGTGCTGGCGAACGGCGCCGAAGTAGTTGCCCAGGTGGAGCTTGCCCGATGGCTGCACGCCGCTCAGAATGCGCGGGGGGCCTTTTCGCTCGCTCGGGGTTTCGGTCGTCATGGTCACTCGTCCGTGGGCTGGGTGGCCAGGCTGCTTACAATAACCTCGTCCCGAGGTCTTTCCCTCACTCTACATCTGCCCTGGAAATCGGACAATGGACAACGGACAGCAGCTCACCGACCGGGTGACGCAGGTTATCGTCGAGGCGCTCAAGGAAGCGGCCGGGGCGACCGGCGAACAGCGGTTGTTCCGCAGCGGCAAGCTCCCGGGGCTGCTCCCGGGGCGAACCGGCCTCAACGCGGAGGCGGCCGAGCGGGCGCTGCGCGAGGGTCTCGTGGAGCGCGTCCGCACCGAGACCCGAGGCAAAACGAACATCGAGTGGGTGCGGCTCACCGCGAAAGGGGTTGAGTTCATCCACACCCACGAGTCGCCGGCGCGGGCGCTGGATGAACTGCGCGTCGTACTCCAGGCGACCCAGGAGGGCATGCCCGGCTGGCTGGCGGACCTGCGCCGGCAGGTGGAAGAGATGGCCCGGCGGCTGGAGGACGAGGTGCAGGGGATCGCCCGGCGACTGCAGCACCTCACCGAGCGCGTGGACGAGGCGATGCGGCGAGCCGAGCTTACCGTGCCCCGGCTGACGGAGGAAGCGAGCGTGGCCGTGCCGTGGGGGAAGGACGCGATCGCCTGCCTGGAGCGGCGGCGCGAGGGCGGTCTGCTGAACAGCTGCCCGCTGCCGGAGTTGTTCGAGACGCTGCAGGAGAAGCACCCGGACCTGTCGCTCAAAGCGTTTCAGGACGGGCTGGTGTGGCTGCACGACCGGACGAGCGTGCTGCGCCTGTTGCCGTTCGAGGGGCCGTTTGACGACCTGCCGCGCCCGGAGTTTGCCATCCCCCACGGGGCCAGGGTGTGCTACCACGTCGCGCGCACGTGGTGAACCATGAAATGAGTAAAGCCCACGGGCGGCGGCCCGTGGGCTTTTCAAGAAAGTGCAATCCCGCAGGCTACCGCCGCTTTCTGCGCGTGATGGCCGTGCGCGGCGCCCCGGGCGCCTCCGGAGGTAGGTCGGTTGGCGGGGCCGTCGCCTGGCCCTCCGGCGCCAGCGCCAGGACGGTCGGCTCGGGCTGGTTCGGCGCGAAGCTGCGCCAGACACTCAGCGGGAGCAGGCCAACGAAGATGCAAACGATCTGCGTCACCCAGAAGCCCGCCAGGCCCATCGCCAGCGTGTTGTTGAACCCGTAAGCATGCAGCCCGACGCCGAGCTGGTTGGTGCCGAACCACGACCAGCCCGTGATCATGTTCCCGCCGATCGCCAGCAACGCGATACCGCGCTGCTTCACCATGCCGCCCCAGCGGGCGTGCAGGATCAGGGCGTTCCACAGAACGATCAGCAGGGCGCCGTTCTCCTTCGGATCCCAGCCCCAGAAGCGGCCCCACGAATAGTCCGCCCACAGTCCGCCCAGGACCGTGCCGATGAAGCTGAAGAACATCGCAAAGCACACCGTCCCGTAGATCATCTGATTGAGCGTCCGCAGCACGTCCTTCCTTAGCCAGGGCGTGAACACGCCCAGGCCGATGAACGCGATCCCCAGGAAGCCCGCCACGAACGATGCCGCGTAGCCGATCGTCACCGTCGTGACGTGCGTCGCCAGCCAGAAGTTCGTGTCGAGGACCGCCTGGAGCATCTCCATCGTGTCGCCGTCGGAGCCGAGGTAGTGGGCGACGACGAGGCTCATCGCCCCGGTCGCCCCGGCCAGCGCGTTGCCCAGTCCGTTGCGGTAGATGCGCTCGTAGATCAGGCCGAGGACAACCGACATCCACCCAATGAACACGGCCGACGAGTACAGGTTCGTCACGAACACCATCGGCCGCTGCATGATGTACATGCGAGCGAACAGCGCCCCGGTGTGGACGACCACCGCCACCACCGCCACCCAGAAGGCCGACCGCTGCAGCGTTTGCGGCAGCGCCAGCCAGCCGATACAGGCCAGCAGGAACACGAGCACGTACAGGACCGAGCAGACGTAGAACGGCGCGAAGTTGTTGAAGAACGTCTCGAAGCTCGCCCGGGCGGTGTTGTCCGGCATCTGCTTCTCGATCTCCGCCCGGTACGTCGCCAGCTCGCGGTTGAACGTCTTGACGTCCTTCTCGGCGTAGGCCATCAGGATCTTGGCGAGCGCCCGGGCGGCCGGGTTGTCGCGCTGCTCAACCTGGGCCTCGACGAACGCCTGTCCGAGCGTCTTCCAGTCCCCGCCCGGCGACGCTGGCGGGACCGGGTGCGGCGACGCCCACTTGGCGATGTTCGAGTACAGCTCGAGGTGCTGCGCCAGCTGGAGGATCTTGGCGTCGAACAGCGAGTGCTTCTTGGCGTCCTTCCTGGACGCGCGCTCGGCGTGCTGGGTGAGCGGGCCGAGCTTGTCCGCGAACTCGCTGACGGCGTAGCGGAACGACCCCGGGCGCTCCTTCAGGTCGAGCAGCTGCAGGACGTCCAGGTTCTCGATACGGAACACCTTCAGCTCCTGGGCGTCCGACGCCCGGTCGCTGAACAGGCGCGGGTTGCTCGTCATCACTTCCAGAGCCCACTTGATGGCCGGCTGGCGGTCGCCGTTCCGGTCGGCGTAGGTCTGGCGCCCGCTGATCGTCATCAAGGTGGTGCGCGCCATCGTGTCGAACGGCTTCACCCGACCGCGATCCACGACCGGCAGCCGGCCGAACTCCTGCAGATTCATCTCGCCGTCGCGGTCGCCGCGCGGCACGGCGGCAAAGACGATGCACAACCCGGCGAGGCCCGCAGCGACCCACGGAACGTAGGTGGACAGGTTATTCTTCATGGCGCGGCCCTCCGGCGCAGGAACCCGACCAGGTGCAGCCCAAAGTGAAGCAACATGCCCACCGCGACCATCGCGCACGAGATGTACGGCATCAGCCAGCCCGGATTGCGGACCACCTGGAGGATGGTCCCGCGATCGCCCGGCAGGAACCCGCTCTGGTAGAACGTCTCGCCCGCGTAGTGCAACGGGTGGTTCATCCAGATCTTCACCTGCCGGTCCTCGCCCTCCTTCGCGTCGGTCAGGCGGACCAGGCTGGAGAAGTTTTTGGCGACGTTGACGCCCTGGAACTTGTCGTGGCGGAATTCGAGCAGCTGGAGGTTGAAATCGCGGTAGGTGCGCTTCGAGCGCAGGTAGAGGTGATACTCCGTCCCGTCCACCTCCACCTTCTGCGGCAGGTCGGGCAGCTGGCGGCGCGTGAAGTTCGTGTAGAACCACTGCGAGACAAGGTACGTGTCGATCTTCTCCGCCGTGCCCTTCTTGTAGAGCGTGACGTAGGCCGACGCCACGTCCATGCCCTGGTCGGTGTCCGTCCCGCTCACCTCCGGCCGCTCCTGCACGACCCAGTGTTTCCCGTCGCCCGCCGTCGCCCGGTTCTTCACCCCGGCCTCGGGCTTCGTGGGAACGGTCGAGTTCACCATGTACTTCTCGACCACGAGGTCGAACGGAAGCAATCGGTGGGCGATCTTGCCCCCGGCCTGGACGAGCGCTTGCGGGATGACCACCACGTCATCGGTCTTCGGATCGGCGCGGTTGATGATGGCCAGCTCGATTCTGTGGTTGTGGTCGATGAAGCTGGCCGTCTCGCCTTCCACCAGGGTCATGGTGCCCTCGACGGCGTACAGCCCGGTGACCAGCTCGCTGAGCATCATCACGACGAGCCCGCTGTGGATCAGGAAGATACCGGACCGCTTCCAGGTCATCTTGAAGCGGATCAGGTGAGCGGCCAGCAGGTTCGCCAGCAGCAGCCCGCCCAGGAGCCACCCGCCCGGGTACGGGAACGCGCCCGAGATGATCAGCCCTTCATCGATGCTGACCGGGGAGAACACCTGGGCAAAGCGGACGAACACCTGGAAGGGGATCCAGACGATGGTAGGCGAGCGGAAATACTGGTGGATGACGGTCAGGTTGCCAGACTCGGCCTGGGCCAGGGTGCCGGCGAAGACCAGGAACAGCGACAGCGCGAACAGCACCACTGTCAGGCGCAGCGACGCGATCGGGGTGAGGATGCGCTTGACGTGGTCCCAGGCGGTGCGTGGTTTCTTCTGGATCTGCGGCGCGGCGGCCGGCCCACCCTCGGGGGGCTTCACCTCGGGTGCCAGCGCGGGGGAGGTCGGGTTGGTCGTTATCTGGCTCACGGCTGCCCTTTCTACTCCTCGAACCGCACGGAACGCAGGAACGCCTCGAAGGCCGCCCGCTGGGTGGTGACCGTCTCGGCGGGGCCGGTCATCTTGAAGAACCAGGTGGTGCCCTGACGCGGGGCGACGGCGGCCAGGATGGCGAGGCGCCGGCCGCCCTTCTCGGGTCCGACCACCTCGACGACATGGGCCTTCGCCCCACTCACCTCGAGTTCGCGCGCGTCCTTGTTAATCTGCTCGGCACTGACTTCCTGCAGCCCGACCTGCTCGCGCCACCGATTCACGTTGCTGACCAGGCCGCCCGCCGCCCCGCCCAGGGGAGTGACGGTAACGTCCGCGGGCCGCGCCCGCTCGCCCGCCTCGAAGGTGACGACGCTGAGCCCCTTCCGCGGGGCGGGCCGCCAGCCGTCGGGCATCCTGTACGTCAGGGGCGCCTTCGGTCCATCGGCGACAGGCCCCGGCCTCGGTAGTTCACCGCCGCCGGCGAACGGCGGGCGCCCGCCGCCGGCCCGTCCCCCCGGCCCGACCATGTCCACCACGGTCGCGGTCGCAGCGCCTACCTTCATCTCCTCGGCGAGCGCGCCGAGATCTTCCTCGGCAACCGGCTGCAGCCCGAGCTGGCCGCGCCACCGATTCACGTTGGCGAGCACGGACGCCGCCGCCCCCTCCTTGCCGAGCGCGAAGACGGTCAGTTCCAGCGGCCCTTCCTGCGGATCCTTCGTGGGCAGGTGGAACGTGGCGTAGCGCTTGAACTCGCCCTGCTTCGGCTGATCCTTCACCTCCTCCCAGCCCTGCGGCACCGCCTGCCATTTCAGCGGCCGGTCAGCCTTGTCGTCGAAGCGAAGGGAGGCGAGGAAGGTGCGGAAGGCAGTCCTGTGCTCGCCGATGGCGGCTTCGGGACCCTGCACCTTGACGAACCAGGTGCGCTCCCCGTGCGGGATGATGGCGGCGAGCATGCGCGAACGCGGCGGGCGCGGCACCTTGTAGTGCGCGATCTCCTCAGGGTCGTTCTGGCAGCCGACGAGCGCGGCGCTCATCAGGCCGCACGCGATCATCAGGCTCCATCGCTTGCTGCTCACTCCGGTTCCTGCCGTGCTGGTGTGAAGGGGGAGGTTAAGGGTCCGCGCGGGCGGTGTGGCAGTATCTCTCTGGTTATTCTCCCGGGGCCATCTGTGGGTGTCAAGGCCGCGGACGGGCGGACTCGCCTCCTCGTTCGGCGGGAATGCACGTCGGCCTAGCGGGCTGCCTGGTCCGGGCCTTTTGGGGGAGACGCCCGGTCGGTAAAGTCGAAGGTCGGGTCCGGCGGCAGGTCGTGGTCGCGTTCGCGGCGGGGGCGGCGCCACGGCGGCGGCTCGGCATGCGCCTGGCGCTGGCGCCGCGCCGCCCGGTAGGCGTACCAGCGCACGAGGTTGTAGGCGACGAAGCACAGGGCGAGCAGGCCGATGGGCATCCCGCTGCCGCCGATGCGGAACGCCTGCGACTCGGGATAGAGCCACGCCCCGACCAGCCCCGCAACGCCGAGGATCAGCCAGAGAAGTGCAAAGATCAGGTTCACCAGAGCCCTCGCGCATAGAGGGTGGGAAAGGCGGCTCGCCTGCACTCATTGTCGGAGCGCCGGCACAACCTTGCAACCCACCTTTATCGGGGCGTCGGTGCAAGTTCGAGGAGGATGGTGTGCAGGGGCTGCGGCAAGCCCACAGGTGGCGTCCCGTGGGTCAAGTCGCCAGCACTTCCCCCACGGGACGCCACCGTGGGCTTTGGCTCCTCCACTCCCCAATCCGCAGCCGCTGGCGTCTCGTCTAAACATCAGGTAAGATAGGCTTCTCCTCCCTGAGCGGTCTTATCAAGAAAGGATCACGCGAT
>JAANMX010003245.1_pt1 | contig 14672 bp, 12 predicted proteins | sample 7279681 | NCBI WGS metagenome assembly JAANMX01 (sample SAMN14094542, study PRJNA606508) | bioreactor metagenome | isolation source: A lab-scale SPAN reactor treating ammonium-rich wastewater day 351 | place: Ireland: Galway | collected 2018-01-01
ACTGCTCACCCCCACCCAACCTCCCCCACTGTGGGGGAGGAGTCGATCCACTTCCCTCCCTGGAATGGGGAGGGGTAGGCTGGGGTGGCTGAACAGTTACGATTTTATCAGCGCAGATCAGTTGTTTCAGCGCAAATCTGCGTCCGCTTTTCATCTGATAGCACAAGCTGAAAATAGATTGTATGCAATTGCGTCGGTAAAGATAACGAAGAAAGCGGACTGCCCACACGAAAAAACTGGGGGTTCTCTTGCGTTGTAGAGGTTCGTTGTAGTTGCGAGAACGCCATTGGGTGTAAGTATAGTAGAATTGGTACGAAAAGGCAACCTCTATTTTTCAGCTTGAGCGTCTCCCCATTTGCGGGGTAACTGCTCACCCCCTCCCAACCTCCCCCACTGTGGGGGAGGAGTCGATTCAGTTCCCTCCCTGGAATGGGGAGGGGTAGGCTGGGATGGCTGAACAGTTACCTTCCGGGACAGATTTTTCACTTTATGGTTATTGTAAACGGAGACAACCGATGATCTATCTTTGGCTGGCCGTACTTTTTTTGCTGATTGGCGGCGCGCTGCTCCTGCGGCAGGGGCGCGCCAGGTGGCAAGAAACCGGGCTGCCGGATGGCGAAGTAGTCTATAGCGACACGGGTCAGTGGGAAAAGCAGGAGCAGCCTCTTATTAGCCGCCGTTATGGGATTGTCGGACGGCCTGACTATCTGGTGCGGATAGTCGAGAATGGCCAGACCCACTCCATTCCCGTGGAGGTGAAAAGCCACCGCCGCCCAGCCGAACCCTACGCCAGCCACATTCTGCAACTGGCAACCTATTGCCTGCTGGTAGAAGATGTGCTGAAAGCCCGCCCACCCTACGGTTTTATCCGCTATGCCGATGCTACCCTGCGCATTGCCTACAGCGACGAATTGCGCGTCCAGGTTCTGGAAGCAGCCGAGGGGATTCGCTCGGCGCGGGGTGCGCCCGATGTGAAGCGGGATCACCGGGAGGCAACCCGCTGCCGCAATTGTGGTTATCGCCGGGCCTGTGGTGGGGAGGCCCTGCCCTGAAAATAGCCATCCGTACGTCGGACTGTTAGTCCGACCAGTGACGTTGCAGGCCAGTCGGACTGACAGTCCGACCTACCTTTTCGTCGTTCCTGTCAATGCACGGTCCAGCCCCCGTCAATCGTCACCCCCGCGCCGGTGACAAAGCTGGCCGCATCGCTGGCCAGAAAGACGGCCAACCCGCCGATTTCCTCCAGATTGCCCCAACGCCCCAGAGGGATTTTGGCGATGAACTCTTTGTACTTCTCCGGATCGTTCATCAGGGGCAGATTCATTTCCGTGGCAAAGGGACCGGGCAGCATTGTGTTAACGGTTATGCCAAAGGGGGCCCATTCCAGGGCCAGGGCCCGGGACATCTGCAAGACCGCGCCTTTGCTGCTGGTATAGGGGGTGCGGTCGGCCAGGGCGATCACCGAAAGGGTGGAGCCGATATTGATCACCCGGCCATACTTCTGGGCTTTCAGGTGTTTGGCGGCGGCCCGGCAGATATTCCAGACGCCCACAACATTTGTATCCAGCACCTGGCGGAATTCTTCGGGGGTCAGTTCCTCAATCGGGCCGCGGATGTTGATGCCCGCGTTGTTGACCAGAATGTGCAGCCCGCCCAGGTCACGGATCACCTGTTGCACCAGGGCCATCGTCTCGGCGCTGCTGCTCACATCACAGCTATAGCCACGCACAGCGCGACCGGTGGCCTGGGCAATCTCCGCAGCGGCCGCGTCGGCCCGGTGCTGATCCCGGCTGGTGAGGGCGACATCTGCGCCAGCCTCGGCCAGGGCCAGGGCCATCTGCTGTCCCAGTCCCCGGTTGCCACCGGTGACGAGTGCTACACGGCCTGTCAGGTTGAATTTGTCGAGAATGGGCATGGGATATCCTTTCGGGATGGGGAGAGGAGCTTGGGGATCAGGAGCGGGCCAAAGGCGCACGCAGTGGGTGCGGTCATCCTCGGCCACGCGGACCCGGTGGTGGACGCTGCGGTCAAACATCAGATCGACCGGGGCAGTATTTACACCCGCAACAGCCCCCTGGAGATCGAACTGGCCGAAGATATCGAACAGACCGTCGCAGCCGCCGTCGGCGCGTTGCAGATGATCCGTCGGGGGCTGGAGAACGACGAACTGGACGCGCTGCTCCTGTGTGATCTGACAGAAGAGCCGTTCTGCCGTCTGGTGCGCTAGTATCCTGTCCGCCTACCCCACCGCCCCACGGCGCAGCCTCAATCTTTCCAGAGGCAAAGCCCGCAGCACAATCGCCATATCTTCCCCGCCAAAGCCGCCGGCCAGACCGTAGAGCAGCAGATAGACCAGCCAGCCCAGGCCGACCGCCAGCCACAAGGAAAGACCCGTGGCCGCCACCGCGTAGATGATGACGGCCATTGCCCCGGTTGCCATTACAGGCCGCCAGAGCAATTCCAGCCACGCTACCTGCCCCACGTGGCGGCGCACACTCCAGTAGAAGGGGACAAAGAGGCATAGCTCGGAAAGAATCGTCACCACTGCCGCGCCGATATAATCAAAGGAGGGTATCACCAGCAGATTGCCGACGATATTGAAAGCCACCCCCAGCATAAAGGCCCGGGTCAGATAGCGCTGCTGGTTGACCGCAATCAGCACATACTGGGTCACACTGTTGACAAAGCCGATGGGGATGGACCAGATGATTACCTGTAGCGCCAGGGCAGAGCCGCCCCGGTAGCTGATCTCCCGGCCCAGGAGATTCACCGTATCGGGCACATGCAGGAATTCGGCACCGCCCAGCAGATAGATAAGCGGTTCGGCCAGGGCGGTGATTGTCAGCGCGACGGGCAGGCTGATCAGCAGAAGCAGGCGCAGGCTCAGGGTATAGGAACGCAGCAATCCATCCCCTTCCCGCCGGGCAAAACGGCTCAACAGTGGGAAGATGGCAAAGGTAAAGGTGCTGGGGATGATATTCAGCCCGTCCAGATATTTGAGCGACGCGCTGTAGATACCCACGCTGAAAGCCCCGGCCAGGGGGCGCAAAATCCAGAGATCGATGCGCCAGAAGATTGTCGCCAACAGATGGTTGATCATCAGCGGGCCGCTCTCCCGGAACATCCACTTTTGCAGGGGCCAGTCCCAGGACCAGACCGGATGGAAGAGAACCCGACGGGTGAGAAAAGCCAGCCACAGGAGTTGAATCAGATTCATTACCAGACTGACCCCGGCCAATCCAACAAACCCCCAGCCCCCAAAAAGCACCAGCGCGCCAAAAGCTACTTTCATCATAGCCATTGCGCTGCTTAGCCCGGCGGGATACTCCATCTTTTCAAAAGCATAAAAGAGGCTGCTAAAGGCGTCCGACCAGTTTGCCAGAAGCATCGCCCCGCCAAAGATGGCGATGGCCTGGATCTCTTCCGGGCCGATGCTGTTTGTGTACCAGTATCCACCGGTGACCAGCGCCAGCACCGGCATACTGATCAGCCAGAGAAGGGTGCGCAGGGCCAGGACATTCGTCAGATAGCGGCTGGCCTGCCCCTTCTCCGCGGCCACATCCCGGGTGAGCAGTGTGCCCAGGCCATAGCGGCTCAGAATCTCGAAAAATCCATAGACCGCCACCACAAAAGCATACTTGCCCGTGCCTTCCGGCCCCAGCAGACGCACATAGAGCATCGCAAAGGCAAAGTCGATAGCTTTGTTGGTCAGGCTCAGCCCCATCGGGACCAGTGTATTCTTGGCAACCGTATGCACTGCGTTCTCTTCGTCGGTTGGCTCGTAATAGCGCCCCCACAGCCACCAGAGCAGCAGCAGCAGACCGGTCATCCCCGCCAGAAAAGAGACGTACAGCCCCAGTTTGAAGCTCATCGGGCTATAGACGAAACGCACAGTCCATTGACCTTCGGCTGGCAGATAGACAGCGCGCAGGCTGCCATTCGCCCGATAGACCTTCAGTTCACTCTCATTGCTCTCGTCCCCGCCAAAGGGACGCAGAAATGCCTTCCAGCCCGGCAGATGGGCATCGGTCAGGACCAGCCAGCCCCGGTCGCTCAGATTCACATCCACAAAGAGGCTGTTGGCTGTGTAGCGGCTGATGTGGGCTTCGGCCAACTGAGGAGAGGAGGGAATCAGCGCGTTCGGCTCTGGCGGCGTCTCCTCGATAAAGACAAAGCGGCGCAGGTCCGTCTCCAGCAGGGGCTGGGCGTCGGCTGGGGTCACCAGCGCCTGCTCTACGAAGAAGGCCCGGGGAAAGGCTTCGCTGTTCTCGTAGACGCGCACGGAGTTCTGCTCCTCCCCCGACGCGGGGGAGGCTGGGTGGGGGAAGATTTCTGTCCACCCGGCCACATCGGGTATGGCCTGCTCGGCCAGCACATATTTCACACCCAGCAGGTCCAGCAGAGGATTGTTCAGCCCAAAGGGAGATGGCCCAGTGGCGTAGAGGGGAGCAATGCGGTTGTAAAGCAGTTCCCCGCTCTGATCCGCGATGCGATTCATCAGACCCACATACTGCTTGGGGATGATCGAGTCGTAGCCCCGGATATCCTGCCAGCCGTAGTACATCCCCACATTAGCGTTGAAGGTCTTGACACCCGGAATGTCGAAGGTAGTAAAGCGCCAGGGCGCGTACTGGGTATTGGGTTGTCCGTCACCGGTCATCAATCCCTCGCGCTGGTTGATGAATTCGACAACGGGTGGGATGTTGCGCAGGGGTGACAGAGCCGGGTCGGTGGCGGGATTGAACCCCCCGTGGGCGGCGAAGAGATCGAAGAAGACAATGGCGACGGCGATCAGGCCGAGAAGGGTTGTACGCTGGGTGCTGTGTCTCGTATCCGTGCCAGGGCGCTCGCTGGAATCCGCTACACGCAATACATACTGGACGAATAGACCACTGAGCAGGGCAAACAGACCGAACGCGGCCAGCCCCACACTCTGATACCCCCAGAACATCCGGCCATCGGCAAAGGCCATCTGGGCCAGATCGCTGCTCTCCACAATGCGCTGGCCCAGGGCAATGAACGGCCCGGGAAAGAAACGGCTGGCGACGACTGCCCCCAGCACCCCTATCCCGGCCAAAAGAATAAGACGGGCCGCTGCCAGGAGCAGCCACCGGAAGTCGATCCGCAGGCGTCCGAACCCCGATCCCCAATCCCTAATCCCCTGCCGCAGCAGATGCTCCAGCCCAATTCCGCCCAACACGGCCATTGCCACAGAAAAGGGGAAGACCCAGCGAAAAGGGCTATGTAGCTGTTTCCAGCCGGGCAACCCATAAAAGAGCAGGGCGTAGAGGGGTGTGCCAAAAGCAAAGAGCAGGGAGATCAGCGCCAGACCAGCAAAGAGAAGGGTAGGGATTGTGAGTTGGGGATTGGGGGTTGGGGATTGGGGAGAAACGGGTTCGTCGTGAACAGACGTCCCGTGTCCGGCGTCCGGCGTCTGCCCTGCCCCTTGCCATCTGCCAACTGCAACTACCAGCGCCACCCCAGCCAGCAGCCAGGTGAGGAGTCCCACGTAGCTGCCGCCCTCGACATAATTCTTCACCCCCCAAAAAATTGTGTTGGACGATTCGCCCAGGGCATTGACTGTACTGGGCACCCACTGCATCTCCCACAGATCAAACCAGGCGTGATGGCTGGGGCTGCCAAAAAAGTTGGGAAGGGCAAAAGTGAGAATCTGCCGGCTGGGCCAGGCCCAGCCGATAATCTGCTCATAGGAGGCAGAGCCTTCCCGGAAGTTCAGGGTCACCAGATCGAATAGGGGCAGTAGCTGAACGCCGCCCAGCGCCACACCGAGGAAGGCGAGGATCAGCAGCCAGCCGGAGAGCTTCCAGATGCGGACGAGAGAATTGAGAATTCGGAAACGGAACTCCGCAAAACGTGAAACCCGCCCAGTGCGCGCTCCTGGGCTGCCTGATCCTGTGCGGGGGAATTCCGCCCCTCTCTCTGGGGAAATCTTCTTCCAGGCGACGAACAGGCGAATGGCAGTGTACATGCCAGCCACCAGCAGGGAATAATAGATAAACTCGGGGTGACCGGCAAGGGCAGTCATCCCCATTGCCCCCGCGCCCAGCATCACATACGGGATGGGCCGAAAGCTGCGTGTCCCCTTCTCTTCCTGTTTGCGGATGATAAATTCGATGATGGCGAGCAGCAAAGGCAGCCAGGCCGCGGCGGCCAGCACCATTGTAAAAACGACGCTGACAACCAGAAAGCCGCTGAATTGAAAGACCACCCCGCCGTAGAGCGCTGCCACCGGTCGCAGACCCAGCACCCGCCCCAGGGCATACAGATTCAGACCGGCGATGGCAAGTTGCAGCGCGGTGAACCAGCCATAGGCCGCATCCAGCGGCAGAATGTAGAACAGAATACTCAGGGGGTAGAGTGCGCTGGACTGACCCGCGGCCAAAAAGGGGATACCTGTAAAAATCTGGGGATTCCAAAGGGGAATTTCTCCGCCAGCCAGGGCGTTGTGGATGTGCAGCTTCCACACTGCATTTTCCAGCACCAGATCGCTGAGCAGACTATTGTGGGGGATCAGCCCGGGCTGAAGAGATTTCCAGGGTTCAAAGGTGTAGAGATTGTCGTAGGGGAGAAGGGTTTTGCCTGTAAAAAGTACTGGCCCAAACCAGAGCAGGGGCAAAACAATTAAAGCCAGCAGCGCGAGAATATCGCCGCGATTTCGTCGAAGAAAGTTCATAGGTCGTTTCGTCAGGAAAGATGCCGGGATGTGGGGGTGCTGGACAGCTTTTCCATCATCCCCTCATCCCATCATCGGTTAGTCTGCCCACAGCAACCGGCTGCTCATTCGTCGTCCCGGCCCGGGCCCGTCTTCTGTGCCGCCACGCCAGCTCCCACACCCGCCAGGCCGATTCCAACTTGACCGGAATGTCCATTTTGCTTTGACCGATACGCCGATCTTCAAAATGGATAGGCACTTCGATAATCTTGAAGCGCAGCCGTTCGCACAGATAAGCCATCTCTACCTGAAAAATATAGCCGTTGCTGCGAATGCTGCTCAGGCCGATCTCCTGGAGCGCCGGGCCACGCCAGAGCTTGAAACCGGCTGTCATATCCCGCACACGAATGCCCAGAAGAGTGCGGCTGTAGAGGTTGGCCCACCAGCTCAGAAAGCGCCGCCACCAGCTCCAGCCCTCATCCAATGAGCCGCCCGGCACATACCGGCTGCCAATCACCACATCCGCACGGGTGGAGAGAATAACACCCAGCATTGCAGGAATATAGCCGGGGGAATGGGAAAAGTCCGCATCCATCTGCATCACAAACTCTGCGCCTTCGGCCAGAGCTTGGGACATCCCCGCCACATAGGCCGTGCCCAGACCGCCCTTGCCTTTGCGATGCAAAACGCCCATACGCTGCTTGCCGTTCCGATTGAAGCTGGCGGCCAATTCATCAGCAATCTGGCCTGTGCCATCAGGGGAGTTGTCGTCCACAATCAGCAGGCGCAGACCGGAAAGCCCCAACCCCAAAATCGCCTCGCTGATGCCCGCCAGATTCTCCGCCTCGTTATAAGTCGGAATTACCACAGTCACGGGCGTCTGTCGCCACTCGCTGGGAAGCCGGATCGGTTGGTTGATCAGATGTTGCATAGAGCATCTCAAACGGTTGATTGACCCATAGTACAAGCGAACAATTGTAGCACGCACAGGGCCGAAGACCCAACTGGCGGGCTATTTCCACCAGCAGAGCAAGTCAACCACAAGGAGGTCGACTTGCTCTCATTCTGTTGTTAATGTCCTACCTCAATATACAAGACACAAAGACACAAAGCGTAGGAAAAACTTTGTGTCTTCGTGGCTTTGTGGTTTGGGTCATGACTTAGGCTTCCACCACCAGCATTTTGCCCCGGTTGCCCAACTCCTTGCCGTCCACCGCGCGGCGCATCCGCTCCATCTGCTGCATATCCACCGGAGCGAACAGGTGGGGCAAGTAGGCCCGCTTTTCCACGCCCACGCCGTGCTCGCCGGTGATGGAGCCGCCCAGCGCGATACACAATTCGAGGATTTCCCCGGCCAACTCTTCGGCCTTTTCCAGCGCTCCTTCCTCCCGTCCATCAAAGAGAATCAGCGGGTGCAGATTGCCGTCCCCGGCGTGGAAAACATTCGCCACCTCAATACTGTACTTACGGCTCAGCGCGCCGATTGCGGCCAGGGCTTCGCCCAATTTGCTGCGGGGCACAACCCCGTCCTGCACAATATAATCCGGGGCCAGCCGTCCCACCGCGGAAAAGGCGGACTTGCGCCCCTTCCAGATGCGCGCCCGTTCATCTGCGTTCTGGGCAATGCGTACTTCGGTTGCGCCGGTTCCATCCATCACTTGCAGCAGGTGGGCAAACTCGGCCTCCACCGCCACGCTCTCCCCCTCCAGCTCCACAATCACCAGCGCGGCTGCGTCGGGATAGCCCGCTTTGGCCCCTACCTCCGCGGCTTTGATGGCGAGTTTGTCCATAATTTCCATGGCGCCGGGCAATAGCCCTGACGCCACCACCGCCGAGACCGCATCCCCCGCGGCTTGCAGGCTGTCGTAGGCGGCCAGGACTGTGCGGTATAACTGGGGAATGGGCAGCAGACGCAGGGTAATCTCGACGGCTATGCCGAACAACCCTTCGCTGCCCACAAAAAAGCCGCCCACATCCGGGCCAACCCCTTCCAGACTTTCGCCGCCCATCTCCACCACTTCCCCGTCGGGCAGCACAACCGTCATGCCCAGGACGTGATTGCTGGTCATCCCATATTTCAGACAGTGGGCGCCGCCGGAGTTGAAGGCCACATTGCCCCCAATTGTGCAGATGGCCTGGCTGGACGGGTCCGGCGCGTAGTAGAGGCCGAAGGGCGCGGCGGCCTGGGAGACGGCCAGATTGATCACCCCCGGCTCGACCACCGCGATGCGTTCGTCCGGGTCCAGGCGCAGGATTCTGTTCATCCGGTTGAGTGCGATGACAATGCCGTCTTCCACAGGCAGAGAGCCGCCGGAGAGGCTGGTGCCGCTGCCCCGGGCCACAAAGGGCACGCCGTGCTGGTGGCAAAGACGCACTGCGGCGATCACCTCCTCCCGGTTGTGGGGGATGACCACACCGGCGGCCCGGGCCTTAAAGGCGGTCAGCGCGTCGGATTCGTAGGCTTTCAGTTGCGCGGCCTGAGTGAGCAGACGGTCGGGGGGGAAGATGTGGGAGAGGTCGGAAAGTAAAGGGTGCATAGGGCCAGTCCTGTCGTCTGGATTGAGGATGGGATGATGGGATGATGGACTGCCATCATCCCATCATCCCACCCTCTTTTTTCGCGTTCGTCACCTGCACAATTTGCGCGATAATCGCCACCGCGATCTCCTCCGGCCTGCGCCCGCCCAGGTCGAGACCGATGGGGGCGTGGATGCGGGTGAGCTGGGCGTCCGTCGCGCCGGCTTCCTTTAGCGCGGCCACCCGGCTGGCGTGGGTGCGTCTCGATCCCAGGGCACCGATGTAGCACACCGGGCTGCCCAGGGCGACGAGGAGGGCCGGGTTGTCCAGCTTTTCGTCGTGGGTCAGGGTGACGAGACAGGTGGATTCGTTCAGGTTGAGATCGGCCAGAATGTCGGCGGGCCAGCCGATGAGCAGGCGGTCGGCGTGGGCAAAACGTTCGGGCGTGGCAAAGGCCCGGCGAGCGTCCACCACAAGCGTGCGAAAGCCCAGCGCGGCGGCAAAGGTCACCAGCGGGATGGCGATATGCACCCCACCGACAATCACCAGTTGGGGCGGCGGCGGGTACACATCCACAAAGACGTCCCATTCGTTTTCCCCCTGGCGAAAGCGAAAACGCTCGGACTGCTGACGGGCCAGCGCCGCCGCTGCCACCCGCCGCGTCTCCCCATCCAGCGCCACATCGCCCAGCGTACCCCTGTCTCGCTCCGGCCAGACCAGCATTTTGGCGCCCCTGCCCGGCCCGGCCAGGAGTGTCGCCAACGCCACCAGCCGTTCGGCCTGGATTTCTTCTATCAGCAGCCCGTGGAGCGATGGCGGCATTTCGGCTTACTCCACATTTTCGTGCAGCCAATATTGCGCGCCAGGGGTGGCCGCCCAGAGGGGGAAGGCCCCAAAAACGTAGGAGACCGCTTCCGCCTCGTCCCCAAAGCCAAACATCCCCGGCATTTCGTCGGGATCGGGCATAGGTTCCAGGCCGAGCAGATAGTCGGGCACATATTCGTTGCAGTCCAGCGCCACTTCCAGGGCTTCGAGCGCGTTGTCGCTGCGCCCTTCTGTGCGAAAGAGCAGGAGCGCTTCGTTGTAGGCCCAGTGGGCCATCCCGTCGTCGAAGCTATCTATCAACTCGGCGGCCTCGTCGTGGCGGCGCAGGAGGAGCAGGGCGTCCAACAATTGGTAACGGACGCCCTGGTTGTCGCTTGGATTTAAGGCCATCATCTCGTGATAGATGCTCACTGCTTCGTCCACTTCGCCGTAGTTCCAGAGACTGGAAGCCAAACTTCGCAGGGCGCGCATATAGGGGCGGGTCTCCACCAGCCCCCAGAAAGCCCCCCGATCTTCCTCGAAAATGTCGGGACCCAGACCGCGCTCGCCTGCGGCCACGGCCTTGCGGAATTGGGCGATGGCGTCGGGCAGATTGTCGGCCATATCGCCCAGCAACACAAAGGCATCCGCACAGTTCGGGTCCAGTTTTAACGCATCTTTGATCAGTTTGCGCGCCCGACGCTCCGGCGCCTCCATCGCCTGCATCACCAATTCCTGGGCCTTCTCCTGGGGTGTCCCCGGCTCCCGGCGGGGAATCTGCCCGTCGTTGTCCAACAGAAAGCGGCGCAGAAAATCATTGGCCTCGTCCAGATTCTCAAAATCCTGGTCGGCCATCAGCTTGCCCAGATCGGCCATCTGTTGCTCCATATCCAGACGGCTGAAGCCAACGGGAGGCAGCACTTCCGGGTCCTCTGCCCGCTTGCGCGGGGAGAGCGGGCGGCCGGCCCGACGATGGCCTGCCGTCGGTTTGTCGTCGTTGCCCTTTTTGCGTGTACTCATTCTTCGTCGCTCCTTCCCTGGCCTTACCAGTGAATGGGTTCGATATAGACTTCGATGTTGCCGCCGCAGGCCAACCCCACCTCCCAGGCGCTCTCGTCGCTGATGCCAAAGGCGATCAGTTTGGGCTTCTGGCTATGTAAAATATCCAGCGCCTCCTGCACGACAGCCCCTTCCACACAGCCGCCGCTGACCGAGCCGCTCATCTCCCCGGCAGAGGAGACGGCCATCTTTGCACCCAAAGGTCGGGGCGCAGAGCCGTGGACTGCGACGACCGTCGCCAGGGCAATGCCTTTGCCCTCATCGGTCCAGCGTTGAATGTCGGGTAGTATCTCGCGCATAAGCACCTGCCAAAAGAAAGAATAGAACGCGGATTCAGCGGATCGAGCGGATAAAAACGGATACTCACAAAATCTGCGCAAATCAGCAGTTTCAGCGGAATCTGCGTCCCGTTTCTGCTTTTCCTGCAAGCACCTCGGCCAACTGCTCCAGGCTGACCAGATTGTGGACGGGCAGAAAGTCGTCCACGTGGGGCAGGGCGGCCTGAATGCCTCGGGTCAAAGGCTGGTAGGTGGGCGATCCGAGCAGCGGGTTCAGCCAGATCAGCCGGTGGCAACTGCGGTGTAGCCGCTCCATCTCGGCGTTCAGTTGGGCCGGGTCGCCCCTGTCCCAGCCGTCGCTGATGATCATCACCACCGCGCCCTGGCCCAGCACCCGGCGTCCCCACTCGAAATTGAAGGCGTGGAGCGCCTCGCCGATGCGAGTTCCGCCGGCCCAGTCGTGGACGCTTTGGGCGGCCTGCTCCACGGCTTCGTCAATACTGCGCCGGTGCAGGTGGCGGGTAATGCGGGTCAGCCTCGTGCTGAAGACAAAGGCTTCCACCTGATCCAGGGAACGGCTCAACCCGTAGAGGAATTGTAACAGAACACGGGCGTAACGGTCCATTGAGCCGCTGATGTCGCAGAGGACGACCAGCCGCCGCCGTTTGACTGTGCGCTGGCGCTGGGCCAGATGCAGGGCCTCGCCGCCGTAGCGCAGATTGTGGCGAAAGGTCCGTCGCAGGTCCAACTGATCGCCCCGGCCATCGGGTCGGCGGCGGTGGGTGCGGCGCAGGGGCGGTTGCCAGGGCAATGTCTGCATAAACGCCTTCACCTGGGCCAGTTCGTAGTCGCTCATCCGGGCGAAATCTTTGTGGCGCAGCACTTCCCGATCTGTGGCCGTGAAAAGTTTGTCCACAAACGGCTCGTCGTCGTCTGACCGGGACTGGCTCTCCGCCGCGCTGCGGGAGATGAGCCGGTACTGCTCCTGCACACCCGGCTGTTTCTTGAGCAGCTTGCCCAAATCAATCGGCGGCAGATGGGCAGTGGGTCTGGCCCGCCAAAAGAGGGCGAAGGCTTCGTCGAACAATGCCAAATGCTCGTGGCGGCTGACAAAAATCGCCCGTGCGCTCTCCTGCACATCCTCGCGCCTACGCAGATCGACAATTTCCAGCGCGGCCACAAAATCGAGCATCTGCGCCGGTGTCACGGGAATGCCCAGGCCGCGCAGCAGGCGGCCAAAATGGACGATATTGGGCAGGAGATGGCCGTATTGCGTAGTGCGTATTGCGTCTGTCATCGGATCGATGAGGCTTTCCTGGAGAGGCGTGAAACGTGAAACGAGAGATCGGCGGCGTCATTCACGTTTCACGCCTCACGTTTCTTTTTGATATTCCTTGCGCAGCCGGTCGATAATCTGGTGCACGCTCTCGCCCTGGACCTTTTGGATGTCGTCCCGGTATTTGAGCAGCACCCCAAGCGTTTCGTTGACCACTTCCTCGTGCAATTCCTCCTGATCCAGGGCCACCAGCGCGTTGATCCAGTCGAGCGTCTCGGCCACGCCGGGCAGTTTGTAGAGTTCGACCCCGCGCAGTTCCTGGACGAAGGCGACCACCTGGCGGGCCAACTGTTCCGGCGCGGCGGGCACTTTCGCCAGGACGATCCCGTACTCCTTTTCGAAGTTGGGGTAGTCGATCCAGTGGTAGAGACAGCGCCGTTTGAGCGCGTCGTGGACCTCCCGTGTGCGGTTGGAGGTCACAATCACCACCGGCGGCTCCACGGCTCGGATCGTTCCGATCTCAGGCACAGTAATCTGAAAATCGGAGAGGACTTCGAGCAGAAATGCTTCAAACTCCTCATCGGCCCGGTCCAGTTCGTCGATGAGGAGGACGGGCGGGCTGCCATTGCGGCTGTCGATGGCCTGGAGCAGAGGACGACGCAGCAGAAATTCGTCGCTGAACAACTCCTGCACCGCGTTGTGATCTTTCGCCGTGCCCGCCGCTTCCATCAGGCGAATCTGCAACATCTGCCGGGTGTAGTTCCACTCGTAGACCGCCGTACTCACGTCCAGCCCCTCGTAGCATTGCAGGCGGATCAGCGGGCGCTCCAACAGGCGGCTGAGCACCTTCGCCACTTCGGTCTTGCCCACGCCCGCTTCCCCTTCCAGAAAGAGGGGGCGCTGTAATTTCAGGGCCAGAAAGATGGCCGTCGCCAGACTGCGGTCGGCGATGTAGACATTCTCGGCCAGGGCCGCGGTCACTTCGTCGATAGAACGGATAGGGGAAGGCAAGAGTCAATGCTCCAAATAGGCGATGGCGTAGAATCTACGACGGGACAGGTGTCCGCTGAAGGACTTCCGGGGCACGGGTGATGATCCGTTCGATCTGTTCGAGTTTTGACTGGGCCTCCTGCAAAGAATCCTGCATCATCGACATCAACTCCCGCGCTGCCAGGTGATCGGTAAAGACGGACAAAGACGCATCGTACCAGGTTTCGTCTGCGGGCAGATAGTCGTCGGGAAGATCAGCCACTTCTACACGCAGAATTTGAGTGGGCTGTCCGTCGCCGTTCACATCGAGCAGATACGAACCGGCGCGCTCCACGCGCAGCAGTAGCTGTCGCAAAGTGGTCTGACGGGCCAGGAAACTACGCAGTGCGTATTCTTCAACCCGAACTACCAACCACCGGTTGTGGCTCTCATCGGCGTCGCACCAATAATAGAGATAGTGGCCCTTGCCATTGTCCCGATAATAGGGGAGCAGCGCGCCATCAAAATAGATGAGATCGGCAATCAATCGTCTATTTTTGATAGGAAGATCGGGAAGATGTAATCCCTGTACAGTAGGTAACATTATATCTCCTCCACGACACGAAACTTTGCAACCAAATCGACACTTTCGGCCTCGTGTAAGCTGATGTGCCCGTGCCTGTCTGGGGGAGAAGCAAGGCCTTCCGACGATTCAATCTGCCCGCGAGCGATATGTGTCCCCAGGATTTTGTGGAAATTGCGATTGAAGCGACTGATCTGACGATAGCGTTGGCGGGCATTCTCAAGTGTGTCAAAAAGCGAAAACGCGTACCCCAGGCAACGAGCTGTATCGGATGCAAACGACGGAGAATTGACGCGTCGCGGGCTGATTTTGAGCGCTGGCAGAAAGTTGTTGGTATGGTCCAAGTTGGCGAAAACAAACCGATAGGCTATAAAGTCGCGGCTCTCGTAATAGGCTGGCGGACAATCTTCCAAATCGGGCATGGTTCAAAACTGAACACACGCGCCTTTACAATTGAATGAGGAGGAAGGTTCCCGTATGATAAGTTTGTATCGTAGGCAAACTATCACAGAA
>JAANMX010003247.1_pt1 | contig 14666 bp, 12 predicted proteins | sample 7279681 | NCBI WGS metagenome assembly JAANMX01 (sample SAMN14094542, study PRJNA606508) | bioreactor metagenome | isolation source: A lab-scale SPAN reactor treating ammonium-rich wastewater day 351 | place: Ireland: Galway | collected 2018-01-01
ACGGGAACGGGAACGGGAACGGGAACGGGAACGGGAACGGGAACGGGAACGGGAACGGGAACGGGAACGGGAACGGGAACGGGAACGGGAACGGGAACGAAGCCCCGGTTCACGTGCGCGCGATCCACGCAAGAGGGCGAATTGTCGCCTTTGTCAAACGACGCGACGTCATTCCATGCCATGTCCCCGCGCCTGTTGCCATATTCCAACAGGCCCGCAGGTGGGGCGGTCCGTGGCCGCAGCCCGTCCACCGCCATGGCCCGGCGGCAAATCGAGCCCCTGGCGCGATCCGGGAACCCCACCAGATATTCCCGGCGCGGCCCGGCCATCCACTAAATATGGATTGACCCGGCCCGTGACCCGTGGCTAACTGCCGGGGTCATGATTGCCCTGGGGCCGACTCGGGGATGAAAAGGGAAGCCGGTGAAAAGCCGGCACTGCCCCCGCAGCTGTAAGCGGCGAGCGACGCTGGAATGCCACTGGGGCCAAGGCTCCGGGAAGGCCGGCTAAGCCGAGACCCGCAAGTCAGAAGACCTGCCATGGCGCGAAAGGACGAAACCGTGCGGCGGGCGCGGGGCTGGAACAGGGTCCGGTGGCACGCCCATCGGCCCGGCCCCCTCTTGCCGACAGAACAGAAGGAGCCGAGCCATGTCCATCACCGTTTATTCCAAGCCCGCCTGCGTGCAATGCACCGCCACCACGCGGGCGCTCGACGCGCGCGGCCTGGCCTATCAGTTGATCGACCTGACCGAGGACGACGCGGCGATGGAACTGGTCGTCTCGCTGGGCTATCGCCAGGCCCCGGTGGTCGTCGCCGGCGATGCGCATTGGGCGGGCTTCCGGCCCGACATGATCGGCCGGCTGTCCTGACCGGCGCCATGGGCGGGCTGGTCTATTATTCCTCGGCCTCGGGGAACACCGCGCGCTTCGTGGCGCGGCTGGGGCTGGCGGCCGGGCGCATCCCGGTCTCGCCGTGCGATCCGCTGCCCGAGGCGGCAACGCCCTATGTGCTGATCTGCCCGACCTATGCCGACGGGACCGGCCGGGGCGCGGTGCCCAAGCAGGTGATCCGCTTCCTGAACGATCCCGCCCGACGCGCCGGCCTGCGCGGCGTCATCGCCGCCGGCAACCGCAATTTCGGGGCGACCTATGCCTTGGCCGGCCGGGTGATTTCTGACAAGTGCAACGTCCCCGTGCTGTATCGATTCGAGCTGGCGGGGACTGATCTGGACATTTCCCGCGTGCAGGCGGGGCTTGAGAAATTCTGGGGGACGGAATGCTTGACGATGGCGTAAAGGCCGAGCTGGACTATCACGCGCTGAACGCGATGCTGAACCTTTACGACGGCGAGGGCCGCATCCGCTTCGACGCGGATCGCAAGGCCGCGCGGCAGTATTTCCTGCAGCATGTCAACCAGAACACCGTCTTCTTCCACTCGCTGGACGAGAAGCTGGGCTACCTGGTGGACGAAGGCTATTACGAGGCCGAAGTCCTGGACCAGTATCCGCGCGCCTTCCTGCACCGGATCTGGGACGCGGCCTATGCGCGCAAGTTCCGCTTTCCGACCTTCCTGGGCGCCTTCAAGTATTATACCAGCTACACGCTGAAGACCCGCGACGGGCGGCGCTATCTGGAACGCTACGAGGACCGGGTGGTCATGGTCGCGCTGGCCTTGGCGCGCGGCGACGAGGATCTCGCCATGCGCTTCATGGAGGAAATCCTGTCGGGCCGGTTCCAGCCCGCGACGCCGACCTTCCTGAACGCCGGCAAGAAATCGCGCGGCGAACTGATCTCGTGCTTCCTGCTGCGGCTGGAGGACAACATGGAAAGCATCGGCCGCGGCATCAATTCGGCGCTGCAGCTTTCCAAGCGCGGCGGCGGCGTCGCCCTGATGCTGACCAACCTGCGCGAGGCCGGGGCGCCGATCAAGGGGATCGAGAACCAGTCCTCGGGCGTCATCCCGGTGATGAAACTGCTGGAGGACAGCTTTTCCTATGCCAACCAGCTGGGCGCGCGGCAAGGCGCGGGGGCGGTCTACCTGAATGCGCATCACCCCGACATCCTGCGCTTCCTGGACACCAAGCGCGAGAATGCCGACGAGAAGATCCGCATCAAGACGCTGTCGCTCGGCGTGGTGATCCCGGACGTGACCTTCGAACTGGCCAAGAAGAACGAGGACATGTACCTGTTCTCGCCCCATGACGTGGAAAAGGTCTATGGCATGGCCTTCTCGGAGATTTCCGTCACCGAGAAATATGCCGAGATGGTGGACGACAAGCGCATCCGCAAGAAAAAGATCAACGCCCGCGCCTTCTTCCAGACCCTGGCCGAGATCCAGTTCGAAAGCGGCTATCCCTATATCATGTTCGAGGACACGGTGAACCGCGCCAACCCGGTCGCCGGCCGCATCAGCATGTCGAACCTGTGCAGCGAGATCCTGCAGGTCAACGAGGCCAGCACCTTCGACGAGGATCTGAGCTATCGCCATCTCGGCACGGATATTTCCTGCAACCTCGGCTCGCTCAATATCGCCGCGACCATGGACGGGCCGGATTTCGGCGCCACGGTCGAGGCGGCGATCCGGGCGCTGACCGCGGTGTCGGAAATGTCGGCGATCGAGGCCGTGCCCTCGATCCGGCGCGGCAACGACGAGGCCCATGCGGTGGGGCTGGGCCAGATGAACCTGCACGGGTTCCTGGCGCGCGAGCGCATCCATTACGGCAGCCCCGAGGGGATCGAGTTCACCTCGGTCTATTTCGCCGCCGTCGCCTATCACGCCATCCGCGCCTCGAACCTGTTGGCGCAGGAAAAGGGGCGCAGCTTCAAGGATTTCGAGACGTCGAAATATGCCGACGGCACATTCTTCGACAAATACGTGACGCGCGACTGGCTGCCCACGCTGCCCGATGTCGCGCGGGTGTTCGAGGGTGTCGCGCTGCCCACGCGCGAGGACTGGGCCGCGCTGCGGGACGCGGTGATGCGGCATGGGCTTTACAACCGCAACCTGCAGGCGGTGCCGCCCACCGGCTCGATCAGCTATATCAACAACTCGACCAGCTCGATCCACCCGATCGTCGCCAAGATCGAGATCCGCAAGGAAGGCAAGATCGGCCGAGTCTATTACCCCGCCGCCTTCATGTCGAACGAGAACCTGGACTATTACCGCGACGCCTACGAGATCGGCCCCGAGGCGATCATCGACACCTATGCGGCGGCGACCGAACATGTCGACCAGGGCCTGTCGCTGACGCTGTTCTTCCCGGCCGAGGCCACGACGCGCGACATCAACCGCGCCCAGATCCATGCCTGGAAGAAGGGCATCAAGACGATCTATTACATCCGGCTGCGCCAGACCGCGCTGGAGGGCACCGAGGTGCAGGGCTGCGTTTCCTGCACGCTTTGAGGCGGGGGCTGTCTGCCCCCGCACCCCCGAGGATATTTGGACACGAAAGAAAGGGTCTTCGGATGAAGGACCATGCGCCGCGCACGCCCCTGCGGGCCATCAACTGGAACCGGCTGGAGGACGAGAAGGACCTGGAGGTCTGGAACCGGCTGACGGTGAACTTCTGGCTGCCCGAGAAGGTGCCGCTGTCGAACGACGTGCAGAGCTGGGCCACGCTGCGCCCCGAGGAGCGCGAGCTGACCATCCGCGTCTTTACCGGGCTGACGCTTCTGGACACGATCCAGAACACCCTGGGCGCGCCGGCGATGATGCCCGATGCGATCACCCCGCATGAGGAGGCGGTGCTGTCCAACATCGCCTTCATGGAGGCGGTGCATGCGCGGTCCTATTCCTCGATCTTCTCGACCCTGTGCCTGACGCCCGAGGTGGACGCGGCCTTTCGCTGGGCCGAGGAGAACCCGCACCTGCAGCAGAAGGCGCGGCTGGTGCTGGAGGAATACAAGGCCGGCTCGGACCCGCTGAAGCGCAAGATCGCCAGCGTCTTCCTGGAGAGCTTCCTGTTCTATTCCGGCTTCTACCTGCCGATGTACTGGTCGAGCCGCGCCAAGCTGACCAATACCGCCGACCTGATCCGGCTGATCATCCGCGACGAGGCGGTGCATGGCTATTACATCGGCTACAAGTACCAGCGCGGGCTGGAGCGGCTGGGCGAGGCCGAGCGCGCGGCGCTGAAGGATTTCGCCTTCTCGCTGATCTTCGATCTCTACGACGTCGAGGCGAAATACACCGCCGAGCTTTACGACGGCATCGGCCTGACCGAGGACGTGAAGGCTTTCCTGCATTACAATGCCAACAAGGCGCTGCAGAACCTGGGCTACGAGGCGCTGTTCCCGCCCCAGGCCTGCGAGGTCAACCCGGCGATCCTGGCCGCGCTGTCGCCCGACAGCGAGAACCACGATTTCTTCAGCGGCTCGGGATCGAGCTATGTCATCGGCAAGGCGGTCGCGACCGAGGACGAGGACTGGGACTTCTAGGCGCGCGGGTTGCGCGCCAGCCGCTGCGCGATGGCCGAGCAGACCAGCAGCTGCGTCATGTGATAGACCATCACCGGCAGCACGATCGCCCCCACCGCCGCGGCCGGGAAGATCGCCGTGGCGATGGGCAGCCCGCTGGCGAGGCTCTTGGTCGAGCCGCAGAAGAACAGCACCACCCGGTCCTGGGGCGGCAGGCGGAACAGCCGCCCGGCACCGAGCATGGCGCCCATGACCAGCGCCAGCAGCAGCGCCGTGACCAGGAAGCACAACACCAGCCCCGGCAGCGGGATCGCCGACCAGATGCCCGCCACGGTGCCGGCGCCGAAGGCGGAATAGACGATGAGCAGGATCGAGCCGCGGTCCACCGCCATGGTCAGCAGCCGGTGGCGCTGGACGAAGCCGCCGATCCAGCGCCGCAGCAATTGCCCGGCGACGAAGGGCAAGAGGATCTGCACCGCGATCTTCTGGATGGCGTCGAGGCTGGCGCCGCCGCCGTCGTGGTGCAGCAGATGCGTGACCAGCAGCGGCGTCAGCACCACCCCCACCAGGTTCGACAGCGAGGCCGCGCAGATCGCCGCCGGCACGTTGCCGCCCGCGATCGAGGTGAAGGCGATCGAGCTTTGCACCGTCGAGGGCAGCACGGCCAAAAACAGCAGCCCCAGCGTCAGCTCGGGGCCCAGGACGCCGCCGAACAGCGCGGCCAGCGCGATGCCCAGCACGGGAAACAGCGCATAGGTCGCGCCGAAGGTCAGGCCCTGGAGCCTGAGGTTCAAGAGTCCCGCCCGGACCGAAGCCGCATCGAGCTTGGCGCCGTAGAGGAAGAACAGCAGCGTCACCGCCCAGAAGGTCGCGCCGCGCAGGGCCTCGGCCGCCATGCCGCGGGCGGGCAGGAACACCCCCAGCAGCACCATGCCGACCAGCAGCAGCATGTAGGTGTCGATGCCGATCCGTTTCAATGCCTGCATGGTCTTCCCCGTCGCGCGCCAGCCCCCTGTCTGATATACATCGCCGCCGGGCACAAGCCGGGCCCGGCCGCGCGCCATGAGGCTTGCCCTGTTGGCGAAAAACGGTCACAGCAGGATCATGCCCGACCAAACCGTTCCGACCATGCGCCCCGCTTTTGCCCCCTGGCTGTCCCGCAGCAACGACGTGACCTCGGTCTTTCTGGCGGCGGCCCAGGTGCCCGGCCTGGTCAACCTTGCCGGCGGGCTGCCCGAGCCCTCGGTCTGGCCGGTCGCGGAACTGGCCGGACTGGCGGCCGAGGCGATCCGCAGCCACCCCGACGAAACGCTGGGCTATGGCCCGATCCCCGGCCTGCCGGCGCTGCGCGACCTGATCGCCGCGCGCTTCTCGACCGATGCGCTGCGGCTTTCGCGCGAGAACGTGCTGATCACCACCGGCGGCATGCAGGCGCTGGAGCTGATGGGCAAGGTGCTGCTGCAGCCCGGCGGGCTGGTCGCGGCACAGAGCCCGGCCTATCTCGGCGCGCTCGACGCCTGGATGCCGCATGCGCCGCGCTATCGCCCGATGCGGATCGAGGGCAACGATTTCGACCCCCATGCCGCGCTGGCGGGGGCGCAATTCGCCTATACGGTGCCGAATTTCTCGAATCCCAGCGGCCGGCTGGTGGCCCTGCCCGAGCGGCAGGCGCTGGTCGCCGCCGCCCATGCCACCGGCACCTGGCTGATCGAGGACGACCCTTACGGCGCGCTTTACTACGAAGGCGAGCCCCTGCCGCGGCTGCTCGAACTGTCGGCGGGGGCGCGGCCCGGCCCCTATGACGGGTCGGTGGTCTACATGGGGTCGCTGTCCAAGGAACTGGCGCCGGGGCTGCGCGTCGGCTGGGTGATCGCCGCGCCCGAGATGATCGCGGCGCTGGCCACCGCCAAGCAGGGCTCGGACATGTGTTCCAGCGGCTTGTCGCAGATGCTGGCGCTGCGCGCGCTGCAGGCGGGGATCACCGACCGCATCCGCCCCGAGGTGCTGGCGATCTATCGCGCCCGGCGCGACGCGCTTTGCGCCGCCATGCAGGCGCATCTGGCGGGCGACCTGGACTGGCAGGTGCCGGTGGGCGGCATGTTCGTCTGGGCCACGGCGCGCGATCCGCGGCTGGACACCGACCGGCTGCTGCATCATGCGATGGCCGAGGGGGTCTGCATCTCGCCCTCAAGCGTCTTCGACCCCGAGGGGCTGGACCGCCGTTCGCTGCGGCTGAACTTTACCCTGAACCCGCCCGAGCGGCTGGAAGAGGGCTGCCGCCGCCTGGCCCGCGCCATCCGCGCCGCGCTGGCCGAGACGGGCTGAACCGGCCCGTCACACTGCCGCGTCTGACCGCCCGTCAGACCGGCCAGACCAGCAGGATCAGCGGCACGCCGGTCAGCACCACCAGCGCCGACAGCGGCGCCCCCAGCCGGGCGTAATCGCCAAAGCGATAGCCGCCCGGCCCCATCACCAGCGTGTTGCACTGATGCCCGATGGGGGTCAGGAAATCGCAGCCTGCCCCCACCGCCACCGCCATCAGGAAGGCATCGGGCCGATAGCCAAGCTGGTCGGCAAAGGTCGCGGCGATGGGGGCCATGACCAGCACGGTCGCGGCATTGTTCAGGAAGGGCGTGACCGCCATGGCCGTGACCAGGATCAGCGTCACCGCGCCCCAGACCGGCAGGCCCGTCGCCGCCTGCGACAGCCACGCGCCCAGCAGGTCGGTCACGCCGGTCTTTTGCAGCGCCTCGCTGACCGGGATCAGCGCGCCCAGCATGATCAGGATCGGCCATTCGATGGCCTCATAGGCTTCCTCGGCGCTGATCGCGCCGGTCAGGATCATCAGCACGGCGGCGGCGAAGAAGGCGACGGCGACCGGCACCAGCCCCGCCGCCGTCGCCGTCATGGCGACCGCCAGGATCAGCACCGGCAGCAATTGCTTGCGCACCCCGCCCAGCCGGATATGGCGCTCGGCCAGGGGCAGCAGGCCCAGCACGCGCATCCGCTCGGGCAACAGCTCGATCGGCCCCTGCACCAGCAGCACGTCGCCCGCCGCCAGCACCGTCCGGCTGAGCCGCTGCGTCATGCGATGCCCGGCGCGCGAAATGGCGATCAGGTTCACGCCATGCTGGTCGAACAGCGCGATCCGCCCCACCGTCTGGCCGACCAGAAGCGAGGCCGGCGCGATCACCGCCTCGATCACGCCGATCTTGTCGGCCGGCAGCCCCTCTTCGGCCGCCGCATCCTGCCGGGTCAGCTCCATGCCCAGCTTGGTCACGGCGCGTTCCAGCGCATTCGGCTCGCCGCGCAACAGCAGGGTGTCGCCCATCTCGATCACGGTGTCGGGCAGCGTCACCGCGCGGCGCGCGCCGCCGCGGATCAGCCCGGTCACGGCCACCTCGCCATCGACGGCGCTGAGATACTCGCCCACCGTCATGCCGACGATGCCGGCGCCCTCGGGGACGGTGGCCTCGGTGTGATAGTCGCTGATGTTCACCGCCTCGCTCAGCGAGGCCGTCGCACGGCGGTCGCGCGGCAGCAGCCGATGGGCGAAAAGCAGGAAGACCAGCCCCACCAGCGACAGGCCGAGGCCGACCGGCGCATAGTCGAACATGGTGAAGGGCTGGCCCGTCATCTGCTCGCGCACCCGCGAGACGATGATGTTGGGCGAGGTGCCGACCAGCGTGATCAGCCCGCCCAGGAGCGAGCCGAAGGCCATCGGCATCAGATAGGCCGAGGGCGAATGCCCCGAGCGCCGCGCCATCTTCAGCGCCGCCGGCATCAGCATGGCCAGCGCGCCGATGTTCTTGACCAGCGCCGACAGGCCCGTGACCGAGCCGACCAGCACCAGAAGCTGCCAGCGCAGGGTCCGCAACCGCCCGAGCATCCGGCGCATCACCGCCTCGATCACGCCCGAGCGCGAGATGCCGGCGCTGACCACCAGCGCGCTGCCGACGATGATGACGATGTCGTCGCTGAAGCCGCGGAACGCCTCCTCCGGCTTGACCGTGCCGGCCAGCAGCGAGGCCAGCAGCGCGATCATCGCCACCACGTCGTAGCGCAGCCGCCCCCAGACGAACAGCGCCATCATCGCGCAAAGGATCAGCACGGCCAGGATCTGCGGCATGGCCATCGCTTGACCTTCCCTTCCGTCGGATACCTGACCCAATGCCGCGGCCCGGCGGGCGGTTCCGCGGCCGCGTTCCCGGACAGGTTGTCGCGGCGGCCGGGTGCCGGGTGCATTGCCGCTTGACAGCCGGCGCCCGGCTGCGGCAATGCGGGGCCGCTACGGTTCCGGCGGGCTTGCGCGCCGGATGAAAAGGGAACACCGGTGCGCCCGCCGGCCGCGATGCGGCCAGGGCAAGGCCGGGGCTGCCCCCGCAACTGTAAGCGGTGAGCGACGGTCGAACGTGCCACTGGGATCTCCTGGGAAGGCCGGCCTGAGCAGCGATCCGCGAGCCAGGAGACCTGCCGTGGCGATCACCCATTTCCGGCGCGGGGCGCGTCTGGAAAGCGGCCGTTCCGCAGAGGTGACGATCGTCGTCTTGCGGTCGGGCCTGCCAGCCTTTCCGCAGGGCATTTCTGCAAATCGCGGGCCGCGGGCCCGTGCTGGAAAGGCTTTGGAATGTTCAGAACTCCGGTTTCCCTGCTGGCCGCCACCGCCGCCCTGCTGCCGGCGGCCGCCACCGGCCAGGAAGGCTATCGCCTGGACGAGGTGGTGATCTCGGGCGGGCTGACCGCCGTGGCCGAGGGCGGCTATGCCCGCGCCCATACCGTGCTGACCGCCGCCGAGATCGAGGCCAGGGGCATCGCCACCGTGCAGGACGCGCTGCGCGCCGTGCCGGGGGTTTCGGTCTCGGCCACCGGCTCGACCTTCACCCAAGTCCGCATCCGCGGCGGCGAGGGCAACCACACGCTGATCCTGATCGACGGGATCGAAGCGACGGGCGGGGCCGACGAATACATCCTGTCCGGGCTGGAGACCGCCAATATCGAACGCATCGAGGTGCTGCGCGGGCCGCAATCGGTCTATTACGGCTCGAACGCCTCGGCGGGCGTCATCAATATCATCACCCGCAAGGGCGGGCCGGGGCTGCATTACGGCGGCTCGGTCGAGCTGGGCAACGGCGCCGCCGCCTCGGCCCATGTCAGCCAGCGCGGCGCGCAGGGCGGGATCGCGCTGACCCTCTCGGCGCGGGACGACCACGGCTATGACCAGTCGGGCGACGGCGGCGAAAAGGACGGCAGCAACCGCAAGACCATCGGGCTTTCGGGCGACTGGCAGATCGGCGAGGATCTGCGCCTGGGCACCACCCTGCGCCGCGCGGAGGAGAAATACGATTACGATTCCACCAGCTGGTCCGCGACCAGCGCGCAGGAATATGTAGTGGACGACCCGCACAAATACAGCGAACGCGACGAGTTCCAGGGCGGGATCTGGGCCGAATATTCCATGCTGGGCGGCCGGCTGACGCATCGGCTGGACTATCAGAATACGATCTACAAGCAAAGCTCGGACGGCGGCCCGGTCACGCGCGGCGAGACGCGCAAGCTGAAATACCGCGGCAGCTTCGGCATCGACGGCGCGGTGGCCGAGGCGTCGCACCTGCTGAACGTGCTGGCCGAGCGGCAAAGGGACGAAAGCTCCTCGGCCCCGGAAAACCGGCGCGAGATGACCTCGGTCGCGCTGGAATATCGCGGCTTCCTGGACAACGGGCTGGATGTCCAGGCCGGTGTCCGCCACGACGGCAACAAGGTGTTCGAGGACTTCACCAGCTGGAACCTGGGCCTGTCCTGGCATGTGCCGGACCGGCCCTTCCGCCTGCACGCCTCGGCCGGGACCGGGCTGGTCAACCCGTCCTATTTCGAGCTTTACGCCAATGCGGATTATGGCTCTTCGGTCTACCAGGGCAATCCGAACCTGAAGCCCGAAAGGAACCGCGGCTTCGACCTGGGCGTCGAGGCGCAACTTCCCAATGGCATGGGCGTGGTCGACGTCACCTATTTCAACGAAAAGCTGCGCGACGAGATCGAAAGCTATCTGGTCCGCACCGAGGGCGGCACCAGCTATTACAGCCATCGCAACCAGGCCGGCGAAAGCCCGCGCGAAGGGGTCGAGGTGACGGCCCGCATCAAGGCGACCGACAGTCTGGATGTCGCGCTGAACTACACCTATCTGGACGCCCGCAACCCGGACGGCTCGGTCGAGGTGCGCCGGCCCCGGCACGAACTGGGCCTGTCGGCGACGCTGGCCGTCCTGGAAGGGCGCGGCACCGTCACGGCCGACATCCGGCATGTCTCGGGCAATTGGGATACCCAATACTGGACCTATGATCCCGCTTCGCAAAGCTACGATGTCGGGGAAATACCCGCCCATACCGTGGTCAACCTGGCGGCGGGCTACGACCTGACCGAGAATCTCCGCGTGACCGGCCGCGTCGTGAACCTGTTCGACAAGGAGTATTCCGATGTCTGGGGCTATGCCTCGCAGGGCCGCACCCTTTACGCCGGCCTGACGGCGAAATGGTAAGGCGGCTCGGCCTTGTCGCCGGCCTTCTGGCCGGCCTGATCCTGCCGGGATTTTTCCAGCCCGCCGCGGCCGAGCCGCCGCGCCGGGTGCTGTCGATGAACCTCTGCACCGACCAGCTGGCGATGATGCTGGCGGCGCCGGGCCAGCTGGTCTCGGTTTCCTATCTGGCGCAGGATCCCAGCGCCTCGGCCATGGCGGTCGAGGCCGGCTGCCTGCCCGTCAACCATGGCCTTGCCGAGGAAATCTTCCTGATGCGGCCCGATCTGGTGCTGGCCGGGGCATGGTCCACGCCCGAGACCATCCGGCTGCTCGACCGCCTGAACATCCCGGTCGAGGTGTTCCCGATCGAGACCGACATCGCCGGCATCCGCGCCAATATCCGCCGCATGGGCGCGGTGCTGGGCCGCGAGGCCCAGGCCCGCGCCATGCTCGCGCGCTTCGACGCCGACCTGGCGGGGCTTTCGGATGCGCAGGGCCCGCGGCCGCGCGCCGCGCTCTATGCCGCGAACGGCTACAGCTCGGGCTCGGACAGCCTGGCGGGCGAGATCGTGGCGCTGGCCGGCTTCGACAATGTCGCCGACGAACTCGGCCTGCCCTCGGGCGGGGTGCTGCCGCTGGAAACGCTGCTGCTTTCCGACCCCGACCTGCTGGTCGAGGGCCGCCGCTATGCCGGGCATGCCCGCGCGCAGGAGGTGCTGGACCACCCGGCGCTGAAGGCGCTGGCCCGCGGCAGGCCGGCCGAGGTCATGTCCGATCCCGATTGGGTCTGCGGCAATCCGCATATCCTGCGCGCCGTCTCGCAGCTGCGCGACGCGCGCCTTGCCTTGCAGGCCCGGCCATGACCGGGCCGCGCTATCCGCTGCTGATGGCCGCGCTGTCCGCGCTGGTCGCGGCCCTGTTCCTGGCCTCGCTGCTGACCGGCCCGGCGGGGATCGGGCCGGGCGAAAGCCTGGCCGCGCTGTTTCGCGGCGGCGACGACCTGCTGGCGCTGGTCATGCGCGAATTGCGCCTGCCGCGCGCCATCCTGGGCCTGCTGGTGGGCGCGGCATTGGGAATGGCGGGGGCGGTGCTGCAGGGCTTCCTGCGCAACCCGCTGGCCGAGCCGGGGCTGATCGGCACCAGCGCCTCGGCCGCGCTGGGGGCGGTGCTGGCGATCCAGACCGGGCTGTCCGCCGCCTTTCCCCTGGGCCTGCCGCTGGCGGCGCTGGCGGGGGCGGCGCTGTCGGTGCTGCTGGTGCTGATGCTTGCCGGGCCGCGCGGCGGCACGCTGGCGCTGATCCTGGCCGGCATCGCCATCTCGGCGCTGGCGGGGGCGGCGACCTCGCTGGTGCTGAACCTGTCGCCCAACCCCTTTGCCATCAACGAGATCGTGTTCTGGATGATGGGCTCGCTGGCCGACCGCTCGATGCTGCATGTCTGGATCGCGGCGCCCTTCATGGGCTTGGGCTTCGCGCTGATCTGGCCCATGCGCCGCGCGCTGAATGCGCTGACGCTGGGCGAGGACGCGGCGGCATCGAGCGGCGTGCATCTGGGCCGGCTGCGGCTGATGCTGGTCGCGGGCATCGCCGCGCTGATCGGCGGCGCCACGGCGGTCGCCGGCACCGTGGGCTTCGTCGGCCTGGTGGTGCCGCATGTGCTGCGCCGCGCGGTCGGCGCCAGCCCGGCGCGGCTGGTCCCGGCGGCGGCGTTGGGGGGCGCGGCGGTGGTTCTGGCCGCCGACATCGCGGTGCGGCTGATCGCGCCGGGCCGCGACCTCAAGCTCGGGGTGCTGACGGCGCTGGTCGGCGCGCCCTTCTTCCTGCACCTGATCCTGAAAACCCGGCGCGAGGGGCTGTGACCATGCTCGAGCTTCGCGCCCTTTCGTTCCACCGCGGCGGCCAGGCGGTGCTGGACGGCATCGACCTCAGCATCGGTGCGGGCGAGTTCGTGGGCCTTCTGGGTCCGAACGGCGCCGGCAAGACCACGCTTCTGCGCGCGGCGCTGGGGCTTTTGCCGGCACGGGGGCACAGCTCGCTGGCGCGGCTTTCGGTGCGCGAACGCGCCCGCGCCGCCGCCTACATGCCGCAGGGCCGCGAGATCGCCTGGCCGATGCCGGTCGAGGCGCTGGTGGCGCTTGGCCGCATCGCCCATCCGCATTCCGCCGGCGCAACCGACCGCGCCGCCATCGAGCGCGCCATCGCCGCGCTGCACCTGGATCCCTTGCGCCACCGCCGCGCCACCGAACTGTCGGGGGGCGAGCAGGCCCGCACCCTGATCGCCCGCGCCCTGGCCCAGGAAACCCCGCTTCTGATCGCGGACGAGCCCATCGCCGGGCTCGACCCGGCGGCGCAGATCGACGCGATGCGGCTGTTTCGCCGGCTGGCCGGACAGGGCCGTGCGGTGCTGGCCTCGCTGCACGACCTGGGGCTGGCGGCGCGGCATTGCACGCGGCTGATCCTGCTGCACCAGGGCCGGATCGCCGCCGACGGCCCGCCTCAGGCGGTGCTGACCGCCGCGAACCTGGCCCGCGTCTTCGGCATCACCGCCCATCTGGCGCAAGGCCCCGGCGGCATCCTGTTCCAGCCGCTCGACACCATTGAGGGAGAAGACCGATGACCGACATGCTGACCGCCCGGCTTGCCGCGGCGCTGACCGATACCGGCGCCGGCTGGTCCATGGGCTCGTTCGGGGCCATTGCCGAGTTCCACCATGTCGCGGGCGATCCGCCGCCCCAGCCCCTGGGCGAATGCGGCATCGTCACCGCCCGCGGCGGGCTGCGGCTGGACGCACTGGCCGAGGTGATCCCGGTGGCGTGGGAGGCGCTGAGCCCGCGGCCGCATCGCTGGCAGCAGGGCGTCTCGCTCTGCCTGCCCCAGGGGCGGCTGGGCACGGCGCGGCGCCAGGTGCTGACCGAGCTTGGCCCCGACGCGGGCGCGCTGCGCGACCAGGATCGCGGGGCGGTGCTGTTCGACCTGGGGCTGGACCAGCCGCAGGTCGATTTCTGCATCCGCAGCGACGATCCGGTGCTGGTCGCGCGGCTGCGGGCGGAATGCGGCCGCTCGGTCCTCGACCCCGAAAGCCGCGCCATGGCGGCGATCCTGCCCGCCCATCCGCATCGCGTGGCGCTGAGCCGCATCGGCCGGATCGAGGTCTACCAGAAGATCGGCGGGCCGGATACCGGCGGCGTCTCGCCCGCCGGGCCGCATACGCATATCCTGCCGCCGCTGCTGCGCGCCGGCCGCACCCATTCGGCGAATACGCCGATCCCGCCCGGCCTGGTGCCGGTCGCGGGGCTGCACCCGGCCAGCCCGGTCATGGACAGCCTGGGCCAGGACCGCGATTTCGACGCCGCCGCCTTCGCCGGGTTCCAGGCCATGCTGGCCGATTGGGGCGATGCCGAGCGCCATGCGCTGAAGGCGCGGGTCTGGGCGGCGCTGGCGGCGGGCGAGCCGCCCTCGGCCCTGGCCGAGCCGGCCGACCGCCATGCCCGCGCCGCGCTGCGCATCGCCCTGCGCCAGGCCGAGCGGCGGGACGGGCCCTCGGCCCTGCTGTCGCAATGGCGCGCGGCGTTCGACCGCGAGGCGGCTCCGGCGGATGAGGACGCGCCGGGTCATTGACCGCGGCGCGGGCCGATCAGCCGGCCACCTCCATCGTCGCCCTGACGGCGGTTTTCCACCTTGCGTATCGGGCCTCGCGTTCGGGCGCGGGCATGGCGGGCGCGAAGCGGCGCTCCAGCGAC
>JAANMX010003248.1_pt1 | contig 14665 bp, 10 predicted proteins | sample 7279681 | NCBI WGS metagenome assembly JAANMX01 (sample SAMN14094542, study PRJNA606508) | bioreactor metagenome | isolation source: A lab-scale SPAN reactor treating ammonium-rich wastewater day 351 | place: Ireland: Galway | collected 2018-01-01
GAAGCGTTCCCGAGCCGTCCCGACCTGGTTCTCGACCTGACGCGAAGCCGGTCATGGCCGTGATTCGTCGACCGCCGGGGAGTCGGGCGTGTTCGGGTCAAGCAGCGACGCGATCGGCGTCGTGCGGGGAAGAATTTGGAAGTCCTGCTGCCTCGGCGCTGGAACGGGCGGCGCCGCCTTCTCGCGCCACAGGCCGAATACCGTTGTGGCGCCGGCACAAAGCGCGATGAACAGAAATAGTCCCCCGGAGTTCCGGCCTGTCATGAACAACGCGCCGCCGATCGGCCCGATGGCGGCGCCGATCGAATACAGCAGCACCAGGCGTCCGCTCGCGGCGATCCGCTGCGTTGCGAGCAGGCGGTCGTTGCAGTGAGCGACGCATAGCGGATAGAGCGCGAAGCTGAGGCCGCCGAACATCGCACCGAACACCGTCAGCCACGGGCCGGGCGACCCTAGCAGCGAAATCGCGAGGCTCACGCATAGCGTGGCCGCGAAGCTGACCACGATGACATGGCGGCGGTCGTACCGATCGGAGAGCCGTCCGAGCGGCCATTGCAGGGCAACGCCGCCGAGGATCACGACCATCATGAAATGGGCCGTCTGCGGCAGGTCGAGACCGAGGCGACGGACCTGCACCGCCGCGAGACCGTAGAACGCGCCCAGCATCAGGCCGATGGTCATCGTGCCGACGGTGCCGAGCGGCGCACCGGAGAACAGCGTCCCGATTCCGAATGCGGCCGCCTCTGTCGGCGGCGGCGCCGAGGTGCGCGTCAGGCACAGCGGAATGATCGAGAGCGAAATCAGCATCGAGGCCAGTTGAAACGGGACAGCCGGCTGATCGCCGGTGGCGCCCAGCAACAATTGTCCCACCGCCTGTCCGCAATAAAGCGCGACCATATAGGCCGCCAGAATGCTGCCGCGTGAAACCGTATCGGCGCGCTCGTTGAGCCAGCTTTCGAGGCAGACGAAGACGCCGGCGAGGCAAAAGCCGTCGATCAGCCGCAGACTTGACCACAGCAGCGGGTCGGTGAATTGCGCATAGCCGAGGGTACTCGCCGATAGCAGCGCGACGAAGGCTGCGAAAGCGCGGATGTGTCCGACGCGGCGGACGATGCGTCCCGAACGAAGCGCGCCGATCACCAGCCCGGCGAAATAGACGGTTGCCACCAGGCCGATGATGATGGTGCTCTGCCCCGCGCGCTCGAGCCGCAGGCTCAGCAGCGTTGACATGAATCCACTGCCCGCCATCAGAACGAAGATGGCAAGCAGCAGGCTGCGGACCGATGCGATGGCGGAAAACATGACCAGCGTAGCGCGCGGCGTCAGGCCGCACGCCGACCCTCCGCTTCGTCTTCAGCGATCCCGATCGATGTCCGATGCAGTGACCAGGCAGCGGCATCGAAACAGACGATGTCGACGACTGGAGCCTTTCCGCATCTAATAGAATCAGAAGCGGGCTCTATGATTTTGTTTTGTCGCGTTTTCTTCACGCGAACTGGTATCCACTTCGCTCGAAAACGCTCTAGCTGGACGACATTGTCGAGCAGCGTGCCGGTCACGGCCATAGGCGCACTGCCGGCCTTGCCAACACTGTGACCACCTCTCATGCGAGAGCTTCCACCATCAGCGGGCCACTCTGCGGTATCAGCGCCCGCGGCTCGCCGCGCTCGGCGACGAAGCCCGGCCGCGGCTTGCTGACGCCGAACGGAGCCTGTAGCCGGTTGCTGACGGCGTTATAGACGAAGAATGCGTTGGCGCGCGGATACGGCGTGATATTGCCGTTCGACCCATGCATCGTGTTGCAGTCGAAGATCACCACCGTGCCGGCTTTGCCGGTCGGGGCCACGATGCCGTGGCGATGCGCCAATTCGGTCAGGCTCTGCCGATCCGGTACACCGTATTCCTGCTTCTTCAGCGAGGTGAGATAATGATCGTCCGGCGTCGCGCCGAGGCAGGTGAGGAAGACGCGATGCGATCCCGGCATCAGCATCAACGGCCCGTTGTCGGGCGTATTCTCGGCCAACAGCACCGACATGGACAACGCGCGCATGCGCGGCATGCCGTCCTCCACGTGCCAGGTCTCGAAATCGGAGTGCCAGTAGAACTCCTTGCCCTCGAAGCCGGGTTTGTAATTGAGGCGCGATTGATGGATGTAGACTTTATCGTTGAGCAGGAATTGAGCGATGCCGGCCAGCCGCGCATCGGCGGCAAGTCGTTCGACGATGCCGCTCTGGGCGTGGATCTCGAAGATCGAGCGGATCTCGTCGCTGCCTCGTTCGGTGATGATCGTCTCAGGGTTCAGGCCTTCCGGTCCCGACAGCAGCTGCTCCGACTGCTTCTGAAGGTAGGAGACCTCCTCCGGAGAGAATACGTTTTCGAGCACCAGGAAGCCATTGCGATCGAATTCCTCGGACTGCCGCCGGGTCAGCGGCGCGTGCCCGGTCCACTCGCCATGGACGACCGGGTCGAGGCGCGGCAGCATCTGTGCTTCCGCGGTGATGCGGGACGGGTAGATGTCGGTGGTCATTTCGATTCTCTCTTTCAAGAGTTCAGGAATTGACGGCGACCTTCAGCGCCGGAACGTCGACTGCGGCCGGATAGGCGCCATTCTCGTCATGAACTTCCCGGCCGGTTACCGGCGGATTGAACACACAGGCCGTCAGGATGTCGCTCTCCGGACGAACAATGTGCCGGTCATTGTTGTTCAGCGCATACATGACTCCCGGCGAGAGCTTGTGCACTTCTCCAGTACCGAGATCCTCGATGGTCCCGATCCCATCCAGAACGAACACCGCCTCGAGATGATTCTGATAATGCATCCGAAGCTCTTCTCCGGCGTACATCGTCGTGATGTGGAACGAGAAGCCCATGCCGTCACCCTTGAGGAGAAGCCTGGCGCTGTCCCAGCCCTTCGATTTGACCAAGCGGTCAGTCCTGCGGATGTCGCTGAGCTGACGAACGATCATTTGTTTTTCCTTTCCTTACTCGGCCGCGACGCTGTAACTCCCGGTCATCACCGTACGGATGGATTCCTCGAGAATGTCGAGTCCGGCCGAGAAAACGGCCTCGTCGATGGTGAGCGGCGCCAGCACCTTGACGATCTCATCGTGCGCGCCGCTGGTCTCGATGACGAGTCCGGCGGCGAAACAGGCGAGCGTGATGGTGTCGGCGACTTTTCCCGAGCCGACGTTGATGCCGCGCATCATGCCGCGCCCGCGCGTGGAGAGACCGAATTCCGCGGCCATCGCGCTTAGACGCCTGGACAGCAAATCACCCTTGCGTCGAATATCCTTTTCGAACGTCTCGTTCCGCCAGAAGTGCCGCAGCGCCGCGGTCGCGGTCACGAAAGCGTGGTTGTTGCCGCGGAACGTGCCGTTATGCTCGCCGGGCGACCACTGGTCGAGTTCGGGCGAAAACAGTGTCAGCGCGAACGGCAACCCCATCCCGGAAAGCGATTTCGCCATGGTGACGATATCAGGTGTGAAGCCCATGCCTTCAAAACTGAAGAACTTGCCGGCGCGCCCGCAGCCGGCCTGAATGTCGTCGACGATCAGCAAAGCGCCATGGCGCCTGGCGATGCCGGCGATCGCCCGCAGCCATTCCGGCGACGCGGCGTTGAGGCCGCCTTCGCCCTGAACCGTCTCGACGAGAATCGCCGCCGGTTCATCGAGCCCGCTGGAGGGATCGGACAGCCGTTGCTCCAGTAACGCGGCGGTGTTGACATCGGCGCCGTAATAGCCGTCATACGGCTCGTGGCTGACATGGCTGAGCGGCACGCCTGCGCCGGAGCGCTTGGCGGCATTGCCCGTGCAGGCAAGCGCCCCCAGTGTCATGCCATGAAAAGCGTTGGTGAAGGCGATCACCAATTCGCGTCCCGTCACCTTGCGGGCAAGTTTGATGGCCGCTTCGACCGCGTTGGTGCCGGTCGGCCCGGTGAACATCGCGCGATAGTCCAGCCCCCGGGGTTTCAGGATCAGCGACTCGAAGGTTTCGAGAAACTCCGCCTTGGCGTCGGTGTGCAGATCGAGTCCGTGAGTGATGCCATCGGCCGAAATGTAATCGACCAGCGCTTTCTTCAGCACAGGATGATTGTGCCCGTAATTAAGCGTCGAGCATCCCGCCAGGAAGTCGAGATAGCGCCCACCCTGATTGTCGTACATCCAGACGTCCTCGGCCCGGCTGAACTGACGCGGCATGGCGCGCGCATAGCTGCGCACTTCGGACTCGCGGCGTTCATAGATAGACCGGTCGGGAACGCGGCCTGTTGGTTTGGGCCGCGTCTGGCGAACAAGTGTGGCTGTGGTCATGTCGTCAGGCCTCCTGATCTTGGTTCCGGGAGTTTCGGCTTGGCAGCGGCCCAATGCGGGCCAGCCATTCGGTATCGTGCGCGCCGGCGAAGTGCGCATCGCGTTCGAACATCGCGCTTCTGGTCAGCGGCGCGCCCCATGCGCGCGACAGGCTGTTGAACAATGCCCAGGACGGCGCATTGTCGTCGGTGATCGTGGTGATGAGATGCGTGACGCCTTCGGCGGCCGGGCGCGCCAGCAGCGCGTTGATCATGCGTCGGGCGAGGTACTGGCCGCGTGCGGCGCGCGCGGTCGCAACCTGCCAGACGAAAAAATCGTTCCGCTCCGTTGGCGGACGATAGCCCGAGGTCCATCCCAGGATCTCACCATTCCGCTCGACAACCATGCAGGTCTCCGCGAAGTGCGTGCACTGAAGCAGGTTGCAGTAAGCAGAATTGACGTCGAGCGGCGCGCAGGCTGCGATCAGCCGCGTAATCGCAGGGCCATCCGCGGCCACGGGCTTTCTCAACCGGAACCCTTCGCGTTCGCGAAAGTCCCGGGCCGTGCTGAAAGCCGGGGACGAAGATCCGCCGGACGTTCGGATCTGGCGATCCGCAATTTCTTTATCTTCCGAATTAATTGCTTCGGTCTCCGTACTATTATCATCCTACCTCATAGACTTTTCGATAGCAAGTTTAATGAATATGGCTTATTCTGGCCGGTGACATTAATTCGATAGACGAAATATATTTGAATGATTGCCATGGAATGCGTGACAGTCGCCTGAACCCGACGAGAGCGTTAAGAACGTGCATGACATCAGAGATCGCCTCACTGACGCTGCGCGCCCTGCGACGGGTGCTGCGAGCGACCGAAATCGGCAGTCGCCAACTCGCCGTCGCCACTGGCCTCACCACATCGCAATGGCTGGTGCTGCGGGAGATCGAAGCGCGCGCAAAAACGACACCCGGCGTCGTTGCCCAGGCGCTTCAGTTCAGTCAGGCAACGATCACGACAATCGTTGACCGGCTTGTTGCGCTAGACTTGGTGCAGCGCCAACGTAATGCAAACGACAAGCGCCAGTTTCTTCTGACGGCGACACAGGCAGGCCGGAACGTTGTGATCAATGCACCCGACCTGCTCCACCTGACGTTCACGGGTCGCTTCGTCAAGTTGCCGTCATGGGAGCAAGCCATGATTCTAGCCGCAGTGGAGCGTCTGGCCTTGCTGATGGACGCGCAGGATATCGACGCCGCGCCATTGCTGGACAGCGGGGCGATCGATCAATCCCAGCCGAAATAGACCGACATGCCTTGCCAAGCACCCTCATAGAGAGGAGCCGTTTCTACCGTTCGTCATTGAGTCAGATGCGCGACTTTTTTAACGGATGTGCCGTAGCATCGGCATCGGCTCCATATTTTCGTCCAACAAAATCCATCATGATGTCTATAAACTACACGCGCGGGTGCCTGTTGAGCTACAGTGGCAGGGGGGAATCGCCGAGCCTGAGCTACTTAACATTCGGGCTGAGCCGATAACAGCTCGGGGGAGCGGAATAATTCAGGAACAGGTTCTGCCACAAAGCCCGGCTCCCTCGGAGAGCCCGGCAAGGCGAAAAAATTTTATCGCTGCGGCACGACTGTTTCTGTGCACCGGTTGTGCCGCCATCGGAACCGTTGGCTGGTCACTATGTGAGCCGGCGCATGCGTTCGACCTTTTCGGTCTGTTCGATTCCGACAGTCCGCCACCGATCAGCACGGCGGCATTGTCGTATCGCCTCGAAATCGAGGCCAGGAGCGCCGACGGTAAGAAGGACAGTGACGCCGCACAGGCGCTACGGGACGCGTCCGCAACCTATCGCCTCAGGCAGGCCCCGCCGACGGACGGCGAAGGCCTCGTACGCCGCCTGCAGGCCGACATCAATCCACTGCTGGATGCCCTTTGGGGACTTGGACGCTACAACGCCGAGATCGACGTCACGATCGACGGGATTCCCGTCACGCTTGACGAGACTGATCTCGCCGCCGCGGTGCATCGGGCGGAGAGCTTTCGCAATCGGGAGATCATTCCCGTCAAGGTCGTCGCGCGGCTCGGCCCGGTATTCAAGCTGCGCACCGTTGATGTCGATTATCCGCGCGAGATGGCACCGCAGCGGCTGCCGCGTCGTGCCTTCCCGCTGAAGTCCGGCGATCCGGCGATCTCCGCCGACCTGCGGGCGGCGCAGTTGAAACTCATCGACTGGTTTCGCAGCAACGGTCATCCGCTCGCGAAGGTCGCGGACGTGAAAGCCAGCGTGGATCATGCGGCCACCGCGATGGATTTTCGGTTGCGGGTCGAAGCCGGTCCCAAAGCCGGCATCGGCCATGTCGCGATTTCAGGCAGCGGGGATATCGATCCGCGCGTGGTCGCGACCCATGTCCATCTGCGCGAAGGCGAGCCTTACTCGCCCGAGCGCCTGGTGCTGATGAAAACCTCGATCGCCAGGATTCCGGCGATCGGCGGCATCCGCATCCGCGAGGGCGACGAGCTCGACGCCAACGGCAACGTGCCGATCTTCATCGACGTGACCGAAAGGCCGAAACACGCGGCAGGTTTGTCGGCGCGATATTCAACCATCGATGGTCCCGGCGTCTCCAGCTATTACGAGCATCGCAACCTGTTCGGCAACGCCGAGCGCCTGCGGCTCGATGCATCAGCCTCGCTGCTGCGGCGGCTCGATGGCTCCTCCTCCTTGAACTTCGGCGATATCCGCGCCTCCGATTTCGGCGGACGGTTCACCGCGACTTTCCTCAAGCCAGGGCTTTACGGTACGCCCAACGACCTCCTGATCGAGGCCACCGCCTTTCGCGAGCGCGTCGGCAACAACGACCTCGGCGGCTACACCAACGATGCGGTGCGCGGCACCGTCGGCGTGATCCATCGCTTTTCGGAGATGGCCTCGGTCCAGGCCGGTCTCCAGATCGAGCGAGCGCAATCGCAGGACGTGCTCGGACGGGTCGATGCGACGCTGATCGGCGTCGCCACCAGCGGACGCTATGATACAACCGACAACCTGCTCGATCCGACGCGCGGGGTGCGTCTCGCCGCGACAATCAATGCCTATTCGAAGCTGATGGGCTCAACGATCGATCTCTATGAAGCGCGGATCGCGGGTTCGACTTATTACGCACTCGACGAAGATGCCAACTATGTGCTGGCGGGCCGGTTGGCGGCAGGCTCGCTCGGTGGCGCGCCGCTGGCCCGCATTCCGGATGCGCACCGCTTCTTCTCCGGCGGCGGCGGCTCCGTCCGCGGGTTCATTTTCAATACGATCTCGCCGATGATGTTCGGCAAGATCATTGGCGGCCGCAGCCTGGTCGAAGGCTCCGCCGAGATGCGGGTGAAGGTCACGCCGACCATCGGCGTCGTGCCGTTCGTCGATTTCGGTACCGCCTCCAGTTCATCTCTGCCGAACTTCGACGAGTATGTCGGCTACGGCGCGGGCATCGGCCTGCGTTATCTCACACCGGTCGGGCCGATCCGCCTCGATGTCGCTACACCGTTGAACCCCCGCCCCGGCGACAGCCGCTGGGCAGTCTATGTCAGCATCGGGCAGGCGTTCTGATGCGCGCGCGGCGAACCATCATGCTCGCCGCTGCCGCAGCGCTCGGGCTCGCCGGCGTCACGGCGGCCGGCGTTGTTGTCTACAAGATGATCGGTGGGGCCGGCGACAATCAGCAGGATCTCCTCGCCGGCCTCGTGTCGCGGACACTCTCCACGCCGGCAACCCAGGTGCATATCGGGGCCGTGGATGGCGCATTATCATCCGACGCCACGATCCGCGACGTGACCATCACCGACAAGGAAGGCACCTGGCTGAAGCTCGATCGCGCCCGCCTCGTCTGGCGGCGCACCGCGCTGCTGCTGGGACGGCTGGAGATCGACCGCCTCGAGATCGGTACGCTTGAGATTCGTCGAAAGCCGCTCGCCGCCGACCAGCCCGTCGCAGTGTCAGAGCAGCCTGCCGCGAAGACCGGTCCGTCCGAAACCGAGCAGAGCGCCTCCACCGTACAGGCGACGTCCAGTCAGCCTATCCTGCCGAACCTTCCGGTGAAGGTGCAGGTGAAGGCGTTCGACCTGCATGCGCTGGTGCTCGGCGAGCCGGTTCTAGGCGAGGCCGTAAGCGTTGCTGCGATCGGAAACACCGAACTGGGCTCGCCCTCGGAAGGGCTCGTCTTCAATCTCGACGCAACCCGCAAGGATTCCCCGGGCCGCTTCAAGGTGGAGCTTGCCTTCATACCAAAGGGCAACGCCCTCACCCTCGACGTTTCTCTCGACGAGCCATCCCACGGACTATTATCCAAGCTCGGCCGGTTTCCCGACGAGCCGCCGATCGCCTTCGCGCTTCGCGGCAAGGGTACGCTCGACAGCTTTCGCGGCGCGTTGAAATTCCAGGCCGGCCCCACCATCGATGCGACCGGCGCCATCATGCTCGACCGGGACGGGGCCGGCCGGGTGCTCGCGACCCGGATCAACGGTCATCTCGGACCATGGCTGCCGCCGCTCGCGGCCTCCGTCTTCGCCGGCGAAACCAGACTCGATAGCGCGACGCGCATCGGTGACGACGGCAGCGTCGTCATGGACGGGTTGACACTCACCAGCCGTCTCGCCCGGCTCGAGGTGAAGGGCGCGCTCGGCGCCGACAAGATGATGGATTTCTCGGCGACCGTTCGCTCGCTACCGAGCAACGGCGACGTCACCGAGACCGATCAGGGCTCGATCCGCAGCCTCACCTTCGACGGCCACGTCAACGGCCCGGCGAAGGCGCCCCGCATTTCAGCGAAGCTTGCGGTGTCCGATGCCCGTTTGCCCGACGGCGACCTTGACGCGCTCGAAGCCTCGATCAACGCCGCCCCAGACGCTGAACTCAACGACCTCGCCACGAGCATCGCGATCGACGCCAGCCTGCGCGCTTCCGGCATCGCGCCGCGGGATCCTGCTCTCGCGGCAGCGATCGGCGATCGCGCATCCTTCGTGCTGAGAGGCACAACGGATCTCAGCGGCGAGGCAAAGATCGAGCGGCTGGAAGTCGGCACCTCCACCGTTCAGGCCGCCTATACGGGCGAAGCCAGCCGGGACAGGCTGCGCGGTCATGCGACCGGCACCGTGCCCGATCTCGGCCGCTTCGGCGGGCTTGCCGGGTTACAGCTCGCGGGCACGGTGAAGCTGGGCCTCGATCTCGACGGCGACCTTCGACGCGGCCGCATCGACGCAAAGCTCTCCGGCACCGGTGACCGCTTCGCCACCGGCCTTCCGGCGCTTGATGGACTTGCGGGACCACGCGTCACCCTCGCCGCCGATTTTTCGTCCGGCGGCAACGATACCTACACGATCCGCGCGGCTTCGCTCGACGCCGCCCATGTCACGGTTCGCGCCAAGGGGAGCGTGACTCGCGATGCAAGCGATCTCGCGGCGCGTATCGAGCTTCCGAATCTCGCAGCGACCGATGCGCGCCTAGCCGGCGCGGCGTCGCTCGACGCGCGGCTGACCGGAGGACTCGCGCACCCCGGACTATCGCTCACGGCGGCGCTGGATCGCGCGACGGCGATGCAGCGCCCGATCCCGCATCTGGGACTGAAGGCCACGGTCGCCGACATCAATGGACCTTGCACTATCGATGTCAGACTCGACGGCACCGTCGACGGCAAGCCGGCGCGCGGCATCATCCGGGCGAGCCGCCGTCCGATGGAGCACGGCCCCGGCGCCAGGACCGATCAGGATGCGCGCGACGAGCCCGCGCCTATCTTCGCGGGCTGGGACGCCAGAACCATCGACATCACTATCGGATCGGCGTCGCTGAAGGGCGCGGGCACGATCGACGCGCAAAACCTCGCGCGCGGACGGCTTCGCTTCGCGGCCGGCTCTCTGGCGGACATCGCACCGCTCACCCTCATCGATCTTGCAGGCGCGGCTTCACTCGACCTTGCGCTGTCCGACGACGGCGGGCGGCAGTCCGTCCGCCTTGTCAGCAAGGGCACGGGGCTGCGGGCCGCCACCACGGAGATCCGGAACTTCGATCTGCGTGCCGAGGGCGACGATCTCTACAGCCATCCGGTGCTCAACGCGGATGCCCAGATCAACGGCGCCGAGATCGGCGGCCAGACCATCGCGAATGCAACTCTAATCGCGAAGGGCAACGCCGACGCGAGCACAATCGGCTTGTCGGCCAAAGCCGCCGGCTTCAATCTCGATGCCGCGGGCGTGTTGATGCCGAAGGAGCGCATCCGGTTCGACCTCAACCGCTTCACCGCGAAACGCGGCGCCAGGACGATCGCCCTGCAGAGGCCCGCGAGCTTCACGCTCGACGACGGCACGGTGATGATCCAGCATCTGGCGATCGGAATCGGCGGCGGCCGCTTCACGCTCGACGGCACGGCCGGCAAGGTACTCGACCTCAAGGCGGTGGCAAGCGCGGTCCCGCTCGCCGAAGCCGATGTCGCCGTGCCGGGCCTTGGCCTCGGCGGCACGCTCGATGCTTCGGCCGAAATCGGCGGTTCCGCAAGCGCGCCGACAGGACAGTACAGGATCGCCGTCAAACGGCTCACGGCGCCGCAAACAAGGAACGCCGGCGTACCGCCGATCGATATCACTCTGGACGGCCGTCTCGAAAAGACCCGCACGAAGCTCAACGCCACGGCCTCGGCGGGCAAGGCCGGCACCTTAGCGGCGGCCGGCACCGTACCGTTCGACGCCTCCGGGACGATCGCACTGACGGCAAAAGGCCGGCTCGATGCCGCCGTCGCCAACGCCATGCTGTCGGCTTCCGGACGCACCGTTTCCGGAATCGTGCAGATCGATGCCCGCGTGGGCGGCACACGCGCCAGGCCTCAGGTCGGCGGCTTTGCCGCCATGAGCGGCGGCAGCTTCCGCGACAACCAGGTGGGAATGCGGCTCGACGCCATCGAGGCAAAGGTCACCGCCGAAGGTGAGCGCATATCCATAGAGCGGCTGAGCGCGACGACCCCCAACGGCGGCGCGCTGTCCGGTTCCGGCCAGATCCGCATCGCGCCCGATGCGGGCTTTCCCGGCACGGTCTCGATCCGCGGACAACAGGCGACGCTCGCGGCGAGCGCGCTCGCGACCGCTCGGGCGAATCTTGACATCAACGTCACCGGCGCGCTTGCGCGCGATCCGAAGATAAGCGGCCGCGTCGATCTCACTCATGTCAGCGTCGATATTCCAGAGCGCCTGCCCTCGACGCTGAAACCGATCGACGGCATCGACCACGTCAACGCCACGGGCCAGGCCGCCACCCGGCTCGCGGCGGCGCGCAAGGCGGAAGCCGCAGAGAAGAGCAATGGCAAGGGACGCCAGGCGCTTTTCAACGCCGCGCTCGACGTCACCGTCTCGGCGCCGAACCACATTTTCGTGCACGGCCGTGGCGTGAACGCGGAACTCGGCGGCTCTCTTCAGGTCGGCGGCACGACCAACAAACCCGTCACGAAGGGCGCATTCTCACTTTATCGCGGCAAGATGACCGCACTGGGAAAGACGCTGAATTTCACCAAAGGAGATCTCTCCTTCAACGGGGACCTTGCGCCTGAACTCGATTTCGCGGCCGAGATACAGGCCTCCGATATCACCGCCCAGATCGGGATCTCGGGCCCGGCGGCAGCGCCGGTTTTCGCCTTCACGTCGCGACCGGAACTGCCGCAGGATGAAATCCTGTCACGCATCCTGTTCCAGAAGGCGTCGGGCAACCTGACGACGGCGCAGGCCCTGCAACTCGCACAGGTAGCGGCGCAGTTCGCAGGCGGCGGCGATGGTGTGCTGGACCGCATGCGCCGTTCGCTCGGCGTCGACAGTCTGGATGTGGGCGTCGGATCGGGGGGCGGCCCAATGGTCGGCGCATCACGCGCGATCGGCGACAGGCTAAGCGTGGGCGTTCGGACCGGTGCAACCCCCAGCCAGTCCGGCCTCTCGGCCAATGTGGACGTGACGCGCCATATCCGGGTGGAATCCGATGTCGATGCGAGAGGCGCGACATCGATGGGAGTCGGCATGAAGTTCGAATGGTGACGAGGCTGATCCACCCGGTGCAGCCACTTCTATAAGATTTCCCTGCCGTGAAGCGCAATGCCATCCGGAACATCGCGCGCAGGAAGGACGCGATTTACATTCCTAGAGTAGTTTGATGTTCTACACATTCAAATTGATGCTTGATACTTAATTTTATATGGTTAGAATATATCTACTGTGAACCGCATCGGAGTTGCCAGAATTCATGATCTCCGCAAATCAACTCAGGGCTGCCCGTGCGCTCCTTAGTATAGATCAACGGCAAATGGCTGAGCTGGCGGAACTTTCAGTTCCTACTATTCAACGCATGGAAGCTAGTGACGGCGTCATCCGTGGCAATGTCGATTCCCTGATGAAACTGGTTTCAGCTCTGGACAACGCGGGCATCGAGCTGATCAGTCCGGATGGTCAAAGCTTGGCTGGCGGTCGGGGCGTCCGGCTCAAGGAACAAGTCACGAAGCCAAGGATAAAGCAACCCAAGTCTTTCTCGCCGCGGCCCTTGGAACGAACTCGATAATCTACCCTCTCTGAAATGGTCTCCCTGAAGTATGATTTTTCGGGTGTCGTTTGCGGGCGTCAGATCTTCACCAAGCGCCTCGCTTAAGGAGTGCTAACGCCATCGGCGCGACGTGCAGCATGGCTCGCTTCTATCGTCCACAACCCGCTGATCAGACGATTTTGATCGGCTACCGTTCCAAAAACTGGTCATTTTCGGACCGAAGAACGGATGCCGCCACAATGGCTGGTCTCGGCAGGGCTATCGCCTTCTCTTGTCCGTCAATTGCTCGACAACGGCAGGCTGCGACGTCTCGAACACGCGACTGGCAAGAACGTCGGACGCTACTACCGACTGGACATCGTCGACAGACAGGATGGCGCCCTCGTCCGCGACCAGGCGATTGGCCTGACGCAAGCGAATACGATCCAGCGCGTTGCGGATCGAGCGTGCGTTGGAGAACAAGGGCTGCGCCTTGCGTAACGCGATGTAGCGTACAAAGGCGTCGCGGGCGTCAGATGTGAATTTATAGTTCATGTGACGCAGCATCACCTCGGCGATCGCGAGCAGTTCCTCGTTGGTGTAGTCGGGGAAGTCGATGTGATGGGCGATGCGCGAGCGGAAACCGGGATTGCTCGAAAAGAATCTTTCCATACGGTCGGCGTAGCCGGCGAGAATGACCACCAGGTCCTCGCGTTGCGACTCCATGACCTGAAGCAGTATTTCGATGGCTTCCTGGCCGTAGTCACGTTCGTTGTCGGGCCGATGAAGGTAATAGGCCTCGTCGATGAACAGCACGCCGCCCATCGCCTTTTTCAGTATCTCCTTGGTCTTCGGCGCGGTGTGACCGATATACTGTCCGACCAATTCATCGCGCGTGACCGACACCACATGGCCACGGCGTACATAACCCAGCCGATGGAGAATATCGGCCATCCGCAAGGCAACGGTGGTTTTGCCGGTGCCGGGATTTCCGGTGAACGACATGTGCAATGTCGGGATTTCCGACGTCAGTTCCATTTTCTTGCGTATCCGCTCGACGAGGAGCAGCGACGCAATCTCCTGGATTCGTGTCTTGACGGGCTTGAGACCGATCAGCTCTTGATCGAGCTGCTTGAGTATCTCGCCGATTCCAACGGCTTCGAGTTCCTCGCGAAGGTTGACTTGTTCTTGCATCGAAGATGGTCCTGATAGCCTCGGTCGGGAGCTTCTCTATTACGACCGCTCGCGGGAAAACCGTTCGGGGAGAAAGGCTCCGTCGTCAGGAGACGACGGAGCAATACATCCGGGCTGGACGACCGAAAGGATGGATCGTCCAGCCTTAGCGGGATGGAATCATGATGAATAGCGCTGACCTTCGGAACGTTCGGCCACCGCATAGGAGGTCGTGGTGTACCGGACGTTGCGACTATCGGATTCCTGGCGCTCGAGCCGGAAGCCCGGCTCGTTCTTCGGCCTGTTGACGATGAACGAGATCTTCACCGACTCCCAGCCAGGACTGGAATCGAACCCGGAGATCCGGATGTAGCGGTCGCCATAGACCTTCCGGCACTCTTTCAGCTCCATCAGCACGCCTGCCGCATCCGGCAGGTCGAACATCGGCAGATTCCACATTTCCCAATAGGTATTGCGGGGATGCGGATCGTCGGTGAACTCAATGTTCACCGCCCAATTCTGGCTGAGACAATACTGGATCTGCCGGGAAATCTGATCATCGGTCAGATCGGGCAGGAACGAAAAACAACCTTGAGTAATACGCATGATGTCCTCCACTACGCCGCAGGAACGGCGGTCGGCACGTAGTCGGGAGCGTCGGTCGAGGCGT
>JAANMX010003250.1_pt1 | contig 14664 bp, 13 predicted proteins | sample 7279681 | NCBI WGS metagenome assembly JAANMX01 (sample SAMN14094542, study PRJNA606508) | bioreactor metagenome | isolation source: A lab-scale SPAN reactor treating ammonium-rich wastewater day 351 | place: Ireland: Galway | collected 2018-01-01
GCAATGCCAGGAAGGTGTCGTCGGGCCAGTAGGGCAGCACCGACTCGAAGACGCCCGGATCGACCGTCCAGTCGCGGGCGGTGAGGACGGCGAGCCGCTCGGCCAGGAAGGCCGCGTAGCCCGGCTGCGGGAACGGCGGACCCGGCGGGGACAGCCGGCGCAGGGCGTCATCGAAGTCGCCCATCAGGTACGCCATCCGGCCGCCCAGCAGCCGGCTCAGGCTCTCGAACACGCCCCACGGCCGGTGCAGCCGGCCGGCGATCGCGGTCGCGGCGTCCAGGCGGGCCAGCGCCGCGGGGAGATCGCCGCGTTCCGCCTCGAGCAGCCCGAGCCGGTAGTAGGCGCGGACGTGGGTGGGATGATCCATCGGCCGGGTCCGGACGATGTCCAGCAGCCGCGCCTCCACCTCGGGCAGGTCGGCCTCGTCGGAGTCCAGGGCGACCAGGATGGTGCGCAGGTCGGTCGCCAGGTCGGTGGCGTCGAGTTCGTCGGCCAGGGCCAGCGCGGCCTCGCTGGCGGCCACCGCCTCCCGGTAGCGATCCGCGTCCGCCAGCGCCTGGACCTGGGCCACCAGGGCCTGCAGCCGGGTGCGATCGGAGAGTCCGGCGGTGAGCCGGACCGCCTCCTCGGCGCGCTGCAGCAGGTCGGGCGGCTCGTCGTAGACCCTGGCCAGGGTTACATAGCCGGCGAGCAGCCGCGCCCGGGCGGGACTCCGCTCGTCGCTGTGGGCCAACCGATCGGCGATCAGGTGGACGCCGCGGCCGACGTCGCCGCTGGCCGCCGCCGCCAGGGCCGCCTGTGCGGTGGTGTCGTCGCGGCGCGGGTCGTCCTCGGCCATCCAGCCCAGCACCTGCTCGAACAGCCCGGACGCCTCCCGCGGGCCGCCCAGCGCCAGCGCCGACTCGCCGGCCGCGATCCCTGCGGTGACCGCGGTGTCGGCGTCCCCGCTGGCGGCCGCGTGCCGGGCCAGATCGGACGCCGTGCCCAGTTCGGGCCGGGCCGCCAGCGCCGCCGCGAAGGCGGTGTGCAATCGGCGGCGCTGGCCCGGCAGCAGGTCGTCGCGGATCGCCTCGGCCACCAGGGCGTGCCGGAACGCGTAGGCCTCCCCGGCCACCGGCTCCAGGGTGTGGTGGTCGATCGCTGCGGTCAGCGCGGCGTCCAGTTCGTCGGGGGAGAGGTCGACCACGGCCTGCAGCAGGTCGTGGCCCAGCCGGCGCCCCATCACCGCCGCGGCCCGCACGACACGCTGCGCCGCCGGGTCGAGCTGCTCGAACCGCGCTCGCAGCACCCGCTGCAGGTCGGCGCCGAGCACGTTGCCGCCGGCGACCAGTTCCTCGGCGAAGAAGGCGTTCCCGGCGGCCCGTTCGACGACCGCGGCCACCCGCTCGTCGCCGGCGTCGGTGAGGGTGCGCACCAGCGTCCACATGTCGCCGCTGGACAGCGGATCGAGATGCACCCGGGTGACGTCGGGCAGCCGGGCCCAGACGCCCAGCGTGGGGTGCAGCGGGTGGCGCCGGTGCAGGTCGTCGGAGCGATAGCTGACCACCAGCCCGACCGGTGCCGTGAAACCCCTGGTCATCAGCAGGGTGAGCAGGTCGCGCGAGGAGTGATCGGCCCAGTGGGCGTCCTCGATCACGACCAGGACGCCGCACCGGTCGGCCACCCGGCTGAGCGCGGCGTGCACCGCCTCGGCCAGCAGTCCCGGACCGGTGGAGGCCCGCACCTCGGCGCGCGCCGGCGTGCCGGCGAGCAACTGGGCCAGGGCGGGATGAGTGTCGGCGACCTCGCCGATCAGCTCGGGAGCGGCCTCGTGCAGGGCGCTGACCAGCTCGGCGAACGGCAGGTAGGGCAGATCGGCGCCGGCCTCGGCGACGCAATGGCCGACCGCAACCAGACAGCCGGCCGCCTCGGCGTGGCCGACCACGTCGCGCAGCAGCCGGGTCTTGCCGATGCCGGCGTCACCGGACAGCACGACCACGCCGCCACCGCCGTCGGCGAGTCCGAGGGCACTGACGACGCGGTCGAGTTCGTGGGTCCGTCCCACCATTCCCCGGGCCTCGCGCATGGGGTCGATTATCCCCAACGCCTCTCCCGGCGGCGGGACGGCCGGGCCGGTCACGCGGCCTTGCGCTCCTGCTCGCGACGCCGTCGGACGTCGCGCATGATCTCCAGCGACGAACGCCGACGATGGCGGGCCGGGATCAGGCCCGCGGCCTCCAGACGGTCGTCGCGGGCCTCCAGCTGGGCGTGGAAATCGGCCAGCAGCGGATCCATGGTTCTCACCTCGCTCTCCTCTTCGGTGACTCCAGAATCGGTCGCTGAGGTAGGCCCGGACATCGGGCGATCGCGGTAGATCCGCGCGGCCCCGTGCCTTAGGGGGACCGCCGGACGCCGGCAGGTCGGCTGAGGTACCTGTCCGCGCGGCCGATGACCCGAGTCCGCGCGGCCGATGACCCAAGCGCGTCGTGCCCGGACGCCTACCGTCACCAGGTCGTCATCCCGGGCTTGCCCCGGGATCTCGCCGCCGAACGCTCGGGACGCGGGGATCCCGGCGGTTCATCAGAGCAGGGGGAGGCGCGTCCGCGGGACCTTTCCCTCGGCGGCGAGTTGCGCGTAGGCGATCGGCAGGACGCCGGCGATGGTGTCGTCGTCGAACGGCCAGTCGCCGGCCGCCAGGGCGTCCCCAGCCTTCACGCCCCGGCCGATCAGGTACTCGACCTGGCCGTAGACGGCGGAGATCTCGGCGCGCTGGGTGAAGGCGAACACGCGGTCCACCGGGTCGCCGTGACCCGGCACCAGCACCGTGTCCTCGCGGACCAGGCCGAGGATGCCGTCCAGCGCGGTCGGCCACTCCTTGAGGAAGCAGTCGGGACCCATCGCCGGGGGAGCGGACTGCTCCAGCAGGTCACCGGTGAAGATCACCTGGGCGTTCGGCACGATCACCACCAGGTCGCCCGCGGTGTGACCGCGCCCGAAGTGCACGATCTCGACGTGCCGGCCGCCCAGGTCGACCATCCGGGCCAGGGCCAACGGACGGTTCGGCGCGCGCAGCTCGTCCGGCGTGAAGCCCAGCTCGGCGGCCTCGGCGGTCAGGCCGTCGGCGAGCAGCGCGGCGGCGAGGCTCTCGTGGCCGTAGGTGGGCAGGTCGTCGAACGCGGCCAGGCCGTAGTAGTGGTCGAAGTGGCTGTGGGTGACCACCGCGCCGATCAGCGGGACGCCGGCCACCGACTCGGCCGCCGCCCTGATCCTGGCGCCCTGCTCCGGCGAGGATCCGGTGTCCACCACCAGGGCCGCGGTCGAGCCGACGATCAGGCCGATGTTCACACCCGCCGGCTGGGCCACCGCCCGCCAAATACCGGGACGTAGCTCCTCGAAGGGAGTCAGCGAGAACTGCACCGGCTCAGCCTATGTGGCGCGGAACCCATATGGCGGGGCGGGATTGGGTCCGCCGCGTACTCAGCCGGTCGCGATCCGGATCGCCAGCGCCAGTAGCCCCACCAGCGGCAGCCCGCCCTGAATCAGCGCGGCCCGCAGCTTGGACCGGTCGTTGGTCACCAGCACGACGGCGGCGCCCAGCATCGAGCCGAGGCTGACGATCAGCAGCGTCGTCGACACCGTCGGCCAGGCGAAGGTCGCGACGCCGGCGAAGGCGGTGAGGGCGAGGAACAGGTTGTAGAAGCCCTGGTTGTAGGCCAGTTGCTTGGTGGTCTCTGCCTGCTCGGGGGTGGTGCCGAAGACCCTGCGGGTGTTGTCCTCCTGCCAGCGGAACGACTCCAGCAGGAAGATGAACACGTGCAGCAGGCCGGCCAGGGTGGCGGCGATCAGGGCGATCAGGGTCATGGCAACCTCACACCAGGGGGACTCGACGGCGACGGTTCAGCGTAGCCCGGGTCCGCTTCGTCTAGACTGGCACTCGATCATCGAGAGTGCCAAGCGGTGAAGGGAGGGGCCCGTGCTGGACGACCGCAAGCTCGCCATCCTGCGGGCCATCGTCACCGACTACGTGTCCTCCCAGGAGCCGGTCGGCTCCCGGGTGCTGGTCGAACGGCACAACCTCGGTGTCTCCCCGGCCACCGTCCGCAACGACATGGCGGTGCTGGAGGAGGAGGGCTACATCACCCAGCCGCACACCAGCGCCGGCCGCATCCCGACCGACAAGGGCTATCGGCTCTTCGTCGACCGGCTGGCGTCGGTCAAGCCGCTGTCGCTGGCCGAGCGCCGGGCGATCCAGACCTTCATGGCCGGCGCGCTGGACGTCGACGACGTGGTGCGCCGGACGGTGCGGCTGTTGGCCCAGATCACCCACCAGGTCGCCATCGTCCAGTACCCGGTGCTGTCCCGGGCGACCGTCCGGCTGATCGAGGTGCTGGCACTCACCCCGGGCCGCGGCCTGGTGATCCTGGTGAACTCCGCCGGACGCGTCGACCAGCGGCCGATCGACCTGATCGACGCCGGCGAGGAGCAGCTGGCCGAGTTGCGCGGACGCCTCAACGCGGCCCTGGTGGGCCTGGCGCCGTCCGCGGTGGTGGATCGGCTGAGCGCCCTGATGGACGAGTTGCCGCCCGACCTGCGCCCGGTCGGCTCGGTGGTGATCGCCACCCTGCTGGAGCTGGTCACCGCCGATCCGGCGACCCGGGTGGTGGTCGGCGGCGTGCCCAACCTGACCCGCTTCGGCGACCAGTTCGAGACCACCGTGAAGCCGGTGCTCGAGGCGCTGGAGGAACAAGTCGTGCTGTTGCGGTTGTTGGGTGAGGCTGGTGGGTCCAGCGATGTCACCGTCCGCATCGGGCACGAGAATCCGTACGAGCCGCTGCAGTCGACCTCGGTCGTGGCCAGCGCGTACAGTCACGGCGACGATGTCTGGGCGAGCATGGGAATCGTCGGCCCCACCCGCATGGACTATCCGAGCACCATGGCCTCGGTACGGGCGGTTGCCCGCTACGTCGGCCGCTTCCTGGCAGAAGGATGATGTTGACCAAGGACTACTACGACGTTCTGGGCGTGTCCCGGGACGCGACCTCTGAGCAGATCAAGAAGGCCTACCGCAAGCTGGCCATGAGGTATCACCCGGACGTCGCCGACACCGCCGACGCCGCCGAGAAGTTCAAGGAGATCGGCGAGGCCTACGAGGTGTTGCACGACGCGAACAAGCGCGCCATGTACGACCGGGGTGTCGACCCGATGGCCTCCGGCGGTTTCGGCGGGGCGCAGGGCTTCGGCTTCCCGGGTGGCGCGGCCGGGGGCTTCGACTTCACCAACCTGGTGGACGCCATGTTCGGCCAGGCGTCGGCGCGTGGGCCGCGGTCGCGCGTCCGGCGGGGGCAGGACGCCCTGGTCCGGCTGTCGCTGACGCTGGCCGAGGCCGCCTTCGGCATCACCAAGCCGGTGCGGGTCGAGACGGCCCTGGTCTGCGGCACCTGCAACGGCTCGGGTGCCAGGGACGGCTCCGAGCCGGTCACCTGCAGCACCTGCCACGGCCAGGGCGACATCACCCAGATCCAGCGCTCGTTCCTCGGCGACATCCGGACCACCCAGCCGTGCCCGGTCTGCCGCGGCTACGGCACCATCGTCCCGAACCCCTGCGGGGAATGCTCGGGCGAGGGCCGCGTCCGCTCGCAGCGGACGATCAACGTCAAGATCCCGGCCGGCGTCAACGCCGGCAACCGGATCCACCTGGAGCACCAGGGCGAGGTCGGCCCGGGCGGCGGCCCGGCCGGCGACCTGTACGTCGAGCTGAGCGTCGAGCCGCACGAGACCTTCAAGCGCAACGGCGACGACCTGGAGGTCGTGGTCAGGGTGCCGATGACCGCGGCGGCGCTGGGCACCGAGGTGGTGCTGCAGACGCTCGAGGCGGAACGCGACGATCTCGACCCCGAGCAGGGCACCGTCCGGCTGACCGTTCCCAGCGGCACCCAGTCGGGCACCCGGATCCCGGTCGCGGGACGCGGCGTGCCGCGACTGCGGGGTGCCGGACGCGGTGACCTCGGCGTTACCCTGCTGGTGCAGACCCCCAGCAAGCTCGATGAGCACCAGCGGAACCTGCTGCGGCAACTTGCCGAGGCACGCGGGGAAGGCGGCGCCGAGATCGCTGTGGAGAGGCAACACAAGGGTGTATTCGGCTGGCTGAAGGACGCATTCACACAATGACCGAGGCTTTGTTCCTGGCGGATCTGGATTCCCCGGCGGTCGGCGACACGGTCGCCGTCACCGGCGACGAGGGCCGGCATGCGGCGATCGTGCGCCGGATCCGCAGGGGCGAGGTGGTGTTGGTCAGCGACGGCATCGGCACCGCGGTCCGCGGGCCGGTGCTGTCGGCCGACGTCAACGGCCTGGTCGTCGAGGTCGCCGAGGTGCTGAGCGACGCCGGGCGTCCGCTGCGGTTCACCGTCGTCCAGGCGCTGGCGAAGGGCGACCGGTCCGAGCTGGCGCTGGAGATGCTGACCGAGTTGGGGGTCGATGAGATCGTCCCCTGGCAGGCGTCCCGCTCGGTGGTGCGGTGGGCCCCCGACCGTGTCGAGCGGGCACTGGCCCGCTGGCGCAACATCGTCAGGGAGGCCACCAAGCAGTCGCGCCGGTTCCGGGTGCCGCGGGTCAGCCCGCCGCTGACCACCGCCGAGCTGGCGCTGCGGATCGCCGAGCCCGTGCACACGCTGGTGCTGCACGAGGGTGCGACCGAATGGCTGGGGGCCGACGGGCTGCCCGCCGAGGGCGAGATCATGATCATCGTCGGACCCGAGGGCGGGCTGACGCCGGAGGAGCTGGCGCTGTTCGGCGAGGCGGGCGGGCGTCCGAGGCTGATCGCGGACGCCGTGCTGCGGACCTCGACCGCCGGCGTCGTCGCGCTCGCCCAGCTGCAAGCACTGACGCGTGCCTGATCAGCCGCTGGTCGAGCCTGTCGAGAACCCGCCGTCGACCGATGATCTCAGCGAGCTCGACCGGCGATGGTTCTCCTTCACCCCGGGCGCCGTCCTGCCCAACGGCAAGGGCCGCACCGGTGTGATCGACACCCCGCACGGGCCGATCCGGACGCCGGCGTTCGTCGCGGTGGGCACCAAGGCGACGGTGAAGGCCGTGCTGCCCGAGGCGGTGGCCGACCTGGGCGCGCAGGCCGTCCTGGCCAACGCCTACCACCTCTTCCTGCAGCCCGGCTCCGACATCGTGGACGCCGCCGGCGGGCTCGGCGCGTTCATGAACTGGCCCGGGCCCACCTTCACCGATTCGGGCGGCTTCCAGGTGATGAGCCTGGGCGCCGGGTTCAAGAAGGTGCTGGCCATGGACACCGTCGGCCTGGCCGACGACGACGTGATCGCCGAGGGCAAGACCCGGCTGGCGCACGTCGACGACGACGGCGTCACCTTCACCAGTCACCTGAACGGCGACCGGCATCGGTTCACCCCCGAGGTGAGCATGCGCATCCAGCACGAGTTGGGCGCCGACATCATGTTCGCCTTCGACGAGCTGACCACCCTGCTGAACACCCGCGGCTACCAGGAGCTGTCGGTCGAGCGGACGCATGCGTGGGCCGTCCGCTGCCTGGCGGCACACGCCGAGCTGACCGCGCAGCGCGCGGACAAGCCGTACCAGGCGTTGTTCGGGGTGGTGCAGGGCGCCCAGTACGAGGACCTCCGCCGGCGGGCGGCGCGTGACCTGGCCGGGCTCGAGGTGACCGGGCAGGCGTTCGACGGGTTCGGCATCGGCGGCGCGCTGGAGAAGGAGAATCTCGGCACGATCGTGGGTTGGGTGACCGACGAACTGCCGTTCGACAAGCCGCGACACCTGCTCGGCATCTCCGAGCCCGACGACTTCTTCGCCGCCATCGCCGCGGGTGCCGACACCTTCGACTGCGTGATGCCGTCCCGGGTGGCGCGCAACGCCGCGCTCTACACCCGCGACGGCCGATTCAACGTGAACACCGCGAAGCACCGGCGGGCGTTCGAGCCGATCGAGGACGGCTGCGACTGCTACACCTGCGCGCACTACACCCGCGCCTACCTGCACCACCTGTTCAAGGCCAAGGAGATGCTGGCCTCGACGCTGGCGACGATCCACAACGAGCGGTTCACCGTCCGGCTGGTCGACGACATCCGGGCGTCCATCGAGACCGGCGACTTCGACGCCTTCCGCGACGACTTCCTGGGCCGCTTCTACGCCGGACGCCGCTGACGACACGTCGGGGACGATCGTCCCTGGCGGGTCACCCGCCGCCGGGGCGGGCCCGCAGCGCCCGCGGCAGGAACCGAGCGCCGACTCCGCCGGCGGCGTCGTCCGGGTTCGAGATCCGGCAGCGCGACAGCGACAGGCAGCCGCATCCGATGCACGAGTCGAGCCCGTCCCGCAGCTGCTCCAGGGCGGCGATCTGCTCGTTCAGCCGCGACCGCCAGTGGGTGGACAGCCGCTGCCAGTCGGCCTTCGTCGGCGTCCGGCCGGTCGGCAGGGTGGCGAGTTCCGCCGCGATCTCGTCCAGGGTGAGGCCGACGTTGGACGCCGCCCGGATGAAGGCGAGCCGGCGCAGCACGCCGCGTTCGTACTGCCGCCGTCCGGCGGGGCTCCGGGACGCCGAGATCAGCCCGCGTTCCTCATAGAAGCGCAGCGCCGAGGCCGCGAAACCGCTGCGGCTACTCACTTCGGTCACGCTCAGCACCGGAGGCGCGGTCACGGATCCCACCACCCTTCGATCACCGGACTTGACTTCAAGTTTACTTGAACTTGAATCATGACAGGCATGAGTGAACCCGACAACACCCGATTCCGCACCGCCCTGATCACCGGCGGCAGCGCCGGTCTCGGCCTGGAACTCGCCCGCGGACTGCTCGACAGCGGCTGGCGCGTGGTCATCGACGGCCGCGATCCCGAACGGCTGCAACGCGCCGTGGCGTCCCTCGGGCCGGGGGAGACCGGCCGGGCGGTTCCACCGCCACTGACCGCCGTCGCCGGCGACGTCGCCGACGCCGCCCACCGCGCGGCCCTGGCCGAACGGGTCGCCGCGCTGGGCCGGCTGGATCTGCTGGTGCACAACGCGAGCGCGCTCGGGCCGTCCCCACTGCGTCCGCTCGGCGCGCTCGGTCCGGCCGAGTTGACCGCGCTCTGGACCACCAACGTGGTGGCCGCGAACGCCCTCAACACCCTGCTCGTGCCCACGTTGCGGACCCACGACGGGATCCTCGTGTCGATCTCGTCCGACGCCGCCGTCGAGCACTACGAGAACTGGGGCGGCTACGGGGCCAGCAAGGCCGCCCTGGATCATCTGACCCTGACCTGGTCGACAGAGGCCGGCGTCACCGGGTACGCGGTCGACCCCGGCGACATGCGAACCGCCATGCATCAGCTGGCCTTCCCCGGCGAGGACATCAGCGACCGGCCGCTGCCGCAGACCGTCGTCCCGCGGCTGCTCGCGCTGCTCGACCAACGACCGCCGAGCGGCCGCTACCGGGCCGCCGCCTTCGCGCCCGCCCTGGCCGGAGCCCCCGCATGACGACGCAGACGGTGGCGCCGGCCCGGCCGTCGACCCGGTTCCGGGAGCCGGGCGACACCACCGCCCCGGCGCCACCGGAGTACCGCGGACTGGAGCGGGGCGAGGTGCGGCTCCTGGTCGCCACCCCGGAGCAACTCACCCACACCCGGTTCCCCCGTCTGCCCGAGCATCTCCGCGCGGGCGACCTGGTCGTGGTCAACACCTCCGCCACCGTGCCGGGCGAGATCGACGGCCACTCCTCCCGGCACGGCCCGGTCGTTCTGCACGTGGCCACGCCGCTGCCGGAAGGATCCTGGGTGGTCGAGTTGCGCACCAGCCCGGACGCCGCCCGTCCGGTGCTGGACGCGCGTGCCGGCGACGAGATCGTCGCGGCGGGAGTCGTCTTCACCCTGGAGAGCGGCTACCCGGCGGAGGGCTCGGCGCCCTCGGGCGACGGCAACCGGCTGTGGCAGGCCTATCCGGCCGGGGCCGACGTCCGCGCCGCCCTGGACCGGTTCGGCCGGCCGATCAGCTACGGCTACCTGAGCCGGCACTACCCACTGGCGGCATACCAGCCGATCTTCGCGCGGCACCCGGGCAGCGCCGAGATGGCCTCCGCGGCGCGGCCGTTCACGCCGGAGCTCGTGGTCGAGCTGGTGCCCAGGGGGGTGCTGCTGGCGCCGGTCACCCTGCACACCGGGGTGTCCAGCCAGGAAGCGGGCGAGCTGCCGCAGCCGGAGCGGTTCCGGGTGCCGGCGGCGACCGCCGACCTGGTCAACCACGTCCGGGACCGCGGTGGGCGGGTGGTGGCCGCCGGGACGACCGTGACCCGCGCCCTGGAGTCCGCCGTGGGCCCCGACGGGCTGGCCCGCCCGGCGCAGGGCTGGACGGAGCGACTGGTCAGCGTCGACGATCCGCCGCGGGTCGTGGACGGATTGATCACCGGCTGGCACGACCCGCACGCCTCCCACCTGCTGCTGGTCGAGTCGATCGCGGGAGCGGCGCTGACCCAGCGCGCCTACGACGCCGCGGTGGCCGGGGGCTACCTGTGGCACGAGTTCGGCGATTCGGCCCTGCTGTTGCCGCGCTGAGGACCGGCTCTGTCGGCGAAGAACGTCGCAGCCACTCCTTGCGGGGCTCGGCCGTCCGGTCGAACATCACGGGCCCGACCACCCAACGGGGGTCGCGCGTCGGGCCGCCGAAGCCTCACCATGTCCCTATGGGCGACAGCGGGGAATCGAGCCAGGATTCCGGGACGCCGGCGACCGAGCGGCCGCCGGCGGGCAGCGACCGGGCGCGGAGAGCTCGGAAGATCTGGCTGTCACCCGGCGGCATCTCGGCCATCGCGGCCGCACTCGCCGCGGTCGCAGCCCTGATCGGGCTGTTCGTGCAGCAGCGCGAGCCGGCAGCGACACCGAACCCGACCCCGGCCCCGCCGAGCGTGGGGGCGGAACCGGCACTGTTCGTCTACGGCAGTTCGATGCCCGGCATGTCCCGCTACGACGCCATCGGTCGCTACGTGATCCGCTCGGCGCGGGATACCGTGCGGGGCTCCCTCTACGACTCGGGTTTGGGCTACCCGATGGCGAAGTTCGGCGGCGACGGCCAGATCCGGGGTGTGGTGCTCTGGCTCGACCCGGCGACCGCGGAGGCGGCGCTGGCCGAGATGACCAGGGTCGAGGCGGGCCTATTCCACCCCGTCACCGTCCGGACGGCGAGCGGGGTCAGCGCGCAGGCCTACCAGTGGATCGGGTCGACCGACGGCTTCCCCACGATCGACGCGTGGGACGGCTCGACCGCCCACTACGGCGCCCGGATCGGCTGGCCGGAGCTTAAGCCCGGCGACTGCTTCCAGGCGTTCGACGACCAGACGGTCACCACGTCCTGGTGCAAGGCGCCGCACGCACTCGAGGCGTTCCACACCGGGACCCTGAAGGAGGGCGCGGCCGACCCGCGCTCGGCGGCCGAGCGGGCCTGCCGTGGTCCGTTCGCCGAGTTCGTCGGCCGGGATCCGGAGGATTCCGAGCTGGTGCTGCGGGTGTATTCCCACAGCGCCTCCGAGTCGCGGACGCCCGCCTTCCTGTGCGCCGTCGGGGCCGACGGCGAGGCAGTCGCCGGCACGCTCAGCGGGGCTGACCGGTAGACCCGTTCCAACGATGACGGAATCGATCCGGATCGGGCACTGCCACCGGTGCCCGATCTGGATCCATTCGAGCGGTCAGGGCCGGCGTCCTCCGCCGGCACCGGCCTTCGCGCCTGCTGTGCGGCGTCTGTGAGCGCTGTCCGGCGGCGGCCACGGCTGCAGGACGCGCCCCGTCCGCGGCGGCATCGCTTGGTAATCTGACGCCCGTCGCCGGGAGCCGCCCGGCCGTGGCCACAGGGGGAGCCCATGCCGGACGTCGCGGTCGGCGCCTGCACCGAGGTGGGCCACGTCCGGACGCTGAACGAGGACGCGTTCCTGAACGGCGAGCGGGTCTGGGTGGTGGCCGACGGGATGGGTGGTCATGCCGCCGGCGACGTCGCCAGCCGGCTCGCGGTGGAATCCCTGCGCGAGCTGGACGACGTCGACGAACTCAAGCCGGCCCGGGTCAACGCGGCGGTGGCAAGGGCCAACGCCGCCGTCGTCGCGCACGGCAGCTACCATCCCGAGGCTCGCGGCATGGGGACGACGGTGACCGGGCTGGCCGAGGTAATCGTCGGCGGGGTGCCGCATTGGGCGGTGTTCAACGTCGGCGATTCCCGGGTCTACCGCTACGCCGGCGGCGCGTTGCAGCGGGCCACGATCGACCACTCCGAGGTGGAGGAGTTGCTCACGGAGGGGCTGATCGACGCGGCGCAGGCCCGCACCCATCCGGCCCGGCACATCATCACCCGCTCGGTCGGCATGCGTCCGGCCCCGTCGGTGGATCTGTGGGTGCTGCCGCAGACGCCGGGGGAGCGTTTCCTGCTCTGCTCCGACGGCCTGACCTCCGAACTCGACGACGACGAGATCGCCGCCGTCCTGGCCGCTCATCCCAACCCGGCCCACGCCGCCGCCGCGCTGGTCGAGGCGGTGCTGGCCACGGAAGCGCGGGACAATGTCACGGTGCTGGTGGTCGACGTCCGCGGCGCCGGCGACGACGCCGGCGACGAGATCACGGTGCCGCGGAACGTGCTGGAGGGAGAACGGTGATGGGCTCGGCGGTGTACTCCTACGGACCCGGCGGCGCGCTGGCGATCTGCGGGACGCGGGTGGCGGCGCTGGTCGACCTGCCGCCGGACGCCGGCCTGGTTCCCGGCCTGTACGAACTGATCGGCGGTGATTCCGCCGGCCTGGACGAGGTGCTGGAGCTCCTGGTCAGCCCCGGGTTGCGGGCGGTGGAGCATTTCGCGCTGGCGGAGTACACCGAGGACGGCCTGCGGACGGTGGTCCGCGGCCGCTACCGGGCGCAGGCCGGCTCGTACACGATCGAGGGCCGCGGGCTGTGGACCGACCGCATCGTCCAGGCCGACGGCTATGCCCTCCTCGACCCCGGTACCGCCGGCGAGGGTGCGCTGCCGATCGCCGGGGGAGTCGTGCTGGCCGGACGCCTGCAGCGCCATCCCGGCAACGCCCCGGTGACGCCGCGGGTCGCCGCACCGGTCAGCTCGCCCGCCGAGCCGCCCGGTCATCCGGCGTCGCCGCCGCGGGTGGCCGCCGAGGACGCCCCCGCGCCGCTTCCGGCCCGGGCCCCGACACCGGCCCCGGCTCAGGCCGCCATTCCGGTTCCGGCGTCGGTTCCGGCCCCGGTGTCGGTTCCGGCCCCCGTTCCGACGGCGCCGGTCCTGGCGGTCGAGCCATCGTCCGAGGTCGGCACCGGACACACCCTCCCCACGCCGTTCACCAACCCGATCACCGATCTGCCCCCGCCACCCAGCCCGCCGTCGGCGTCCGATCAGCCCACCTTCATCGACTCGCTGCCGTGGAGTTCGCCGGCCCCGGACGACGCGTCACCCGCCGCGCCACCCGGGCCCGCCGCCGCGCCGCATCCGCCTGCCGGCGCACCGCCCGGGCCTGCCGCCGCGCCGGGCGGCGATGAGGCGTCCGAGCGGACCATCAGCCGCGATCAGCTGCCCCGGGTCGGCGCCCAGACCGTGGTGGCCGCCCGCTGCCCGGCCGGCCACCTCAGCCCCGCCTACGCCGGCACCTGCCGGGTCTGCGGCCAGCCGCTGCCGGCACAGCAGCCGGTCGAGATCCCGCGTCCGCCACTGGGGGTGTTGCGGCTGTCCAACGGGGACACGGTGGTGCTCGACCGGGGCTGCATCCTCGGCCGCAACCCACGGGTGCCGGCCGGGCACTCCGGCGAGCAGCCCAATCTGGTCAAACTGATCGACCCCGACAAGGACATCTCCGGCCAGCACCTGGAGGTGCGGCTCGAGTACTGGCACGTCGCCGTCAAGGACCTGGGGTCGACCAACGGCACCCAGGTCGTGCTGCCCGGCGAGAACCCGGTGACCCTGCGGCCCAACGATCCGGTGATGATCGAGCCCGGCAGCAAGGTGATCCTGGCCGGGGTCTTCAGTTTCACCTTCGAGGTCACTCCATGACCGTGAGCTGACCCCGTGACCGAGCCACCCGCCCCCGCAATCCCCGGTCTGAGCTTCATCCGCAAGCTCGGCGCGGGCGGCTACGCGGACGTCTACCTGTACGAGCAGGCGCTGCCGGCGCGGCGGGTCGCGGTCAAGGTGTTGCGCGACTCCGACCTGAGCCGGGGCGTCGCGCAGCGGTTCCGCAGCGAGGCCAACGCGATGGCCCAGCTCGAGCATCCGCACATCGTGCCCGTCTACGCCACCGGCAGCACCGCCGACGGCCGTCCCTACCTGGTGATGATGTACTACCCGCGCGCCAGCCTGGCCGAGCGGGTCAAGGCCGAGCGGCTGACCGTGCCCGAGGCGCTGCGGATCGGCATCCAGCTGGCCAGCGCCGTCGAGACCGCCCACCGGGCCGGCCTGCTGCACCGCGACATCAAGCCGGCCAACGTGCTGACCAGCCAGTACGGTACCCCCGGCCTGACCGACTTCGGCATTGCCGCCGAGGTGAGCGAGGCCGACGACCTCGACACCGGGGTGTCCGTGCCGTGGTCGCCGCCCGAGGTGCTCTACGTCACCGCGCCGGCCACCGCGCGCTCGGACGTCTACTCGCTGGCCGCCACCGTGTGGCACCTGCTGGTCGGCCGCTCGCCGTTCGAGCAACC
>JAANMX010003254.1_pt1 | contig 14647 bp, 20 predicted proteins | sample 7279681 | NCBI WGS metagenome assembly JAANMX01 (sample SAMN14094542, study PRJNA606508) | bioreactor metagenome | isolation source: A lab-scale SPAN reactor treating ammonium-rich wastewater day 351 | place: Ireland: Galway | collected 2018-01-01
CTGTACGTCGGACTGACAGTCCGACGGGCCTGCAACGTCGCTGGTCGGACTAACAGTCCGACGTACGAATGGCTATTTTCAGGTCAGAGAAAAGGATTCCTTCTGATGGATCGGATGGCATTAATGCCACAGACGGTGGCCTGCATCAATGCGCTGCTGGTTGCGAGCGCGCAAAGTAGCCCAGACGCGGGCTTTGCAACCGACGAAATTGTGGAGCTATTCGAATCGTTGATGGCTGAACCGGCCCAGAGGATTGAGCCTGTCTGGTCTGTCAAAAAAGGGGGGTGGCAGTGGCTGCCAGTGGGCTAGCAGGCTGTCGGAGAGGCGAGAAATAGAACGCGGATGACGCGGAACGGGCTGATTTTCGCAGATAGAATCGAAAAAAATCCGGCTTTTTTGTACCGATCAACGAGATGATAAAACGTAGGTGCGGTTTGTAACTGCACTTCTCCGGGTGAAAGTGCGGTTGCAAACCGCACCTACAGATTCCACGATACTTCTTAATCAGTACAAAAATCCGGCTTTTTCCGTACTTCCCGTTCAATCCGCGTTCTATTCTGCCCTACCCTGAGAAGCTGTTAGAGTCCAATCTCATCCAAGCGAACCGGCCTCTTTTCACGATAGGACTTCCAGCTTGCCATTCCCATTACGACCGGTATCCGTCCGTCGTTTCCGCTGACGGGGATGGGCTGGTCGTGCAGAACCGCATCGCAGAAAGCCCCCATCTCGGCTACGTAGGAATCCATATAACGTTCGAGGAAAAAATAGAGGGGTTTGGCCTGGGTGACACCGCCGCGGGTGCTGGCGGTGACCCGGTGTGGGGTGTTGTTCTGGGCCGCCAGCGCGCCGGCGCTGCCAAAGACTTCAACCCGCTGGTCGTAGCCATAGAGCGCCTGGCGGCTGTTGTCGATGACGCCAATAGCGCCGCTGCGAAAACCCAGGGTAATGACCGCAGTGTCGATGTCCCCCGCTTCGCCAATAGCCGGGTCCACCATCACCCCGCCCTGGGCGTAGACCTCCTCCACCTCGTCCGCCAGGAGGAAGCGGGCCATATCGAAGTCGTGGATGGTCATATCCAGAAAGATGCCGCCGGAGGCTTTGATGTAATCGATGGGCGGCGGCGCGGGGTCCCGGCTGGTGATGCGCAGGATATGGGGCACGCCGATTTCGCCATCTGCAATGCCCTGGCGGATGCGCTGGAAGTTGCTGTCAAAACGGCGGTTGAAGCCGATTTGCAGTTTGAAGCCAGACTGTTGGACGGCAGCCAGCGCTTCGTCGATGCGGGCCAAATCGAGCGCAATCGGCTTTTCGCAGAAGATGTGTTTGCCCGCCTGGGCCGCGGCGATCATCAGCGGGGCGTGGGTGGGGGTACTGGAACAGATGGCGATGGCGTCGATGGCCGGGTTTGCCAGAAGTTCGCTAAAGTCATCCGTGGCCTGGGGGATGTGAAAACGCTGGGCTGCGGCGCGGGCGGCATCGCCGAATATGTCGGCGATGGCCAGGACATTGGCCTGGGGCAGCCGGTAGCAGAGGCTTTCGGCGTGGACTTGCCCAATACGACCAGCCCCGATAATGCCGAAGTTGAGTTGACGAGTTTGCACAGTTGATCTCCAGAAGCGGGATTGATGTGTAGTAGAGCATCTCAGCATCTTTTATCGTTTACAACCCAATCGAGCGCAAGTAGGCCCGATTCCGGGCCGCGCTCTCTTTGGGCGCGCCCATTCCTGGCAGTACATCCTGCTCCACAGTAATAAAACCCCTATAGTTGCGCGCCCGCAACCAGGCCAGCACCGCCGGGAAATCCACGCAGCCCTGGCCCAGTTCACAGAAGACCCCCGCGCCCACGGCCTGGAAGTAGTCCATCTCTTGCGCCCGCACCGCTGCCCCGATCCCCGGATGGTAATCTTTGAAATGGATATATTCGATCCGATCCGCCAACCGATCCAGTGCGGGGAGAATGCCCTGGCAGCCCCCCGCGCCAAAGGCGTAGTGGCCTGTGTCAAAGACCAATCCCAGCAGCGCGGGATCGGTCAGGGCCATCAGGTGGTCGATCTCGGCGGGTGTTTCGACGAAGCCGGCGCAGTGAAAGTGAAAGACCGTGCGCAGACCCGCCTGTTCGCGCACCGCCCGGGCGATGTCGTGCGCGCCCTGGGCGAATATCTGCCATTCGTCCTGACGCAGCCCCATTTCTGGCACAATGCGGCCTGCATTGCGGGTGCGCACAGAATCGCTCCCGTTGTCGTCAGCCAGGACGAGGAAGGGGCGCACGTCGCTACCCAGCAGGTCGGCGGTCCGGGCCAGCAGAGTGGCTGTACGTACAGCCGTTTCAATGCCCTGGGCGTGGGCGGATCTGTCACGCAAATTCACCCCCACAAAGGCACCGGTGAGGGTTAGCCCCCGGCTGCGAAAGACCGGGGCCAGGCTGTCCGCTTGGGTGGGCATAAAGCCCCAATCCCCCAGCTCGCTCCCGGTGTAGCCGCTCTCCACCAGTTCGTCGAGCATCGACGCGTAGACCGTACGATCTGCCTGTGTGCTGCCAAATTCGAGAGTCCCCCAGGAACAGGGGGCGTTGCCCACGTGGATGGTCATTGTTCTACTTTCTGCCCTGAAAAGGAGCCTGTATACACGGATAAAACGAAACACGGATAGTTGAAATCTGTGTTTCGTTTTATCCGTGTATACAAAATTTCATTCCCCGTTTCGAACAGGACGCTGTTCGAGAGAGTGGAGTACAGATCGAGTATGGCCCTCTGGAGCGGCTCAGCCGCGGTTTGACGCAATACCCAACTTCATTTATTGTAGCTCTACTTTCAATGGAGTTCAAACTGATGTGGGCAACCAGCAACGGAGCTTTGTCTATGACGGAACGAACCCTACGCAGGGAAGAACGGCGGCGGCAGCGACGGGGCCGGGCCAGCCAGGCTGGTCAAATGCGCCCTTTCGAGAATCGTTTGCCTCCCCTCAATTTGTTGGAGGCGGAAGGTGAACAGAAGATTCACGACGCATCCATGCGCCTCTTGCGGGAGCGGGGCGTGCTGATTGTGGACTATCCCCCCGCGCTGGAAACCTTCCGGGCCAACGGGTCCCGGGTGGAGGGGATTACAGTGTATATAGACGAGGAGACGCTGCTCCACTTTGTGGGGATGGCCCCCTCCACCTTTACCCTCCTGGCGCGCAACCCGGCCAACAATCTGGCTGTGGGCGGCAAACATACAATCTTTGCCCCGGTCTACGGGTCACCCTTTGTCAGCGACCTGGACCGGGGACGCCGCCCAGCCACCCTGGAGGATTTTCAGAATTTTGTGCGTCTCTCGTATATGGCCGAGGAGATTCACCACTCTGGCGGCACAGTTGTAGAGCCTAACGACATTCCCCTGGCCGAACGCCATCTGGATATGCTGATGGCCCACATCACCCTCAGCGACAAAGCCTTTATGGGCAGCGTGACCCATAAAAACAATGCAAAAGATAGTGTCTCTCTATGCGAAATCCTCTTTGGGGCAGACGCCATTCGACAGAACCCGGGGACAGTCGGGCTGATTAACGCCTCCAGCCCCCTTCGCTATGACGACCGGATGTTTGGCGCGCTGGAGGTCTATGCGAAAGCAAACCAGGCGCTGATTATTACCCCTTTTATTATTGCCGGCGCGATGTCGCCCAGCACCCTGGCCGCCACCCTGGCCCAGCAAAACGCCGAAGCGCTCTTTGGCATCTGTTACGCCCAGATGCTCAACCCCGGCACGCCCTGCATTTATGGCTCATTTCTGTCGAATATCGATATGAAGAGCGGTGCGCCCTGCTTTGGCACGCCGGAAGATACCCTGGCTCTCTACGGCGGCGCGCAGATGGCCCGACGCTACCGTCTGCCCTATCGCTCCGGGGGCAACTTCACCGCCTCCACAGTGGCGGATGCCCAGGCGGGCTACGAGTCGGCAGGAACAATGTGGCCGACGATCCACGCGGGGACGAACTTTGTCCTCCACGCCGCGGGCTGGCTGGAGGGCGGGCTGATCGCGGGCTATGAGAAATTTATCCTGGATTTGGAAGTGTGTGGGATGATGCAGCGGATGGCCGGGGGCATTGACCTGGGCGAGGAGCAGTTTGCCTGGGACGCCTACGCCGAAGTGGCACCGGGCAGCCACTTTCTGGGCAGCCAGCACACCCTGCGCCATTACGAGACGGCCTTTTATCAGCACAAAATTTTTACGATGGATAACTATGAAAAGTGGGAGGCCGAGGGCAGCCGGGACAGTCTGGTTCGCGCCAACGTCCGCTGGAAAGAGATGCTGGCAAAGTACGAAGCCCCCGCGCTGGACGATGCCAAACGGGCCGAGTTGGAAAATTTCGTGGCCCGCCGTCGCCAGGAGATTCAGTCGGGGCAAAGCAGATGACGGCGCTTTTCGCTCTCACCGTCCGGGGGCTGGAAGATATCTGTGCCAGGGAGATGGCGCGTTTTGGCCTGATCGTCGGGGAGATAGGCTATCGGCGGGTGCATGCCCAGGCCAGGGGTGATCTGCGCCCGCTGCTGGCCCTTTCCACTGCCGATGATCTCTTTCTGGAAGTCAGCCGCTGGTCGGGCATCAGCCACACCCGGGCGGCGCTCGACACCTTTGCGGCATTGGGCGGGCAGTTGGATCTGTACAGAGCGCTGGCAACCTGCGCCCAACTGCGCCCCATCAACCACCCGCCCGCTTTTTCTGTCACAGCCAACTTTGTGGGGCGGCGCAACTACAGCAGCGACGAGATCAAAACGGCCCTGGCCGGGGGGATTGAGACGGCGACTGGCTGGGTCTACAGTGGGGATGACGGGGAGGCGGATCTGAATGTGCGCCTTTTCATCGAGCACACAGAAGCGCTGGTGGGTGTGCGTCTGGCCGCCACGCCCCTGCATCGACGCAGCTACAAACAGGCCCAGCGTCCCGGCTCGCTCAAGCCGACAGTGGCCGGAGCAATGCTGGAAGTGCTGGCCCTGCGCCCCGGCGAGACAGTCTTGGACCCCTGCTGCGGTGCTGGTACAATTCTGGTGGAGGCGGCGCGACGGGGTGGGTTGGCCCGGGGCGGCGATACCGACGCCGAAGCCGTAGCCGCGGCCCTTGCCAATGGGGAGAACGCGGCGCTCCCCCTTTCCGTGGAGCGCTGGGACGCCCGCTCCCTGCCCCTGGCCGATGGGTCGGTGGAGGCAATCGCCTCCAATCTGCCCTGGGATCGGCAGGTGACGATTGAGGGGGATGAGACGACTTTCTATGCCGCTATCTGCGCGGAGATAGAGCGGGTGCTGGCTGCCAACGGGCGGGCGGTGCTGCTGACCAATCGACCGGAGTTGCTCCATTTCGGGGGATTGGTCTGCCAGGAGCAGATCGAAATCAGCCTTTTTGGGCAAAAACCGACAATTGGGCTGTACGGTGTACGGCCACAGATTGACAATTACTTAAATCCGTGTGAAAATTCTGTGGGAAAATCCACACAAGCAAGCCACTAGGAGATATTTCCATGTCACTCGAAGTTGCCTCTCCTGCACCATCACAGCCCATAAAGAAGAGACGTTGGAACGCAGATAAAATTTCCAGCAATTTATCGTACCTGCTGATGGTTTTGCCGGGCGTGATATGGCTTTTTCTCTTTTCCTATCTGCCCATGCCTGGCATTATTATGGCATTCAAGAATTACAGACTTTCGAGACCCCCGGCGGACTACTTTATTCAGAACAAATTTATCTATAGTCTGATTACAAGTCCCTGGGTGGGATTGGACAATTTTGAATACCTGACCCTCCCCACGAATATCGATAATACACTGATGTACATCCGCAATACGATTCTGTACAATCTGCTCTTTATGGTTGTGGGTTTGGTGCTCTCTGTGGCCCTGGCGGTGATGATTTTTGAGATGACCAATCGACTGCTTGCCAAAGTCTACCACTCGATTTTCTTTCTCCCCTTCTTCATCTCGTGGATTGTGGTTGCTTATGTGGTCTATGCCATGGGCAGTTCCGGGGGGATTATCAATAGCCTCTCTGGTTCTATAGGGTTTGGACCGATAGAGATGTACAAAGAAAAGAGTTATTGGCCTTTCATCTTTCTGTTTGCTAATATATGGAAATATACAGGCAATGGCTCGATCATCTACCTGGCGGTCATTACCGGCATTGGCCGTGATTTGTATGAGGCTGCGGCGGTGGATGGCGCCAGCAAGTGGAAACAGTTCACGAATATCACCTTGCCCCAACTCACCCCAGTCATCGTCCTGCTGCAGATTTTGGCCGTAGGCCGTATTCTGGGTTCGGATTTCGATATGTTCTACACCCTGCCCAACGGTGCCGCGCTGGTCAAGGATGTAACGTATACGCTGGACGTTTTTGTCTATAGTATGTTGCGCAGCGCCGCACCCCTGGGCTATCCTGCGGCAGCTGCATTTCTGCAATCCGTCTTCGGCTTCGTTCTGATTCTGGTCACTAATTTTATTGTGCGCAGAACCAGACCAGAGTTGGCGCTGTTTTGATTAAAAAACGGGACGCTGATGGCGCTGAAAAGATTGATTGACGCTGATAAAAATCTGCGCAGATCAGTTGTTTCTGCGTAAATCTGCGTCCCACTTTTCTTCCCCCGTAGCGCATGGGGGCTGTCCTGAAAAATAGAACACGGATGCACACGGAAAAAACGGATTTGCACGGATTTCATCTGCGATTTCTGCGTGAATCTGCATCCCACTTTTTCTTCCCCCGTAGCGCATGGGGGCTGTCCTGAAAAATAGAACACGGATACACACGGAAAAAACGGGTTTTCACGGATTTCATCTGCGATTTCTGCGTAAATCTGCGTCCCACTTTTCTTCCCCCGTAGCGCATGGGGGCTGTTCAAAGAATTGCCCGGTAAAGGACCTGTGAAAATGGATATAACTGTGAAGACCGAAACGCAGCCAATGGGCAATATTTTCCCGGTGCGCAAGGCGCGCAAAGAGAGGGACGTGCTTGCGATTACGCCCTCCACAAATCTGTTTATGAATCTGTTGTTGGCCTTCTTCTGTCTTCTGACATTGATTCCCCTCTACGTGATTATCATCTCTTCCATCACATCGGAGGCATCCCTGGCGGCCAACGGCTATCGGCTGTGGCCGGAAGTGTTTTCGGGGATGGCCTATCGCTTCCTTTTCAGCCAGGGATCGATTGTGATGGTTGCGTACAAGAATACGATCATTTCCACGGTGGCCGGCACAATCTTGTCCGTAATTATGGTGGGTCTGTATGCCTATCCCCTGTCAAGAATCAATTTCAAGTTTGGGACTTTTTTCACCTTCTTCGCTTTCTTCACAATGCTTTTCAGCGGTGGGCTCGTCTCCTATTATATGGTGACGCGTCAGGTGTTACTTCTGCAAAATACCCTGTGGGCGCTCTTTCTGCCCTCGGTTTTCAGCCCCTTCTGGGTAATTGTCATGCGCACTTTCTATAAAATGAATGTGCCCGATGAGATCATCGAAGCAGCCCGCATCGACGGCGCTGGCGAATGGCGCACATTTCTCCAGATCGTCGTGCCCCTGTCGGTGCCTGGTCTGGCGACAGTGGCTCTGTTCAGCGCTATTGGCATCTGGAATAACTTCTTCAACTGCCTGATTTTGGTGGACAATGCCCAATACTACAGCCTGCAATTCACCATTTACACAACACTGAACAATATCCGCTTTTTACTGGAGAATGCGGACAAGATGCAGGGATTGGTCAATGTATCTGACCTGCCCTCCCAGACTTTCCGTATGGCTATGGCGGTCGTGACCATCGGTCCGATTATCCTGGCCTATCCTTTTTTCCAGCGGTACTTTATCAAAGGTTTGACAATTGGTGCTATCAAGGGGTAGTACACCCTTGTTGCTGTCGGTTGGTGACAAAGCAATACTGCTTATCCCTCAAGAATGTTTCTTTATCGCAACCGCAACTGTGTGTAAACTTATATGGACGGGCCATGTAAGAGACCTATCTTTCCTAGAGGAGTAGAAGATGCAAAGAAAGTTTATTTCGTTGTTCTTGCTTGTGAGTCTGCTGGTGGTGGCCCTGGCTGGCTGCGCACCCGCCGCCGCACCCGCCGCCGCACCCGCCGCAGGCCAGCCGGCTGCCGAACAATCGGCAGGCACCTCGGCCAGCGGCGAAGTTGTCACCCTCGATTACTACTGGATCGGCAATGGCGACACGGATCAGCGGGAGCTGGTGCAGAACGCCATCAATGAGTACATCGAGCCTTTGATTGGGGCTAACGTTGTCTTCCATATCGTTGGCTGGGGCGATTGGGAAACCAAAGCAGTTACCGCCTTGCAGGCTGGTGAGAAGATCGACCTCTTCTTCACCGCTGATTGGCGAAACTATATGCAATTGGCAACCCAGGGTCTGTTCACCCCGCTGAACGATTTCGAAGGCGAAAACGGCAATCTGCTCGAAGAATACGGACAGGACATTCTGAGCGGTTTGAACCCGGCCTTCGTCACCGGAACCCAGATCGACGGTGTCAACTACGCCGTGCCCACCAACAAAGAGCTGACCGTTCCCGAAGGCTTTATCTACAACGTGGCATTGTCAGAAGAAATCGGCTTCACCAGCGAAGAAGCTGCCAATATCAAGAGCCTGCGCGATTTGGAACCCTGGCTGGAAAAAGCCAAAGCAGCCCGCCCGGATGAATTCCCGTACCTCACCGATGGCCGGTTTGCCTTCAACAACTGGGTGCCTGGCTTTGCCAGCGGTGTGGATGCTGCTCTGCTCAGCGCAAAGTTTGCTCCGGACGCCAATGGGGTCTTCGACGAGCGAGTCATCAGCGTTATGGAATCCGATTGGGCCGTTGAGTACCTGGGGATTATGCGCGAATGGTATCTGAAGGAATGGATTCACCCGGATGCAGGTCTGACCACCTTCAACACTGCGGAGATTCGCAACGCAGGCCGCTTCTTCATCGAACCCCAACCCCTGAAGGGCAGCAACATCAAGGCCCAGGAGTTGATCAATGCTTCTGGCAATACAGACCTACGCCTGGGCGAAATCTATGCCCAGCCTAAGGTCAACATCACCACCCACTCCGGCGGTTCTATGTTCGCCATCCCGGCGGTCTCCGATCACCCCGTGGAAGCCATGAAGTACCTGAATCTGATGCACAGCGACACCAAATTGATCAATATGATGCTCTTTGGCGTCGAAGGCACCCACTGGAACTTCGAGTCTGATGGCCGGGTGAACCTGATCAACAGTGCCTGGTATGGCGCGCACGCCGGCGCCTGGACCGTCGGCAATACTCTGCTTCAGGCTGTTTCCAACAAGGAAGACCCCAACAAAAACCGGATGTTGATCGACTATGCCAACGATTCGGTTGATCATCCCTCTTTGGGCTTCCGCTTCCGCACGGACCCGGTGGCTGCCGAGTTGACCGCACTCAATGCCGTCACTGATGGCGTCAGCCGGGCCTTGCTCACCGGTTATGTAGACCCGGCGGTTGAACTGCCCAAGTTCATCGATGCCCTGAAGGCTGCCGGTCTCGACACCGTAAAGGCAGAGATCGAAAAGCAGTACGACGCCTGGAAGGCTTCCAAGGGCCAGTAGTTCCAGCGTGACCATCTGATATACGGTTAAAAACAAAGGGCTGGTTTCTCTGGGGAGCCAGCCCTTTGCGTATGTAGCCAAAGAACCAAACACGCACCCCATCCCGCTATGACCCAAACACCCCTGGGCCTGACCGAACTGACCGCGGTGATTGTCCAGCCCGCGGCCCAGGCGGGTATGAGCGTCGATCCCCTGCTGGTGGAGCGGCTGACCACCGATGCCGCGGATGAAAAGGGCGCACTACCGCTGGTGCAGGAATGTCTGCGTCTGCTCTGGCAGGGGATGGCCCGGCGCTATCTGCCCGTCGCGGCCTACGCGGGGATGGCCGAGGGCGAGTGCAAAGGTCTGCAAATCGCCATCGACCGCCGGGCCAGTATTGCAGACCCTCATCGACCGCCGCCTGCTCACAGCCAGCGGGGGTGAAGGGGAAACAGCCCTGACCGGGGGGCATCGAGGCTGGGACCGGTTGGGTCTACAGCGCAGATGACGGTGTGGCCGAACTAAACGTGCGCCTTTTCATCGAGCACGCAGAAGCGCTGGTGGGTCTGCGTCTGGGCGCCACGCCCCTGCATCGGCGCAGCTACAAACAGGCCCAGCGCCCCGGTTCGCTCAAACCGCCCGTCGCCGCGGCCCTGCTGGAACTGCTCGCTCCGCAACCCGGCGAACGGCTCTTGGACCCCTGCTGCGGTGTTGGTACAATTCTGGTGGAGGCGGCGCGGCGGGGTGGCTTGGCCCGGGGGGGGCGATAACGACGCCGAAGCCGTAGCCGCGGCCCTGGCCAATGGAGAGAACGCGGCTCTCGCCCTTTCCGTGGAGCGCTGGGACGCCCGCTCCCTGCCCCTGGCCAATGGGTCGGTGGAGTGCATCGCCTGTAATCTGCCCTGGGATCCACAGGTGGCGATTGAGGGAGGCGAGGCGACTTTCTACGCGGCTCTCTGCGCCGAAATGGAGCGGGTGCTGGCTCCCAGCGGGCAGGTGGCGCTGTTGACGAATCGACCAGAACTGCTCCCACTTCGAGGGGCTGGTCTGTCGGGAACAGGTGGAAATCAGTCTCTTTGGACAGAGGCCGGTGATTGGGGGTCTATCACTCGGATGACCTGATACGGGAGGAAATACAATGAGTGTAGCTGCCGTAAAAGTAAGAGTTACCCCGGAAGAGTATCTTGCACTGGAACGCAAGGCAGAGACTCGCAGCGAGTACGTCAACGGCGAAATCTACGCGATGGCTGGCGCGAGCCGGGAACACAATTTGATTGCATTGAATTTAGCCGCAGAGTTGCGTACGCAATTGCGGAGTCGATCCTGCGAAACCTATGTAAGCGATATGCGGGTGCGGGTCAAACCGACGGGTCTTTATACCTACCCGGATGTGGTTGTGGTCTGCGGTCGAGCGCGCTTTGATGACAAAGAATTAGATACACTTGTCAATCCGACTGTATTAGCCGAGGTTCTCTCTCCATCCACCGAAGCCTACGACCGGGGCGGAAAGTTTGCCCACTATCGCTATTTGGAATCACTGCAAGAGTACGTTCTGATCGCGCAGGATCGGATGCAGGTGGAGCACTTTGCGCGCCGGGGCAGCCAGTGGCTCTTGACCGCCTACAACCGCCCGGACGAAGTGTTAGCGCTTCCTTCGATTGAATGCGCACTGCCGCTGCAAGAAATCTATGCCAGAGTCGAACTCGCCGCCGAGGAAAATCCTGTGCGAGAATAGAGAAAGCAGGTCAATAGTATGAAAGTTACTGATGTAATCTCACAAAACCCTGACGTTATGCACGGAGCAGTCGTTTTCGCTGGAACGCGCGTGCCTGCTGAAAATCTGATCGACCATTTGGAGGCGGGCGAGAGCATCGAAGATTTTCTCGAAGGCTTTCCCGCCGTTCGCCGCGAGCAGGCGGAAGCCTTTTGGGACTTGACTTTCGACTCTGCCATCTGACACCTCTCACGTTTCACATCTTCACGTTTCACGGAGTATTCCATGACCGAACGACGAACCCCCTCTACGACGTCCACGTCCGCGCCGGTGCCCAGATGGTGAAGGGCGGGGGCGACTTCTGGTTTCCCCTCTCTTACGCCGACGCTGCGGAGGAGCACGCCAACACCCGCGAAAATGTGGGGATGCAGGACCTCTCCACAATGGGCGAGGTGGACATCAAAGGGCCGGGCGCGGAGCGGCTGGTCCACCCAAATCCCGTCCAAAATCCTCGTCTTTGATGCCGGCCAATACACGCACAGAATCGCCCACGCGCAAGGCGCGGGGTTTCCCAGAATCGCCTTTACCAAAAAGTGACTTCAACATCGAATCTCCCTTTCTACCAGAACGGTCTGGTTTTTGCATTGTCTCTTAAAAAATCTGAAGGGTCGTTGTATTGCGAATTGCGAATTGCGAGTTGCGAATTGTGAATTGCGTATTGCGAATTGCGTATTGCGGCGACTGGTCGCCAGTCTCCGATCCCCAGTCTCCGATCCCCGATCCCCGATCCCCGATCCCCGATCCCTTCTCCCCCGCCGCGTGTGCTTCTCCACAAAGGCCCGCTCGCTATCTTCCAGCGAACGCTCGAAGACCCGTTCCCGCTGCTGGATGCGGCGGATTTCGTTCTGGGCGTTGGGATAAGGATGGACGCTGCCATCGTGGCGGCGGTGTCCTGAGCCTGTCGAAGGAAAGCGGTCGTGGCGGAAGAGGCTGATGTCGTGGCGGGTGCGGCCAAAGATCGCCAAATCGCCCAGAATTTCGCCGATGACGCTGGCGAATTTGTAGCCGTGGCCGCTGAAACCCGCCGCAAAGCTGACCTGCGGGTGCTGGGGGTGGGTGTCGATGATAAAGTGGCCGTCGGGCGTAACCGTTGCCAGGACGGGCCGTCCGCCGCTGTTGACCACTAACTTTGCCCCCGGCCAGGCGTAGGCCACATCCACAAAGCCCAGGGCCAGCATTTTGCCCACGGAGTAGCCCTGGGCGCTGCTGGTGATCTGCCCCACCTGCTGCTGACCTGCGGCGAAGGGGTCTTCCTGCTGGCCGGCCCGGGGACCGGTGAAGTACTTCTCCCGGAAATTTTTGATGTCGGCTACATTCCGCGCTGAAATCAGAAGAAGCGCAGCCCGGCGAAGTCCACGCCTTCGATGGCGCTGCTGAGAAGCTCCCGACTGCGGGGTACCTGCACGGAAATCAGGGCAATCGAGCCGGTCACGTCGTTAATATACGCGCTGGCCCCGCGGCTGTGCTCGGCAATCCAGACCGCAGTCGTCTTGCGCGGCCCGCTGGAGGTGACGATCATAAAGTGTTCTTCGCCGATTTTGTAGACGGTCACCCGAATTTGTAGACGGTTACGTCGTCCACAATGCCCCCGTCCTCGTTGCACAGGGTCGTGTAGCGCACCTGGCCGGGGAAGAGGTCGCGGATTTCGTTGACGCACAGGTGGTGGTTGGCAAGGACGTATCACCGAAGTTGATGCAAAGAACAATCGCATTTTGATTGCGTGGGACTCCGTTACACTCCAAAATTTACCAGACGCTTACATAGCCGATGCCGAAGAACAGGGATTGGGGTGGGATTCCTATTACCTGATGCTGGCAGATGTGGAACTGACAGAGCCACGCGATAGGGAGCAGGACGTTGAAGCTACCCGCAACGAAATTGGGGAAAAATTTGCCTGGCATCACCTCGGAGCAGAAGGCAGGGATATCAGCCAGATTCTGGCCGGGATCGATTCGGATGATACATTCGAGCTGTTGGAGAGATGGGAGGAGTATCTGTCAGCCACCCTCGCTTTTCCATTCAAGGCCGAAGTGACAGAGTTTCAAGAGCGCGGACCGCTGCGTGACGGAGATATTCTCGATGTGTTTGGGATTGAGAGTGTTGAAGATGTATACGGACTGATTGTGAAGGTAAAGAAAGGGCGCAAGACCTACTACTTTCCCCTGTGCGATCTGTCGGCGCTTGATCAGAAGTCACCCAACCACGACCCGCTGCATCTCTACGCCGTCTGGTTTGCCAATCAATGAGGATTATGCGGGAGGGAGTAGTGCGCCGACGGCTGAATGATAGCGGCCATCCGGTCGTACTCATCCCAGGCAGCCAGGAAACCGTCCCAGAGAACGGCCTGGGGTGCATCGGGAAAGGCGGGGTCGTTGAGGTAGACGTAACGGTCGTCGTAGCCGACGACGACGGCGACGTGGGAAGTGTTTTCGCCATTCCAATAGGGCAGCATAACCGTCCAGACCCGGCAAATGACGGGTCGATTCTGGTCTAGCTGAAGGCGAAGCTGAGAGTCGGTGAGTGATGCGAGACGCACATCGATCCTGCGACTCCGCAGCCTTTCAATCATCGGGAACGGAGTACCCACAAGAATTTTTATCCGCAATCGTCGGATGAGATCGGCTTCCGAAGCTGGCTCGCCCAGATATTCCAGAATCATTTGCGCCGAAACTGCCAAGCATAATCCGTCAATTCGTTGCACGCGGTGTGTGACTGGCAGCAAGACGCTCGGCATTGTCTAGCATTCCTTCGCTGTGGGTTTCGTCAATTGGTTTTCCGCAGATCGTCAGATCACCCGTTTGCGTATCGACATCGACCGTACCAATTCGGCCTATCTGTCCTTGCCGCCCCATAGAAAATATAACAGGCACACGCCAATAGGAGCGATCTTCCCGTATCACAAGTTCTTCTGGCGTAATGCCGTGAATCTGGGTGCTGAGATGGTTGCCCATATAAATCCCGACCAACTGCCGTGCCCGGGCTGCTGTGATGCGTATTTCCGAGGTCGTCAATACAGGGAATTCAAAGAAACCCATTTCTGGCTCTGCTACATCTTCAAGAATTACTCGCATAGAAACTCTCCAATCTATACCTGACAGGGCAAAGTATCCCTACTGGGCGGACGCACGATAGGAACCTGCCAATAGATATGCTCGTGGTCAATCACCAGAGTTTCCGGCAACACTCCGTGCAACAGATTGCCTACATTGTTCATGAAATAACGGTTTACTAAGGGCTTGTCAAAGAATAACTTCCCGTTTTGGTGCGTCGCACTGTCCAGATGAGGTTGCGGACTAGAGTCATTTCGTGGACAGTGCGACGCACCG
>JAANMX010003255.1_pt1 | contig 14645 bp, 15 predicted proteins | sample 7279681 | NCBI WGS metagenome assembly JAANMX01 (sample SAMN14094542, study PRJNA606508) | bioreactor metagenome | isolation source: A lab-scale SPAN reactor treating ammonium-rich wastewater day 351 | place: Ireland: Galway | collected 2018-01-01
GATTCAGCGACGCGGGCGAGTGGACTGCGGACCTCGGACGACTCAGCCGTGTAGATGTGCTTTCACCCCGTGGTGGATCGCTTCTTCCATTCGTCCACCTTGTGCAACGCACGAGCCGAGGGGAGAGGGATTAAGGGAGAGGGGTTCAACGAGGGTTCACAGCCCGCTCAGATTCCATCTTCTCCGCCTCCGCCCGCGCCCACGCGAGGATTTCATCTTTATCCGGCGGATACTGATCCGTCATATAAGGGTGGAACGCCCCCTCCTTGATCGCCTTAAGTAAAATCACGGCGGTAATACCCTCCGTAGACTGATAAGGCAAAGTCTGAAACCACATATTCGTGTGCTCGCTGACCGCTGAACCGGCATAATTCGGGCTGTCTGCGATACTGAGTAAATAGGGAATATCTGAATGCGTAGGCCAGCCTTTGACCTCATCGGGAATAGCGATCACCGTAGCCCGGTTCATCAGCGAAACGTAATCTTCAGCGCTCATATTCTCGAATTGGTGAATCCTTAATGATCCCCCGTAAAGAACCTGCGGAGACGAAAGCCAAAAACAAAACCCAATAAAAGCAAGAAAGGCGGCTATAAAATAGAAGATGTGCAACGACTCTTCAAATTCCAGCATATGCCGGAATATATTTTGCTCCTCGTCCTTCGCCATCACTCCACCTTAAACGCGATCCCCTGCGCCAGCGGCAACCTGTCGGAATAATTCACCGTCGAGGTCACGCGCCGCATGTAGGCCTTCCACGAATCCGAGCCGCTCTCGCGCCCGCCGCCCGTCTCCTTCTCGCCGCCGAACGCACCGCCGATCTCCGCCCCGCTCGTGCCAATATTCACGTTCGCGATGCCGCAATCGCTGCCCGTCTCGGACGTAAACAGCTCCGCCTCCCGCAGATCGTTGGTAAAGATCGCGGACGACAAGCCCTGCGGCACCGCGTTGTGCCGCGCGATGGCCTCCGCAAGGTCCGTATACGAAAACACATAGAGAATCGGCGCGAACGTCTCCTCATGCACGTTGTCCGCCTTGCCCTTCATCTCGACCAGCGCCGGGTTGGCGTAATAGGCGCCGGGATATTTCTTCGCCAGCGCGCGGCCACCGCCCGTCACCACCCCACCATTCTTCTTCGCGAATTTAAGCGCCTTCTCCATGGAATCGAACGCTGCACGGTCGATCAGCGGGCCAACCAGCGTCCCCGCCTCCAGCGGGTTCCCGATTGAAAGCTTGCCGTAAGCCTTCTTCAAACGCCCCACGAATTTCGCATAGATGGATTTGTGCACGAAGATCCGCCGCGTAGTGGTGCAGCGCTGCCCCGCCGTGCCCACGGCCCCGAACACGATCCCCTGAAACGCGAGGTCAAGATCGGCGGAGGGCGCGACGATGATCGCGTTATTCCCGCCCAGCTCCAGAATGCTGCGCCCGAATCGCTGCGCCACGCGCGGCCCGACGATCCGCCCCATCGCGCAGCTGCCCGTCGCGCTGATGACCGGAACACGCTTGTCGTCCACCAGAACCGTGCCGACCGCCTTATCCCCGATCAGAAGTTGCGAGAGCCCTTCGGGCGCGTCCTGGCCGAACCGCTTGCACGCCTCAAGGAACAGCTTCTGACAGGCCAGCGCCGTAACGGGCGTCTTTTCCGACGGCTTCCAGATCACGCTGTCCCCGCACACGAACGCCAGTGCGGCGTTCCACGCCCACACCGCGACCGGGAAGTTGAACGCACTGATGACCCCCACCGGGCCGATCGGGTGCCAGATCTCCCGCATCTTGTGCGCGGGCCGCTCCGAGGTGATCGTCAGCCCGTAAAGCTGGCGGCTTAGCCCCACCGCGAAGTCGCAGATATCGATCATCTCCTGCACCTCGCCCAGCCCCTCCTGATAAATCTTCCCGCACTCAAGACTGACCAGCTGGCCCAGCGCCTCCTTGTTCTCGCGCAAAATCTCCCCGTAAAGCCGCACCAGCTCGCCCCGCCGTGGCGCGGGCACGCTGCGCCACGCCTCGAACGCCTTGACGGCATGCGCGATAATCTTATCCGCCTCCTTCGCGCTATGTGTTTTCACCGCCGCAATTTGCGCCCCGTCGATGGGCGAAAACACCTCAAGATCGCCGCCGCTCAATATCTTTTTATCCAGTCCGAGCGCGGAGAAAATTTGCTGCGGTTGAGTCATCGGTATCCCCCAAAATCAAAGCGTGAATCAAAGCTCAAAAATGATGGAATCACTCTACCATGAGCCTCAGGCGGCGCGAAGATGCAAACACGTAACCCCCTGTTAGAAAGCCAGTTTTTAAGGTTATTTAAACGCTTCTAGAAAAAAGGGGACGACTTCTCTCGATTCAAGAAAAAGTCAAATAAATTATCTTTCTTTAAAAAGAAATCGTTCTTGCCCTTTTTTTAAAGTTGGATAGAGAATATTTGAATGTGCAACGCAAAACAGGAGCGTATATGTTAATGGTTAAGGGCTACACGGGATCCGACTCTTTCGGGGGCACGGGTCTCTTCGCGGGCGAGACGATCCGTAAGGGAACGCTCATCTGGCAATACAGCCCGGCCGTAACGCGCTTCGTGTCTGTGGAGCAGTATTTCGCCCTGAAAGGCGATGAACTCGAACGGGTCAGGCGCTACTCCGTCCCCATGGCCGCACTGGAAGAACGACCTCCCGTGATCGGCCTCCTCGTCTCCGAGGATATAAGCCGCCACGCAAACCACAGCGATACGCCTAACACCGCCCCGATTATCGGGCTTTTTGATGCCTCCATCGATCCGGCCCTCCAACCCGAATACGCCCTCCGTGATATCAAAAAGGGCGAGGAAATCACCTGCAACTACGCGCAGTGGGACCCGCTGAATATCGTCCACAGCCTCGGCGTGATCTCCGGCAAGACCTTTTTGATCCAGCAGGCCCCCATCGCCATCATCGCGCAGGACAACCTCCCCCAGACCCGCACCTACGCCACCACCTGACCCGGCGCAACCGGGCCGCCAGATAAGCTTTGCAGGACGCGGCGCATCCTGCTAAAACCCCCCGCATGTCCGATCTTATTCTCAGCGTTGAAGACGCCTGCGTGATCCTTGGCGGCAAACCCTTTTTCCAGGGGCTGACCTTCCACATCCATGCCGGGCGCAAGATCGCCCTCGTCGGCAAGAACGGCGCGGGGAAAACCACCCTGATGAACCTCATCACCGGGGAGCGCGAACTCGACGACGGCAAGCGCTGGACCCTTCCGGGCGTCACCACCGGCTATATGCGCCAACATGTCGATCCGACCGACCAAACCGTCATGGATTTCGTCTTCGAAGGCCTTGAGGCCGATACCGAGGAATGGGACAAGACCTACAAGGTCGAAATGGTGATCCAGCCTCTGGGCCTTGATGTCAACGACCGCCTCAACACCCTTTCGGGGGGGCAGCTGCGCCGCGCCGCCCTCGCCCGCGCACTGGTGGAGGAACCCGACATCCTGCTCCTTGATGAACCGACCAACCATATGGACCTCGAACTCATCGAATGGCTGGAGCGTTATCTGCAATCCTACCGGGGCGCCGTGCTCTGTATCTCCCACGACCGCGCCTTTCTTGCGAATATCACCGACCGGGTCTTCTGGCTCGACCGGGGCGCGCTGAAGGTCAGCCCGCGCGGCTTCCGCTATTTCGAGGAATGGTCGAGGGAACTTCTTGAGCAAGAGGGCCGCGCCCTCCAGAATCAGGCCAAAAAGGTCGAACTGGAAATGGAATGGGCCACGCGCGGGGTCAAGGCGCGGGTCAAGCGCAACATCCGGCGTCAGGAACAGGCCTTCGAGGCCCGCGACGCGCTGGAAATCGCGCAAAAGCAATATAAACGCATCGTCTCGAAAATCGAACTCCCGCCCCTCAAGGCCGAGGAATCCTCCCAGAACATCGCCGAATTCATGCAGGTCTGCAAAGGCTTCGACACGCCCAAGACCGGCGGCCGCCTCGTGATCCTCGATAAATTCAACATGCGCATCAAAAAGGGCGACCGCATCGGCCTGATGGGCAAGAACGGCTCGGGCAAGACCACCTTCCTGCGCATGCTGACCGGGGAGGAAAAGCCCGACACCGGAAAGGTCAAAATCTCAAAGGAACTGGCCTTCTCCTATTTCGACCAGAACCGCTCCCAGCTCATGACCGACAAGACGCTCAAGGAAAACCTCTGTCCGCCCGGCACGGATTATCTTGAGGTGCGCGGCAAACAGCGCCACGTCTGCGGCTACCTCAAGGATTTCCTCTTCGAGCCGGACGACGCGTGGCGCTCTGTAAAAACCCTATCCGGCGGCCAGAAAAACCGCCTGATGCTGGCCAAGATTCTGGCCAACCCCGGCAGCTTCCTGATCCTCGACGAACCCACCAACGACCTCGACATGGACACGCTCGATATGCTGACCAAGGTCATCCACAGCTACGACGGAACGCTCGTCGTCGTCTCCCACGACCGCGACTTTCTCGATCGCACCGTGGGCAAGATGCTAGTGTTCGAGGGCGGCGGCGTGGTAGAGGGCATCATCGGCGGCTACAGCGATTATGTTGCGTTCAAAAAGGCGCAGGCCGCAGATATCCTGCCCGCCGAATCCGAAGACAGGCCGCAGCAAAAAAAGCGCGAGGAGCCGCAAACCCCGCCCCCGCCGAAACCGGCCGGCGTCAAAATGACCTTCAAGCTCAAACACGAGCTGGAGCAGCTGCCCGAAAAAATCAAGAACCTCGAAAAAGAACTCACGGCGTTACAGCAGGCGATGGAAAACCCGCGCCTGTACATGGAAAACCCCGAGGAATTCGACCGCGTGACCAAACGCCTCGCCCGCGCGCAAAAGGAACTGGAAACCGCCGAAACCCGCTGGTTGGAACTCGAAGAGCTAAAAGAACAGGCGGGCTAGTCTAGAGTCTTGTTGAAGTAATACCAAAATAGCCTTAAAAATAATTGTGATGCTTAAATGGCTTTTTGTTCTTTCAATATCTAGAAGAAAAATACACAGGGTCACCAAAACTTTCCGGCAGGAAAGAAATGATCAAAGTTCATACGCCCCAAAAATTCAAAACCAAGCTTCCGAAAGAAAAACACACGAATTCATTAAAGCCCGGGTGAGGCAGGTTATTGATGGCGATACAGCCATTGTGACCATAGGGCGGAGCGAAATTGTCGTTCGCCTGGATTCGATTGATTGCCCCGAAGACGGCCAATATTGGGGAGATATAGCCAAATACGGACTCATAAAGATAGTCGGCGGCCAGAATGTGCGCCTCGAAGAGCATGGTAAAGATAGCTATGGAAGAACGCTTGCAACGATGTATGTCTGGAGTGAAGAAAAAAATGAATGGCTAAATGTAAATGAACGCATGGTCACGCTGGGCCATGCCTGGGTCATGAGAAGATTTTATGACCACTTAACTGATGACAGGAAAGAAAGGCTAAACCGCTTGGAAAGGTGGGCGAAATCAAAAAAGGTCGGCCTCTGGCACCAAAACGAACCCACACCCCCATGGAAATGGCGAAATAGAGAGTGACCAGTAACGATCAGATCAGTCACTCAGGGCGCAGCATTCACCGCAGGAGCAAGAATATCGATTTTTCCTTCAAAAACAGGCTTCGCATCGCGCAAGTCAAAAACCTGATACTGCGTCTGACCATCCTTGTTATACATCACCATAAACTGCTCATCGGTCGTCTGGCGTGTTATCAGAAGCTTATCCGCAGCCTCGACAAGGCGCGTATAACCCGATCCATCAATTCCGCTTGTAAAAACTGAAATCTTGTCATTTAGTTTGATACGGCCATCCCCATCAGTGTCCCCCTCTAAAACCTTGTAAATAAACCTGACGGGTTTACGAGGAACAGCATCCTTTTCAGGAGGCGCTCGCTCTTTAAGATAGTCATAAACCAGAAAATCCGATTGAATAAGCTGGCCGTTAGTAGGAGCAAGCCATCGGCTTGACCTGTCCTTGATATTGAAAAATAGAAAATTAACTTCACTACTTGCAGATTTTGAATAATAGTTATCGCCATAGTTCTGCAGGCGCATAAGAGGAATCTTGATATAATCGGTACCCTCGACCATATCGGGATGACCAAGTTCAAATTTCTCTTGCTCAATTGATTGCGGAGAGACATTCACAACATTACGAACAGAGCGTTCGCGTGTAACTTCGGAAACAATCTTATAAAAAACAAACGAGGCCACCAGAAACCCGGCAACCGCAAAAAAAGCGATCAGGACCGCATTCACGCGCCAGAGAAACTTGAAAAACCTGTTTTCATCGGAAATAGCCATGTCAGACAGACCTCATTAGGGGGCTGGACTCAGAAAATGGCGGAGAAGACAGGATTCGAACCTGCGAGGAGTTGCCCCCTACACGCTTTCCAGGCGTGCGCCTTCGACCGCTCGGCCACTTCTCCATCCCGAAAACGGCGACATTCCGGGTAATTCTGTATTTCTAGGGTCGGACACTACCCGCGTGTGAGTAAAAATTCAACCCACCTTTTCGTTTCCGCGCATAATTGTTAATATCCTCAGGCTATCATTTAATTTGAAACGGTCCTGACATGCGCAAGCTCCTGCTCCTTCTCGCCTTTTTACCCCTGATCGCCGCCATCGGGCACGATGTTTACAACTTCACCCAAAATCAGGAAAAGGGCTTCCGTTTTGCGGATATCGGCTGGATCTGGTCCAAATACGACCCCGCCAGCCACCGTCAGGTGAACGAGGAGCTGAGCACCCTCATCGAACAGGGCGAGGCCGCTCAGACCCCGCTCGTGACCGCCGAACCCGTTGAAAACGAAGCGCAAGCGCCCGAGACCGCCCCCCAACCTGAAGGCGCACAACCCCCACAAACCGGCGAAACCCCGGCAGAGCCCGTTGACGATGGAACCGCCATGATCCGGGTCAAGGTGCAGAAAAACGCCTCGAACATGCCCAACACGGGTGAAATCGTCGGCAACGCCGCCGGGTTCGCCGCCTTCCTGATGCAGCAGCAGGCCGTCGTGGTCGCCGCATGCTGGGCCGTGCTCCTTCTGATCCTCATGCGCCTCTTCGGGGCGGTGAAATTCGGCGGTGGCAAAAAGGATATGGACGAGTATGACGAACTGACCGGCAAGAAAAAATCCGGTTCCTACAAATTCAAACGCAAATAGCCGGATTCTAGCCCGCCGCCGCCCGCGATTTCGCCTCGACCTCGCCCGCGATCAGGGCGAGATCCTCGGGCCGGGAAAGCCTGTGCTCTCCGTCCTCGACATATATAATTTTGGTCTGCGGCCCCTCAAAATGGGTCTTTATGGCCTCCGCCGCCTGCCATGGTACGTCAGCGTCGCGTTTACCGTGAATCAGGGTCAAAGGCACCCCGATCCGGTGCATCCGGTTCAAAACGCATTGTTTGCGCCCGTCTTCGATCAACTTGCGGGTAATGATATAAGGTTCGCCGTAAGCGCTGGGAACAGCGATGATCCCGTGCGCCTCCACCTCCGCCCGCTGCTCGGGCTGCAACTCGCTCTCGATCGAAAGCGTAAAATCGGGCGCGGCGGCGATGCCTACGACACCCTTGATCCGCTCCGCGCGCTCTATAAGCAGGAGCAGCGAAATCCACCCCCCCATCGAGGAACCGACCAGAATGACCGGCCCCGGCGCGACCCGGTCCAGAATATCCCGCGCATCGTCGCGCCATTCCCCGATGCATCCATCCTCGAAACTTTCCTCGGACAGCCCGTGCCCGGCATAATCGAACCGGATAAAGCTCTGCCCCCGCGCCCGGCAGGATTCCTCAAGATAAAGCGCCTTACTCCCCCCCATATCGGACCGGAACCCGCCCAGAAACAGAACGCACGGCAAATCCGCCCCCGCCCCGTGGCCCGGAGAATAAAAATACGCCAGCCGCCCCCGCCCGGGACGCTCAAGATACGAAGGTTCGGGATGGTCGATCATGCTCTTTAACCTTCATAAATAATTGTACAAAAACAACTGCTTGCCCAACAGAATCTTGCCTAACCGCCGCTTTGGCCTTATACATGGAGCGGTAAGCTTAGACGAGCCGCCCCGCGCAGGCCAGTCCGAAGCGGACTTTAAACGCAAAATGAATGTAATTTATACTGCAGCAAAACGAGTTATTTTATAAAGAAATTCAAAAGCGCCCATGACCGCCGCACCCTTCGAACCTGTGATTATGCAGATTATCCCCGAACTCGGCGCGGGCGGCGCGGAACAGGGCTGCATCGACATCGCCGCCGAAATCGTCCGAGCGGGTGCCCGCTCCATCGTTGTCTCGAACGGCGGCTACCGCGTCCCTGAATTGCTGCGCGTCGGCGCGACCCATATCGCCCTTCCGGTCCACAGTAAGAACCCGCTCGTAATGTGGCGCAACGTCGCCCGCCTGCAAAAACTCATCCGCCAGAACAAAGTCAACATCGTCCACGCCCGCAGCCGCGCCCCGGCCTGGAGCGCCCTCAAAGCCTGTAAGGGCACCGACGCCCACTTCATTACCACCTGCCACGCCCCCTATAACATCAGCGGCGAGGCCAAACGCATGTATAACCGGTCCATCGCGCAGGGCGAGATCGTGATCGCCATCTCCAACTTCGTTGCGAAATACCTGATGGACAACTACGCCGTGGACCCCGCAAAAATCCGGGTCATCCCGCGCGGCATCCCCATCGAGCGCTTCCACCCCACCGCCGTGACCGCCGAACGCCTGATCAGCCTTTCGCGCGAACTCCGCATCCCCGAGGGCGCGAACATCATCATGCTGCCCGGGCGCCTCACGCGCTGGAAGGGCCATCACATCCTGATCGAAGCCATCGAAAAGCTGGAGCGCGAAGATATCTTCTGCCTCCTGATCGGCGCGGATCAGGGCCGCACCGAATACCGCAAGGAGCTTGAGGAAACTATCACCGCCAAAAACCTCGGCAGCAAGATCCGCATCGTCGATCACTGCAACGACATGCCCGCCGCCTATATGCTCAGCACCGTGGTCGTCTCCGCCTCAACCGACCCGGAGGGCTTTGGCCGCATCCCCGTGGAGGCGCAGGCCATGGGCCGCCCCGTCGTCGCTACAGACCACGGCGGCGCGCAGGAAACCATTTTACGCGGCCAGACGGGCTGGCTGGTGCCCCCCGGCGACCCGGCAGCTCTGGCCAAAGCCATCGGCGAAGCCCTGTCCCTCAACCCGATGCAACGCGCGGTTCTGGCGACCCGGTCCATGTCGCACGTCGCCGCCAACTTCACGCGAGAGAGAATGGCCGAGCAGACCTTGGGCGTCTACGCCGAGATTCTGAAGGAAAAGCTCCGCAGCCCGATGCGCATAGAGCCTTTTGAAAATTTTACCGATAACCAGAGAAGCCGGGCGTTCGGCTGAAGCCCGAAGCGAAGCGCTGCAAAAAAACGATACTCGGATAACAATGAGTACGGAAAAGAAGAACCATGACTGCGGGAACTAAAACGGAAAAAATTCTGGTGATTAAACTGGGCGCATTGGGCGACTTCATACAGGCGCTCGGCCCCATGGCAGCCATCCGCCGCGCCCACCCCGACGCGCACATCACCCTGCTGACGACCAAACCGTTCGAGGACTTCGCCCGCCGATGCGGCTATTTCGATGATATATGGCTCGACCGTAAGCCCCGCGCCCTGAATATCCCCGGCTGGCTCGCGCTGCGCTCTCAATTGCTGCGCGGCGTTTTTACCCGAATTTACGACCTGCAAAATAACGACCGCACCTCTGTCTATTTCCGGCTGTTCCCGAAAACCCGGCGCCCCGAATGGGTCGGCGCGGCCAAGGGCGCGTCCCACGCAAACCTATCGCCAGAACGCACCGCAGGCCACGCCTTCGAAGGCCACGTCCAGACCCTTGCGCTGGCCGGAATAAAAGACGTTCAGATCGACGATCTGCTATGGATAGAGGAAGACCTCGCCGGCTTCGCCCTGCCCCCCGCCTATGTCCTGTTCGTTCCGGGCTGCGCTCCGCAACATCCGCATAAACGCTGGCCCGCCGAAAACTATGCCGCGATCGGAAATCTTCTCGCAAAACGCAGCATTCGGCCCATTCTGCTCGGCACGGCCTCGGAAGCTCAAATAAATCGGCGAATCCAAGCCCTCTGCCCCGCCGCGATTGACCTGACAGGCCGGACAAATCTTTTCCAGATTGCCGCCCTCGCCCGCAAGGCGCAAGGAGCCATAGGCAACGACACCGGCCCGATGCATCTTGTCGCCGCCACAGGCTGCCCGTCACTGGCCCTCTTCTCGGGAAACAGCCATCCGGTAAAACACGCCCCGCGCGGCAGGAACGTAACGATTATTCAGGAAGACAAACTGGAAAATCTGGACGTGAAAACGGTGTTCATGGCCGCGAGCAAAGCCTTCGCCCTGCACGAACAGGCGGCCTGACCGAAACCATCAGAAAAATCGGGAACAAAACCGCAGCAAAAACGCCTAGGCGTTGGCAGCCTTCTTGCGAACCGGCTCCTCGGAAAACGCGACTTCCTGGCGCTGTCCTTCCTGCGGCGTATAAATATCGCACAGGCAGCGGAGCAACTCCTTGGTCGCCTCGTTCTGGAGGGAATAATAGATCGTCTGCGCTTCCCGGCGCGTCCGAACCAGCTTGTCCTTGCGCAGCCGCGCAAGATGCTGCGACAGAGCGGACTGGCTCAAACCGACAATCCGCTCAAGCTCACCGACGCTTTTCTCGCCTTTGTAAAGCTCGCATATAACGGTCAGACGTTTTTCGTTTGATAAAGCCTTCAGGAGACCCACGGCCAAATCGACATTTTCTTCAATATCTTGAACATCCATATTTTTAATAACCCTTAACTCACCCAGTTAAAACAAACCCTTGTAAATTTAATTAGTAAAAAGCCTTGGTAATAAAAAAAGACTTTATGTAAATCAATAATCGTAAATTGGATATGTAAATATATTAGACTATCCTTTTAGTTAGAACGATTTCAAAAAAAAATCAAGGGGTCATGGAAAAATCATGCTGCTATCGGGGTTTAGCAGGACTTTTCCGAAGCACCATTTGCGCCATTCCCTCCGGCAGACAGGCCAGAATCCGCACACCGGCCCAGACGGGCCACGGAAAGGCGATCCGGCTGCGGCCCTGCTCGATTCCCCGCGCCATCAAGGCAGCGGCCCGTTCCGCGCTCATCAGAAACGGCATCGGAAACGGATTTTTCTCGGTCATGGGGCTTTTAATGAAACCAGGACAGATGACATGAACCCCAACGCCTTGAGCCCGCAGCGGCCCCACCAGCGCCTCGCCGTAAAGCCGGACAGCGGCCTTGGAGGCACAATAGGCCGGAGCGCCGGGAAACCCTCTGAAGCCCGCCAGCGAGCTCATAATCCCGATATGCCCGCGCCCCCGCGCCGTCATAGCCCCGATCAAAGGCTCAACGGTATTCAAAACGCCCGTAAGGTTCACATCGAAAACGCGCCGCACCTGCGCCGGGTCTTCGAGAGTCAGCGGCCCGGGCCCCGCAGAAATTCCGGCATTGGCGAACACCAGATCGACCGGATGCCGGGAATCAAAATCCGCAAGCCATGCCTGCATCACCTCCCGATCGGTCGTGTCCCCGATAAAAATCTCAACCTCTGCGCCCTTCTCCCGGCACGCCCGCGCCACCGCCTCAAGCCGTCCGGCATCCCGCCCGTGAAGCGCCAGAACCCGCCCCGGCCCGGCATAATGGATAGCCAGCGCCGCCCCGATTCCGCTCGAAGCCCCGGTGATGACAATCGTTTTAAGGTCTTTGGCTTTCACGCCCATGAAAGAATCCGCAAATTTCGATTGGACTTTACAAAACTCTGACGCTAGTTTTATACGCGAATAAGCGAAAAAAATCAGCACACAGGAGCGGCGTTTGCAGCAAATTCAGCGCAGGGGATTGATGTATGTTCTGTCCTCCCCCTCCGGAGCCGGAAAAACAACGATTTCCCGCGCCCTTCTGGCCAACGACCCGGACATGACGATTTCCGTCTCAGTCACCACCCGCAAGCGCCGCGCGGGCGAGGTCCACGGCCAGGATTATTTCTTCGTCTCCCATGACGATTTCCGCGACATGGTGGATAACGGCGAGATGCTCGAACACGCCAAAGTCTTCGACAATTACTACGGCACCCCGCGCCAGCCCGTTGAGGACGCGCTCGCCAAGGGCAAGGACGTGATCTTCGACATCGACTGGCAGGGCACGCAGCAACTCTCCGAAATCGCACGCGAAGACCTCGTGACCGTCTTCATCCTGCCGCCCAGCCGCATGGAACTCGAAAAACGCCTGCGCCACCGCTCCCGCGACACACGCGAAACCGAGGCCGAAATCCGGGGCCGCATGTCCAAGGCCGCCGACGAAATCTCACATTATTCGGAATATGACTATGTGATCGTAAATGAGGAAATAGGCGCCGCCATCGCAAAGGCCCAGCTGATCCTCGACGCCGAGCGTATCCGCCGCAGCCGCATGGTCGGCCTCTCCGACTTCGTGCGCGGCCTCCGCGAGGGACTATAAAAATTTCAGGACAGATCAACCGCCACGCTCCGCACGGCCTCGGAATAACTCTCCCGCCCCGGCGCGGCGCGATTCAAACGCGCAACCATATCCTCGACGATCTGCGCGTCCTTTTCGCTCATGACGGGCGGCGGAGGCGGCGTCCAGTCCCCGAACTCCTTCCTGAACCGTTCCCGCGCCTCCGGGTCGGGCGTATATTGATAGGCCTGACCCGAAAACGCATACTCCGCGAACTCCCCCCGGAACTTCAGATGCCCCTGCGCGTCCGCCTCCAGATCCATGGCGAAGCCCCAGTTGGCGATGCCGAAGGCCGGATGCCCCGCCTCGTCCAGAACCACGAGATTATGCCCGTCCCACAGCATGCGCTTGAGCGGATCGAAATCCTGCGCCAGTTCCTCGCGCGTGATGTGATGGATCGGGTCGAGATGCCTGAGATGCGGAAACGCCTGATGAAACCCGTAAAGATATTCCGCCGGAACGATCGCGCCGGGCATGTCAATCCCCCGGCTTTCCATGAGAATCAGCATAGTGTTATCCGGCCCGGCGCTCTGCACCGCCTGATCCCAAGCGGTTTTCAGAAGCTCGCTGCGCCGCAGGCACATCAAATCGGGGTTCTGCGAAACCCAGTAAGGCCGATAAGCCGTTTTGATATCCCCGACGCGTTTCAAGGCTCAACCCTTTTCCATAAATTTTTATGACAATCAGGATACAGGATCGCCGCCAAGCTGCGCAAGCCTGATATACTGAGCGACGCTCAGGTTTTCCGCCCGCGCCTGCGGGTCAATGCCTGCACCCTCGAAATGCGTCTCATACGCGGCAAGGCTGCTGCGCACCATCTTGCGCCGCCCCTGAAACGCCAGCGCCGTCACCCGCTCCACGGCGGCAAAAGGCGGCGAATCGGCGGGTAAACGGCGCGGAACCAGCTTGACCACGGCGGACCGCACCTTCGGCGGCGGCGTAAAGACGGAGGGCGGGAGATCGACAAGGATTTTAGCCTCGCACAGCCACTGCGAAATCACGGCCAGCCGCCCGTAAGCCTTGCCCGAGGGCGCCGCGCAGATCCGCTGCGCCACCTCCTTCTGAAACATGAGGGCCAAAAATTCATAAGCGCCGGGATTCTCGTATAAATGCTGCAGCCAGCCGAGCAAAAGCGGCGTGGCGATATTATAGGGCAAATTGGCGATGACCGCCCGGGGCGCGGGGCACAAATCCCGCACATCGACCGCCAGCGCATCTCCCTCCAGAATATGCAGCCGTCCGGCCGCAGCATTTTTCAAATCACCCAAAGCCGCAACAGCCCGCGAATCGGCCTCAACGGCCCAGACTCCGGCGGCGGGCGAGCGCAGCAAACTCCGCGTCAGTCCCCCCGGCCCCGGCCCGATCTCGACGACGTTCAACCCCTCGGGAACGCCGCACAGCCGCACGATCTTATCGGTGATGTTTTGATCGAGAAGAAAGTTCTGGCCCAGGGATTTTTTGGCCTGCAGGCCATGCGCGGAAATAACGTCACGCAGCGGCGGCAGAGAATCCAGCCCCAATCGCCGCGCATCTGCATCTAAATCAGGATTCGACACGGTTTTCGATGAAGGCCGAAGCCTTAAGATCAAGCATATAACCGCGCTGCATCCGGTCCAGACGCTCAAGCCCCAGCATCGTGAAAACCTTTTCGCGGCTGGGCAGATTTTCACTGGCCAGCTGCCGTTTTTCCCTTATAAAGAGAATATGGTAACCGTTTGGCGAACGGATCGGCTCGCTCACCTGATCAACGGTCATGCCCTTAAGTGCGTCTGCAAGCTCCTTGGCCACCTGATCTTCCTGAACCCATCCAAGATCGCCGCCGTTCGCTGAACCCGCAGATTTAGAAAATTGCTGCGCCAGCTTATAAAAACTCGCCCGGCCAGCTTTAATTTCCGTCATCATGCTGCCCGCAAGCTGCTTAACCTTGGCTTCGCTACCCGCATCGTCTACAGGGAGAAAAATCTCAGCCAGCAGATACTCGCTGCGTCCGACATTCTTCGTCATTCTCCCCAAAAGGTCATCGACATCACGCTCCGTAACATTCACGCGCGGACTAAGGCGTTGCTGCACGACAAGCGACCAAGACAGATGGGCCTTGATCTGGTTTTGCAGGGTGAGCGTGGAGATGCCGCCCC
>JAANMX010003263.1_pt1 | contig 14608 bp, 9 predicted proteins | sample 7279681 | NCBI WGS metagenome assembly JAANMX01 (sample SAMN14094542, study PRJNA606508) | bioreactor metagenome | isolation source: A lab-scale SPAN reactor treating ammonium-rich wastewater day 351 | place: Ireland: Galway | collected 2018-01-01
GGCGCCGGTGCGGCGACGGGCGTGGGGCTGCGACCGCGGATCGCGATCGCAAGTATGCTGGTTGCGATCGTCCCCACCATTTTGGTCGCTGCGTGGCACCATGAGCCGATCTATTGGATTACCGCGGCAATGACGTCGGCGTTGCTCGCCGGCGGCTGCCAGAGCCTGCTCGCCCGCTGGCGCGTCACCAGTACCGAGATCACGAGGCGGTTGACGTTCGAAGTGCTGGCACGGCGGGACGTCCTTACGACGCTTCCTAACCGGCTCGCATTGCGCGAATGGTTCGACAGCCATATCGCGGTCGGTTCCGGTCAGCGGCTCCTCGCGGTGCATTGCCTCGATCTCGATAACTTCAAGCCCGTGAATGATGTGTTCGGCCATCCCGTCGGTGATGGTTTGCTCAAGGCGGTCGCCATGCGCCTCATGCAGGCGCTCCCGCCCGGCGATATCGTTGCGCGCCTGGGGGGCGATGAGTTTGCCGTCATCCAGCGTGACCTTCGCGATCCCGATGAAGCTGCCGCGCAGGCGGAGCGATTGCGTGCCGTCATCGCTGAACCATTGCTGGTCAATGGGCATGAGATCAGTGTGACGACCTGCGTCGGCTACGCGCTATGTTATTGTGAAGCGGCTGATCTCGATGAACTCCTCGGTCTTGCGGACCAGGCCCTCTACATTGCCAAGAACACCGACTCCGGCGTGGAGTATGATGACTCGCTGTTGAGAAGCGCGCTCCGCATGGATGATTGGTACGAAAGTTCGCGGTCACAATCGCAATCCGCACACCCTATGGCGTGAGCGATGGCGCCGATGTCGTTATCGCGCTTCCGCGGTGAGCCATCCGTCATGCGGCCGTCCATCCTGAAGCGAACGAGGCACCGTGATGGGCGATATTGAACGGCGCGAAAAGTCGAGGATCCCGCTGATTCAGCCCGCGACCACCGGTCCGCCGGCTCTTTTCCAGGCGTCGATGCCACCCTCGATATGCACCGCGTTGGTCAGGCCGGCGTCCTTGGCCGCGGTGACGGCCATGGCCGAGCGTTCGCCGAAAGCGCAGAAGAACACGATGCGGCGTCCGGTTGCGGCGACCACCTCGCGCAGCATGCCGCCGGGCTTCAGGCTGTCGGCGATGCCGGGGTAGGGCGCATGCAGCGCGCCGGCCAGCGTGCCGTGCCTGGCGCGCTCGTGAGCTTCGCGAAGATCGACAGGCAGGATGTCGGGCTGGCCGAGCCGGGCGATCGCCTCGCGCGGCGTCAGCGCCAGCCCTTGCTTCGCCAGATCGTCCTGCCTGAGGCCGACATGCATGTTGGCGGGGATCACCACGTCCATCAGCTTCGGATTCGGCAGGTTCAGATTGTCCATCAGTTCGACGTATTCGTCTATCGAACGCACCTGAAGCCGCGGGTTGTGACGCCGCTCCTCGCCGATGGTGGAGACCGTGTCGCCTTTGTAGTCGTGCGCGGGAAACACCATGGTCTCGTCGGGCAGCTTCAGGAGCCGGTTGAAGATCGAATCATATTGCGCGCGTGCGCTGCCGTTCTGGAAATCGGTGCGGCCGGTGCCGCGGATCAGCAGCGTATCGCCGGTGAAGACGCGGTCACCCATCAGGTAACTGTAGGAATCGTCGGTGTGGCCCGGCGTATACATGACGTCGAGACCGATGCCCTCGATGTTGACCTTGTCGCCGTCACTGACTCGCATCGACACCACGTCGGCCTTGGTCTGCTCGCCCATCACGGTCACGCACTGGGTGCGATCCCGCAACTCGCCGAGCCCGGTGACATGGTCGGCATGAAGATGCGTGTCGATGGCCTTCACGAGCCTGAGGTCGAGTTCGCGCAGCAACTGGCAGTAACGGTCGACCTTCTCCAGCACCGGATCAATGATCAGGGCCTCGCCTCCAGCCCGGCTCGCCATCAGGTAGCTGTAGGTTCCGGAGATGCTGTCGAACAGCTGGCGAAAGATCATGATCGTACGACCTGTCCCCTGTTACAACTCTGTCCCCCGTGCGGTTCTTTCTTGCCCGTGACGGCTCCAGCAAATCTATGCTGCACGCAGGCGATTGCAACCGGGCACAGTCTGGCGCGCGATCACCTCGAGCGTTTTCGAGCGAAGCATGTCCTCGGGCTTGAGCCCTAGGGATGGAATCCGGTTCGCGTGAAGAAAATGCGTCAAATCAAAATTATAGAGCTTGCTTCTGATTCTATCAGAAGCAGAAAGGCTCTAGGGAGCGCTTCGGGACATCACCGTCAGCGGCTGGTCACGGCCGCACGTAGCTCCAACCCTTCTCCTGCAACTCCAACAGCCGCACCACGCCCAAAGGCACGATCATCGTTCCCGGCAGCATTTCGAGCGGACGGCCTTCCTTTTTCTCCATGTTCTCCTTGGTGTTGTTGCAGGCGGAGAACTGGATCCTGCTGGGGGATGCGCTTTCCCGGATACGCTTGATGCGCTCCTTCACAGGCGAGGTGTCTATTCGGAGCATATGGAGGCCCGGGCCGCACGCCATGATTTCGACGGCCACGGTCTGATCAAGGCCGCGATAGTATTCGATCACGTCGGTGGCGTTGGTCAGCGCGAAGTCCATGGTGTGCCGATCGTTGTGGTCGACCTGGATCACAAGGCGATGTTGCGGTTCGGGAGGTTGCGTGTCGACGGGTTGCGACTCGGTGGCGAAGCCATGCGAGGTGAATGCAATCAGCAGTCCCGCCGCGGCAATGATATGACGCATAAATACCTCCTGTGGTCGTCGCGATCCTGTCGCACGCATTGCTGCTCAGGCGCGTGCAGATTCCCGGACATATCCCATCGCAGGATCGCCCGAGCAGTTCGGAGAACACCGGTAATGATAGCGTACGTCGCGCGCCTTGCCTTTGGCAAGCTTCTGGTCGAGGATTCGAGGAGTTTCTCCAGCCGTCCCTCCAAGGGCAGTAGCGCGAGACTGCGGAGTTGTGATTCGGGCTTGATCTCCGTCTTCGCGGTCCGCATTCTGGATCTGCTTCGCTTGGCGTAGCCGCGACCTCGCCGGCGTAGTAGGCAGCGTCCCGCGCGCCGGAACGGTGCATGGACCGGTGATCGTGCGGGAATTGCGCCGGAATGAAGGGCAACGCCTCATGGCCGACGACCGTGACATTGGCAACGACCGCCGGCCGTGGACAGCCGATGACCGCCTCGACGCGGCGGCGTTTCACCGCAACCATGTCGCGATCTGGACGGTTCTGGAGAAATTCCTACGCGGCAAGACAGGCGATGTGCTTGAGGCCGGCAGCGGCACCGGGCAGCACGTCGCTTTCTTCGCGCGGCACTCGCCCGGCATCACCTGGTGGCCGACCGATCTCAACGACCATCATCTCCGCAGCATCGCAGCATGGACCGCTCACGAGAACCTCGCCAACGTCCGGCCACCCCGGCGGATCGACCTGTCGAATCCAGGGCAATTGGCGGAAATGAACGAGGGGCCCGGCGCGCTGCTCGCGGTGTTCTGCGCCAATGTGATCCATATCGCGCCGTGGCGTGTCGCCGAGGGCCTGTTCGCGGGCGCCGCGCACTGTCTGCGCCCGGATGGACGGCTGTTTCTCTATGGACCGTTCAAGCGGGACGGGCGGCATACCGCGCCGAGCAACGAGGCGTTCGACGCCGGTCTTCGCAACACCAATCCGGAGTGGGGCGTGCGCGATGTTGACGAGGTGGCAGCGCTGGCGCAGCACAATGGTCTGACGCTCGCGGAGATCACCGATATGCCCGCCAACAATCTCATCCTGACGTTTGAACGCAGATCGGAATGACCGGCACGATGCTATGGTTATAGAGGGACGAGCGAGGCAGGTTCAGCTTCGCTGGCGAAGCAGATCGTCGAGATCAAGCCGGCGCGTGAACATGGCGAGGACGCCGTCGGCAGTGCGCGGCCATTCCTCCGGCGGCCGATCCCAATAGAGTTCGACCCCGTTCTGGTCAGGATCGCGCAAGTACAGCGCTTCACTGACGCCGTGATCGCTGGCCGCATCGAGCTGAATGCCCGCGCCGCGTACCCGGCGCAGCGCATCGGCAAGCGCCGCGCGCGTCGGATAGAGGATCGCGGTGTGGAACAGCCCGGTCGTTCCCGGCGCCGGCGGCGAGCCGCCCTTGCTCTCCCAGGTGTTCAGTCCGATGTGGTGATGATACCCGCCGGCGGAAACGAATGCGGCCTGATCACCAAAGCGTTGCGTCAATTCGAATCCGAGTGCGCCGCAATAGAAACCGAGCGCGTGTTCGAGGTCGGCGACCTTGAGATGAACGTGTCCGATCCGGGTTCCGGCGGGAATCGATGGGTCGGACATGCGCGCCCCCGTAAACGGTCTTCACTCCGAGCCTGATCGGGTATCCCGACCAGGACCGCTATTTAACTTGGGGCGGGATCGACAGGGGGCAAGCCTGTCACCCATGGTCCCATTCCGCTCGCGACAGGAAATTACCGCAGCGGCGGAGCGTACATGATGCCGCCGGCGTTCCAGGGCTGGTTAAGGCCGCGCGGAATCTTCAGACGCGAATCAGCGCCGATATTGCGGTCGTAGACCTCGCCATAGTTGCCGACGTGGCGGATGATGCGCGCCGCCCAGTCCTTCGTCAGTCCGAGGGCCTCGCCATATTGCCCTTCTGTGCCGACGAGCCGCATCACGTCAGGCTTGGTCGATTTCATCGCCTCGTCGATGTTCTTCGAGGTGACGCCGAGTTCCTCGGCATTGATCATCGCGTAGAGCGTCCATTTGATGATCATCATCCAGTCGTCATCGCGCTGGCGGACAACAGGCGCCAGAGGCTCCTTCGAGATCACATCGGGCAGGATGAAGCTCTCGTTGGGTTTGGTCAGCCGCAGCCGCAGTGCGTAGAGTTGCGAAACGTCGGCGGTCACCACATCGCATTTGGCCTCGTCATAGGCTTTCAGCACATCCTCCAGCTTCTCGAACCTGATCTCCTCGTACTTCAGGTTATTGGCCCTGAAATAATCAGCAAGGTTGAGCTGGGTCGTGGTGGCGGACTGGACACAGATCCTGGTGTCGCCGAGATCGAGCGCGGAATCGGCCTTGCGCGAGGTGCGGACCATGAAGCCTTCGCCGTCATAATAGGCGACCGCCGGGAAGTAGAGATTGAAATTGGTTTCCCGCGACATGCTCCAGGTCGAGTTGCGCGCGAGGATGTCGACCTTGCGGCTCTGCAATTCCTTGAACCGTTCGTCGGCGGCGAGGGGAACGAACTTCACCTTCGAGGGATCATCGAAGATCGCGGCCGCGACGGCGCGGCAGAAATCCACGTCGAAGCCGGACCAGTTGCCCTTCTCGTCCGAACTCGAAAAACCGGGCAGGCCGGTGTTGACGCCGCATAGCACCGCGTCGCGGCGGAGCGTTCGTTTCAGGGTCTTGGTATCATAGCGCTCATAGGTGATCGCCATCGCCGCGATGGCGGTGGCGATGGCGAGGCCTATCAGGAGACCGCCTCGAAATGTCCGCATGGATAGCCCCTCTCGCAATGTCGGAAAGTATCGGCGCGAATGATGTGACGATGAATTAAAGCTTGGGTTTTTGCCGCACGATCACGCGCGTGCCGACCGGAATGCGCTCATAGAGATCGATAACGTCGGCGTTGACCAGGCGGAAGCAGCCCGAGGAAATCGCGGTTCCGATGGTATCGGGCTGGTTGGTGCCATGGATGCGGTAGACCGTTGTGCCGAGATACATCGCGCGGGCCCCCATCGGATTACCGGGGCCGCCCGCCATGAAGCGTGGCAGGTAAGGCTGGCGCGCGATCATTTCCGGGGGCGGGGTCCAGTCCGGCCATTCCGCCTTGCGCGTGATATTGAGAATGCCCTGCCATTGAAAGCCTGCGCGGCCGACGCCGATGCCGTAACGGATCGCGCGGCCGTTGCCTTGAATGAGATAAAGATGACGTTCCGCGGTCTGGATGATGATCGTGCCGGGCGGCTCGGTCGTTCGGTAGAGCACGACCTGCTTGCGGTATTCCGGGTCGAGCTGGAACGAATCATCGGCAACGAGACCAGGCTGATCGCCGTCGAACCGCTGCGTAAAGCCGGGCGTGGCCGAGAGCATCAGGCTTCCAACAGCAATAACCGCCAGGATCAGGGGCCGAAACGCGGTCATCGCTTGTCTCCTCGCTTGCCGCACGGCAGATGCTCTCCCGCCTGCGTTCTCGTCAAATCACACCTATGGCATAAAATCGCAGCCACGGCGTGATGGCAAGCGATCGCACGGCGCCGGCCCGGAAAAGCGTAAAGCTTTCGGGATCCGCTCCTGCCTGCGGATTTGACGTCTCGAGCCGGCCGGACCCCAATCAGACTCAAACTGACGAGGCGCGGCAAGGGGCCTGTTATCTACCATCGAGCGCGATCGGTGAGCGCGCGATAGGTTCAGCCGGATCAAAACCGTCGATGGCCGGGACGATAGGCGTGCGAAGCGACGCTGTTCTTCGAACGGCTATGCCCGGCCATGACGACGGTGGTGCTGATGCTTCAGCTGCCGTTAACGCATCAGTTTCGCCGCCTCCACCATGTTGACGAGCGCCGGCCTGACCTCTTCCCACTTGCGGGTCTTCAGCCCGCAATCCGGGTTGATCCAGATCTGCCTGTCGGAAAGGCGCTCGCGTGCAAGTTTGAGCAGCCCGGTCATCTCATCAACCGCCGGCACCCGCGGAGAGTGGATGTCGTAGACGCCGGGGCCGATCTCGTTCGGGTACTTGTAGGTCTTGAAGGCGTCGAGCAGTTCCATCTTGGAGCGCGAGGTCTCGATGGAGATGACGTCGGCGTCCATCGACGCGATCGCGTCGATGATGTCGTTGAACTCCGAATAGCACATGTGGGTGTGGATCTGCGTGGCGTCGGCGACGCCGCTGGCGCACAGACGGAAGCATTCGACAGCCCAGTCGAGATACGTTTTCCATTCGGACCGGCGCAGCGGCAACCCTTCGCGCAGCGCGGCCTCGTCGATCTGGATCATGGTCGCGCCGGCTTGCTCGAGATCCGAGACCTCGTCGCGGATCGCAAGCGCGATCTGCCGGCAGGCGAGGCTGCGCGGCACGTCATCACGCACGAAGGACCAGTTGAGTATGGTGACGGGGCCGGTGAGCATGCCCTTCATCGGCTTCGCTGTCAGGGACTGCGCGTATTTCCACCAGCCGACGGTCATCGGCCGGGGCCGGGACACGTCGCCGAACAGGACCGGCGGGCGGACGCAGCGCGAGCCGTAGCTCTGCACCCAGCCGTGCCGGGTGAACGCGAATCCGGACAACTGCTCGCCGAAATACTGCACCATGTCGTTCCGCTCGAACTCGCCATGCACGAGCACGTCGAGGCCGATGTCTTCCTGCCAGCGGATGGTTCGCGCCGTCTCCTCCTGCAGGAACTTCTCGTAGTCGGCGTCGCTCAGCGTCCCCTTGGCGTGGGCCGAACGCGCCTTTCGAACCTCGGCGGTCTGGGGGAATGAGCCGATCGTGGTGGTCGGGAAATGCGGCAGGTCGAAGCGCTCGCGCTGCAATTTCGCGCGTTCTGCGAACACGCTCTTGCGCCGCGCCATGTCTGCGGTGACGGCCGCGATACGGCCTTCGACTTTGGCGTCGTGAACCTTCGGCGACGCCTTGCGCGCAGCGGCCGCGTCCGCCGATGCTTTCAGGGCGTCGGCGACCGAGGCTCGGCCCTTGGCGAGCGCCTCGCCGAGCGTCGCCAGCTCACCCATCTTCTGCACCGAGAACGCGAGCCAGCTCTTCAACTCCGCGTCGAGATCGGTTTCCAGCGATACGTCGATCGGCACATGCAGAAGCGAGCAGGAGGGCGCGACCTGCACACGATCGGCGCCGCGTTCGGAGACGATGGGCTCCAGGCGGTCGAGCAACGCGGGAAGATTGGCGCGCCAGATATTGCGGCCGTCGATCACGCCGAGCGACAGAACCAGATCATGCGGCGCCTTTGCTGCGACCGCCTCGAGCTGGTCCGGCGCGCGAGCGAGATCAATGTGAAGTCCCGTGACCGGCAGCGACAATGCGGCATCCAGGTTATCGCCGAGCCCACCGAAATAAGTTGTCAGCATGATCTTGAGCTTCGGCAGCGCGTCAGCGAGCTGTTCATAAGTCGTGCGCAACACCTTGCGGGTCGCGTCGTCGAGATCGAGAACGAGACAGGGCTCGTCGATCTGCACCCACTCGGCGCCCTCCGCCGCAAGGCGCTTGAGCACATCGATATAGACCGGAAGCAAGTCAGGAAGCAGCGACAGCGGATCGAGATTCGCGTCCTTGCTCTTGCCGAGCTTCAGATAGGTGACGGGACCGAGCAGTACCGGCCGGGTCTGGTAGCCGAGCGCCTTGGCCTCGCGATATTCATCGATGGCCTTGAGCGACGAGAGCTGAAAGCGTTGGCCGCTGGTGAATTCAGGGACCATGTAGTGGTAGTTGGTGTCGAACCACTTGGTCATTTCCTGCGCCGGCGCGCCATGGGCGTGACCATCGCCCTGATGACCATGCGCGCAGGCCGCATCGTCATTCCCGCCCTGGGCGCCTCGCGCCATCGCGAAATAGGTGGCGAGCGGCACGGGTCCGCTTTTCCATCCATAGATGTCCGGGATCGCGCCGACCATGACGCTGGTGTCGAGCACATGATCATAGAAGGTGAAATCGTTCGACGGGATGACGGTGACGCCGAGCGATTTCTGGCGCGCCCAGTTCGCGGCGCGCAATCCGGCCGCTGCTTCAAGCAATGCGGATTCGTCGGACTTGCCCGACCAGTAGCTTTCGAGCGCGATTTTCAGTTCGCGGCGCGGACCGATGCGCGGCGTGCCGAGCGAAGCCACGGGAAGAGGAGAGGAAACAGACACTGGCTTTACCCCATGTGTTGGGGGCTGGGCCTTAGCGACGCGGCATGGGAATCCTGGCGGGCGCGCCGCCATCGAGACCGCAAGCGCACCACCGGGACACCCCGCCCGAGGACGACTATGTTGCCGGGGCAGGTCTCCTGGCTCGCGGGTCTCAGCTTTGGTCCGGCCTTCCCGGGATCGCTCCCAGTGGCATGATGGACCACGGCTCACCGCTTACAGTTGCGGGGGCAGCGCCGGCTTTATCCGAAGACACACCGGCTTCCCTCTTAGCTCCGGGCGTGAATCGTCCCGGAGAACCTCGACCCCCCATCCTATGGGCCAGCGTCCACGGGCCGTCAACCTGTACGGGCGAATCTTATGTCGCGTCCGGTTCCTCGCCTTGCCGGTAGAATTGCGTCCCGATCACGATCGGCGCCCGGCCATGATTCCGGCGGTGTTGGTTGGTGTCGCGCAGCGAATAGACGCAGCCGCAATACTCCTGCTGATAGAATTGCTCGCGCTTGCTGATCTCGATCATCCGCTGCGCGCCGCCGCCCTTCCGCCAGTTGAAGTCCCAATAGGACAGGCCGTCATAACGTCCGGCCGCGCGATGGCCGCAGTCGTTGATCTGCGCCATGTTCTTCCATCGGGAGATACCGAGGCAGGACGTCATCACCGGAAAACCATGTTCATGCGCATAGAGCGCGGTGCGTTCGAATCGCATGTCGAAGCACATGGTGCACCGCGCGCCGCGCTCGGGTTCCCACTCCATCCCCCTGGCGCGGGCGAACCAGTTGTCCTTGTCGTAATCGGCGTCGACGAACGGCACGCCATGCTTTTCCGCGAAACGGACGTTCTCGTCCTTGCGCAGCAGATACTCTTTCAGGGGGTGGATGTTCGGATTGTAGAAGAAGATCGTGTAATCGATCCCCGATGCGAGCATCGCCTCCATCACCTCGCCTGAACACGGCGCGCAACAGGAGTGCAGAAGCACTTTCTTCTGCCCGTTCGGGGGCGCCAGATTCAGTCGGACGAATTCGGTCACGGTCAGTCTCAACGGTTGAGGCGCGGGAAATAACGCCGCAGCCTGTCCGCCGGGATAATGGTCTGAACGGCCGAAGCGTCAAGGGCCGGACAGATCGATGGGTGGAAGTTTCGTCAGGTCGATGTTCCGCCCCGCTTGTGGATTGCGAGCATTGGTGTCCGGATTCGAAAACGATTCATTGACTCCGAATGTGCTGTAGCTACTAAATATAGTGGCCAAGGTCTCTCGAGTCGCAACACCGAGAGCTAAGAGGGAAGCCGGTGCGCCTCGGTCTATGATCCGAGGCAAGGCCGGCGCTGCCCCCGCAACTGTAAGCGGCGAGCCGAGTCCAATCGAGTGTCACTGGAACCGCAGGGTTCCGGGAAGGCCGGACGGACGCTGAGACCCGCAAGTCAGTAGACCTGCCCTGGCAAAAAGAACGTCCCTGGGCGGGGTGTCCCGGCGGGCCGCACGCCAGGAAACGCGGCATTCGCCGTGGTGCTTTTCCGCGCGCGTCCCCGCACGACCCCGGCTCGCAACCAGACCGGGGTGAGCGATGTCTGCTGCAACTGAAACTGTACCTGCTGCGCGTATCGTGCGTCCGTCCCTGTCTGCTGCGGCCACGGCGCCATCAAGCGAACCGGCCTGTCAGGTCATCCGGCGCAACGGATCGGTGTCGCCGTTCGATTCCGCCAAGATCGCGATCGCGCTCACCAAGGCGTTTCTGGCGGTCGAGGGCAACAGCGCCGCCGCCTCGCGCCGGGTTCACGACATCGTCGCTGAATTGACCGGCCAGATCGTCGCCAGCCTGACGCGTCGCTCCGACGCCGGCCGCACCTTCCACATCGAGGACATTCAGGATCAGGTCGAGCTCGCGCTGATGCGGAGCGAGCACCACAAGGTCGCGCGCGCCTATGTGCTCTATCGCGAGGAGCGCGCCCGCGAACGGGCGAAGGCGCAGGAATCGAAGGCGAAGAAGGGCGGCGCGGCGGCGGCGAAAGCGGCGCTGCGGATGAAGTCGGCCGATGGATCGCTGATCGCTCTCGACACCCGGCGCCTCACTGCTGTGGTGGAGGAGGCCTGCGCGGGACTTGGAGATGTCTCCGCTTCGGCCATTCTGACGGAAACCCATCGCAACCTCTATGACGGCATCAGCGTGGATGAACTGGCGCTGGCGCCGATCCTGGCCGCCCGCACGCTGGTCGAGACCGATCCCGATTACGCCAAGGTCAGCGCCCGGCTGCTGCTCGACAAGATGCGCCGCGAGGCCCTGAGCTTTGTCGCGGGGCGGCCCGAGCAGGCTACGCAGGCCGAGATGGCGGAGTACTATGCGGACTACTTCCTTAGCTATGTGCGAGCGGGCATCGACCATGAACTGCTCGATCCGGAGATCGGCCGTTTTGACCTCGACCGGCTCGCGGCCGCGCTGAAGCCCGAACGCGATCTGCGATTCGACTATCTCGGACTCCAGACCCTCTATGACCGCTACTTCCTGCACGTCCGAAGCGTGCGTTTCGAACTGCCGCAGGCGTTCTTCATGCGGGTCGCCTGCGGCCTGGCGCTGCGTGAGATCGACCGCGAGGAGAAGGCGATCGCGTTCTACGACGTGCTGTCCTCGTTCGACTTCATGGCCTCGACGCCGACGCTGTTCAATGCAGGCACGCTGCGTCCGCAGCTCTCGTCCTGCTTTCTCACGACCGTCGCCGACGACCTCGACGGCATCTTCAAGGCGATCAAGGACAATGCGTTGCTTTCCAAATATGCCGGCGGGCTCGGCAACGACTGGACGCGCGTGCGCGGGCTCGGCGCCCACATCAAGGGTACCAACGGCGAAAGCCAGGGCGTGGTGCCGTTTCTGAAGGTGGCGAACGACACCGCGATCGCCGTCAACCAGGGCGGCAAGCGCAAAGGCGCGGTGTGCGCCTATCTTGAAACCTGGCATATCGACATTGAGGAATTTCTCGATCTGCGAAAGAACACCGGCGACGACCGCCGCCGCACCCATGACATGAACACGGCGAACTGGGTGCCGGACCTCTTCATGCAGCGCGTCGATGAGGATGGCGTGTGGACCTTGTTCTCTCCGGACGAGGCACTGGACCTGCACGATCTCACCGGCAGGGCATTCGCCGAACGCTATGCCTTCTATGAAGAGAAAGCCACGCGCGGCGAGCTGCGGGTGACGAAGCAGGTCCGCGCCGTCGATTTGTGGCGGCGCATGCTGACCATGCTGTTCGAGACCGGACATCCCTGGATCACCTTCAAGGACCCGTGCAACCTGCGCTCGCCGCAACAGCATTGCGGCGTGGTGCATTCCTCGAACCTTTGCACCGAGATCACGCTCAACACCTCGGCCACGGAGGTCGCGGTCTGCAATCTCGGCTCGGTCAACCTGACCAACCACCTCAAGGACGCAAAGCTCGACCACGAGCATCTCGCGCGTACCGTCAGGCTCGCGATGCGCATGCTCGACAACGTGCTGGACGTGAATTTCTACACCATTCCGGAAGCGCGGACCTCGAACCTGCGGCACCGGCCGGTCGGGCTCGGCATCATGGGCTTTCAGGATGCGCTCAACATCCTGCGCCTGCCCTATGCCTCGGACGAAGCCGTTTCCTTCGCCGACGAGAGCATGGAGGCGATCGCCTATCACGCGATCTCCGGCTCGGTCGATCTCGCCGCCGAGCGCGGCCGCTACCCCTCCTATCAGGGCTCGCTGTGGTCGAAGGGTATCCTGCCGCTGGATTCGCTTGCGCTCGTCGATGAAGCGCGCGGTGTGGCGGTCGATATCGACCGTTCGAGCCGTCTTGACTGGGGTTCGCTGCGCCAGCGCGTCATGACCATCGGGATGCGCAATTCGAACTGCATGGCGATCGCGCCGACCGCGACGATCTCCAACATCTGCGGCGTGTCGCAGTCGATCGAGCCCGCCTATCAGAACCTCTACGTCAAATCCAACATGTCCGGTGACTTCACGGTGGTGAACGCGCACCTCGTGCGCGATCTCAAGGCGCGCGGCCTGTGGGACGAGGTGATGATCTCGGACCTCAAATATTTCGACGGCAGCGTCGGCGAGATCGACCGCGTTCCCGATGATCTCAAGGCGCTCTACGCCACCGCCTTCGAGATCGACTCGGCCTGGCTGATCGATGCGGCCGCGCGGCGGCAGAAGTGGATCGACCAGGCGCAGTCACTCAATCTCTACATCGCCAATCCGAGCGGCAAGAAGCTCGATGCGCTTTATCGCCACGCCTGGAAGCGCGGCCTGAAGACGACCTATTACCTGCGCTCGCGGTCGGCGACGCATGTCGAGAAATCAACCCTCAAGGGTACGGACGGCAAGCTCAACGCGGTCGCTGCGTCGGTGTCGGCCGCGCCGTTGAATGGTCATGCCGCCGCTCCCGCGAGCGAAGGGTGGAAATCCTGCCGTATCGACGATCCGACCTGCGAGGCGTGTCAGTAGTCCGCTCCCCTCTCCCCGCGTGCGGGGAGAGGTCGAGGCGCACAGCGCGGCGGATGAGGGGTCTCTCACAATGGAGATTTGCCCCTCGCCTCAGCCTTTCCCGTCAGAACGGGGAGAGGGAGCCATCATCACCACTTTGAATATCAGGGATTTTCCATGCTCGATTGGTCCGACACCTCTCCTTGCACGCCGGTACGACTTGTTCCGCCGCGGACGCTTGCGCATCACGACGTGGCGTCTGATCCATCGCCTTGCGGGACGCTGACCGACGCGCCCACCGACGCCGCCGGCCTCGGCGACATCGATCGCGGCGGCGCGCGGGTGCGCGTCGACGACAAGCGGATGATCAACGCCCGCGCCGACGTCAATCAGCTTCTGCCGCTCAAATACCGATGGGCCTGGGAGAAGTATCTCTCCGGATGCAACAATCACTGGATGCCGACGGAGGTCTCGATGCAGGCCGACATCGCGCTATGGAAATCGAAGGACGGCCTGACCGACGACGAGCGGCGCATGGTCAAGCGCAATCTCGGCTTCTTCGCGGCGTCGGAATCGCTGGTCGCCAACAACATCGTTCTGGCGATCTACCGTCATCTCACCAACCCCGAATGCCGGCAGTATCTGCTTCGCCAGGCTTTCGAGGAAGCCGTTCATACCCACACCTTCCAGTACATCGTCGAAAGCCTCGGCCTCGACGAGGGCGAGTTGTTCAACATGTATCGCGAGGTGCCCTCGATCACCGACAAGGCGGCCTGGGCGCTGAAGTACACGCGGCATCTCGACGACCCCGGCTTCAAGACCGGTACGCCGGAGGCGGATCAGGCGTTTCTGCGCGACCTCGTCGCGTTCTACGTCGTGTTCGAGGGAATGTGGTTCTATACCGGATTCGTCCAGATCCTCTCGCTCGGCCGGCGCAACAAGATGGTCGGCATCGCCGAGCAGTATCAATACATCCTGCGCGACGAGTCGATCCATCTGAACTTCGGCATCGACATCATCAACCAGATCAAGATCGAGAACCCTCATCTCTGGACCAGGCCGTTCCAGGAAGAGGTGCGCGCCATGCTGAAGAACGCCGCCGAGCTTGAAGCCGCCTATGGGCGGGACACCATGCCGCGCGGGTTTCTCGGTCTCAATGCGGCGCTGTGCGAGACCTACATGCATGTCATCGCCAACCGGCGCTGCGCCCAGCTCGGGCTCGCGCCAGTGTTTCCCGAGGCCGACAATCCCTTTCCGTGGATGAGCGAGGCGATGGACCTCAAGAAGGAGAAGAACTTCTTCGAGACGCGCGTCATC
>JAANMX010003268.1_pt1 | contig 14595 bp, 10 predicted proteins | sample 7279681 | NCBI WGS metagenome assembly JAANMX01 (sample SAMN14094542, study PRJNA606508) | bioreactor metagenome | isolation source: A lab-scale SPAN reactor treating ammonium-rich wastewater day 351 | place: Ireland: Galway | collected 2018-01-01
CCGACCGAGCAGCCAGCCGCGCAGCCGACGGCAGCGCCTGACGCCGGCAGCAGCACATCATACGATCCGGCGCTCGTCGCGGAAGGCGAAAGTCAGTTCATCTTGTGCGCGGCGTGCCACGGCATGGACGGTCACGGCGTCCCTAATCTGGGTAAAGACCTCGTCAACAGTGAGTTCGTGGCGGGGCTGACCGACCAAGAGCTGCTCGACTTCATCAAGGTCGGCCGTCCGATCTGGGATCCCGCCAACACGACCGGCGTCGATATGCCCGCAAAGGGTGGCAACCCGGCCATGACCGACGATCAAATCCTCGCCGTGATCGCGTACATCCGGACGCTGAGCGCGGGACAATAATCGAACGCAGTCCGTACCGGCGCACGCCGGACACTGTACCTGAAACATCCTGTGGAGGTCGCCCTATCGGCGGCCTTCACGGTTTTTAGTCCGCTTTACACCCTGAAAACGGCACAGAGTTTGACAGATCGAGAATCCGTGCTATGCTCGAAATGAGAACGTATTCATTTCGAGGCTTGGCATCCCGTGTCCCGCTGGCCCACCATCATCGACGTCGCAAAACTCGCCGGTGTGTCTAAGGCGACTGCGGCGCGTGTGCTGAACGGCCAGCAAGACCTCGTGCGGGATGTCACCCAACAGCGTGTCCTCGCCGCCGCCAAAGAGCTGGGCTATGTGCGCAACGCGGTCGCCGGTAGTTTACGCACCGATCAGACGTACATGGTCGCGCTGTCGATCCCCGACATCACCAACCCGTTCTGGCCGGTCGTCGCGCGCGGCGTTCAGGACACGCTCGAAGCCGAGGGCTACGCGACGGTCATCGTCAACAGCGACTGGAAATCCGAGCGCGAGACCAAGTTCTTGACGCTCGTGCGCCGTAACCGGTTCGACGGCCTAATCATCAACGCGGTCGATACGTCGTCGCAGGAACTGGAAACGCTCAATATCCCCGTCGTGATCCTCGGCGGTGGAAGTAATCACCCGCGCCTCGACGCCGTCGGCAGCGATACCGTCCAAGGCACGGACGCCGCGCTTCAGCATTTGTTCGACCTCGGCCACCGCAGAATTGGCCTGATCTCCGCGCTCAACCGCCGCCACTACTCCACGCAGGCCGACCGGTATATCGAGTTTCACCAGCGCCACAACCTGCCGCTGGATCGTTCGATCCTGATCGAGGGTGATTTCACCGAGGAGGCCGGATACGACGCCATGCACAGCCTGATGCGTCTGCCGCTGCCGCCGACCGCCGTTCTCGCGTCCAACGACAATATCGCCATCGGCGCGATGAAGGCGGCGCGTGCGCTCGGCCATCGTATCCCCGAAGAGGTGTCGATCGTGGGCATGGACGACATCCACGCCGCCGCGACCACCTCACCTGCCCTGACGACGGTCGCCAAGCCCAAGTACGACATCGGCGTGACGGCCGCGCGCATCTTGATCCAACGGATTTCTGAGCCGGAGATGACCGCGGTTCAGAAGCGCAAGCTGCCCTGTGAGTTGATCGTCCGGGGTTCGACGGCCGCGCCGCGAACCTCGTCGTAGAAAGTGTGTATTTATTGGCGTCGAATTGAGAACGTTCTCAGCGCGGGACGTCTGCGAGTTTAAGCCGGTGTTCGTAAGTCGAGAGATTCGGTCTCTCATTTTGCAGCGTTAGTCGAGCTATACGGCGTGGCGTTTTCTCATCACTCATCACTCGTCACTTTCAACTTCGCGCTTAAGCGAATAGGTGTGGGTTCTATGACCAATTCTGATTTACAAGATCGTGCAGCGGGGTGCTTAGTGGGGCTTGCCGTCGGCGATGCCTACGGCGACCTCGGCCGGCGTGACGCGTACCGCCAGCGCTACGGCATCATCACCAACCTCTATGACGACGCGCGCAGCACCGACGATACCGAGTTCGCGATGCTCACCGCACAAACGCTGATCGACTGCGGCGGCGACTTGACCACCGAGCACCTAATCGCCTCGTGGCACAAGTACATCATCAGCGAGGGCGGCGTTGCGGAGCGCGGCGGAAAACCGCTGTACGGCGCGGTCGCTAACCTCGAACGCGGTATCCTTCCCCCCTTTTCCGGCAAGGACAACGTTCAGAACAACGACGACGGCGCGGCCATGCGAATCGCGCCGATCGGGATCATTTGCGCGGGTGAGCCGGCCCGTGCGGCTGCGCTCGCGCAGATCGAGTCGGAGATCAGCCACGCGGCGGATGGCATCTGGGCGGCGCAGGCCGTCGCCGCCAGCGTAGCCGTTGCGGTCGATGGCGGCTCGCCGGACGACATCATCGAGGCGGGCCTCGACGTCATCCCGCACGACAGCTGGCTGTCTCGCGCCATACAGCGCGCCTTCGCGATCTGTGACGCGGCAGGGACGATCGAGGGCGCGTGGGAAGGGCTGCACACCCAGCTCTGGACGCCGGTACATTCCATGGCCGCCGAAGCGATCCCGCAAGCCTACAGCATCTTCAAGCTCACCGGCGGCGATTTCCGGCGCGGGATGTTTTGGGCCGGCAACTTTGGGCGTGACGCCGACACCATCGGGGCGGTCGTCGGCGCGCTCTCCGGCGCGATCCACGGCTTGGCCGCTATCCCGCCCGAATGGGTCGAGAAAGTGCGCCGGCCGGCCGGCGTCTGTTTACGGTTCGCGGCCCGCATGGACATCATTGAGACCGCCCATCAGCTCACGCGTCTGCGTGACGCCAGACGCGCGCCCGACGGCACGTAACAGCGCGTTCGTGCCCGCGCCCCACCGCGACATCTCGCCAGTAAATTGTTTTGAGTTGAAAGACCGTTAGCATGATTACACTACCGAGAATAGGCATCTGGCGTGATCTTTCCGAAAGCCGGCGCAGAGAAGCGCTCACCGGCTACCTGTTCATCTCGCCGTGGATGATCGGCTTCATCGTGTTCTTCCTCGGGCCGATCATCGCCTCGCTGTTCCTGAGCTTTACGCGCTGGAACATCGTCGGCGATCCGACGTGGGTCGGCCTCGACAACTATGTGACGATCTTCACCGAAGACCTGCGTTTCAAGAAGTCCGTCGAAGTCACCCTGACCTACTCGCTGCTGTACCTACCGCTTGAGGTCATGTGCGGGATCGGCTTGGCCGTGCTGATGAACCTCAAACTGCGCGGCATCGGCATCTTCCGCACGATCTTCTACATGCCGTCGGTGGTGCCGCAGGTCGCCGCCGCGCTGGTGTGGGTGTGGATGCTCAACCAGCGTTACGGCGTCATCAACACACTGCTCAGAAACGTCGGCGTCAACGGGCCGAACTGGCTCGGAAGCCCGCATTACGTCTTGCCCAGCCTCATCCTGATCGCGCTGTGGGGCGTCGGCGGCAGCGCGATCATCTATCTCGCCGGCTTGCAGAATATCCCGCAGGTGATGTACGAAGCGGCGACCGTCGACGGGGCCAACGCCTTTCAGAAGTTCTTCCGCATCACGCTGCCCCTGCTGTCGCCGACGATCTTCTTCCAACTTGTGCTGGGGCTGATCGGTGTGTTCCAGACGTTCACGCCGGCCTTCATCGCCGCGGGCGAAACCGGCGGCCCGCTGCAATCCGGCTTGTTCTACATGCTCTACATCTATAACCGCGGCTTTATCTCGCTGCGGATGGGCTATGCGTCAGCGCTGGCATGGATCATGACGCTGTTCATCCTCGTTGTGACGGTGATCGTGCTGAGAAGCTCGCGCTACTGGGTGTACTACGAAACCGACCGCAGCCAGAACCGGTAAGGGGGGACGAACCGATGCTCGCTAACCGAATTGCCCGTCCCGAGTCCGGCGCGCTGGGATCCGCGCCGCTGGGCAAAAACCGCGTCTGGCACAACGTCTTTGGCTACGGCGCGCTGTTGATCGTCGCCGCGGCCCTGATGCTGCCGCTGTACTGGATGGTCTCGACCGCCGTGAAAAGCCCTGCGCAGATGTTCGAAATCCCGCCGGCGTGGATTCCCAACCCGGTCGATTTCAGCAGCTTCCCGAAGGTCTTTCAAGAGGTGCCGTTCGGCCGCTTTCTGGTGAACACGATCATCATCGTCGCGCTCAACATCGTCGGCCACCTCGTCTCGGTCACGCTGATCGCCTACGGCTTCGCGCGGCTGCGTTTTCCGGGGCGCAGCGTCCTGTTCCTGATTATGCTCTCGACGCTGATGATCCCGTATCACGTCACGCTCGTGCCGCGTTTCATCCTGTTCTCCAAGCTGGGCTGGATCAACACCTACCTGCCGCTGACCGTGCCCGCGTTCACCGGAAGCGCGTTCCTCATCTTTCTGGTGCGCCAATACATGATGAGCATCCCGTTCGACCTCGACGAAGCAGCCTACATCGACGGCGCGAGCCGCTTCGGGGTGTTCTGGCGGATCATCCTGCCCCTGTCGCGCCCGGCGTTGATGCTGGTGATCGTCTTTACCTTCGTCGGCACGTGGAACGACTTCCTTCAGCCGCTGATCTACCTCAACGATCCGAATATGTTCACCGTGTCGTTGGGCCTCAGTTTCTTTCAAGGAGCGCGCGAGACCAATTGGAACCTGCTCATGGCCGGTTCGCTGCTGGCGACCATCCCGCCGCTCATCCTGTTTTTCATCGCGCAGCGTCAGTTGATAGGAGGGATCTCTATCGAAGGACTCAAAGGCTAGAACGTCAATGAGCGCAACCCCGTTTCGTAAACGCAAGGAGAATGGTCATGTCCAAGAGACTACTTGTCGTCACTCTCGTACTCGCGCTGCTGATTCCGCTGCTCGCCGTCTCCGCACAGGATCAACCGGTCGTGACGGTGACGTGGTGGGCCACCGAGCGCGGCCGCGATACCGCCGCCACCCGTGACATGCACTTCACGCTGGCGCGCACGTTCGAGGAAAGCCACCCGAACATCCGCGTCGCGCTGTCGATGTATCCCAGCCGCGCCTTCGCCACCCGTGTGCTGACCGCCATCGCCGCCGGTGAAGGCCCTGACGTGTTCTATCACTACTTCTCGCCGGATATCGCGCTGCAAGGCTTCCTCGAAGACTTGACGCCGTATATCGAAGCGTCCGGCGCGGCAGCCAATTGGTTCCCCAGCGGCGTCAACCGCGGCGTGTATGACGGCCACACCTATGCCGTCCCGCGTGACGCGGTGTCGGGCTTCATCGCCTACAACAAGGATCTGTTCGACGCGGCCGGTCTTCCCTATCCTGAGGACGGCTGGACGATCGCCGACTACCGCGCGCTCGCAAATCAGCTCACCGACCGCGACAACGACACCTACGGCGTCGGCGCGATCGTCGGCGGCGAGGGCTGCATGCTGTGGTCACCGTTCTCGTTCAACCTCGGCGGCGAGCTGACCAGCCCCGACGGCCGCGACGTCGTCGGCTATATGGACTCGCCTGAGACCGTCGCCGCGATGACGTGGTGCTTGGAATTGGTCACCGAGGATCAGGTCACGGCCCCGGTTGAGCTGCAAGATCAGTTCGGCGAGCTGGTGTTCCTGTCCGGCAAGGTCGCCATGCAGTCGATCTCCGACTGGGAACTGGCCGCGATCAGCGAACAGGCCACCTTCAACTGGGGCGTCGTTGCGCCCCCGCGCTTCAATGAAGAGTCCGAGGTCATCCCGTGGACGGATTCTTACATGTACTACCTGTGGAACGGCAGCGATCACAAGGAAGCCGCGTGGGAGCTGATCAACTGGCTGACCGGCCCTGAAGCGCAGCGCATCGCGGCCGAGGCGGGCGTGTGGTCGCCCAACGGCCCCGCCATCTGGGAAGAACTGGGCTGGGACGAAGACCCGATCCGCGGCGTGTCTTACAACCAGCTCGTGAACTCCGAGCGCGTGCCGAACTACCTGCGCAGCCAGTACTTCTGGGACTGCGTGGCCGGCCCGCTGAGCGACGTGCGCGTCCGCTGGATCGAAGGCGGCGAGCGTGATGTCGCCACGATGATGGCCGAGGGCGCCGCTCAAGCACAGGCGTGCTTGGACGACAACTACGGCGAATAACCCGCGCTTCACGTTCTGCGGCGTTGTGGGTGGCCCGGCGGCTGCCCACAACGCCGTCACACATCCCCGAATGGATTCGCGGCGTTCCCGCCCGCCTGAGACAATTGAAAGCGGCTCCCTGTCTGAAAGGATGACTATGTTCCCGCAAGATTACGACGAACGCGTATACGCCGGCTGGCTGGGAAAATGCATCGGCGTTCGGTTCGGCGCGCCGCTTGAAGGCTGGTGGTACGAGAAAATTCGCGACAACGTGGGCGAGGTGCTGACCTACCTGCGCGAGGACGGCGGCGCGATCTTCAAGCCTGACGACGATACCTCACTGCCGATGATCCTGATTCGCGCGTTCGAGCTGTTCGGCGCGTCGGTCGACATCACGCCCCAGCAGTTCGGCGAGACGTGGCTCAACTTCCTCGGCGACGAACACGGCACGCTGTGGTGGGGCGGCTATGGCTTCTCGACCGAACACACCGCCTACCGCAACTTGGCGGCGGGCATCCCCGCGCCGGTGTCGGGCAGTATCGCGATGAACGGCGCGGCCGTCGCCGAGCAGATCGGTGGGCAGATCTTTAGCGACATCTTCGGCCTGATCGCGCCGGACAACCCATCGCTCGCCGCCGATCTGGCGCAGAAAGCGTCGTCCGTTTCACATGACGGCAACGGCATCTACGGCGGACGGTTCATCGCCGCGATGGTCAGCGCGGCTTTCCGCGAACGCGATCCGCTCGCGCTGTTGCGCGCGGGTCTGCGCCAAATTCCGGCGGACAGCGAGTACGCTCGCGTCATCAACGCCATGATCGACTATCACGCCAGTCATCCCGGCGACTGGCACGCCGGTTACGCTTATCTGCGCGCGAACTTCGGCTACGACCGCTACCCCGGACACGTACACATCATCCCCAACGCCGGCGTGATCGCGCTGGCGATGCTGTACGGCGGCGGGGACTTCAGCCGCACGATTCAGATCGCCAACATGGCTGGTTGGGACACGGACTGCAACGTCGGCAACGTCGGCGCGGTAATGGGCGTCGCGCTGGGGTTAGACGGTATCGCCCCCGCTTGGCGCGAGCCGATCAATGATCTGCTCATCACGTCGGGACTCACGGGCGCCCGCAATATCTGGACGATTCCGCAGTGCGCCGATCTGTTCGTCAAGATCGGGCGCGCGCTGCATGGGCAGGACACGCCACCCCGTCCCCGTTATCACTTCCAGTATCCCGGATCGACCAACAACTTTATTCTGGCGCACGGCGAATTTGGCCGGCCGATCCATCAGACCCAGCGCGTCTTTCAAGGCGAGCCGTGCTTGCAGACCAGCATCCGCAAACTCCACACCAGAGGCGAAATCCGGATCGGGACGCGGACGTATTACCTGCCGAGCGAATTGAGCAGCAACTACTACGGCGCGACGTTCTCGCCCCTGATCTACGGCGGCCAGACCGCGCGCGCCGTCGTCTGCATCCCCGCCGACACACCGCCCACGATCCGCGCGGCGCTGTACGTCCGCACACAGGATTCGCGCATCCTTCAGGCCGACGCGGTCGATCTCGTCCCCGGCCAGTGGCAGACGCTGAGCTTCACGATTCCGCCGCTGGTCAACACCCGCATCGACGAAGTCGGCGTCACACTGCGCAAACTGGGCGATCTCTGGGAAACCGGCGCGTTCTATCTCAAGTCGCTCGACTGGGACGGCGCGCCGGACTGGCGCACGACATTCGCCAACGACCGCGCCATGTCAGGCGGCATCAGCCAGTGGACACGCGTGCGCGGCTATTGGCGGATCGAGGACGGCGCGTATCACGGCAGCGGTGTCGGGTTGTGCGAGTCGTACACCGGCGATCCGAACTGGACAGACTACACCCTCCGCGTGCAGCTCACGCCGGTGCTGGGCGATCAGCATGGCGCGCTGGTGCGTGTCGGCGGCGCGCGCCGCAGTTACGCCGTGTGCTTGGACTCCGGTCAGACCATTGGGCTGTACCGGAACACATCCAAACCCGAACGTATAACATCGGCCCCGTTCGCGTGGACACACGGGCATTCCTATACACTCACGATCACAGCGAAGGGAAGCACGCTCCACGCCGAGATCACGGATGGCGAGCAGACGCAGCGCCTCGAATGGACGGACGACGACCCGCTGCTGCGCGGCCAAATCGGGCTGTGCGCGTGGAATAACAGTCACACGCGCTTCACGGCGGTCAGTGTTCAGCCCGTCTCCAAATAGCAGCGAGGACAGCGATGGCGAAGCTTCATGAGTATCAAAGCAAGGCGCTGCTGCACGCGGCAGGGATTCCAACTCCGCCCTCGCGCCTCGTGACATCCGCCGCTGAAGCGCACGCCGCCGCGCAGGAGTTCGGCGAGGTCGTACTCAAGGCGCAGGTGTGGACGACCAGCCGCGCCGCGCAGGGGCTGATCCAGTTCGCCGGCACACCCGACGAGGCCGAACGCTGCGCCGCGGATTTGCTTGGCCGCACGGTCGGCAGCTTCACGGTCGAGCAGGTGCTGGTCGAGGCGCGCGCCGACATCGTTCGCGAGTGCTATCTCGGCGTGATCCTTGACGACCGCCTGCGCGCTCCGGTGATGATCTTCAGCAGCGTGGGCGGCAGCGGAATCGAGGAGATCGCGAAAGCACAGCCGGATCGCATCGCGCGCCACACCATCGACATCACGACCGGCCTACGCGATTACCACGCCCGTGATCTCGCGCTTGCCGCCGGAATCGAACCCGCGCAGATCAACCGCCTAGCTGACGTGATGCTGCGCCTCTGGAACGTCGTCCGCACTATCGAGGCCCGCAGCGCCGAGATCAACCCGCTGGTATTGACCTCCACTGGCCGCTGGATGGCGCTCGACGCGCGCATCACGGTCGATGATTACGCCGTGTTCCGGCACCCCGACCTCGGCATCGAGATGGCCCGCGAGTTCGACCGGCCGCCTACCCCGCTGGAAAAGGTCGCGTGGAACGTCGAGAAAGACGACTACCGCGGCACGTTCTACTTCATCCAGATGGAGACCGGCTTCGCAAAGGGCGAGCGCGTCATCGGGTTCATGGGCAGCGGCGGCGGCGGCAGCATGATGAACATGGACGCGCTCGTGAACGCCGGCCTCCGCATCGCGGATTTCGTCGATACCAGCGGTAACCCGCCGGCCAGCAAGGTTTACCGCGCAGCGCGCATCGTCCTGAGCCAGCGCGGGATCGACGGTTTTTATGCTGGCGGAAGCGGCGTCGCCAGCCAAGAGCAGTACTTGTCGGCGCGCGGGCTGGTGAAGGCGTTCATGGACGCGCAGTTGAACGTGCCAGCTGTGATTCGTATCGGCGGTAACGGCGAAGAACAGGCCATCGCTACCCTGCATGACGCCAACGGTTTCTTCCCCGCGCCGGTCGAAGCGTATGGCCGCGACGCCGCGCCGGAGTTCTGCACCGGCCGCCTGATCGACCTGATCGACGGCTATACGCCGACCGACGCGCCGCCAGCCCGCAGTGAACCCGAACCCGCTGATCCGTACACGTTCGATACCGTCACCGGCGGGACGATCACGCTCGATCACGCCGTCTGCCTGACATGCGAGACCAAGGCGTGCATCAGCGCGTGCGAACCGCAAATTCTCTCGATAGAGAATGGCGTGCCCGTACTCAACATCACGCATGAGGATGCGCGCAAAGGCGGTTGTACGGAGTGCCTCGGCTGTGAGGTGAACTGCCACCTGTACGGCAAGGGCGGCGGACGTATCCACCTCCCGATCATCGGACTGGATTGAGGCTATGGCGATCATCGCAGCATCCCACAAGCGCGTCATCGTGCAGGGCATCACCGGACGCGAAGGCTTGTCGCGCGCCCGCCTGATGCTGGACTACGGCACACAGGTCGTCGGCGGCGTGACGCCCGGCAAAGGCGGTCAGGAAGCGGCCGGCGTGCCGGTGTTCGACTCGGTGAAGCAAGCTTGCGCCGAGCTTGGCAACGTGGATATCAGCGTGCTGTTCATCCCCGCGCCGTTGGTGCGCAGCGCCGCGCTGGAAGCCATCGACGCCGGGATCAAGACGCTGGTGATCGTGCCGGATCGCGTGCCGGTCTACGATGTGCTGGAGATCGACGCGGCGGCCCGGCAGCATGGCGCGCGCTTCGTCGGCCCCAACACGCTCGGCGTCCTCAGCCCTGAGCAGGCCGTCTTGGGCATGATGGGCGGGCGGGCGGCGGCGATCCGTGAGTGGGCGTTCGCCGGGCCAGTCGGCATCACCAGCCGCAGCGGCGGAATCACCACCAGCATGGCGTACTACCTCGCCCGCGCCGGGATCGGCGTATCGACCGCTGTCCACGTCGGCGGAGACAGCATCGTTGGAATGCCACATGCCCGCGTGCTGGAGCTGTTCGAGCGTGATCCGCAAACCCGCCTCGTCGTCATGTTCGGCGAGATCGGCACCTCGCAGGAAGAAGAAGCCGCCGACCTCATCGAGCGCGGGTTGTTCACCAAGCCGCTGATCGCCTACATCGGCGGCAAGGGCGCAAAGGAAGGCACGCGTTTCAGCCACGCCGGCGCGATCATCGAGGGTGGGCGCGGTGGTCATGCCGGCAAGGTCGCGCGTTTGCGTGAGGTCGGCGCGCATATCGCCGAACACTTCAACGACATCCCGCAGATCGCCGCGGACGTGCTCGCCAATCTTCCCGCCGCCAAACCCGCCGAGTCCACCGCGAAAGATCCGGCGCAAACGTGGCATACCGCCATCACCGACATTCAGCCCAACGCGATTCGCCTGCGCGGCAGGCGGCTCGACGCGCTCATGGGCGAAGTTACGTTCAGCCAAGCGATCTTCCTCACGCTGACCGGCCACCTGCCTGCGGCGCACGTCGCCCCGCTGCTGGACGCCATGTTCGTCTCGTCCATCGACCACGGCACGACGCCCCCATCGACCCTCAGCGCGCGCACGGCCGCCAGCACTGGCGCGCCGCTGAACGCCGCCCTCGCCGCTGGCCTGCTCAGCATCAACGCCTTCCACGGCGGCGCGGTCGAGGACGCTATGCGCATGATCGCCGCGGTGCAAGCGCGCATGTCGCAGGGGATGTCGCTTGACGACGCGGCGCAGGCGTTGGTCGAGGAGTATCGCGCAGCCAAGCGTGTGCTGTCGGGCCTCGGCCACCGCATTCACACCGCCGACCCGCGCACGCGCCAGCTTCTCGCGCTGGCGGCCGAATGCGGCGTCGCGGCCGCGGGCGTCGATACCATCCGCGCGTTGACTGCGGCGTTCACGCGCGTGACCGGTAAGCCGCTGCCGATCAACGTCGATGGCGCGCTGGCCGCGATCCTCTACGATCTGCGCATCCCGCCGGAACTCGGCAACGCGTTCTTTATGATCGCGCGCACACCGGGCCTCGTCGCGCACATCATGGAAGAGAAGACGCGCGAAAAGCCAATGCGCGTGATCTACCCCAATCACGCCGTGTATGACGGCCCGGAACCGGAATGATGACGTCGGAGTACTTGCTGATGACCAAGTTTATGCTTGCTGCCGCCTTCGTTCTGCTCGCGCTCGGCACGCTGATGACCGTTGTCGTCTCGGCGCAGGATGCCAGCCCCAGCCAAGTCGTCACCGTCGACTTTGAATCGCAGACGCTCGGACGGATCGCTCAATATACGGTTTATCTGCCCGCCGGCTATGACGGTTCCGATCAGCGCTATCCCGTCGTCTATCTGCTGCACGGGCGCGGCGACACGATGACCGCATGGTTGACCGTGCGCTCGGCCCTCGACACGCTGATTGCTGACGGGGACATCCCGCCGGTGATCGCCGTCATGCCCGACATGCCCTCCAGCGACCGCGGCAGCTATTATGTCGACTCGGCGTATACCGGCATGCTGTATCGCGCCGAACCGGTCGAGACGGCGTTCTTCAACGATCTCATCCCACACGTCGACGCCACCTACCGCACCATTCCTGATCGCACGTCGCGAGTCGTCGGCGGGTATTCGATGGGCGGCTACGGCGCGATACGCTATGCGCTCGCGCATCCGCAGCACTTCATGGGCGCGATCATCCTCAGCCCTGCGGTGTACACGCCGCTGCCTCCGGCCGATTCGAGCACCCGCGAGTTCGGCGCGTTCGGCAGTGGATCGGCGCTGTTCGACGAGTCGATCTACACCGCGCTCAATTATCCCGCCCTGCTCGACCTGTTCACTGGCGAACATCGTCTCAACCTGTTCGTCGCGGTCGGCGATGACGAGTGGAAACATCCGAACCCCGAGGACATCGAGCACGACCTCGACTTCGAGGCGCACCGCTTCTACAACCGCGTTTCGCGGGTGGCGGGGATCGCATCCGAATTCCGTGTTTACAACGGCGGCCACGATTGGGACGTGTGGGAACCCGGATTCGCCGAAGGCATGCGCTATCTCGCCAATTTCCTGAATACGACACCGCTGGACTCCGCCGCTGGTTCATCGTCTCCGCAGGGTTGGCTGACCGGCACATCAGGCGACGACGCAGCCGGCGGAATCGCAGCAGATGAACACGGAAACGTGTTTCAGGTGCTTGGGGTGCAGGGCAGCATGGACGGCCAGTCATACGCTGGCGGCATGGACATCGCCGTCGTCAAGTACAGCCCCGACCGTGCCGTTCAGTGGACGCGGCAGTTCGGCACGCCGGGCGTTGACCGGCCGTACGGACTCGTCGTGACCGCGCAGCAGGACGTGATCGTTGCGGGCTACACGCAGGGCGATCTGGCCGGCTCCGGTTCGGCCGGCGGCGACGACATCGTCGTCCTCAAGCTGAGTCCCGACGGCGATCTGCTGTGGATCACACAATTCGGGACGCCGGAAGCCGACCGTGCTTATGCGATCGCGTCTATGCCGAACGGCGGAGCTGTCATCACAGGCTACAGCAAAGGCGCGTTGGCCGCTGAGAACGCCGGTGACAAAGACGTAATCGTCGCGCGGGTGCAGCCGGACGGCGCTGTCGCGTGGACTCATCAGTTCGGCGGCGAGGGCGAGGACAAAGCGCAGGCGGTCACGGTCGGCGTGGACGGCACAATCTTCGTGGCCGGCATGAGCAGCAGCGCGCTGACGCCCGATTATGCGGGCGGTATCGACGGTTTCGTGGCCGCAATCACGGCGGCGGGCGAACCTTCAGCGCTGGCGCAGTTCGGAACCGCCGAATGGGACGAGGTGACTGGCGCGGCCGTCACTGCCGATAGCGTCGTCGTCACGGGCTTCACCGCGGGGGATTTCGCAGCACCGCTCGCAGGTGACAAGGACATCATCGTCGCCGCGTTCAACCTGTCGCTTCAGCGCACGGCCGCCGACCAGTTGGGCACCAATCTCAACGACAAGGGCGCAGCGATCATCGTGCTGCCGGATGGATCGTTCGCCGTCGCCGGCTACAGCGACGGCAGCATCGCCGGATCAGTCGGTGACTTCGATATTGTGCTGATCCGCTACGACGCCAGCGTGACCCGCCAATCCGCCGTACAATTCGGAACCCCCGCGCGCGACGGCGCTGACGAGTGGGCCGAGAAGAATCTGTACTTGACGGTTCACGGCGAGTCGGTGATCGTGTCGGGACTGACGCAGGGCAGCATGGACGGATCACCCAATCAGGGCGGCAGCGACGTGTTCGTGTTCGTCATCGAATAATCGCGCATGGGCCTGCCGCGCTCGCACACGACGCGCCGCGCTGTTACACTCCGCCCGATGCGACTCTCAACGACGACTGCGAACCTTCGCTTATGAGCCGATCAAGACAGGCCGAATCAACCCACACGGTGACTATCGGCGGTCGAACCGTGCAGCTGACCCGCAAGCCCATTAAGTCGCTGCGCGTCACCGTCCATCCGCCGGAGGGTGAGGTGCGGGTATCCGCGCCGCACGCTGTTCCGCTGTCGGTCATTCATGCGTTTGTCGAATCCCGCGCCGACTGGATCAAGCGGCATCAAGCACTCGTCCGTGACGAAAGCCCCGCATCCCTCGACTATGTGACCGGTGAACAGATCCCGTTCGCCGGGCGCATGTACCCGTTGGATGTCGTGCATCGCCCCGGACGCCCCTCAGTGACGCTGCATGACGACGCGCGAGTCGTCCTGTCTGTCCCGGCCAGCGCCGACCGGTCACAGCGCGAGCGTGCCGTCGATGCGTGGTATCGCGCGCATCTCGACATCGTCGTGCCGCCGCTGATCGCCGCGTGGGAGGCCCGTCTCGGCGTGTCGATCACGGAGTGGCGCGTGCGCAAGATGAAGACACGCTGGGGGACGTGCAGCATCAAGGCCCGTCGGATTTGGCTCAACATCGCGCTGGCGGCCAAGCCGCCGGAGTGCTTGGAATACCTCATTGTGCATGAGCTGATACATCTGCTGGAGCCAAGCCATAACGCGCGTTTCAAAGCGTTGATGGATCAGCACCTCCCGAACTGGCGGGCGCTCCGCGTGAAGCTTAATCGCGGCAACCATCGGCAGGACGACTAAGCCGGTGTTCGTAAGTCGAGAGATTTGGTCTCCCATCTTGCAGCATTAGTCGAGCTATACGGCGCGGCGTTTTCTCATCACTCAGAGGGTGTTTGAAAAGTCGAAAGAATGGGATAAAGTGGGGGCATGACAACACGAAAAGCTTATCCCAGTGACCTGAATGATGCAGCGT